>ERZ1292633.3975-Hain-H41-02um-R1-3975-length-13971-cov-11_pt1 | contig 13971 bp, 16 predicted proteins | sample MGYA00564406_ERZ1292633 | MGnify/ENA primary metagenome ERZ1292633 (study PRJEB36523, sample SAMEA6512639) | groundwater metagenome | collected 2019-01-08 | study: AquaDiva: Metagenomics assemblies of 32 groundwater samples
CCGACCTGGTGGCCGCCGCGGGCGACATGGTGCCGCTCGCCAAGTCGCACCGCGAGCGGATCGCGCAGCTTCGCGAGCTGGTGCTGAGCGGCCAGGCGCGCAACGCCTCGCGCGGCACGGTGACCGAAGAAGTGAAGGTGGAGCAGGTGCGCGGCGAGCGCCTGCTCGATATCGGGTAAACAAATGCATGGGGCCGGAAGACGGTGCGCAGCCGGTGCCGGAAACTTTCGCCGAGTTTCGGGCCGACTGCCCGACCGGCCAGGAGCCGCCACTGGGCGATCTATAAAATGGGGTTTCTAAATGTCCGGTCCCGGCAACATAGCCGCCATTAGCTGAAACAAGCTGAAACTTCAGCATGGGGTGGCTCGATAGGAAACAGCCAGCCACAATCAACAGCCCACGCTTGCCATTCCATATGGTTCACGGCCCTATCCAATCAATAGGGGAACAATTTTGCTTCCAGATGGCTGGCGCGTAATGATCTACACTCGCGACCATGGACCGGCGCACGTGCATCTTGTTTCGCCGCAGGCCCGGATCAAAGTGTGGCTGAACTGTCCAAGCGGCCCATTAGAACCATACGAGAGGCCCGCGGCGTCACAAAAGCAACCTTGCGGCGACTGCTGGAAACCTTAGAACCCAATTTGAACCAGTTTTGTAGTGAATGGAGGAAAGTCCATGGCGATCTCTGAACAGGCGATTGATGCAGCGCTCAAGCGCGGTCAGGACTTGGCGAAGGCGGAACATCGGGCGATAGGAGCCCGCTTGGATGCTGCTCGCGCTCGCCTGGTGATCGAGTTTGATAACGGAGTGGAAATGTCTACCCCGATTTCCCTTCTGTCCCCGACGCTCGCCGGCGCAGACAACAAGAAACTGGCCGACGTTCGCTTAGAAGGCGGTGGCTACGACTTGTATTGGCCGGCGTTGGATGAAGGCCTATACATTCCCGATCTGTGCGCAGAAATAACATACGGCAAGCTCGCCGCTTAATCTGTCGGCGGGCTTACGCGGACTTCAGAAGTTCGGAAGGCTTGTTTGAGTCCGCGGAACGATCAAGCTCAAGGGTGACTTGCCAAGAATTCTCGGATTTGCCCCAGTCCGGGAGATGGAGTCGCTTTTCAAGTGATATCGCTGTGCTCCAATGTTGAGACCATAATCAGGCACTTCTAGATGAACGTTGTCGCGATTGTCATTTCCGTTGTCGCGATCGTCATTTCTCTTGCGACCCTTGCTGTTGCCGTGCGTTCAGAATGCCCGATCCCAGTTCTTCGCCGCGGCCCATCTGCATGAAGAACTTGGATAGAGTCGGGTTCTTCGGGTACCCGGATTCTGCTGTGGCGAGCAGGTGAGTGTGTCGAGCAGGTGAGTGTTGACTGGTTTGGTTTTCAGGGCTAATCTGTGTTACCACAATTGTCGCAAAGTAAGTTCAAATGTCTGCCACTACTTCTATTCGAATTGACCAGGCGCTCTACGACCAAGCGAAAGCCGATGCTGTTGCCGAGCACAGGACGATAGCTGGTCAAGTTGAATTTTGGGCCAAGGTCGGGCGAGCAGCGCTCGACAATCCTGATTTGCCTGTGAGTTTTGTTGCCGAGTCTCTGGCGTCAATGGCTGAACCTCGCGAGCACGCTACGCCGTTCGTGCCGAGGAACCGTGCGACATGACCTATGGCGTCGAACAGACGCGCCGCTTTGCCAGGCAATACAAGAAACTTCACGACAACGTCGCCACCGATGTCGACATGGCCGTGAAAACCGTTGCGGGCGATCCGACCATCGGGGAGCGGAAGAAGGGCGACTTGGCCACCTTGCTGGTCTATAAGTTTCGTAGCCAAGGACAACTATATCTGCTTGGGTACAGTCTCGATGATCGGGTGCGGTTGGTTTATTTGGAGGCCGTTGGCCCTCATGAGAACTTTTACCGTGACCTCAAACGCAGTTGATGCGACGCCGTCTTCTTCGGCGAAAGGCTGAGTTGCAGGAACTAACAATGTTCCTGCGAAGGTCAGCAAACCGAAGCGCTGCTGACGTTAAACCCGGCCATTTCAGCTTCGAGTGAGCGGCCGCTGATGGCCCTTATGAAAAGAATTTCATAACGGCCACGAGCCGCCTCCGGCAGTCTTGGTAAGCGGGCTTTGACAGATAATTCAGTAGCAACAAGGACTTAATGACAGTAGCCGGCTATGCACCGCTGGTCGCGGTCACATTTCCTTTGCATCAAGTTTGAATATCCTTGGCGGCATTTTCGGCTGCAAGCACAACCGAACCGTTGCCGCTGCATCTTTTTTTTGCTATCTTGGTGGGAATTATTCCTACCGTTTGCCGAAGGAGATGTAACCTATGACCACCGCCGAAAAGATCAGCATCGCCTTGCCGTCAGAAATGGTGTCCATCGTCCGCAGCGCAGTTGCCACGGGCGAGTATGCATCCAGCAGTGAAGTCATTCGTGACGCACTGCGCGACTGGACTCACAAGCGCAGCATGCGCCAGCATGGCATCACCGAGCTACGCCAACTCTGGCAGGAAGCGATGCAAGACAAGACACCGGGCGTTTCCGCCGACGAGGTGCTCGACCGTCTCGAGCGAAAATACAAGACTATCGCCGACGCATCAGGAACGACGAAGTGATGCGGCTGGAGCTCTCGTGTTATATCGAAGGTGATCTCGACGGCATCGCTGACTATATCGCTCAGGACAATCCACACCGCGCCGTAACATTTATCCAGGACATCCGAGCAAAGTTCCACGACATCCAGCGCCACCCGTTGATCTACCAGCTCCGCCCTGACATCGGCGAAGAAGCTCGGGTGGTCACCATCGGAAATTATGCGATCCTCTTCCGCGTCATGGACGAGGTCGTGCGGATTGAACGCGTAGCTTACGGTGGTCGCGACCTACCGAACATTTTCACAGCCCCGTGAAATGTGGAACGATTTGGTCATTCGGGATGCTATCTTGGCGTAAGGGAAGCCTACGACCCTTGAGGTACAGAAAACAAACACCACTATAGTCGCAGCGACGCAGGTAGCGAGGCAAGGTCCAGCTTCAACTCAGGCATCGAACCAGTCCCGTACCAGGAGGCGCGTGGCGGCGCTGCGGCCGGGGATCGGGTGCGTTGCTCCATTGCATAAACCTCATTGACGTTTCATGCAATGATTCGGACCCGGCCAGACGCTTCAGAACAGCAGTTCCACGGGTGGCGACAGCGCAAGGTCCTTTGCCCGCTGGGCGAGTCGCTGGTCGAATGTCGCGAATCCTGAAGCGCGCGAACTGCGCACCATGTGCAGCGCGTCAGCGAAATCGAGGCCCTGGTCGAACGCGTCGAGCGCCATCAGTACCGCGCTGCGGTCCTCGAGCGTGATGTGCTCGATGCTCGACAGCACCCTCAACACGCGGGAAATGTCCGTCGGAGGCAGTCCATAGAACCCGCGCATGACCCACTCCAATTCCATCAGCACGGTCACCGCGACGAATGCTCGCTCAGACAACGCTGCGACCGCGGAGGGTCTCTGTTTTGCGGCCTGCGCGTCGTCAGCGTCGTCGATGAAGAACCGGGCCAGGACGTTCGTGTCAAGGGCTCTCATGGCTTGCCGGGCCGCAAACGGGCCAGCAGCGACGCAGGGTCGAAGTCCTCCAGGCGACGCGGCACGCCGTGCGCCGGGGCCTTCACCATGCCCGCCATCCCGGTCAAGTCAGCCGTTGAGACCGCTCGGATGACGCGCAACTTCAGGCCGTCGGATTCTTCGAGCACCTCGATCCTTGCGCCCGCGCCCATGCCGAGTCGGCGCCGCAATGCGGCGGGCAAAACGATTTGGCCTTTCGAGGAGACTAAGAGTGTCGGCATGTTCGTACCCAAAGCAGGTTGATGTCAGTTATCCTAGATCGGCTTACATAGTAAGTCAACGATTAGTTGCCCGATTTTAGGCCGCGCGACGGCTTCACGTTAAGCGACGGGTGCGTGGAAGACGATCGGCCGGCCGTCTGCTTTAGGGCCTCGAATCGGGCGGATCGAAGGTCAGCAGGGGTCGGATGCGGGCGCTGACGTTTTTCGGGACCGGACGCTCGCGCCGGAAAACGTCAAAACTGCCGTTGCCAATAACCGCTGGCAGATATTCTCCAATACGATGACCCTCTCGTGATCCAGATTACGCAACAGGACATCCTTGAATCGCCTCCGCCACGTGCGTCGAGACGACGCGCTCCCTCCGGCGAGAGCAACGCAAGCCCGGACTTATTGCCGCGTTTGCTCGTGTTCAGCCGCTTGTTTCGGTATCCCGGAATTACCCCAAATCCGCGTCCAAAACAAGCGCAGCCATCCCACAATGCGCGGATATATTTCCGCCCCGTCGTTGATCTGACGATTGGGGTCAGGTGCCGCAGCGGGTGCAACCGGCGGCCTTGTCGTCGTGGCGATGCCTCCATTGATCATATAGGCGATCGCGGCTCGAATTTCAGAATCGGTGAGGTTGGCCACATCGCCACGGGAAGGCATCGGCCCGTGCCCCTGAATCGCGGAACCGACCAGGACCTCGAATCCTTGCCTGAGCCGAGGGATCCAGGCAGCCCGATCGCCGATCCTGGGCGCGCCCTCTGCACCGGTTTGGTGGCACTTGGCGCAGTACGCCTGCACGACCTCCCCGCCGTTGCGCTGGACAGCAGAGGCGAGCTTGCTGGTGGGCTCGATCCAACGGCCGCCCGACTGGTTGACCATATAGGTAATGGCACGCTCGATTTCGGTGTCGGTGAGATCGGGATTGCCGCCGTGCGGCGGCATTTTCCGGATACCCTTGAGCGCGACTCCGGTGAGGCCGGTGAGGCCCTTAGACGTGAGCTTCGCCCATGCATTCCGATCGCCGATTTTCGGGGCTCCATTCACGCCTGTCCTGTGGCAGACGGCGCACACCGTCTCCACGACTTCCTTGCCGCCGCGCTCACGCTCTTGAGCGCTCGCCGCTTGCGCTGCGGCCGGCACGAGGCAAGAACAAACCACTACCGTTGTAAGACGCCTGGCTATGTTGGCAAAAGACAAACGCCGGTCCACGTGCACTTGCTTGTTCACTACACAACTTCCCACTATTTCCGCGCGTTCTGCCGGGCGGCGAGCAACGCGGCTTCGACACGGCTTCGCACGCGCAGCTTGCCGAGTATGTTCGTCATGTGGTTCTTGACCGTTTTCTCCGCGAGATGCACGCGCTCTCCGATCTCGCGATTGGTCAGGCCTTCGGCCACCAGGCTCAAGATATTACCCTCGCGCTCCGACAGCTCGCTTAACGGGTCATGCGGCCGCTTCCCTGTCAGCTCGCTCAGCAAGCTGGCGGCGAGCGTGCGCGAAACGTACACGTCCCCGGCGGCTACCAGGCGCACGATATTGGCCAGATCGCGTGCCGGCACGCCCTTCACCACGTAGCCCCGCGCGCCGCCTTTGAACGCTGCGAGCAACCGGTCTTCGTCATCGTAAGCGGTCAGCATAACGACCTTCGTTGCCGGGCAGGCTTGCGACAACTTCTCCACCGTTACCAGCCCTCCCCAGCCGGGCATGCCGATGTCGAGCAGAACGACATCGGGGACTAGATCCATGGCAAGGCGCAGCGTTTCCTCGCCGCTCTCCGCCTGCCCCACAACCGCGAGATCGGGCTCGGCGGCAAGCGAGTGGGAAACGCCCTCGCGGAACAGCGGATGATCGTCGGCGATAACGATGCGGATGGGTTCAGTCATGCGCCGTCGCGGCTCGTCAAGGGTATGTCGGCCCGCACCACCGTTCCCTGACCTACAGCGCTCCATACGTAAAACGTTCCGCCCAGAATCTCGACGCGCTCCCGCATGCCTTCGAGACCCAGGTGGCCCTCGGTTTCCGTGGCTTTCGGATCGAAGCCTTTTCCTTCGTCGCGCACTACAACCTGCAGCCGGCTGTCCGAGGTGCCCAGTATGATGTGCTGCTTTACCGCGCCGCCATGCCGGAATCCATTGGCCAAGGACTCTTGCAGAAGACGAAACAAGGTGATCTTGACAGGCAGCGGCCCGTCCTCAGGTACGTTGTTGATTGTCAACTCGACGTCCATTCCAGAGGAGCGCTTGTAGTCGCGCACCACGCGCCGCGCGACGTCGGCCAGAGACAGTTCCTCGATATTGGGCAGGTGCAGCCCCTTGGAAAGCGACCGCACGTCTTGCTGCGCCGAATTCAGCGCGTCCTGAAGTCTCTTGAATTCCTCGGCCACCGTGGACTTCGCGCCGATCGCCGCGCTGCAGGCGCGGCACACCTCCGCCAATGTTTCCAGGCGCATGGCCGCAAGGGCAATTCCCTGGACCGGGCCATCGTGCAGATCGACCGCAATACGGTGCAGCGAGCGTTCGTAGCGCGCTGTTGTGCCTCCTGCGGCGCGGGCCACCCGCTCATGGACCTGCTCCTTCTCCGCCAACAGGTTCGTGAGCTGGGAGACCTTCTCCTGCAGTTGCCGCTTCTGGGCGATGAGGGTGTTGCTCGCGGGCATGATCAGGGCGGCAAGCAGCAGATACATGACTGTCGCTGCCGCGATCACCGCCATCCAGCTTTGCAGCCGGGCCGTGCCGACGGCCTGGTCCAGGGCATCGGTCATCTGGTGGATCTGCGCAACCGTCAGGATCGATCCGGCTTTCGCTTGGTGTACCGGCGCGTAGATTTCGATGAGCTCCGACCCGCGTGCGCCCTGGAGCCGGCGTTCTTCATCCTCGAGCGTAAACATCCGCGATTGCGTCTCGCCCCGAAACGCGGCGGCAAGGGCGGGTCTTATCTCGGATTGCAGACCGATCTGGGTGAGATCGGTGCTGTAGAGGACGCGTCCGTCGCGTGACCACAACTTGAATGCCACGATGCGCTCTCCGAGCCTCGTTCCGTGAAGCAGCTTGTCCAGCGCAAGCATGCCGGCATCGCTCAGCAATCCACCGCTGGCGAGTGCCTGAACCTGGTCGGAGAGGACGCTGTCCATATACAGGGCGAACAGATCCCCTTCGTGACGAATCATTCTTTTCTCGATCGCCCCGCTGAGCCAGGTGCCCAACGCCAGCATCCCGACCAGCAGCACGGCGAACCCACCGACCAGCGGTTTATGAGTGAGGCTCATTCGAACGGAAAAGCGCATGGCGGCCGCCGGAGATCGTGGTAGTGGCGAAACAAATTATAACAAGCACATTCTGGGCGTCTATCGACCTAGGTCCCATCGCAAAAAGGACCAAGGTCCTTGCCAATTCATGACCATCGCCTCTGGTTCAATCACCGGGCTTTGCACATGATAGCGTCAATTGCAATGCATCGGAGGGCGCGAGTGCATTGCAAAGCGGCCTGAGGAGCAGCACGGGGGAACACAGTGAACAAAGGTCTTGGCATGGAGCGTATACCCAAACTGCTTGATCTGGCTGCCGCCTCGGTTCTGGTTGCCGGCCCGCAGGAGTGTCGCGCGCAATTCGAATGGATGGCTGCTCGCAACGGCGGGCTGGAGCCCTTAACGGGGCGCAAGGCGAGAGCCAGATTGGTCGTCAACCCTTCAGTAGAGGAGATTAGCGATGAGAAAGCTTCTTGATAGGTCGGCCGCAGTTATCGGACTCGCACTGTTTTCCCCCGCGGCGTTTGCTTTGCAACTGGAGGAGGCACAGATGTTCGTTGGGACAGCGGGAATGTTCGTGCTTGTTCTGAGCACGGTCGTCACCGTCGTCTTTGTGTACTTTAGGCAATTGCCGGACAAGCAAGCAGCTACTTTGCAGACAATATTGAGTGATGAAGCCGGCGCGACACATTCAGTGGAAGCCGATGCTCTGGTAGTGGAGTGCGTACGCAAGATGACCGACAAGAAAATCGGTGCCCTGATGGTCATGGATGGCGGAAAGCTGGTCGGCATCTTCACCGAGCGTGATGCACTGAGCAGAGTGCTGGCGGCCGGCCGCGATCCCCGCGACACAAGAGTCGTCGAGGTGATGACGACAGATCCCTACTGCGTCTCGCCGGAGATGACCGTCGGCGATGCGATGGAGTTAGTCACCAACAAGCGGTTCCGGCACCTGCCGATTGTGGAAAACGGCAAGGTGCAAGCGCTCCTATCGAGCCGCGATCTGACGCATTGGTTGGTCAAGAATCGGGGGGGGGATGTTCAGGATCTGGTCGAGCTTGCCAATCGGTCTTGACTAATTGACGTCGCCGCGACTTCGTCGTAGCGAAAACCTTCACTGGCGGCGTTGCGGGCATGGTTGCCGCAGTTTTTACCAGTGTGACCGCGCGCCCGCTCCCCCGACGTAACCGCCGAGCCCTATCAGGAGAAATGGTGCGACAAGAAAAAAAAGCCTCCCTCGTCGGCCTTGACCAGGAGCCGCCATCGCAGCGCGAAGCCCGGCCGGGGCAGGCGCAGAAGCCCGAGCCGACGGTCAGTTCCTCGCGGCGCGGCTTTCTGAAAGAGGCGGGCGGCCTCGGCATCGCTTCCCTGATGGGCGCCGCGGCACTGCTGACCAACTCCGATGATGCCCAGGCGAAGACGGAGTGGGCCGAGTGGTTCCAAAAGAACTATCGCCTGATGACCGACGAGGAGAAGGCGCAGGCGAAAGCCCGGCTGGAGAAACGCTACTCGAGCGAGTACGGCAAGCCGGTCACGGTCGACACCACGCCAGCAAAGGAGGGGGTGTTATTCGGCTATGCACTGAATATTCAGAAATGCATCGGTTGCCGCCGGTGCGTCAAGGCCTGCGTACAGGAAAACAACCAGTCGCGCGGCGACGCGCAGGAGATCGAATGGATTCGCGTCCTCAAGATGAAAAAGGGTGCTTTCACTCCTGAAAAGATGAACCAGGGCTATCCCGACCCCGTCGGCATCCAGGTGGGGGGCAATGCCTACAGCGCCGCCGGGGTCACGCTGGAAGGCGAGCACTACTACCAGCCCGAGCAGGTCCCCGAGAAGGGCGCCTTCTATATGCCGATTGCCTGCATGCAGTGCGAGAAGCCGCCCTGCGTCAAGGTCTGTCCGGTGCGGACGACTTATCGCGAGGCGGACGGCATCGTGGTCATCGACTACAACTGGTGCATCGGCTGCCGCCTGTGCATGAACGCTTGTCCTTACTGGGCGCGCCGCTTCAACTGGAGAGAGCCGAACCTTCCCAAAGAGGAGATGAACCCCAAGACGCATTACATGGGCAACCGGCCGCGCATGCAGGGCGTCGTCGAGAAGTGCACGTTCTGCGTTCAGCGCACGCGCCAGGGACGCTATCCGGCCTGTGTTGAAGTCTGTCCGGTCGGCGCGCGCCAGTTCGGCAACCTGCTCGATCCGAACAGCGAAGTGAGCCGCATTCTCGAAAGAAAGCGTGTGTTCCGGCTGCGGGCCGAGCTCAACACCTACCCCAAGTTCTTCTATTACATGAATTGACGCAGCCCGTGCATGGATAAACCGATCAGATTCGTAGTGGATTATGTGTCCTATGTCGTGAGGGGCAGCCCCAAGTTCTATGCTTGGATGGCTAGTCTTGCGGTCATGATCGTGGTCTGGGCCTACGCGTTTTACGTCCAGGCGATCGAGGGCCTGGCCGTCACCGGCCTCAGCAGCCAGGTGAGCGACGGCCTGTACCTGGGTAACTTCGCGTTCCTGGTCGGCGTCGCCGCCGCAGCGGTCACCATCGTTTTTCCGGCTTACGTCTATCACCACAAAGCGCTGCACGATGTCACGGTGCTGGGGGAGATGGTGGCGATCAGCGCCGTAATCATGGCCAATCTGTTTGTGCTCTCGCACTTGGGCCGGCCCGACCGGGCGTGGCACATGGCGCCAATCATCGGCATCTTCAATTTCCCCGATGCCATGCTGCCCCTGGACGCGATGGTCTTGATGGGCTATCTGTTGCTCAATGCGGTGTGTGGATTCTATTTCCTCTACACGAAATACACCGGCGGCCGCATGAACCACAGTTGGTACATTCCGCTCATCTACGTCTCCATTGTCTGGGCCTTGAGCATTCATACGGTGACCGCGTTCTTGTTCAACACGATGCCGGCGCGCCCTTTCTGGCACATCGGCATGCTGCCTATTCAATTCATCGCGACCGCGTTTGCGGCCGGCCCGTCGCTGATCATTCTGATCTTCCTGATCATCCGCAGGAACACGAAGCTGTGGATCGCGGATGAGGCGATCGACCTGCTCTCGACCATCGTGACCTTTTGTCTCGGGATTGCGCTTTTCCTGTTCATGTCGGAAGTCGTGACCGAGCTTTATCACCCGACGGAGCATAGCCTGGGCCTCCAGTACTTGATGTTCGGCGTGCATGGCCTGAGTCCTCTCGTCCCCTGGTTCTGGGCCGCGCTGGCCGCGAACATTGTCGCTTTCGTGATGCTCCTGATTCCCCGCGTTCGCAAGGATTACCGCCTCCTTCCCGTGGCCTGCGTGCTTATTTTCGCCGCGATCTGGGTGCAAAAAGGGTCCGGATTGCTGGTGCCGGGATACATTCCGTCGCCCATCGGCGAGTTTTCAAACTACCTGCCCACGACGCTCGAAGTGCTCGTCGCTTTGGGGAACTGGGCCATCGGCTTTTTCATCCTCACCATTCTGACGAAGGGTGCCATCGGCATTCTGCTCGGGGAAGTGAAGTACGCAAGCGAACCATTGGGAGTGAGGTCCGGTGTTGTCACGCCTTTCCGAACCAGCTTCGAACCGACAGCGATGCAACCGTGGGCGCTTTCGAGTGATCCGGACGCAAAGGTGGACGTGGGCAGCGGAGCAAGGCGCGGCAGCCGCGCGCGCCGCCAAGGCCGCGTCGCGGTCGGATAGGGGCGGGAAGGCGTTCATGAACAGATATGCATTCGGCAGCGTGGTCCTGGCGCTTTCCTGTCTGGCGGCTTCACCTGTCCTCGCGGAAGACAAGCCCTGTTTCGAAAGCCGAAAAGGCGCCTCGGAGCTGACCCCGCACAAGATCCAGGATGGTCTGCCGAGCGTGAAGTGCTCGCCCAAGACCGGCGCGGTGCTGTGGTGGGGCGATCCCCTTGACGGCACGGTCGGCATGGGTGAGATGCCCACGCCAGGGGATCACTCCGGCGGCGCGGCCGTAGTCAGGCCGCGCGAGGACAATCTCAGCCTCATCGCAGTGTGCGGGGTGGCCTGCCATAACGGAACGTTTCCGCCGCCGCCGAAAGACAAGAACCCGCGGGCGCTCACAATGCACCAGGATATTGTGCCCGACGCACTCGATCTTCAGCATGGCCGCGGCGCCATCTGGTGTCTGGACTGCCATCATCCGACCACGCGTAACAAGCTGATAGACAACTTCGGCAAGCCGATCAGCTTCAATGAACCGCAGAAGCTGTGCGGCAAGTGCCATGGCCCGATTTACCGGGACTGGCGTGACGGCATCCACGGCAAGCGCATCGGCGAATGGGCGAGCAAGGGCAAGAAGCGCTGGTTCGTGTGCACCGAATGCCATAATCCGCATGACGTTCAGCAGGGCGCCAGGAACAGCGGGTTCGCCCAGATCGAGCCCGAACAGGCGCCCGTGCTGCCCAAGGGTTTGAAGAGCGCCGATCACGAGCGCCATGACAACCACGGCGCGAGCCCTTCCGGTGAAGCTGGATTGCTCGCGCGATTGATGCAATGGCTGCAGCGCATAACAAACGTGGCGCAACCCGATCCGGTTCTGCCCGCGCCTCGCGGACACGCCACTGAAGCGGGCCGGGGCGCAGCTCGGCTCAGCCCGGCCCCCGCCGTTGCGCCTCGGGATGGAATCCGGGGCGCGGGTATTCGAGATCAAGCCCTCGTGGTCGACCGATGAACCCGAAAACCAGGATCTTTTTTGGCCCGCCGCTCGCTCTGCTCACCGCGGCCCAGACCGGTACGCTGGAGATCAGCGGAAAGATCAACCGCACGGCGGAACGCTACCTGGAGATCATGCACCATCGCGGCCTCGACCTGTCGCAGGCCGAGCGCGCCTGCATCGCGCATGTCTGCGACTTCGGCTTCGTGGCCCCGCAGGAAATCCGCGAACTGCCTTTCGAGGTGAGACAGACCGAATTCGAATGCGAAGGACTGAACAAGGAGGCCTTGGCGGCAAGACTAGAAGCCGCCAGTTTTGAGGATCTGGTTGCCGTGGTCGAGGAGCTGGGATTCTGAGGGTCCGGCCTTGTAGGAAGCGCGCCCACATCGGCTGAATCGCAAGACGAAGTGGGTGAAAATGAAGAGAGCGATCTAAGGAGATAAGCAATGGGTATTCATCCAGTAACGATACTTGTGTTTGTTGTTGTGTTGGCCGCGGGCCTCTTGTTGGGCGTTGGGCTTGAGAGCGTGGCTATCGGAGCCGCTGTTAGCGCCCTTGCGGTCTTGCTTCTTATTGCCTTCCGGGTGGCGCGTCAGTGGCAAAAGGCGGTGATTCTTAGGCTTGGAAGATATGAGGGTTTAAAGGGCCCAGGCTTCTTTTATATTCTTCCATTTATTGATACCGTTCCTTACTGGATAGACCTGAGAACGGTTACAACACCCTTCAATGCTGAAGAGACTCTTACCAAGGACAGCGTTCCTGTGGACGTGGATGCCGTCCTCTTCTGGCGGGTTGTTGATCCTAAAAAGGCGGCTATAGAAGTTGAGAATTACCGGCACGCCATAGCCTGGTCGAGCCAGACCGCCCTCCGGGACGTGATAGGCAGAACCGACCTTGCCGAGATGCTGAGGGGCAGGGAAAAGATAGACCACGACCTCTGCCAAATGATTGACCAAAGGACTGAAGCATGGGGTATCAAGGCCCTTTCGGTGGAAATCCGCGACGTAAAGATACCGGAGGGCCTTCAAAATGCGATGTCCATGCAGGCTCAAGCGGACAGGGAGCGCCAAGCAAGGGTGATTCTGGCCGACTCGGAACGCCAAGTTTCCCGGGTCTTTGAAGAGTCCGCCAAAGCCTACACCAACAACCCCATCGCACTTCAACTTCGGGGGATGAACATCCTGTTGGAAGGAATGCGGCAGAATTCCACCATCGTTATTGTCCCTTCAAGCGCCATGGAAACGATGGGCCTGGGCGCAATGGCCGGCGTCACTGCACTGGCAAAGCAGTTCGCGGACCCACAGGGCGCCAACTCCGTTTCAACGCAGTCGCGGGGTGGCGCGACGTCGGAAACTCCCCAGGCTTAGAGTTCATCTTGCCGGGAGCAGATGAACTTTTGCCGCTCGCTCCAAGGCAGGTAGCAAAGCAATTCTGGCGAAAAATGAGATTTGGCTCGCCTTGAAGCGAGCCGCTGGTCCCCGGCCGCAGAAGGCCGGGGATCGAAGCAGCAGACCGGGGTCGCCGCCCTATTTCGACTGGCTGATGATGTATTCGACCGCGGCCTTCACGTCGGCTTCATTGGCAGCTCCGCCCTTGGGTGGCATGGGTTTCTTGCCCTTGATGACGGAAGCGGTCAAGGCGTCGGCGCCCTGCGCGATCAAGGGCGCCCAGGCAGCCTTGTCCCCCATCTTCGGCTTCATCGCCGAATGGCAGGCCTTGCACGTCTTATCATAGACCGCCTTGCCGTCCGCGGCCGCAACTTGTCCACCGGCCATCAGCGCCGCAACAGCTCCAGCCAAGAATAATGCTCGTTTCATGTTGCTTTCCTTTCAGGTTGATATTGCATTTCGAATCAATCAAACAAGCCTTTCGACGGAATATGGTTTGGCCGAGCAGGCACTCTCTGCTTCCACAACTTCAAATTGTTCAAGAGTGAGCGTGTGTCGCCGTATCCGACCAGGGCGGAAACAGCCGGGTCAATACATACAGCAGGCCCAGCGGCGCCGTGGTGAGGAGAATCGCCATGAGCGCGCCTTCCTTGCCCCAAAGCGGCAGGTGATAGCTCAACAATCCCTTGCCGGTTTTTGAGATTTCCTGCCCGCCGATGACTACGTTCCAGCGCATCATGAACACCGAAAACAGCACCAGGCAGGCGCACACGGTGACGCCGACTATCAAAGCCTTGCCGGTGGTGCCGCGCCAGATCATGTACGACAGCCAGAGGAACGGC
>ERZ1292633.3976-Hain-H41-02um-R1-3976-length-13969-cov-5_pt1 | contig 13969 bp, 14 predicted proteins | sample MGYA00564406_ERZ1292633 | MGnify/ENA primary metagenome ERZ1292633 (study PRJEB36523, sample SAMEA6512639) | groundwater metagenome | collected 2019-01-08 | study: AquaDiva: Metagenomics assemblies of 32 groundwater samples
AGCTCGCGCGACTCGGATCGGTAGCGCCCGACTAGAACGGGATGTCGTCGTCGGCGAGCTCCTGGTGGGTATCGTGCGATTCGCCCGCCGGAGCGGAGTGAGCGACACCACCGCCGGCGCCAGCGTCGCCACGCGCGTCGAGCATCTGGAAGTTGTCGCAGACGATTTCCGTCTTGTACTGCTTCTTGCCGCTCTCCTTGTCATCCCAGCTGCGGGTCTGGAGGCGGCCTTCGATGTAGACCTTCTTGCCCTTGGTCAGATACTGACCGGCGACTTCGGCCTGGCGGCCGAAGCAGACGATGTTGTGCCACTCGGTCTGTTCCTGACGATTGCCGTCGCGGTCCTTGAACTTGCGGCTCGTGGCGACCGAGAACGAGGCGATGGGCTGCCCCCCTTGTGTCGAGCGCATTTCGGGGTCCCGCCCCAGGTTGCCGATCAGCATCACCTTGTTCACCATGTTCGAATCCTCCCTCGAGCGACCGACCGCGAAGGTATCATACGCATCGCGTGACGCTCTCCACACCTTAAGGACGGAAACGGTGCGTCTTGTCTTGCAGCGGGTCGAGGAGGCCGCGGTCGTGGTCGACGGCGAGGTCGTGGGCGCGATCGGACGCGGCCTCCTGGTTCTGGTCGGAATCGAAACCGGCGATGATGCTTCAAAGGCGCGGGCGGCCGCAGATCGGATCGGAACGCTCCGCCTTTTTCCGGACGAAGCTGGAAGGACGAATCGCAGCGTCGCCGACGCGCGCGGGTCTGTGCTCGTGGTCTCGCAGTTCACGTTGCTCGCGGCTGTCGATCGCGGGAGAAGGCCTTCCTTCAGCCGTGCCGCTCGCCCCGAGGTGGCGGCACCACTGGTCGAGCTTCTGATTCAGCTGCTGCTGGACTCCGGCACTCCTGTCGCGAGCGGGCGATTCGGCGCCGAGATGCGCATTCGGACGGTTCTCGACGGACCGTTCACGCTGCAACTCGAGATCTAAATCTCTTTGAGATCTTTCCCGGGCTTGAAGCGGACGGTTCTGCCGGGCGTGATGGCGACCTCTACTCCGGTCTTCGGATTCCGGCCCACGCCCTTCTTGCGATCGCGGACCTGAAAGACCCCGAAGCCACGCAGCTCGATCCGGCGCCCGTCGCAGAGGGCAACCTTCATCGCGTCGATGATCGTATCCACGGCCTGGACCGCCTTCATGCGCGGAATGTTGGAAGATTCCGCGACCTGCATCACGATGTCCGCCTTGATCATCTGGGGATCGACCTCTTGCGAAAATCTAGCCGCACGGCGCGCCGCGTGTCAATCGCGAGCCATGGGGATCATGGTCCGCAACTCTCATGCCTTGCGCAACTTGGCGCGCATGATGCAAAGCTCGAAGGCGATGGCGGCCTTGGCGGTGACCCGCCGCAGCTCCTCGAGATCGGCGCCCGAGAGCTGGTCGCCGGCCGCCTCGACGAGGAGCACGGCGACGAGCCGGGCGCGCACCCGAATCGGCAACGCGGTCATCTCGACGAGCGCCGGCGGCGGATCGAAGGCGGCCAGCAGCTGAACATGCGCTGGCATCGGTGGCAACACGCCACGGAACACTCCGGCGCCATCGCGCAGCCCGACGAAGATCGACGGTTCGCGAAAGCTGGAGCGATAGGCGGCGAGCCGCGGGGCGTCGAGGCCCTCGCCGCCCCAGCGCCAGGCGGCCAGCTCCTGTCGGCGCACGACCAGGAGAACGGCGCGGCGGACGCGGCCAGCCGCGAAGTCGACGATATTGCGCGCCACGTCATCGCGATCCGCGGGATCCAGCAGACATTTCTCGACCTCCGCGAGCGAGAGGCGACGCCGCGCCGTTCCTGGGCGCGGGACGTCCTGGGTCTCCTCGTTCGCCGCCGCCGGCGGTCGCACGAGCGGTGCGGCCAGATCGACCGCTGGTGGCGGCGCCGCCGGCGGCAACGGCGGCTCGGGAAGGGTCGCGAGCTGGTCGTGTTCGGCCATCGCGAAGGAGGGGAGCGCGTTGTCGCGAAGGTCGGTGCCCGCCGGGATCGTGGGGCCGGAGCCCCTGGCGGCCGACTCGCGCGACCAGAGAAAGTGCGAGCGGTTCAACCGATCCAGAAGCTTGCTGAATCTCGTCGGGCATTCCTGCTGGTAGTACTTTTCGAGCGCTTCGTGGATGCGCAACTCTGGCGCCACGTGCCAGCGGATTCGTTTGCCGACGACGAACGCCACTTCGTCCTGGATGCTGAGATCGCGAGCGTTGGCGACCGCGACCTTCACTTGCGTCGAGCTCGCATGGAACGGGATCGCGAAGCAGCGCTTGGCGACTTTGGCCGGCACGAGCTCGATGACCTTATCGGCGATCCCGCGGAGCTCTTCGGGCGTCGCCGGGGGGGCTCCTTGAAGCTCGGAAAGCGCCAGCAGCAGGTCCTCTTCGGCGATCGCCTCGATCTCGAGCAGGCAAGTCCCGAGTCGGCCGCCGAGCACTTTCTGGTTGCGCAGGGCGCGCAGAGTCTGCTCGTGCGCGACCAGGCCGCGCTGCTCGAGGAACTCTCCCAATCGGACGCTGCCGGGCTTCACTGGCGGTCTCGCAACTTGCTCCTAATCAACTGAATCAAAAAGAGTTCGTGAACGCCGCGAGAATAGCAGAGGCGGAGGGGGGAGAATAGTGCGCGAGCGGCTATGATCAGCCCGTGGTGCGAATTCTGCTAGCGACGGCCTGCTGGGCGCTCGGCCTCGGGCTCGCGGCAACCGGGCTTCCGGCGGCCGAACCCGGCGCCTATCCGTTTCTCCTCGCCGAAGCGTTGGGCGGTGAGGGCGCTCTGGAGGAGGCGGAATCGACGTTCGACGAAGCGGTGCGCGCGGCGCCCGACGATCCGTTCGTCCGCATCGCCTATGCCGAGCTTCTGGCGCGCGTCGGCAAGCTCTCCGAGGCGGCGGAGATGGCGGCCGAGGCGCGGCGGCTGGCCCCATCGGAACCCGGTGTGCTGCTCGTTCAAGGTCGCATCGCGATGGCTCGCGTGGAGCGCGACCCGCAGTCCCGCCGAACGGCGCGAGACGCCTTCGAACAGCTTGTCGTCGGCGCTCCGGAGGAGCTCGAGGCCTGGATTGCGCTCGGCCAGCTCTACCTCGCCGAAGGCCAGCCGGCGCTCGCGGCGCCGGCACTGGAGAAGGCCTCGCGCCTGCGGCCCGGGGCGCCAATGATCGAAGGTCTGCGGGCTCGAGCGCTCGTCGAAGCGGGGGACTTGAAGGCGGCCGAAGTCGTGCAAAGGGCGCAGCTCGAGGCCTCTCCGTCGCGACTCGACGTGCGCTTCGCCCTGGCGGAGAACCTCTCGTCCCAAGGGCGCCACCTCGCGGCCGAGGAGATTCTCGCCGCCGCGCCGGCAGAGCAGCTGCGCTCTCCGGAGCTGCGGCGGCGCCGCGCGATCGAACAGCTCCTCGACGGCAACCTTGAGGAATCGGTAGCGCTGGCCGAACCGCTGCTCCACGACTATCCGGACAATGCTGCTTTGCGCTTGCTGCTGGCCTCGATCCGCCAGGCGAATGGGGAGTGGCAGGCCGTGCTCGAGCTGGTGACCCCGCTGCTGGCGCGATCGGTCATTCCTGAGCCGGTTCTGTCGATGCAGCTGCGCGCCCTGCAAGGTCTCGGCAGAGTGGAGGATGCGCTCGAAGTCGCGGACTCGCAACGGGAGGCGCTCGCCGCCGCCGGGCAGGTCATCGAGGCGAACACGCTGGCGCTCGAGGCAGCGCAGATCGCGGCAGAGGGGGGGCTCGTCGTGGATGCCGAGCGCCGGGCGCAAGCGATCGTCGAAGGCGGCGGAGAGGTGACCGCCGCCGCCCGCAGCAACGCGCTCTGGATCCTCGCCGACCTGGCGATCGACCGCCAGGACTGGTCGACCGCCGTACGGCGGCTCACCGAGCTCGAGAGCCCTGGCGCAGCTGGGCGGCGCTACGAAGTCTTGCGTCGCAGTGGCAACGTCGTCAGCGCTCGGGCGCTGCGCAGAGCTCTGGAAGCGGGGAGCGGAGATGAGCAGCTGGCGCTCGCCGAGGCGGAGTCGAGGCTCGAGCGCTTCGACGAAGCGATTGCGATCTTTCGCGAACTGCTCGCCGCCGACCCCGGTTCGCTGCGCGGTCGGTTCGGGCTCGCCGCCGCTCTCGAGCGCAGCCGGAGCCAGGAAGCGTCCGAGGCCGAATTCGAGAAGCTGCTCGCGGCCAACCCGGATCACGCGCCCTCCCTGAACTACCTGGGTTACATGCGGATCGAAGCGGGTCAGGCCCTCCCCGCCGCGATTGACCTGGTGACGCGCGCGGTGCGCATGGATCCGAGCAACGCGGCGTACGTGGATTCGCTCGGCTGGGGCTTCCACCGACTGGGACAGCCCGAGCGGGCGGTCCGCCTACTCGAACGCGCGGCGCGGCTCGAGTCGGCCGACGCGACGATTCTCGAACACCTCGGAGATGCGCTGGTGTCGGTCGGCGATCTGCCGCGCGCCCGCGCCGCTTACGAACGCGCCCTGGCGCTGTCGGGGCGGGTCGAAGGCCGCGGCTTGAGCGCCAAGATCGAGCGCCTGCACCGATCCGGCGGAGCTTCCTGAGCGAATCGGCGAATCGGCGACTCCATCTTCTCCGTGGAGTGGTTCTGGCGCTCGTACTCGACGGCTGCGCGAGCTCCGCCGGGCTCCGACCACCGACTGTCGGCGAGCGACCGGCGGTCAGCGTCGATCGCGGGCAATGGCTCTTTCGTGCCGAGCTCGACAGTCGCGAGAGCCGCACGTCGTTGCGTCTGACATTGCGACAGTTCGGCAGCGAGGAATTCGAGCTCTCCGCCTTCGATCTCCTGGGCCAGCCGCGCTGGCGACTCCTCGTCGGCGAGAGCCAGGCCTTGATCTTCGATCCCATTGCCCGGCGGTACTGCCGGATCGATCGGCGAGCGCCGCTCGTCGTTCACGACTTTCGCTCACCTCTGCCGCTCGAGGATCTGTCACGGCTGCTGCGCTTTCGATTGCCGGAAGAGGCGGGGGGGGACGCGGTGGCGATGGTCCGGGGCGAGGCGGCGTGGGTCGATGGCGCGAAACGCCGCTGGACGGGAGAGCGATCGGCGAGGCGGTGGACGCGATGGACTCTCTGGGCAGCCGAACGCCCGGTGCTCTGGTTCCGGGTCGAGGGGGAAGAGGCGACCCTGTCAGGACAGGAGCCGGCATTTCAGCTGCGCTGGCGCGAAGCGGCTCGCGAGGAGCTTCCAACGGCGCTGAAGCTCGAATTGAGCTCTGTCGCAGGTTTCGAAGAGGGGGGCTGTTTTGACTCTCCGGCTTCGTAGTCACGCGAAGATCAACTGGCATCTCGAGGTGCTGGGCCGGCGGCAGGATGGCTTTCACGAGCTCTTGACTCTGTTTCAAACCGTCGCGCTCCACGACGACATTGAAATCGAGATTCGCGAGGCCGGCATCGATCTCGAGATCGAGCCATTGACCGCGGACGGAGAATCAACCCCGGCGGGCGAGTCGAATCTCGCCTGGCGCGCAGCGCGCCTGTTTCTGGACCGTTTTTCGCAGGCGGCGGGCGGCGTGGCCTTGCGCTTGCGGAAGCGGATCCCGGTGGGCGGAGGGCTCGGCGGAGGCAGCTCCAACGCCGCCACGGTCCTCACGGGCCTCGCGGCCCTGAGTCGTCCGCGACCCGCGCTCGCGGAGCTCGAAGGGATCGCCGCGGAGCTCGGAGCTGACGTGCCATACTTTCTCCATGGCGGCGTTGCCATCGGGTATGGCCGCGGGGACCGCATTCGGCCGCTGCCGGACGACGGGATCGAAGAGCAGAAGATCTGGCTGGCCGTTCCGCCGATCGCGGTTTCGACGAAGGAGGTCTTCGGATCCCATCGCTTGACTCCGGGACCGCCGAGCTCGCTCGAGCCGTGGATCGCACGCGGGTTGCCGCGGCGGCTTTCAGAGCTCGGAGGGCGAAACGACCTCGAGGCGACCTGTTTCGCGCTCCATCCCGAGGTCGGTCGCGTGTATGATTTGCTCATCGCGTCGGGTGCTTCGTGGGTCAGGCTGTCGGGCAGCGGCGCGACCTTGGTCGCCACGTTCGAGAGCGCCGCCGCCGCTGATGGCGCCGGGCGAACGTTGCCCGAGGGAGTGCGGTGGCTGCCCTCGCGGACGCTTCGGCGCGCCACCTGGCGGGATTCGGCTGGATTCTGAAGGTTTCTTCTGCGGTTCGAGGGGGCGATCGTGGAGATCACGGACGTGCGGGTCTACCCCGTGCAGGACGAGAAGGTGCGAGCTTTCGTCTCGATCGTGTTCGATCGCTGCTTCATGATCAACGACATCAAGATCATCCAGGGCAAGGACGGTCTCTTCGTGAGCATGCCGAGCCGCAAGCGGCGCAATGGCGACTTCAAGGACGTGGCGCATCCCCTGAACACGGAGACACGCCGCTGGGTCGAGGAGAGGATCCTGGGGCAGTTTCGCGCCGCCGCGGACGGACCTCTCGTTCCGCGCGGTGTCGGCAGCGGCTCGCCGCGTGACGACGAACAGATAGCGCGCCTCGAGCCGGATCAGGTCCCGGCGGACTCGCCGGCCAGGGAGAATACCGGGGCCCCGTCGCCGGTCGGGAGCGAGAGCGCTTCGCGCACGCTCGAGGAGCTTGAGCGGCGCCATCTGGGGGACTCCTTCTGGGGAGTCGGCTGAAAGGATAGACTCCGCCGTCGGCGATCGGGACGCTGGGGCGTCGCCAAGCGGTAAGGCACGAGACTTTGGATCTCGCATTCGGAGGTTCGAATCCTCCCGCCCCAACCAGAGCCACGGTGAGCCGCGCAGCGGTCGCGGGATAACTTCGAACGGACGAGCTACGAGAGAACCGCACCCGATGAAGACCTCCAAGAGCGAGATCGACAACCACGGTGGAATCAAGATCTTCGGTGGCCGAGCTCATCCAGCGCTCACCCGGGAGATCTGCGACTACCTCGAGATCACGCAAGGCAACTCGTCGGCGTACAACTTCTCCGACGGCGAGACGTTCTGCCAGATCGACGAGAACGTCCGCGGTTCCGACGTGTTCATCGTGCAGCCGACCTGCAAGCCGGTCAACGAGAATCTGATGGAGTTGCTGATTCTGCTCGACGCCTTCAAGCGCTCCTCGGCTTCGCGCGTGACGGCGGTGCTGCCGTACTACGGTTACGCGCGGCAGGACAAGAAAGACCAGCCGCGCGTGCCGATCACCGCGAAGCTGGTCGCCGATCTCATCTCCCGCGCCGGCGCCGATCGCGTCCTGACCATGGACCTGCACGCCTCGCAGATTCAGGGATTCTTCGACGTGCCCGTGGATCACCTCTTCGCCGCGCCAGTGCTGCTCGAGGCGATCCGCGAGCTCGAGATTCCGGAGCTGGTGATCGTTTCGCCCGACGCGGGCGGTGTCGAGCGGGCGCGCGCCATCGCCAAGCGCCTGGAGGCCGGCCTGGCTATCGTCGACAAGCGCCGCACGGAGCCGAACGTCGCGGAGGTCATGCACATCATCGGAGACGTTGCCGATCGCGACGTCCTGATCCTGGACGACATCATCGACACCGCAGGCACGCTCTCGAAGACGGTGGATGCGCTGCGGCTTCATGGCGCGAAGCGCATCCTCGCTGCCGGTGTTCACGGCGTGCTTTCCGGCCCGGCCATCCAGCGCATCGAGCAGTCGCCGCTCGAGCAGGTACTGATCACGAACACCACTCCGGTGGAGGAGAAGCTGCAGAAGAGCTCGAAGCTGCGCGCCCTGTCGGTCGCGCCGCTGCTGGGTGAAGCCATTCGAAGAATCCACGAAAACAGCTCCGTGAGCTCGTTGTTCGTCTGACAAGAGGACCGGAGCCGTCCACAAGGGACGGCTCCTCGAAAGGAAGAGACATGAGCCAGGAAGTCACCATCGAAGTGCAGCGTCGCGAGCTGGTCGGCAAGGAGGCGAACGGGCGACTGCGCCGTGCCGATTCGATTCCGGCCGTCGTCTATGGCGGCGAGAAGGAACCGATCTCGATTCAGATACCGCGAAAGACCCTGTTGACGGTGTTCAAGGACGGCGGCAGCGAAAACCGGATCTTTCTTCTCCGGCTCGCCGGAACCGACCAGAGCCGACACGCGATGATCCGCGAAATGCAGGTCGACCCGATCACCAACCAGGTTTCCCACGTCGACTTCATGCGCATCGACATGGCGCGGCGCATCCGCGTCAAAGTTCACCTCGAGCTTCAGGGGACGGCCTACGGCGTCAAGACCGAGAACGGCATCCTCGACTTCGTGACCCGCGAGGTCGAAATTGAGTGCCTGCCGTCGGCCATTCCGCAGTCGATCGCGCTCGATGTCAGCGACGTCCGGATCGGTCAGCATCTCGAGGTCAAGGACCTCGTGCTGCCGGCGGGTGTCACCCTGCTCGAGGACCCGGACCGCGTGTTGCTGTCGGTCGCCCACGCCAAGGCCGAAGTCGAAGCCCCGGCGGCGGCCGCCGCCACGCCGGTCGAAGGCGCCGCGGAGCCGGAGGTCATCGCGAAGGGCAAGAAGGACGAGGAGAAGGAGTCGTAACTCCTTCTCGACTCGTCGTCGGGCTGGGGAATCCGGGCGCCGAATATCGTGCCACTCGGCACAATCTCGGCTTTCTCGTCGTCGAGAATCTGGCGGAGCGCCTGGCGGCGAAGGGGCCGGCACGGGAAGAGTGCCGCGCCCTGGTGGTCGCGGTTCAGGAATGGCTGCTCTGCGAGCCGCAGACCTACATGAATCGCAGCGGCGCAGCGGTGCGCTGTCTTGCCGAGCGCTTCAACCTGGCTCCGGATCGAATTCTGGTGATCTACGATGAGGTTCACCTGTCGCTGGGCAGGATTCGCCTGCGCGGGCAGGGCAGTCCGGCGGGCCACCGTGGCATGGAGTCGATCGTTGACGCGCTGCAGACCGAAGCCCTGCCGCGCATGCGCTTGGGGATAGGTCCGGTGCCTCCGGGGCTCGCGACGCGCGGGATGGAGGAGTTCGTGCTCGGGCGCTTCCTGCCCGAGGAGCAAGTTGCTGTGGCTGCGATGGTCGACCGGGCCGCGGCGGCGGCGGCCGTCTGGCTCGCCGATGGGATCGAGGTCGCCATGCACCGCGCCAACACCCCGGACTTGCCAGAAGCGCTCGAAACGCCATAGACTTCAGAGGTCGCGGGGGGAGCAACTCCCGCGCTGGCGCGGTGGATTCGCCACGACGCGCCAACCTCTCTGTTCCATCCCGCGGGGTGGGACCTAACGGCCATAGGGAGAGCAAATTGAGAACGTATGAACTGGCGCTCGTCGCCGATCCGAGAATTTCGGACGACGATATGACGGCGCTCACCAACGACACGAAGCAGCTCATTTCCAGCCGCGGCGGCGAAGTCGTGCGCGAAGAGAGCTGGGGGCGCCGCAAGCTCGCCTACCCGATCGACAAGCTGACCGAGGGCAGGTACGTTTTCCTCTACCTGCAGATCGAGCCGAACAAGAGCAGTCTCCTTCCGGAAGTGGAGCTGCGCCTGAATCAGAACGACAAGGTGCTCCGGTTTCTCACGGTTCGAACGGACGAGGATCTGAAGCGCGCCGCCAACCGCGCGCGCCCAGGCCAGGTGCCGAAGACTGGCGGCTACGACGAGGCCGGAGTTCCGATCGATCCGCTTCCCGAGACCTCGCGCGAGCCGCGAGACCCGCAGATGGAAGAGGGGGTCTGAGATGCAGCCGTTCAAGTCAGGCGGTCGCGGCGGCAAGAAGGGCCCCGGAAAGGGCAAGCCGGCGGCGAAGAAGAAAGTGTTCTTCCGTCGCCGCAAGGTCTGCCGCTTCACGGTCGAGCACATCGAGTACGTGGACTACAAGGACGTCAAGCTCCTGCAGCAGTACATCCTGGAGCGGGCCAAGATCCTTCCGCGCCGCATCTCCGGCAACAGCGCGCGTCATCAGCGCATGGTGCAAACGGCGATCAAGCGAGCGCGTCACCTGGCGCTCATTCCCTACACCACGGACTAGGAGCCGGCCATGAAAGTGATTCTGATGAATGATCTGCGCGCCCGCGGCAGGCGCGGCCAGGTGGTGGAGGTCAAGCCCGGTTTCGCGCGCAACTTCCTGCTGCCGCAGGGGCTCGCGCTGGTGGCCACCCCGGGGAATCTGAAGCGCTTCGAACAGGAGCGCAAGAAGATCGACCTGCGAAACGACTCCGCCCGGCAGGTCGCCGCCGACATCGGAGCCAGGATCGCCGCCGTGAAGCTGACGCTCGCCAAGCGAGCGCAGGAGAACGGGTCGCTCTACGGCTCGGTGACCCCGGGCGAGATTGTCTCGGGGCTCGCGGCCCACGGCATCGAAGTCGACCGGCGACAGGTGGATCTGGCGGGAGGCATCAAGACCGTCGGGGATCACGTGGCGCGGATCGATCTCCACGCCGACGTGATCGCAGAAATGACCATCACGATCACGGCCGAAGAGTAGGCGGCTGAGCGTGGGGGAGCCTGGACGGGATCCGGATTCCGCCGCTGGCGAGCCCACGCTCGAGAGTTTCCTCGGCGAGCCGACACGGCACCTCGAGGACTGGAGATGGCTGTGGAGTGGGGACCGCAAGTTCCCGATCCGCAGCCATCGTGGCTTTCCGGGCCGCCTGGTGGTGCTTTTCAAGCGCCTCGCACGGCCGTTCGTTCAGGCGCCGCAGCAGGATCTGTGGGATCGCCAGCGCATCTTCAATCTGATCGTGCTCGAGTATCTCGAGCGCGCGGAGCAGGTTCGCCAACTCGCCACGGAAGTTCACGAGCACCGGCTGAACCATCTCGAAGCGGTCTATCGCGAGGGCTTGGTCGAGGTCATGCAGCACAACGACGCTCTCTTCGCGCGAGTCGACCAGAAGCTGGACTTCGTTCGGCGCGAAACACGGACGATCTGGGGTCGTCTCGGGTCGGCCCTGGCGCTCGCCGAGCAGGGTGGCGTCGCGGGACTCGCCAAAGCGCAGGAAGAGCACGTCTACGTCGAGCTCGAGCGCCGTTTCCGCGGCACCGAAGAGGAGATCACCGAGCGCATCTCGCGCTTCCTGCCGCAGCTCGCCGGCCGCGGCGAGGTGCTCGATCTCGGGTGCGGGCGTGGCGAAGCGCTCGCCCTGCTGCGTCAGGAGAAGATCCCGGCCCGCGGCGTCGATCTCTCCTCGGCGATGGTCGCCGAGTGCCGCAAGAAGGGACTCCAGGCCGAGCAGGGAGATCTACTCGACGTGTTGAGCCGCTGCTCCGCAGCGAGCCTCGGCGCGATCGTCTCTTTCCACGTCATCGAGCACCTGCCGGCCGAGACTCTCGACCGCCTGGTGCGACTCGCCTGGCGAGCGCTGAAAGCCGGCGGGGTGCTGCTCCTGGAAACGCCGAATCCGCTGTCGATCGTGGTGGCGGCGCGCAACTTCTGGCTCGACCCGACCCACCGCCGGCCGGTGCACCCGGAGAGCCTCAAGTTGAGCTTCGAGCTGGCGGGTTTCGCGCCGGTGGAGCGGATCGACCTGCGGCCGTTCCCGGCGACGGAACGACTGCCCGAGATCGATCCCGAGAGCGTCGCGCCGGAGTTGCGCCAGCTCGCGTTCGAGATCAATTCGCTCCGCGACCGCGTCGACGACCTGCTCTTCGGCTGCCAGGACTACGCCATGCTCGGCACCAAGCCGCGCGACTGACGATCAGTTCGCTTCTTCGTCGTCTTCTTCGAGGAACGAGGCGGGGAAGCTTTCGGCGGTGAGGCCGTCGGGCATGCGCTCGCCGCTGCGCGCGGTGTAGAAAGGTCGCTGCTGCGGCCAGGGCAGGTCGAGAATGCGCCCCCAACGGGCGTCGAACGACCGGTCTGGAGCGGTGCCGATGAGAAACGCCTCCTGGATCACGCGGTTCGCTCCCGGTGCTTCGGCGAGTCCGGTGCGGTACTCGATGGCGCGAAACTCGACGCCCGCGGGCACCGCGAAGCGTTCGCCCTCCTGCAACCAGCCGTCGCGCAGGCCGGCTTCGGCGACTTCGCGCCAGATCGGCAATGCGGCCTCGGCGCCGGTCATCTTCTTGCCCAACGTCCGCTTCTGGTCGTAGCCCACCCACGCGAGGATCGTGAAGCGCGGCGTGAAGCCGATGAACCAGGCGTCGGTGTAGTCGTTGGTCGTGCCCGTCTTGCCGGCGATGTCGAGAGGGAGGTCGGCGAGCCTGGCGCCTGTGCCGCGATCGATCACACCTTCCATCATCGAGGTCAACACGAAGGCGACCGCGGGCTCCATCGCTTTCGTGGCGTCGGGCCGGTGTTGTTCGAGAACGGCGCCGCCGCGCGCCTGCACGCGCTCGACCAGATAGGGTCGCACCAGAACGCCCTGATTGGCGATCGCCGCGTACGCGGTCGCGATCTCCATGGGTACGATGTCAGCCGAGCCCAGCGCCAGGCTCGGATAGGGCGGCAGGGGTGCCGTGACGCCGGTACGGCGCGCGAAGTCGATCGTTCGCGTCGCGCCGACGAGATCCATCAATTTCACGGCGGTCACGTTCACGGAGAGCTCGAGCGCCCGCCGCAGCGTCAAGACGCCGTAATACCGGCGGTAGTAATTGCGCGGACTGTAGCTCGGCAGGCCGTCCGCGCCGAGAAAGATCGCCGGGGCGTCGAAGAGGGTGTCCGCGGCGGTGAATCCGCTCTCGAGCGCCGCGCCGAAGACGAACGGCTTGAAGGCCGAGCCGACCTGTCGCGAAGCCTGCAGCGCGCGATCGAATTTGTTGCGCCGAAAATCCCAGCCGCCGACCAGAGCGCGCACGGCGCCGGTCGCCGACTCGAGAACGATCACCGCCCCCTCTACGATCGGCTCCTGCTCGAGAGTCCAGACGGTCACGCCCGGTTGCTTCTCGAGCACCTGCGGACGAAACCAGGCGATGTCTCCGGGACTCAGCAGGTCGCGCGGAGCGCTCTTCCCGGTCCAGGCGATTCCGGCGGACGAAACCGTGACCTCGCCTTCGGAAGTGCGGACCTGCGCACTCCTCCCTGCCGCGCGCAGCACGAGCCCGGCGACCCAGGTCTCGGGGACAGGGTTCCGTCCGGCCTGCGCTTCGATCTGGTCCGAGTCGAAATCGAGCGGCTGGCCGCGCAGGAGTGGACCGCGATAGCCGCGGCGGTGGTCGAGACGAAGCAGCCCGTCGCGCAGCGAGGACTCGCCCGCGGTCTGGATCGCGGCGTCCAGAGTCGTGTGGACCTGAAGTCCATCGTGGTACAAACGATCCTCGCCGTAACGGGTTTCGAGGTGCTGGCGGACTTCCTCGGCGAAGAACGGCCCGAGCTCGGAGCGCTGCTTCTGGCGCACCACGATCAACGGCGCCGCCGACGCGATCCGATGATCCTCCGCGGCGATCCAGCCCTCCTCGAGCATCCGGTTCAGAACGTAGTTGCGCCGCTGAACCACCCGGTCCGGGTGGCGATAGGGGCTGAAACTGCTCGGGCGCTGCACGATGCCAGCGAGCGTGGCCGCTTCGGGCAGCGTCAGCTCGCGCACACCGTGCCCGAAATACGAGCGCGCGGCGCTCTCCATGCCGTAGTTGCCGTGCCCGAGAAAGGCGAGGTTGCAGTACAGGGCGAGGATCTGTTGCTTGCTCAGCGTCTTCTCGAGCTCCACGGCGAGGAACGCCTGCGAGATCTTGCGCTTCCAGCTCTTCTCGCTGGTCAGAAAGAGCATCCGGGCGACCTGCATGGTCAGGGTCGAGGCGCCCTGGGCGTGCCGTCCGCGCCGCAGGTTGACGATCACCGAGCGGGCGACTCCCAGAGCGTCGATGCCGCCGTGCTGAAAGAAGTTCGCGTCTTCAGCCGCCAGGAGCGCGTCGCGGAAGAGCCCCGGAATCTCCGCCTGATCCAGCATGAGTCGACGCTCGCGCGCGTAGGAGGCGAACGCGGCGCCGTCGCGGTCGAAGATCTCGGTGATCAGTTTCGGGCTGAAGTCGGCCACGCTGTCGACCCGCGGCACCCGGATCGCGGCGGCGATGCCGAGTCCGATCAATCCGCCCGCCGCCGCGGCG
>ERZ1292633.3977-Hain-H41-02um-R1-3977-length-13966-cov-7_pt1 | contig 13966 bp, 10 predicted proteins | sample MGYA00564406_ERZ1292633 | MGnify/ENA primary metagenome ERZ1292633 (study PRJEB36523, sample SAMEA6512639) | groundwater metagenome | collected 2019-01-08 | study: AquaDiva: Metagenomics assemblies of 32 groundwater samples
TGACCGGCAGCTTCTCGCCGGCGTCTTGCACGCCCAACTGCTCCGCCACCTTGACGCTCTCGGCCTCGGCCGCTGCGGCCTTGGGGACGGCTGGACTGACGGTCACGGCCGCAGGCGGCGGCGTCACTAAAACATCCGCCTTCACGTTGACCGTCAATGCGCCCCAGACATCGACACATTCCTTGACGCTCAGCGCCGCTCAAGCCGCCCCCGGAGCGGCCTTCAACGTGACCGTCAACGGCGGCTCGGGAAGTCCCACCCAATGGGTGGCGGTGTATCTCTCTACCGCGCCCGACTCGGCTTACAGCTACAAGAGCAACTGGAAGTACTTGAACGGGACCCAAACCGCGCCCGCGACCGCCGTGTCGACCCCCGTGCAGTTGGCGTTTACAGCACCCATGGACGCCGGGGTGTACAATCTTCGCTTCTTCGCCAATACCGGCTACGGGACTCGCTTGGCGCTGAGTTCCAATCTCACGGTGAGCAGCGCAACGGACTTAAACGGGGACGGAATCACCAACGTGGCCGACGTTCAGATCGCGGTCAACCAAGCTTCCGGGGCGTCCGCCTGCGGCTCGGGAGACGTCAACAAGGACGGGGCGTGCAATGTCTCAGACATCCAGCTGATAGTCAACAAGGCGTTGGGGCTGTAGCGGACTCATCCCTGAATACGCGGACGATGGAACCGATTGCTCGACGCGGCGATTCCGCTGAGAGCTGCGGATTGAAGAGAAATTAGCTCGGGGCGCCGTCCCCGCGGACTAAAAAATGATCAAGGGCGCAGGCTGGTTGATAATTGCTTTGGTCGCGTTGTGTCCGCTGGCGCTTGCGGACATTTCGTATGCTGCGGGGCGGATCTTCTTTGACGACGCGGAGACTGGCAACGCGAATCTGTGGACTGCGGATGGCACGCGTCCGAAATGCACGGTCGTATCAAGCTCGGCGGATAGACTCAAAGGTCCCTACGCGGGTTCGTACATGATTCAATGCAACGATCCCGGGTCCGCCTGGCAGACATTGAGGGGTCCGACATTCAGCATTGGTAGTGAAGTGCTCTATCGCTATCGCGTTCGCGTCGATTCCAACCATGACAGTACCGATGGGTCCGTGCATAAGATTGGACGTATTTTCCACTGGACAGGCGACTCAAACACCTATGTCGATGTCTTCAGCATGGTGGGCGGTGTCGGTGACCAAGGCCTCCGTAACGACCTCATTATAGACGGGGAGCGAGCAAGGGGTGGAGCGCTCTACTGGGGTGATCATCCCAACGATCACACCGCCAGTCCCTCCACATGGCATCAAGTCGAGTACTACATCAACACCATCACAGGCGCCGCAAAAGTCTGGCACGACGACATCCTGGTACAGAACGAAGTCTACGGCCCCGTGAGGGGCGGGGTCGGCAACGCGGGCGAGTTCTATATGACGTCGAATTGGGAGGATGCCCGTGATGGGACCAATTATGTCTACTTCGACAACGTGGAGATTTTCACGGATCTGGGCACAGGCGGGGTTGGCTCGTTGTCGCTAGGCGACATCGCTCAAGGTGGGGGAAGTTCGGGAGCAGCCACGCCGCCGGCTTTGCCAACGAACTTGCGTGTCCAGTAGGAACACTCGGCGAAATTCCGCGTAAGAGTCGACAAGGCGCTGGGGTTCCGGTTCGGGGACCGTGTGCACCCAGGGGTCGCCCTCGCCGCCGCGCCCGGTTCGACGCCAGCGTGGTTATCGAAGCATCAGCGCGCGGAGGAGCCGCCGTCCGCCTGAGGCAGCTCGCCGTAGGCGATCTTGTCGATCTCGGCCCGGTACAGCGTCTCTTTTAGGAGCACCGCGTTGGCCAAGGCGTCGAGCCGATCCCGATTGTCGGCTAAGCGCTTGTAGACTCGAGCGTAGGCGTCCATAACGATTTTCTTGGCCGCCGTATGGACTTGACTGGCCACCGCGTCGCCGAAAGGCTGTGCGGTCCCGGGCATTGATGCGGAGGGCGAGGTTTGGAGAAGGCCCATTTCGTCATCCATGCCGAACTGCTGAACCATGGCGCGGGCGATTTGAGTGACTTTTTCCAGGTCGTTGGCCGGCCCTGAAGACCACTCATCAAAGACAATTTTTTCGGCGACGAGGCCCCCGAGGCCCCTTTCAATCATCGCCAGCAGCTCCTTTCTGGTGTAAAGCGGCGAATCTTTTCCCTCGAACTCGGCAAAACCCAGGGCTTCCCCGCGAGAGAGAATCGTCAGTTTGTTGACTTCATCGCGCAGCTCCAGGGTATTGAGTTTCGAGGCTAAGACATGTCCGGCCTCATGAAACGCGATGCGCGTCTTTGTTTTCTCATCGAGTTTCAGAGTGGTGGACCCGCCCATCAGGCCTCGGGTGACGGATTCATCCATCTCCGCCATGCTGACCTTGTCCTTGGCGCGGCGAAGCGTCATCAGCCCCGCTTCATTGACCACGTTTTTCAGGTCGGCCCCGGAATTTCTGGTGGTGAGCCGGGCGATCTGTTTGAGGTCCACGCTGGAGTCCAAAGGCGTTCTCCTGGCGTATAGCGACAGGATCGCCAGGCGGCCGAGGAAGCTCGGATGATTGACCTTCACTTTTCGGTCGAAGCGCCCCGGGCGGACAAACGCGGCATCAAGGACCTCGGGGCGGTTCGTGGCTCCCAATACGATGATCCCTTTCATGTCTTTAAATCCGTCCATTTCCTTCAGGAAGGTGGCGACGGTGTCGTTTTTCTCGCTGTCGCCGCCGCTGGCTGGACCGGAACCGCGCTGTTGCCCGAGCCCGTCGATCTCATCGACGAAGATGATCACGGGCTTCTTTCGCAGGGCGCGAATCTTTCGGGCTCTGTCGAAAAGCTCGCGTACGCGGGCGGGTCCGACTCCGACGAAGACTTGGGCGAAATCGGAGCCCCCGATTTCAAGGAACTCCGCTCCGGATTCCTTGGCCAGGGCTTTGGCCATCATGGTCTTGCCCGTGCCGGGAGGTCCCGACAAAAGTATTCCCTTGGGCATGTCGATGCCCATCTTTTGGTACCGGTCCGGGTTCTTCAGGTAGTCGATGATTTCAAGGATTTCCTGCATCGACTCGTCGACGCCCGCGATATCGTTGAAAGTGACGTGGATGTCGTCGGCCGACACCTCGTTGACGGGAACGGCGTTGTCTTGGGACGAGAATAAACCCTTCGACTCCCCGCCGCCTTTGCGCTGCATGAACTTGAATACCCAGTAAATCGCAGCCATGGGAAGCAGGAAGGTCAAGGCGCTCATGATCCAGCTGCCCGGACCGGATTTTGCGGCGGCGGCCTGAGCTTGACTTTCATTCATGTTCCGCAGCTCGTTGTTCGCGGCCTCTTGGGCCTTGGCGATGCGCTCTACTGCTTGCGCGATATCCTTGAGCTCCTGGACGCTGGGGCTGGAGGCGCGGGCGGCGGCTTTTTCTTTGGCCAACTGTTCCTGGGTGGCCTTGAGAGCTGCGCTGACCTTGTCGAGTTCGGCCTGCTGGGTGTTCTGCAAAGTTTGCTCGGCGACGATGCGGTTTTGAAGCTCGATATCCGCCTGGCTTATCTCCGCCGGCCCGCTCAAGTAAAGGAAAGACCCGGCGGCGAGTATCGCTGAAAAAACAAGCCCCAGCGACACGATCAACCACGAGGATTTAGAGGAGCCTTCTTTTTTCGAAAGGCTGTCCCATATTTTCCGGAATTTTCCGGCGGGCTTGGAATCCGATTCGGCCGGCACGACATCATTCAGGGTGGGAGCCGTGAAAATAGGTTCGGGACCCGGCTCGCGCCCATATTTCCTCGACACTTCCGCGGCGACCGTGCGGACCGTGCGATTGTAATCCGAAGAGGCCGAGCGCACGGCGGAGAGCAATCCCTCCGAAGGCGTGAGGATCCAACCATCGGCGTTGATGCGTCGAAGTGTTTCCGTTTGGAAGAACCACCATCTGTCTTCTTTATTTTCGACCTTGACCTGCTGTGCGTCGGATTTGGCCGCGGACTCCAAAATGCCTTGGTAAATAGGAAGCGTCTCAGCCAGCGGAAAGGTTTCAATCGCCAATAAGGCCCCGATGCGAACCTCTAATTTCTCTTTATCGTTCAAGAGGTAGGACTGAGCCTGTTTAAGTCCTTGCGCTGGATTCGACTTCAAGAGATCCTCAAGTTCCGCAACGATCTGGGCCGCCGGGACGAAGCCTCGTGATTCCGACGCCGAGGGCGCATTGAGATTTAAGGCGAGCGCGGTCTGCGAAGGCGTCGCGGGCTCCGGAGCGGGTGAGACCGGTTGATTGGGGTCGGATTTGGCGGATAGTAAGGTAGACGGAGACAGTCGTTGGGATGCTCCCTGATGGAAAACAGACGCGGGGGCGGCCGTCGGTGAAACGGAGATGTTCGATTCCGAGGTCTGCGCATACGGCGTTTCGCTGCCGTCAAAGGTCTGGCGGCCGGCCATCACTTCCGCGACCGGGACCTGGGAGGCCTGGGCGCCGAGTTCTTGCTTGAGAGCGGCGGCCGGGGCTCCAGGGACGATGGGAGTCAGGGCAGGGGAGGCAAGTCCGGGCTTGGCCGAAGCCTGCAATGAGACGACCGGTGAGAGGGGAATGATTGTTGCGCGAGCGCCGGAGAGATTGGCCGCTGAAAGAATGGGAACGGGCAAGACGCTGGAGTTTCCGGGGGCCACGGGGGTTTGGGGCATTCCCTTGAGCGAACCCGCGGAGGCGGGACGCATATTCGCGGCGACCAGCGCCCAGGCCTGCTGGCCGGGAATCGTGGTGACTAAGGAGATCGCCAACACGCAGGCTACGATTCGAGAAAGTTTAATTGGTTTCATTTGAGCCCCTAAAAGATTGACTACGATCAAGATTGTAGCCCCGGCATGCGCGGCAGCAGGAGGGTCGATTGGACCTGAAGTCGTAGGCAATGGTCCCATTCCATGCTGGGTCCAAGGTCTACCCCCCGCACGGAACCGCGTCGCGCCGGCCGGATTTTCCGCTTTTCTCAAGGCGCGACAAGCTTTATAATAGGACCGTGGCGCGGCTCAACGACTACGGGCGTTTTTGGCGTTCGGGCTACACCGTGCGGGAGTTGGCGCTCAACGGCTTTCGTCTCCTGGTGTGGTCGCGCATCGTTTCAGCCTTGACGCACTCCTTCGCGCGCCGCGGCGCCGGGGTCGTCATCGATTGCACGGCCACGGTGCAGGGCTCCAGGTTCATCGAGATCGACGACGGCACCTGGGCCCAGCGCCAGGTCTGGCTGACGGTGCCGCTTATCGAGTTGCCCGAGCCGCCCGCGGGGCCGGTGCTCAAGATCGGCAAGCGCGTTCAAATCGGCCCTCGAACGACGATCTCGGCGGTGCGCGAGGTGGTCATCGAAGACGACGTCCTGTTCGGGATGAACGTGTACGTCTCCGACCACATCCACGCCTTCCGCGATCCGCGCACGCCGGTCAAGGACCAGGGACTCGCCGCGGCCGGGCGCGTGCGCATCGGCGCGGGGGCTTGGATTGGAGCCAACGTCGTGATCGTGGCCGACGGCAAGGATTTGGAGATCGGGGCCAACGCCGTGATCGGGGCCAATTCCGTGGTGACCAAGTCTGTGCCGGCGCGAGGCGTGGCGGCCGGAGCGCCGGCGCGCGTCGTCGACCGTTGGGACGAGGTCAGCGAACGCTGGTCGAGCGGGCGCGAAGACGCGGGCCCGTTGGACTGACCGCCCACACCGCCTCGAAGACGTGTTCGAAGAGGGCGGACGTTCCGTGCGACAGCGCTCTCCAGGACGGCCGCGCGGGGTAGTTGCCCCCCGTGTTCAGGGACGAGTCGTAGATGTTCGCCTCGCGCTTGTGCTGCTTGATATAGAGCGCGCCGACCTGCAGCCGGTCGATGAGGCCGAAATAGGCGTCGATCTGCTCGCGGCTCATTTCCATGAAGGAGTAGACGTTGATGAAGGCGTCAACGACGTCGGGGGGGGCGTTTTTGAGCTGGTGGGGCAGGCCGAATATCAGGCGATGAGACCTGATGGAATCGCCCGAAGCCAGAGCCGCGTCCGATTCCGGATACAGCGCCGCCTTGGCCTGCGGGTGCAGGGTCGTGAGGTAGTGCTGGGAGAGCAGCAGGGACTCGGGCAGGTCGAATATAAGGTAAGTCGCTCTGGGCATGGCCCGAAGAACGACGTCGGCCAATCGCCCGTAGCCCGCCCCCAGCTCGCAGAAGACGACGGGATCGTTGCGTTCGAATCCGACGGCTTCCTTGAGGCGGTAAAGCTCGTCGATGGATTGGAGGAGATCGAGGCTGATGCGTTGTCCGGCGTAGTCGATAAAGGTGCCTCGGCCGAGGGCCGGCTCTTCCAACGAGCTTAGAAGGCCCCAGTCGTCGCGCTTTTCCAAGGCTTGATGATAGAGGTGATGGACCGCCTCGAATATCCAGGGATTGCCGGGCTCGTACGTTGAGAGAAAACGTCCGAACGTGGCCTTGAAGTCCGTAAGGCCGCGCGCGCGCAGGACCAGCTCGTAGAAGCGGGTGATGATGGTCCATTGCCCGGCCGGACGGAAAATCGGATCGTTGGCCGCCAGGTCGCGGCGAGCGCGTTCGTAGCGGTCTCGCCACGACTCATCGAGGGCGTGGGTCAGGCGGAGGTTGCCGATCAAGACGCCGCCGATGAGGCGCGCGCGCAGCCAGACGACCCGGACGATGCGCCACAACGCGCCCGACCGGTCCCCGTGAGTGAATTCCTTTGAGTTGGCGCCGTCCATTACGGGTGAAATTGTAACATATGGCCTCCGATGACCTCTTCTCGAGCCGTCCCCGTTTTTTTCGCGGCATCGATTCTTCTCGCCGCTTTTTTTTACGTCTGCTTCTTCGTCAACTTCGCCTCCACTTTGACCGATTGGTCGGGTTTTGGATTCACTTGGACTCATCAGATGTTCCATAACTTTCTGCACGGCCGGGAGTTCCAGAGCTCCCTGTTCGCGACCTTGGCCGCGGGCCATTCCGTGGGCTTTTCGGCCAATCCCCACGCCTTCATCCATGCCGACGTCATTCATGTCAATTTCACGCCGTACCTCTTCGCCTGGCTGTGGGCCCCGCGCCCGACGCCCGCGGGGATTTACGCCTTGATTTTTTCCTGGAACCTGACGGCCGGCGCCTGGTGGACGTTTTCCATCCTGCGCAGGACGCCGCATCCTGATGTTCCGCGTCGAGCGGCGTTCGCGTCGGCGATTTTGGCCTTCGGCGGGCTGCTGTCGGTTCTGTGCCAGATGGCTCAGATGCTTTTATTCGCCGGGCCGATTCTGCTGGCCGCCTACGACTCCTTTCTGGCGCGCCGGAGGGGGTGGTTCCTCTTCTGGATCGCCCTGTTGGCCTTGGTTTCGGAGGACGCGGCCATGGTCGCCGTCTGCTTCGGCCTGCATCTGCTGTTCGTCGAGGACGAGGGGCGGCCGTACGGCATCGGCGCCCTGGCGCTGTGCGTTCCCTACTTGGCCCTGATTCTTTTCATCGTGCAGCCCGCCGCGCGCGCCGAGCTGACGCTGACGGGGGCCACGACCACGGCCGTCGTCGCCAAGAAGCTGTTTTCGCTCGACGCCGGCGCGTTGGCGGCCAATCTGAGGTCCATGGCTCCGCTGTCGCCGTTCATCCCCGCTTTCGTCCTGAGCGCCGCTTGGTTCGGGGTCCCGGATCGGCGCGCCCTGGCTCGGGCCGCGAGCCTGGCGCTTCTGCCCGCCTTGCCGCATTGGGGGGAGTGCTTGGTCGTAGGCGGCGCGCATCATTTGGGCCCGCCCTGGTACGGACTGTTCTTGGCGCTTCTGTCGTGTCTTCGAGACGGCATTCGACCCGACCCCCGCGCAGCGCGCTGGGCCTGGGCGGCGGCGGCGGCGTTTTTCGCCGTCGGCGCGCGCGTGCAGGCCGGGCATTTGCCCCTTCACATGAAGCCGGCGTTGTACCGGCTGGCCGGACGGGACGATCAGGCGGCTTCCCTGGAACGCTCCCTCGCCAAGGAAGAGGCGTCCAACCGCGCCGTGATCGAAGCCGTGTCCCGTCTGCCGGTCGAGAGCAGCCTTGTCTTTCTCGGCAACAACCGGGTGCTGGGATTTATCGCGGGCCGCCCTGAGATTTGGGAGTATCCTCAATACAGCGACCGGGCGCGATTCCTCCTGATTCAAAAAGACGCCATCGACGCCAATTTTTCTCCGCTTTCGGGGGAACGCGACCGGCCGGTGACCGCCTCCCAGGTCGAGGAGCTGCGGCGCGCTTCGGTCGCGGGCGGACTTTACCGCACGGCGCTTGAGAACGAACACATCCTTCTTTTAGAGCGGACGCTGGAGGTTCCCTTTGAGAGTCCCGCGAGCACGATCGGGTGGGGCTGGGTGCGCAATATCGGCCGAAAGCCTATTCGGGCCTAGCGGAGCCCGAGGTTGCCGGGCCGTCCCGGGGCCACGACGTCGGCTGCTTTCGGGGACATGGGGCCCACGCGCCGGGTGGCGATTACGAACTGGTCATAGCGTTCCTCTCCGCTTGACGGAGTATTAGCCCAGTTCTCTAGCCACATCTCCAGGAACGCGGTTTGAGCGCTCGGCCGATTGGCTTGGTTCGCGTAGCGCAGCCTCATGGTTCCCGGACCCGTGCAGCCTGTTCCCGACGCTCCACAATCGTCGATCCATAACTCGTATCCGCCGTCGGCGCAGCCGACGCAGGACGCCAGCCAGGAATGCATCTCGATGTAATACCAGCGGCCGTTCTGAAGGGATATCCCGTTTCCTTGATTTTGAGCGAGCCGAGCATCCGGATACACGGTTTGAATGTCCATCTCGCGGCTGCCGAACGGAAAAAATAATGTGTGATGCTGACCTCGGCTTTGATCATGGATCATCATCACCTTCTCGTGTCCGGGCTGGAAGCCGGGCATCAGATAGTGATACCAGCGGAGGTAGATGTCCGTCTGCGTGGAATCGTTCTTAAAAGCGTGTAAACCCATTTGCCCGCCATTGGTCGCCGTGGTCCTCACGTCGCTGGTGATCGCGCAATCGGTTCCGGCGGCGCCGAGACCGCCGCAGCGCCCGAAATTCGTCCCCTGCGGATCAGGCCTCCAATAGATCGTGCCGCACCAGCCGTCGGTCTGGGCCAGACCTCCCGAGGAATTGGCCTGGTCGCAGTTCTTGATAACCCAATCGCCATCCTCAAAATCATCGCACATCAGCACCGTGGGATCGTCTCCGCTGCATAGGGGTTCGGCCGAGTTCAAATACATGTCGGCCCAAGCCGCGCGGTCGAGCGCCAACGAAAAACTCATGGCAAAGATCGCTTTGAGAACATTTTCCACGCGGTTTCTTTGCATGTTACCTCAGCCTGAGCCCGCGGGGACGCTCCGGTGCGCGGGTGTCGTTTCCGCTCGAGCAGCCTCCCTCCACCTCGCATGCCGGCCCGATGCGTTGGCCCGCGTCCGTATCCCATGCGGCCCAGAGCACCGAGGTGTGGGCGATGTAGCCGTCGCATGGGCTTCCGTTGTTGGAGCGAAACATATTGATCGCGAAATCGCTGATCGGACTGGGGGAGGGATGGAGATTGTCCGTCATGGGCGTTTGCCACCAGAACGAGGCGTTCGGCCCGATCATCATCGCTACGCGCGAATCCATCACCTTGATCTCGGGCTCGTTATCGGTGACGTTTTTAAGCCACATTTCCCAGTACGCGCTTGGCCCCCCGGGGGCCGCGTTATGCAGGGCGAACTCGACGCGCCACCACCGCCCGCGCAGTTTAGCTTGCGAGGGAATCGAGACGCCCTGTGAACCGGGCGCGGTCATGCAGCAGTTATCCTGTTGATTCTGGCTCCATCCGAGGGATGTCTTCACATCATAAAACGACACGTCGCCGTCGAGGCTTACCAGCGGCCCTCCCGTAAAAGTGCCTCTGAAACCCAACTGCAAAAGCTTGCCCGAGTTGCATAACGGGTGCGTTTCATCGGTCCAGACATGATCCGGCGAGTAGTAGCGGTAAAACCGGAAGCTGCGCAGCGCCGTCGGACTCGTGGTTGGAAATTTGGTGGCTATGGATTGTCCCCCGCCGCCGATGGGCTGGCGCAGGACCCAGGCAATCGTGTGTCCGGGCGGCAGGGCCGTGATCGCATCGCCGCTGTCGACGGGCGTTTCGGAGAATCCGCTCTGTTCAGCGACCGCCGCGCCGATGATGCCGTCGTTGGATGCCTGCTTGTCCGAGGGCGCAGTATCGGCCGGATTCCAAAAAGACTCTCCGCTGGCCGAGGTATAGATGTTCGTATTCAAAGGTTCGGATGCGACGCAGTTTGCGCCCAATTCGGCGCAGCGAGCTTCGTTGCCCGAGGCGCCGAAGGCCCGGACTCCAGCCGCTAGGAAAATCGCCGGGATGACGAGTTTCATATTATGACTTGACGTCGCTTGAGCTCAGCCTCCGATTTCAAAGACGCGCCGGGACTTTCGCGCTCGGAGTTCATGGATTCAGGGGCCGATATGGCGGACGGCGACCACCAGGTTGCCGAGCGTAATGTTCGCGGCTCCGCCCGAGCCTGCCCCATGGACTAATTATGACCCCTCTTTTTGAGTCTATCCAGGGGTATTTTTCCCAGCCTCAATGCCGGCCGCTCGGGTCGGTCCTCCGTCGAGGATCATGCGGGGAAAAATATTGCGACAGGAGGCTCTCGTCTTGCTCTTAATCGTATCCGAGCTTCAATTCCCGGGGTTGGTCTAATTCAGGCGCGAGCGGTCGGGATCCAGGAAAAAAACGGGCCGGGCGGTGACGTTCTTGTACGTTCGCGCCAGATACAGCGCCAGCATCGGCACCGTCGCGAGAAGGAAGAGGAATCCCATCGCCGCCGCCAGCGCGCCGGCTTCGACCAGGCTCAAGCCCAGCGCTGCGACCGACACGGCGTAAACGGCGGCGAAGGCGGCCGAGAGGTATAGCGAGGCGCGCAGCGGAAAGGTGGAGGACGCCAGGAATCCTCCGATGGCGAATTGGGACATGCGCCAGAAATTGTAATGGGAGGTCCCGCGCAGGCGGGGCTGCCGGGTGTAGGGCACGCCTTCCATGCGCAGGCCGACGTAAGCCATTTCCGCGCGCAGGAAGGGGAAAGTCGTCTTGTTGGAGAGGATCGCCTCGCGCACCTGGGACGTGAACATGGAGAACTCGGCCATCCACAGTCGGATCGGCCCGTCGGCGATGTGCTGATTGATCCAGTAGAACAGCCAGCGGCAGAAGACGATATGGGCGGGCTCGGGCCTTTGGCTGCGGATTCCGTAGGCGGTGTGCGCTCCTTTTGCGATGGCCTCGTGGAATTTGACGAGCAGCTCCGGCGGGTCCTCGCCGTCGACGTCGATGATCGCGTAGAGATCGGCCCGCGCGTTGGAAAGGCCGGCGACGAGAGCCGAGTGATAGCCGAAGTTGCGCGAGAGCGTGGCCACGCGCACGCGCGGGTCGCTTTTGCGCAGGTCGAGTATCCTGTCCAAGGTGTCGTCGGTGCTCGCGTCGTTGACGAAGAGCAGCGACCAGTCGAGGGGCAGGGACTCCAGAGCCTTCTTGGCGGTTTCGTAGAAGGGCGCCACGTTGGCCGTCTCGTTGTGGCAGGGCACGATGACGGCGAGTGTTTTTCGCGGGCTCACCAAACGACCTTGTTCTTGTAGTGGCGCACGATCTTAGGGATCTCCCGCTCGAAGACGCGCCGATTTTTCCAGCCAAGCGCGCGCAGCGCGGAGTCGTCGACTCCGTAGCGCACATCCTCGCCTTGACGCACGTAGGCGAACTTGACGTAGTCGTCGAGCGCGGCGGCGCGCCCGAAGTAAGATTGGAGCACGCGCTTGACGACGTCGCGGTTGGCGTGCTCGCTGTTGCCGGACACGTTGTAGATGGAGGCGGTCTTGCCTTTCTCGACGACCGTGATCAGGGCCTCGGCCGTGTCTTGGACGTGGAGCCAGTTGCGCCGGCAGGTGCCGTCGCCGTGAAGGGGGATTTTTTTGCCCAGGGCCAGGTGCTTGACCGCCTTGGGAATGAGCTTCTCCGGATACTGGCCGATCCCGTAGTTGTTGGTCGGGCGGACGATGATGTAAGGAACTCCGTGGGTGCGGTGCCAGGCCATGATGAGCATGTCGGCGGAGGCCTTGGAAGCGGAGTAGGGGTTGGAGGGCTTGAGGGGGTCGCCGGGTTTGTGCACGCCGTCCTTGAGGTCGCCGTAGACCTCATCGGTGGACACCTGGAGCAGGACGGGCATCTCGTAATGCCGCTTGGCGCGAATCAGCTCGAGGATATTCTGCACGCCGAGGATATTCGAGTGCAAAAAGCGCGAGGCGTCGACGATGGAGTTGTCGACGTGGGTTTCGGCCGCGAAGTTGACGACGAAATCGACGTCATACAGATGGTCGAGCGTGGCGATGTCGGCCTCGCGAAATTCGAAGGTTTTCCAGAGCCGGAACTCCTCGAGCAGTTCGGGCCGGGCGGCGTAGGTTTTCTTGTCGATGCCCCAGACGCGCCAGCCGCGCTTGAGGGCCGCGCGGGTGAAGTGCGAGCCGATAAAGCCCAGGCAGCCGGTCACGCAGACGGTTTTGATCGTATTTTTCATGTTCAATTGGCGGACACGAGCCGGGCCTCGGGGACCGGGACCAAGAATTGGCCCCGGTAGCCCGCGGCCTGGCAGCGCCGGCGGATCTCCTTCTCGAAGTTCCAAGCAAGCAGCAGCAGGCAGTCGACGTTCGCGCCTTTGAGCGCGTCGATGCCCACGATTTCCATGCGCGCTCCCGGAGTCAGATAGCCCCATTTCTTGGGGTTGTCGTCGATGGCTCGCGGCACCGAGGAAGCCTCGAGGCCGAAGAAGTTCATCAAGGTGTTGCCCTTGGCGCTGGCGCCGTAGGCCCAGACGGTTTTGCCCTCGGCGCGAAGACGCGCGATGATGCCGCGCAGGCCGCCGCGGTTTTCCAGCACCCGGGCGGCGAAGGCGTCGTAGACCTTAGGATCCTTGATGCCGAAGGCCTGCTCCCGGGCGAGGCGCTCGGCCAGGCGCGGCGTCGGCGACCGGCGGCCCGCCGGGGCGCAGTAAGCGCGAATGGTGCCGCCGTGAATGTCGGGGAAATAGTCCACGTCGAAGAGCTCGAGCCCGTGGGAGCGCATGAGCCCGGCCAAGGGAGTCAAGGCGATGTAGGAGACGTGCTCATGGTAGGCCGTGTCGAATTCGCTTTTTTCGATGAAATCGAGGAGGTAGGGGCATTCGATGGCGAACAGACCGTCCGGGTCCAGGCAGGCCGCCACGCCCGCGACGAAGTCGGGCAGGCCGTCGGCGTGGGCGAAGACGTTGGCGGCGGTGATGAGCTTGGGGCGGCCGAGGTCGCGGACCAAACGCCGGGCCAGAGCCAAGGACCAGTAGTCGCACCAAGTGGTCAAGCCCTTGGCGTTGGCCTCCTTGGCCAGGTTTTCAGCCGGATCGACTCCCAGGGGCTTGAGTCCGACCGTCTTGAAGGCGGCGAGCAGGGTCCCGTCGTTGGAGGCGATGTCGAGCGCCAGGTCGCCGGGCTTGGCCCCGGCGGCCTTGGCGGCGGTGGCGGCGAACTCCGCGAAGTGCTCGCGAATCGTGGCGGTCGTGGCGCTGACGTAAAGGTAATGGCGGAACATCCGGTCGGGGTGCACGACTTTCGTCAATTGCGACAGGCCGCAGTCGCGGCACAACTGAAGGCAGAGTTCCTCGTCGAACTCGGGCTCAGGGGGAGCTTTGGGGTCGATATACGAGTTGGCCAAGGGCGTTCGGCCCATGTCGAGATACCGGTGCATGGACGCGGAGGAACACATCCGGCAGCGCTCGACGCTTCGCGAGGCGAGGGAATCGGTCATCAAGCCGCTATTATAGGTTTTAGACCGCGAGGGCGGAAGCGCCTAGGGCCGTCGATCCGTCTTGGGCTGGAGTTTGGGCATCGGTTCGGGGCGCGGCGACCTGACTTCCGCTTTGGGACACCCACCAACTTATTGAGGAATAGGCTGACTT
>ERZ1292633.2123-Hain-H41-02um-R1-2123-length-20575-cov-6_pt2 | contig 13961 bp, 7 predicted proteins | sample MGYA00564406_ERZ1292633 | MGnify/ENA primary metagenome ERZ1292633 (study PRJEB36523, sample SAMEA6512639) | groundwater metagenome | collected 2019-01-08 | study: AquaDiva: Metagenomics assemblies of 32 groundwater samples
CCCCCCCCCCCCCCCCGTCTCGCACCGGCAAACGTCTCCGGTCTGAGCAACTCCACGTCCGCCCTCGGTGTCGAGCTCCGCACGACGACGGCCGTTTCGGCCACGGTGGTCGTCGCCGGCGGAGCAGTCCTCGGCGGCGCGGGCGTCGGCGCCATCCAGCGGACCGTGGCCATACTGACTGCCCTCGAGTGCCACCACTTCGGGATCGCGATCGCGAGCAACGTCGACAGCGGCGGCGATAGCCCGTCCGTGTGGGAGCACCCATTTCGGTTTGAACTTCGAGCCTGGTGGTCTCCCCCCACAAACCTCACGTTCGACCCCTCACTTCCTTCCTACCAGGGCGCGGCCGTCGCCAAACTTGCTCGTGCTGCTGCCGCTGGTCAACGCCGCCATGGCACTGATGTCGGTTGTCACGTATCGGATGCAGCGCGCGAGGGGTGTGGCAGAAGGAGAGGAGGGCTCCCGCCCCGACTCCCCAAGCCACCGCACCGTCGCGTTGTCGGACGGTGAATCGCCCAGCTCGGACCGGGGTGACGCCTGCACCTCGCTGAACTCGTTCCTCTTCGTGACGAAGACACCTGGATCGACGATCACGGCGCTCGTCGTTGTCAGCCCCATCGCGCTGCTCGCCACCGTCCGTGCCTGCTCCCTCGCCCATTGGCGCTCACCTTTCCTAGCGTTGCTGGTCGTGAATCTGCTGCTTGTCATCGGGGCCATCACCAGGATCGTCTTCAGCACCGCCGGCACGCACCGTCCTCTGGCGCACCTCACCGAGTCGGCGTGCGACGACAGTCTGCTGGGGCGCGTCAAATTTGGTCTCACAGGTGGGATGGCCTGGCGCCCTCACACTGGCCCGCCGCTGCCCCCCGAGCGCTGGGGTTCATCGCATGGTGGTGCAACCATCGTCGACGCCTCCTCCATGGATTTCCACCGTCGCCACAAGCTGCTCTATCAAGAGTACCGGGCCGGGCGCACCTGGTATTTGGCCGTCGACGTCGGCCTTGCCACGCTGAGCACGGTCTTTGCGAACGTCCGCGTCGACTCCGATCGAGTTTGCGGCGCCATGCAAATACTCGTCGCCGCCACATGCATCGTCGCGTGCGTGGCTCACTTGGCATTACGTCCAAATCGCCCCCTTGCCGTTTGCCTTTGCCGTGGTCGTGAATATGTTGACCGTGGTCGGTGCCGTGGCGTCGTTAGTACCCGGTGCACCGCTGCCTCGGTGATTCAAGGCGTTGGAATATCGCTGCCGATCGCCGTCGCGGTGTTGGACATCGCGATGCGCAAGGAATGGCTGACGAGGCTCATTGCGGGCTCGAGTGCTTCCACAGGCAGCGCGCGGGCCGCGATGCTAATTTCGCCGCTTTCTCTCGACGCGCGTACTGTTTCACCCGATGTCGATGACGACGCCCTTGAGCTCGCGATGGCGTTCCCGCGGGGTTTGCCGTCCACTGCATCGTTGGAGGGCGCACCGCGTTCTCCCGCGCAGGCGGTGACGACTGCAGGGGACGACAATGCTCGCGCGGACGGCTCGAGTGATCTCCCCGTGAACGGCCGTATGCTTGTTGCGGGAGTGGCTTCCTGTGAAGATGTTCGGCGCAGGCGAAGGAAATGCAAACACATTTGGAAGGTCTCGAAGTCATCCAACCCGTCTTCGCCTCGCCGATGCGCGGTCCTACCCGGCATCGCCGCCAGAGCATCGAGCTCTAACCAGCTACCTTGCAACAATGACCCTATGGACCAGAACAAGTTGAACAATTCCGTCCCCTCCCCGTGCCTGCGACAAATTCTGTAGGTTCAGCTTAGAATTCAAAGGTATCGTAGGAAAAGTGCATCGCCATCGATCATGCCGAGGTTCGCTTGCACATTGCGTGGAAGGGCGGCTCATTCCATTTTTTCATTTTAACAAAACTATTCCCTCACGGCACTCTCATATGCGTCGGCCTTTCCAGAAGCTGATCGCGAGCGGCAGCGGCGTAGCAGCCACGCACGCAACCGGCAGCTTCTCGTCGCTCCTCGTGGCGGCCGCGCGGCTTGCTAGCATCTCGGTACTGAAGATGCCGGCGCTTTCTCCGACGATGGAGACCGGCGGCTTGGCCGAGTGGCACAAGGTCGTGGGCGACGCCGTCCAGCCCGGTGACGTTCTTTGTCACATTGAGACCGACAAGGCGACGGTGGCATTCGAAAATGCGGGCGAGGAAGGATTTGTCGCGAGGATCTTAGTTGCAGCGGGCACAAAATCGGTTCCACTCGGTCAGCCAATCGCATTGTTGGTCGACAAAGCCGCTGACATCCGCTCTTCCGATGTGGCGGCGTGGAAGGACAGCGCCATCCCGGCGGCAGCTCCCGCAGCCCGGGCTCCCGCGGCGCCGGCAGCAGCCGCCCCGGCAGCCGCGCCTTCCCCACTTGACCGAAAAAACGGCCCTGCTGCGGACTTCCTTATCGGGCAGTTGCCGCCGGATGCCCGTTCGCGGCTCCCGGCCGCTGGCTCGGGGAAGAACGGGCGATTGACTAAGGAAGACGTCCTGCGGGCGACAGGTGCTGGCTCGACGGCACAGGCAGCTCGTACGAAGGAGCCGGCGGCGACGGCACCTCCCAACGCCGTCTCGTCCCGCCCCGCCACGTCTCGTCGCGTGGTGCCTGGAGTCGTGGAAAACTTCTCGATCCGTGACGCTGCCGTGCTCCAGAAGCTGCTCGGAAGAGTGTCAGTGGCGAAAAAAATGTAGCCAATCCGGCACCGGTTGTCATTTCGCGGAACAAATGGACGAATGAACCCGGGGGACAGGGGGACCGTGCACGTTGTTGTTCGTATCCTCTGACACCGGTGGGGCTTCGTCTGGGCGGCCATTGAGGTCACTCATTCACCGTTCCCGCTTGTTGTTTGCACAGCCGCTTCCATTCTCATTTTACGCGATCCAACTCCATGGTTTCGTATCCTGAAGCCACGTGCGCGGCACTTCGCAAGCAGTTCGGCTTCTACTTCGGCGATGTGAACCTCGTGCGGGACGCGTTCATGAAGGACCGCATCGCGGAAGACCGCGAGGGCTTCGTCCCCATCAAGGTGTTCTTCACCTTCAAGCGCGTCAAGGAAATTCTCGCCGCCAACCCGCAAGACGAGGCAGCGGTCGCAGCCGCTCTCGCAAGTAGTCCCGACCTGGTGGTGGACACCACCCGGTTCATGGTGCGTCGTAAGGCGCCCCTTCCGGAGTCCGTCCCTGTCGACAATGAAACGGTGTACGCCAAACCGATCGCACCCGACGCGACTCTGGAGGAGATCGAGACGTTCTTCGAGTCCTTCGGCAAGGTCCGTGCCGTGTGGCGCCGGCATATGCAGGCACCGGCGGGCGCGGCGGCGCCTGCCACCGTGAAGCCATCCGTGTTCATTGTGTTCGACAGCTTGGCGGCCGTTGAGAAGGCGGTCACCGGAACGCACTCCTTCCGAGGCGCACCCTTGGAAATCATGACGAAGCGCGACTACCTTGCCAAGAAGGGCAAAGCCGAGGGGACAGCCACCGCCGCCGCGGGTGGGCGTGCTGGCGGAGCGGCGGCGTCGGGCAAGCCAATGAGTCCGCCGATGCCACGCGGCTCCTCAGTGCGAGTCACTGGCGTCGGGAAGATCACGGACCTCAAGGCCGTGCGCAGCCTGTGGGAGCCGACGCTGGCGCCCAAGATCCGCTACGTGATCCTCGGCGGGCCGAAGGTGGGCGACGCCCCCGCCGAGGATGACGGCGCGACGGTCATTTTCCACGACGCCGCCACGCGGGACGCGATGGTCGCGGACCTCACCGAGAAGGGAACGACGCTCGCCGGCACGGTCCCCCTCGTGAGGAACCTGACGGAGGCGGAGGACGCCGCCGCGACGCAGGCAGCGGAGAAGGAGATCGAGGACCGCTCAGCCGCCAAGGACGCCGCCGGAGGGACGGGACACCGAGGCGGCCGTGGAGGTCGCGGCGGTCGTGGCGGCCGCGGTGGGCGAGGCCGCGGATTCGGCGAAAAGCGTCCGCGCGACTGATCGACGCGTACCATACCCCTAACGTCGCGGGCGAGTGAATTGGATTTTTTATTTCCGTGTAAAAATGACCGCCGTTCTGCTTCAGAGGCGGTCTTGGTCGCCACTCCGAGAGGGCGCTCTTTTGTTCTTGGCACCGCCCGTTTGGTCTCTCTCCATTGTTGACGTCATGATTTGAAGCCATGTTCACAAACGGCGGTATTTAGACTCGCTTTCGCCATCTCTCTGTATGCTGCTTAGTTGTCAAGCTTGCTCCTACTCGGCTTCAACGGCAGGCGCGCGGCTTCAGTGATCGCCCCCACCCCCTCCTTGCCCTCCTCTATGGCGAAGCCCCCTGAGCGTGCCGAATTGAAGCCGGGATGTGGCTGCTTCTCCATCGTCACCGACGCCGGCGGGGGCGAAAAGGTGATCTCGTTCCAGAACACAACCCGGGACTCACAGTTCAACATCAACTTCACCTTCGCCGAGCCGGTCGGGATTCAAATCCTGAGCGAGACCAAATCGAACGGAGAGGGTACCTACGCGACATCGGTTTACCCTGGCGAGACTCGAGAGTTCGTCAAAGGCAAGTGGCGCGGCTACAAGCGAGGGTTTTCGTTCGGACCCCCCGATGAAGCGTGGGCAGCGAAGCAGGCCGCCGTGCGCAACGCCGCAGTGGAAGAAGAAATCACGGCGGTGAAAATCGCCCTGAAGCAGAATCCAAGTCCCGACGGAAAGTACACCGCCGAATACATTAGTAAAGTTTGCGAGCTGGCCAAGGTGCCGTTCGTCGACTTGACCTTCCCGCCAAAGCCGTCGTCGATCAGCCGCGACTTCGAAGGCGCACCTCCGCCCTATCCGTGGATGCGTCCGTTCGTGTACTGCACGGAGCCGGGCAAGCCGCCATGCCTCTTCGTGGGCGAGATCGAACCCAACGATATCGATCAAGGCCAACTCGGCAACTGCTACTTCCTCTGCGCGCTCGCTTGCATCAGCGAGTTTCCCGCCCTCGTGCAGTACATCTTCCGAAACGCGCAACACCCGTCCTTAGGCATCTATCGCATCGCGCTCTGTAAGAACGCCTGGTTGCAGACGGTGGTCGTCGACGATCTCTTCCCGACGTCCAATGGCAAGCCGGTGTTTGCGAAGAATCGCGAGGAACCCAATGAACTATGGGTATCGATCGCGGAAAAGGCCTATGCGAAGCTGCACGGCAGCTACTACGCCATCCGATCCGGTGACCCCGCGCAGGCGGTCGCCGACCTCATTGGGTGTCCGTATCAGAAGTTGAAGGACGACCCCGTTTGGCAGAATAAGGACGAGCTGTTCGCGTTCCTCCTCCGGTGCGACCTCGAGGAGCACATCATGGTGTGCGGCACCCCTGGCAGCGACACGACGAACTATGCGGCGGGTGGTGGGGCAGCGGCAGGCGGGAAAGCTGCGGCGGACTCGTTGGCCGAGCAGTATAAGGCCGTAGGCTTGGTGACAGGTCACGCCTTTTCCTTGATCCGTGTGAAGGAATATCAGGGCCAGAAGCTGTGTATGCTGAGGAATCCATGGGGCAACGGTCTCGAGTGGAACGGGGACTGGAGCGACAACTCACCAAGGTGGACGCCACAGGCGAAGAAGGACCTCGACTTTGTCGGCGGAGACGACGGCACGTTTTGGATGCCGTGGCCCGAGGTCGTCAAATACTTCGACGGGATCTCCGTCGCGTACTGGCTGCCAGCCTACAGCCATGTCCGCGTCGCCGCCAACTTCGAGGGCGGCGTCTGCGACTGCGTCCCTCAGCTTTTTGTGACCAACCGCCCCGTCAAGGTGTATCTTGGCGTTCATCAGAAGGACAACCGCGGACTCGCAACGGGGGACCCCGACCGGCAGTACGCGGCGGTGATGGGTGCCGTGGTTCTAGAGGAGAGCGACACCAAGGCGTCGACCGTCGCCACGAGCCAGAAGGCGTCATTCCTCCCGACGCGGGACCACCTCATTGTCGTGACGCTCCAGCCTCGAGACAAACCCTACTACTTCATGGCGCAGTGCCACGGAGAGGACAACAAGAGCTGCACCTTGAGCCTCTTCATCGAGGACAATCGGAACGTTCGAATTCACTTTGTGGCGCTGCGGAGCGACTTGGCCAAGCGCAAGTTCAACCCGCCGTCAGCTTTCGTTCCTGGGATGTGCAACCAGAAGGTCGCCGCGAAGTACCAGCTCTTGACCCCAGCCATGAAAGGCGAGTACATGGAGCTGCAAGGGGAGAGCGTCGTGTGGCAGCCCAACAGCCCGTCGACGACCGGCACGGCGCGTGCACCGGCCGCCACGGCGGCAGGAAAAGCCCCACCCGTCGCCGCAAAAATCGAACCAGTGCCGGAGAAAATGGGAGGCAGAGCGGTCGATTCCCGGAAAATCAAACTTACGGTCACCGTGCTGAGTGGGAGGAGCCTCGTGGCCAAGGACATCGGCGGCTCCAGTGATCCCTATGTGACCCTCACGCTGCTGGATAAGAACGGCGCGCCTGTTCCGGGCGTCGACGAGGTGTCGACTCGGTACATCAACAACACACTGACGCCGACATGGGGCGAGGTCTTCGTGTTCCAAGTCGCCGCCAACGACATTCTTAGCCTGCACTGCTGGGACAAGGACCTGTTCGGCCGCGATGACATGGGGTCGGCTAAGATTCGGCTCGCCGACCTCTCGCTGAAGCCGGGGGGACCCGGCCACGTCGGCTGGTTTCCGCTCTCGGGCGACGACGCCACCGGCGACATCAACCTCATGATGTGCATGACGACGACATAGGGGACGCCTTCACGATGGAACGACGCAACTCCCCCAGTCAATAGTCTCGCGCCGCCTCCTCTCGTCGGATTCGGGCGGTCCTCTCTTCCCTTTCCCGCTTGTATTGCCGTTGCCGTTTGAACACCCGTTCGCGTCCCTTGTCCATCATCATCCATTCAAAAATGATCCATTCCGCTCTTTGTGCTCTCTCTCTCTCTCTCGATTGGTACTTCGGCGTTGAGAGCGTCTTGCACGCACGAGTAAAAGAAAATTCTCGCGTGAAAACGCAGATCGACCTCCGTTCCAACCATTGTATGACTGGGTCCACTCCATCCCCAGTGGTGGATCCCCATCGAGCAGCGATCGCTTGCTTCAACTGCGGTCGTGTCGGGCACCTTCGGGCGATGTGCCCTGACCCTCCGCGGTACATGCTGGCTCAGGGGGGTCGCGGCCCTCCGTCGCGTCCCACCACCGCGCCGCCGTCGTCCATCGCGTGCTACCGCTGCCAAGGCCCTGGCCACATTGCCCGCGACTGTACCCGCGAGGCGGCCTCCGTCGTGCCGCCGACCCATGATAGCCCATACCCCAGCGCACCTCAGTTCACGGAACCGCCGCTGCTGCCGCTCGCCAATCCTCTCTACTGCTTCGTCTTGCCCTGCTGCACGGAGCCGCCTTCGTTGACCGACGCCCGGAGGCCGCTGTGCACCCAGCCACCGCCCTTCTCACCGGGAGGCCAGCCTTCGACCGAATGCCCGCCTGTAAGAGCCAAGAAGAAGACGCACGACCCGTACCGCGCCAGTGCAGTCGACGTGCAACGACTTGTCGCGGGAACGCCGATCGTTCGGCTATCCGCCGCGACGGCAGCGCTGCGCTACGGCGGGCCGCGAGGCACCCCGTCGACGTCGTCGGTTGGATCCGTCAGCGGCGGCATCTCAGTCGTGGACGAAGAGACGACCAGCGGCGGCCGCGACACGATGAGCGGCAGTTCCTCGCGGCCGCTCAGTCGCCAGCTCCTCGGCAGCCTGGACACCTCCCGGAGCCATTTTGCGAAAGCCGACCCCGCGCAGGAGGAGTGCGCTCCAAAAGGAGGAAGTCTTCTCGACGCTCATGGCGACAACGACTCGCGTGATCCTATGAACCTTTTAGTGGCATGCGAAGAACTTCCGCCTTCGTCCTCGTCGCATCTCCATCCATCCGACGAGGTGGGTCGCCCCGCACCGCTCGTGATTCCCGCCCCCATCCCCCTCCGCTGCCCAGGGGCCGCCCCTCCACCCTCTTCGTTCTCCTTCGACCGTCCCCCTCTGCTCCTCCCTCGTCGCGACGGCGGCGCACCAGTGTCGTGGCTACCTCCACCGCCGTTCGGCTGGTGATTTGCCGCGGATGACGAACTGCGCATTTGTCCCGTGTGCCTCCCCCATCCCAGCCTGCCCGCCCCCTTCCCTCTCTTGGCGCTATCCTTTCCCGCTCTCCTGTTTTTTCTTTGGTCTTCTTCGTTCGCTCGGGGGCAATAGTTTCTTTCTTTCCGCACTGCTGCTCGACGCAGCAAACGCCAAAAACGCATTTTTCCATCCCTCCGTGCTGCGCTACGACCGGGTGGTGCAGTTAACTCCTGCAGCCTCCTTTGGACACGACGACGAGACGTGCGGCGCCCTTCCGCTCGCCGATCGAAGCGATACGTTGACGTGTTCCGCTCCCGCGCACCTCTTTGACAGCAAATAGGACAGCGGTTTTTCGCCTCCGCTCCTTCGACGCGTCCCCCTCTTCCTTGTCCAACCTCTTACCTGGGATGAGTGCCGCTGATCAGACCCCCGCTGCCGTTTCAGGCGAAGGCGCAGCGGCCGGCAATCCCCCTGTCAACTACATTGACGTCAAGCTGCACGGCATCTACAACGTCCCTCTCGGATGGCTCGGCGAGTCGGGGCCGGCCCCGGTCTTCAACGACCACATCTTCCGGTACGAAGTCGACCTGACCCTCGCCGGCGCTCAGCACACTTTCCGCAACGGCCGTGTGCTCAGCACGGTGACGACGTACAACGAGTTCGTCGATCAAGCAAAACTACCACCCGCTGTTGGAGGCACCGACGACCTCGACGACGTCGCGTCGGCCCCCGACGTGCCCGAGCCGGTGACGCTCAAGGCCGCCGGTATCCACCCGGCAGGAACGGCCGCCCAACCGCAGGGCCCATCGGAGACGGCCACTGCCGACGGGTCTTCTGTAGCCCTGGCGGTGAGCGCGACCCACACGGCCCCAGCGGCCATCCTCTGGGTGCTCGGACCTGAGGTTGACACCGAAGTCCGCGACGACCTTGGAGGGGCGGGAAAGCGCGACCCGAAGCCCGCGGCCAAAAAGGGTGCGCCCGCCCCGCCGGTGCAAGTTCAGGAGGCAGTCAAAGTCATCCCACCGAGCTCCGCTATGCCGCCTGCCTGCCTCTGCCGCTTCCCTCTTTCGCTGCTTCAAATTTCGGCGCTGGAGGATCAGTTAGAGAAGCATCCCGCCCTCACCCTCACGTTCCGGCGCGTGCTGCGGGCTGGCTGCCCCGTGGAGTGGGAGGACTCCCTGGAAGCCAAGTATCAAGCCACCATCACCGTGCCCCTGAAGCCGCTGCTGGAACCCGGATCGACCTTCATGCAGGCGACGGTGCCGCTCGAGCCCTCCTTCATGGAGGCGCCCAAGGACGACGAAAAGGGCGGGAAGGGCGCCGGGAAGAAGGCGGCGCCGAAGAAGACGAAGGGCGCCGCGCCCGCTTGCCTCACGGAGGAGCTGGACCCCAACGAGGCTCACCCATATGTGTCAAGCCAGACGCACTGCGTCTTGTCCATCCGGTGCCACACGGCCGTCACTCGCCTCCCTCAGGCGCGGCCGCGCCCCGACTTGCAGCCGTCGGACTTGATCCCGCGCCGGCTGCGTCCGTCGCGACGCCCAGCCGATGCAACAAAACAGTTCTCGCGAGAGGTGGAGGGCCTCGTGTGGCGTATCGTGCGGGACTACCGCGACCACTGCGCCGCCACGGCCACCTCTGGCATCGGTAGCGACCCTGCCACACTACGGCAGTCGTTCCTGCAGTACCTGCAGACCAGCGGCAAGACTCACGTCTACAAGGACCTACTCGTCCCGTCCGTGCAGGCGATCGTCAAGGAGACGTTCATTCGCAAGCCGTCGCCGTCATCCGAGGAGCTCGACCGCGTGTCCAGCGAGCTCTACACCTACGTGCTGGACCAGTCGCACCTCACCATGAGCCGATCCTTCATCAAGGCCTCAAAGACCGCGGGGAACGTCGTCGCGCCGGGAGTCGGCGCCTCGCTGACGGCCGCGCCGGGCAACCCAGATGGTTCCGCACCCGTGGAGCGCTGGCGGCGGCTCGCCGTGGAGGCAGAGACGATGCGCGAGTACGCCACGGCCGCAAAGTACCACCAGGAGTGCATCGTGCATAGCCGCGGCCGCGACGGCGATGAACAGCCCGACGTTTGGTGCGACTACGCTGAATTCTGCCTCCGGGTGCGCGACGCACTGAAAGCCGAGCAAGCCTATCGCGAGGCGCTGGCCGTCGACATGGGGCATGCCCGGTCGCTGACGGGATACGGCTGCTTGCTCCTGAGTCGCCACCGCTTCATGGAGGCGGAGGTAATCTTGCAGTCGGTCGTCACGCTCCAGAACGACAGCCTCTCGTGGTCCTTCCTTGCGGCGTACTACGACGGGCTGTTGCTAACCGTCCCCGACTCGCCGGAGGAGGCGACCCGGCGTGCAAATTGCCGACGTGAGAGCAAGCTCGCGATGCTGCAAGCGGTGCGGCTTGCGTCTCAGGAAGCAGAGACGCCGACTCATGCCTCCTCCTCCTCCTCCTCCTCGGCCAAGCCACCGCAGGCCGCCCTGGCCGCGGAGGATATGTACCAGCGGCTGGCGGACAGGCTCTTAGACCTCCGACTGGAGGAGGTGGCCGGCGTCTGCCTCGCCCGCTCCCGGCCATCGCTCGCCGTCGACATGATGCAGGCCAGGCTGCTGTACCAGACGACGCAGTACGAAGAGGCCGCGGCCGCGTTGAAGACGATTGTGGACGCCCAGCCGAACAACCCAAACGCTCGGTTGCTACTCGGCGACGTGTATGCGGCCATGAACAAGGCCGCGGAGGCCGAGGCTCAGTACGACCAAGCGCTTCGCACCGACCCGCACTGCGGCACAGGACCCTCCCTCGTGCGGCTGGGCAACATGTACATCGCCCTCGGAAAGTTCAAAGACGCACTGAGCGCCTTTTTGCTCGGCGCCAAAGTCTGGCCCAGCGGCCTCACGTGGCTCGGCGTGGGCATCTCCTACTACCGGATGGACGACTTGACGCGCGCGGAGCAGAGCCTGAACGAGGCCAACATCCTCAATAATCTCAACGGGCGCACGTGGGGCTACCTCGCCCTCGTTTGCCTCAGGCAGCGCCGCGAGGAAGAGGGCGACATGGCGTTCAACCAGGCGATCAAGCAGGGGCTGGACGACCCGTACCTGACCACGGAGATCGGCGTCGAGCAGTTCCGTCTAGGTCGCTACAAGATCGCCGAGGCGTGCTTCCGGCGTTCGATCGCGCTGTTTGACGACTGTAACACACGCATGCACCTGGCACGCACCTTGGCGGCACTCAGACGCCTTCCCGAGGCGCGCGAAGAATTTTCCTACGTCGCGCGAACGACGAGTAGCGAGGCGCAACGCCAACGCGCTGAAGAGCAGCTCCAGCAGCTCCCCGTCGAGTGAGTGCCGCAGCGCGTCCCCCCTCTCCCGTCGTAGACCCCATGTACGCCTTTTCGGAAGTGGCCAGCATTTCAGGGCTCCAGTATTGGAGAGATGTATAGGCTGAGCGCCTCTGCGTTTGTGTGTGTGTGTGTGTTTTCACGCCCTTTCCCAGCGCGAGCTCGCGTTTTTTCTGAGGAGGTTTCCTCGGGGAGTATTGTGGACCGGTCCGTCAGTGGCAGTGTGCTCCCTTCCCCCTCCTTCCTTCCACCTCCTCTAGCTTCCTTGCGTTTCTCGTGTGACCTCAACCGCTCTGCGATGGGTGCGTCGGAGAGTTCACCGGTCAGCGGCGTCTCCGGCTTCCAAGTCGTTCGAGTGCTGCCAAACAGCCCCGCGCACTTCGCCGGGCTCGCACCGTGGTTCGACTTTATCGTGGCGGTCGACAATCTGGCCATCGACCCGGAGAACACAAACTTTTTCTTTGATTACGTCCGCCGCAACAAGTACAAGCCGATCGTATTTCGCACGATGAATCTGCGCCTGCGTGCGTTCCGGGAGCTGTTGATCACGCCGACTGACTCCTGGGGCGGCGTGGGACTCCTTGGCTGTAATGTCAACTGGGAATCCGTGGAAAAAGCATTAGAGAGTACCTGGCACATCGTGGACGTCAAGCAAAACTCGCCGGCCTTCCGCGCGGACCTCATGTCCAACCGTGACTACATCCTGGGCATGCAGGTCGCACATGACAGCGGTGCCCTCACCCTGCTCAGCGATCCCAACGACTTCCACTCTCGGATGGACGAGTGGCACGGCCTGCGCGCCACGCGGCCGAACTTCGGCCAGACCCTGGTGCTGCTCATTTTCGACGCGGTCGACAACTCCGTCAAGGAGGTCGACGTGGACATGAGGGGCGAGTCCTCTTTGGGCGCGGATCTCGCCAATGGCTACCTGCACGTGGTGCCGCCGGACGCGTCCGGCACCGGCAAGGCCCCCGTGGTGACGCGATTCTACGTCGCGGCACCCAGCGCGCCGGTCGTTGCGCAGCTTCCGGACGCCCAGCAGAGTAGCGTGCCCCCACCCCCCGCCGCCGCTAGCCACGCCCCCACCGTGCACGGATTTCCTCAGCCGCCGATATTGCACCCGCCACCAGTCGCCGCGCCGCTGCTGCAAGAAGTACCCTTTGCGCCGCAGCCGATGGCGTCCCACAGTGACGCGTCGTCTGCCTTGGTCGCTCACCCATCGACGTCGGCTTCCGCCCCTGCTACCGCCCCACCTCCTCAAGCGGCGACGTTTCCTACCCCATCCGTAACAGCGGCCTTTCCCCAAGCCCCTAGCAGCTACGGAGCGTCATCCTTCCCAGTCGTGGCAACAGGGCCCGTGGGAGCACCCGACGCGGCGCCGGTCGCGCCTTTCCCCGCCGCGTTTCCCGCGCCTTTCCCTGCGGCGGCGCCGTTTCCGCATGCTGCGGCGACGGTCGGGGGAGCCCCCGCCGCGCCCTTCCCGATGGCGCCTCAATTTGGCCGCTAAAAGTGAGCGATTTCCTGCTTTGAGGGGTTCTGTCATTCTCTCTCTTTCTGTGTGCGTGGTGATCCGGGGGGTCACACGCCGCGGCGCTACGGCATTCGTGCTGTCTCCTGAGGCTGCGTTCACCCTGACGCCGGGCCCTCCCCCCACCCCCCACTCACCCGCACCCCACAGTGCGCATTCATTGACGCCGAACGTAGTTTACCGTCGAGCCCCCCCATTGTACATGGCCGCGTCCGTGGACTCCAGCGACGCCGCGGCCCTCGTGGGTCGACACAGCCTGCGGGGGGACGCGACCAGCAGCAAGAACGTTTATTCGCCCGTGGAGGGGGGTGAGCGGCTTCAGCACGCGGAGGCGCTCGACCAGCGGACGCTGCCCGCGGTGCTTGAGAGCGCTGCAACGCGAGGCGGCCCCCCTGCCGCCAACGCCCTGTCGAAGTCGTGCGGGGGCGTGGCGGAGTGCCGAGTGAAGCAGGGCGCGTCGTTCCTGAAGGAGAGCATCATGGTCGGCATTACGCACGTCACGAGCGACGACCTGAAGCGCAGCATCATCAAGTGCACCGCCTTCAGCCTCGAGGAGCTCCCGGCGAAGCACGTGCTCCGCATCGTAAACGGCAGCAAGGGCGCCTTCTTCACCACCGGCAGCGGCACGATCGAGGCCACCTGCTTGCGCATCGTCGACGAACTCACGCAGCGGCTGCACAATCACGGCTGGTGCGTCGCTACGAAGGCGTTGCTGCTGCTGCGCTTGCTGATCCTGGAGGGTTCGACCACGTTCCGCGATGTCGTCGTCAGCAGGCGGCTCGACTTATTCGACGTGCGGCGGCTCAAGCCCTATGAGTCGGCCTGCCCCAGTGACCGCGAGAACCACGTCAAGTACCACCCCCTCGTCGTGCGTCTCATGCAGCACTGCCTCGGCCTCGCGGAGCTCATTCGGGTGATTCCTCTCGAGACACTGCAGGCGGTGTT
>ERZ1292633.3982-Hain-H41-02um-R1-3982-length-13957-cov-5_pt1 | contig 13957 bp, 12 predicted proteins | sample MGYA00564406_ERZ1292633 | MGnify/ENA primary metagenome ERZ1292633 (study PRJEB36523, sample SAMEA6512639) | groundwater metagenome | collected 2019-01-08 | study: AquaDiva: Metagenomics assemblies of 32 groundwater samples
TAGAAAATGAACTTCTAAGGAAGAAATTTAAAAAAGAGGTTAATAAAATGACAGCGGTTAAAGAAACATACGAGCTTACAGACTATGAGGAACTTTTAATAAAAGAGGGGAATATTGAAGGCGAATTTAAAGCATTACAAAATAAATCAATAAAACTTTTAACAAAAAAATTAGGTGCTATTCCAACAGAGTTAGAAGAAAGAATAAAAGCTTGTACTAAAATAGAAAAATTAGACCAAATATTAGACAATATTTTTGATATTACTTCTTTTAATGAAATAGAAAAAATATTAGAATAGGTTTATCTATTTAAAAATATCTTGTATTTTATCATAATTATAGCGATTTATTTTTTTATACTTTATAATTCAAATAAGTTATTTATTTTGTTTTTATATGAAAAAAATATATTTTCTAACAATAATTCCAATATTTATATTTTTAGTTTCAAACTCATTTGCAGAAGAAAAATCAATAGATATTAATGAAAAAATTTTATATTCTAAAGTTAAATTAAAACAAAAAATTAATGAAGCTTTAGAAAAAAAGAATTATAAGGATTATAATTTTTATCTTCAAAAAATGAAAAAATACTATAAAAATGAATATGAGCTAATTTTAAAAGAAAAAAATATTGCGAGAGAAAAAACAATTCAGGAAAAAAATAAAAAAACTGAATTAAAAGATAATAAAGATACTAGTATTCAAATTTATAATATAGATAAATCTAACATAGATTCTTTTCCTAAAAATATATTGGAATATAACTTAGATTTAGCAAAAGCTTTAGAAGAACCAGAAAGAGAATATAATTTAGTCATAAAAGTATCAAAAATACCAAAAGAAATTAAAAATTTAAAAAATATATATCAATTAACCATTCATCCTAAAACAAAAAATGAATCTATTAAAATTATTCCAGAAGAATTTTCTGAACTAAAAAAATTAAATACTTTAGGCATAATGGATAATAACTTAAAAGAATTAGGGAAAGGAATTGAAAAATTAGAATCATTAAAAAATTTTTACATTAAAAACAATTCTATTTCAACTAAATCTCTTTTTAATAGCTTATCAAAAATAAAAACACTAGAAAGTTTAAGTATTAATAGTGATAATAAGTTATTTACCAAAGAAATTTTTGAAAAAACGAGTAAATTAACAAATTTAAAATATCTTTCTTTATCATCATTAAAAACAAGTAAAATTGAAAAAGAAATAAGTCTCTTAAAAAAACTAGAACAATTATCTTTGGTAAATTTTGATTTAGAAAAAATACCTTTAGAAATAACTAAGCTAAAAAACTTAAAAAAAATAGGTTTTTATGGCTCTAAAAATATTAATCAAATTGATTTTTATCAAAAAATTAGCTATTTAGAAAATTTAGAATGGTTAACAATTAGCACTTGTAATTTTACTAAAATAGATGAATCAATTAAAAAACTAAAGAAACTAAAAACTTTAAATTTATTTGGTAATAATATTGAAAAAATACCAGATTTTATTTTTGAAATGGATAATTTAGAAGTAGTAAACTTACAAATAAATAAAATTAAGAGTTTGCCAGATAAAATAAAAGATTTAAAAAAGCTTAGAAAAATTATTTTAATTGGAAATCCTATTAAAAAAGAAAATATCCCTCTTAATTTAAGAGATATAGTTGTTTTATCAGAGAGTATAAAAAAATGAAAATATTATTAGCGGTTTTACCACATTTTCAAAATACTAGTTTTACCGTAGCTCATTTGGGTAATGCCTGTATATCGGCATATTTAAAAAAATACTTACCTGAAGATCAAATAAAAACAATAGATTTACGGACTTTTGAAGACCTAAAAAATGTATGGACATCAAAAGATTTACCTCAAATGACTTATTTAAACATGTATGTTAGCGATATTTATGATTTACCTTTTATTGCAAATATAATAAAAAAATATGAAGAAAAAAAAGATATAGAACATATTTTAAAACTAGATTATGAAGTTATTGAAACATGGGCTAAGGAACGAGGTTTTTATCCACCTTTGATTCAAGAAAAACTTTATCAGGCAAATATTACTATGCTCAAATATATAGAACTTTTTAAAGATTATGATGTTATTGGTCTTAGTCTTTATACTTCAAATTTTTATCTATCTGTTTTAGCATCTATTTTTATAAAAATAAAATATCCTAACACAAAAATAGTTTTTGGTGGGTCTCAAATAACTCAAGGTGATACCTCAAGAGAAATTTTAATAAAATCTGAATTAGCTGATTTTATTGTAATAGGAGAGGGTGAAGAACCAATGTTGCAAATAATAAAAAATTTGAAAAGCAATTCACCTTCTGAAGATGTAATAGGAGTAAAAACAAAAAATAATTTTGATAGATTAGATACATTTTCTCAATCTGCAAATTTAGAAGAATTACCTATTCCAGATTATGATGATATAGATTTTAGTCTATTTAATCCATCAGTAATTCCAATTTACTCTAATAGAGGATGTCCTTTTAGATGTCATTTTTGTTCAGAACATAGTCTATTTGGAAAAAAATTTAAAAGAAGGTCTCCTCAAAAAGTTTTAGAAGATATGAAATTACTTAGTAAAAAATATAAAATAAGTGAATTTACAATTGCTGATAGTTTAATAAACTCTTCTGAACAATGGCTTGAAGAATTTACGGAAATTTTAAATCAAGAAAAAGAAAAGTTTTTATGGGGTGGTTATTTCAGAGCAGAAATGAGTGATATTTTAATAAATAATATGAAAAAAGCAGGGCTTAATAGTGCAATATTAGGGGTAGAATCTTTTTCTCAAGAAACTCTTGATAATATGAATAAAAGAAAAATAAACAATGAAACATTAAGTACAATAAGAGCTTTAATAGAAAATAATATTCATGCTTTTGTTAACATTTTTACTGGTTACCCAGAAGAAAAAGAAGAAGATTTTCAAGATACCTATAGAATATCTAATGAACTTTTTGATGAGTTTAAAGCTAAAAATAAGGCTCAATACTATCATATAACAGCAAGAAGTTTCCAATTACGACCTTTTTCTAATATATATAATGATTATGATAAATTTGGTTTAGATGTTGAATCTTGGTCAAAATATTATAATGAAAAATATTACCCCGATTATTTTAAAAATATTTTTGAAATAACTTTATGTTCATTTAAAATAAAAAAATTGCCTTTATTTAAAATACAAAATAGAATTATGACAATGAAAAAATTAAAAAAACTAAAATAAATTAAGGTTATAATAGTTATATGAAAAATATTTTTCCACTTTTTGATTTTTTTCCAGAGTTAAAAAGCATTAGTAAGCTTAATTTGGGTAATTATCCAACTCCTATTCAAAAACTAACAAATTTAGAAAAAAAAATAAATTGCACTTCTAATATTTATATAAAAAGAGATGATTTAACTAGTAACATTTATGGTGGAAATAAAGTTAGAAAGCTTGAATTCACTTTAGCAGATGCTATTAATAAAAAAGCGACTAGAATAATAACGGGTGGTGGAAATGGTTCTAATATGACTGTTGCGGTTTCCATTTTTAGTAAAAAATTAGGTATAAATGTTAATTCTGTTTTTTTTCCTCAACCAATAAATAATCATGTAAAAACAAATTTTGAATTAAATAATTTTTTTGGATCTAAAATACATATATCATCAAATAAAATTAGTTTTTTTTATAAAATAATAGAAAAAATGATTTACTATACAATAAAAGATAAAAAAATACCTTATTTAATAATTCCAGGTGATTCAAATGCTTTAAGTAGTTTAGGATATGTTAATTGTGTATTTGAAATATTAGAACAAATAAAAAACAATGAAATATCTGAACCAGATTATATTTTTGTAAGTTTAGGTTCTTGCGGAACAACATCAGGTCTTTTAGCAGGTTTAAAAATATGTAATTTAAAATCAAAATTAGTAGCAGTAAGTGTTTCTGATAAAATTATTTCAAATAAAAAAAATATTATTAGGCATACAACTAAAATTATTGATTTTATTTCAAAAAAATCTTTAAAAAAACTTGATATAAAAATCAATGATGATGATATTACAGTTCTATATGATTATTTAGGAAAAGGCTATGGACATGAAATACCTGAGCTTTACAATATTATTAAATTATTAGATGAAACTGAAAATATAAAATTAGATCCAACATATACAGGAAAAACAATGGTTGCTATGTTAGATTTTATAAAAAAAGTAGAAAACAAAAATATTCTTTTTATAAATACATATAATTCTATTAATTTTTAATTAATTTATAAAAAATAATGAATAAGTGTGTTATTTTCATAAAGTAAAATCATATTTTTTCTTAAAATATTAGGAATTTGCTTTTTATCAAAAAAATCTTTTAGATTATAGATACCTTTTTTTTCTTCTATATAAAATTCTTTTTTATTATCATAATTTGATATTTTTATATTATTTATATTAGTTATTTTTTTTCTTATTTTTTCATCATCCAAAATAAAATCTATATCTAATTCTTTTATATTAATTTTTTGGTTAATTTGTATTTTATATTCAAAAAAAATAGGTTCAAAATTAGGTAGATTTCTAGTAAATAAAAGATATTCTTTATCTTTGGTAAAATATAAATTATCTCCTATTTCAATAATTTTGCCACTTATATTTTTAGAAATAGAAGATATAATTTCTTCAAATCTATTTGAAGCGATACTTTTTTTACTTTTAGTTAGTTCTTCAAAAGAATATTTTACTATTTTTTTGATTAATACATGGTTTAAATTTTTTATTATTTTTTCTGATAATATAATCATATTAGTTTCAATTTTTAGCAAACTTTTTTTATAATATTCAATTGAAAGATCTAAAATAAAAGTTTGTTCTTCTGAAAAAATATCAGAACTATTTCTTATTGTTTCCAAAAAATTAGTATTTTCTTCAATAAATAAAGGAAGTAAATTATTTCTAATCCTATTTCTTGTATAATCATTACTAAAATTTGATTTATCTATTTTATATTCAATTTTATTTTTATTACAATATTCTTCAATTTCTTTTCTAGAAAGACATAATACAGGTCTAACTATTTTTAACTTATTATTAGTTGTAGAAAAATCTCTTATTGAATCTATTCCTTTTAATCCCAAAACAGTTCCTTTAATTAATTTCATAATTATTGTTTCTGCATGATCATTTGAATTATGAGCTACTAAAATTTTATTATAGTTATATTTATTACAAATTTCTTCAAAAAAATTATATCTTATTTCTCTTGCAAAATCTTCAAGTGATTTATTTTTTTCTTTTATTTCTAATAATTTTATCGATTTACAATAAAAATCTAAGTTATATTTTTCAGCTATAGATTTAACGTAGATTTCTTCGTCTATTGAATCTTGCTCTCTTAAATTATAATTTACATGAGCTATTGATATTTTGGATATTTTTAGTATTTTAGCAATTTTAATAAGTATATAAAAAAGTGATATTGAGTCTGCACCACCAGATAAAGCAATAAGACAATTATCACCTGATTTTAGTAGATTTTTTTTTTGAATGAAAGACAAAACTTTTTTGTCTTGTCTTTCTAAACGATCATTCATTAAAGAACTTTCATTTTTAATAGCTGAAAGTAGAATTGAACTACCGACCTCTCGGGTATGAACCGAGCGCTCTAACCATCTGAGCTACTCAGCCAAATTAAAGTTTCAGAGTAATTATATACTAAATTTTAATTTTATGTCAATATCTTGTAAAAAAACTTGACCAAAATAAATGACAGATTATTGGAAATATCTTTATATTAAAAGAAAAGATCTGGAATGATTGAAAAAAATTATCATAAAGAACTTGTACGACAAGATCTATTGATAAGAAAAAAGGCAAAGCAATTCTTAACATGTATATCTTATTTTATTTTAAAAAGAGTAAAAATAAATATTGACTTATTATAATTTTTATATTATTCTATATTTAGAATCATTATAAAATTATAATTAATTAAAAGGTGAATAAGATGCTTAAAAATATTGAAGGAAAAAAAATCCCTAATGTTACATTTAAAACAAGAGAAGGAAGTAATTGGGTTGATGTAACAACAAATAGTTTATTTGAAGGAAAAAATGTAGTTGTTTTTTCTTTACCTGGTGCTTTTACTCCAACTTGTTCAGGTTCTCATGTGCCAAGATTTAATGATCTTGCACCTCTTTTAAAAGAAAATGGCATTGATAGTGTAGTTTGTATTTCAGTTAATGATACATTTGTTATGAATGAATGGAAAAAATCGCAAAATGCTGAAAATATTACATTTATTCCAGATGGTAATGCGGAATTCACTGAAAAAATGGGAATGTTAGTTGATAAAGAAAATTTAGGTTTTGGAAAAAGATCTTGGAGATACTCAATGCTTGTAAAAAATTCTGTTATCGATAAAATGTTTATTGAAGCTGATGTTGAAGGAGATCCTTTTGACATATCAGATGCAGATACAATGCTTAAATACATAAATCCTAATGCAAAGCCAAAAGATTATATAACTATGTTTACAAAAGAAGGCTGTTCTTTTTGTGCAAAAGCAAAAGAATTATTAAAAGAAAAAAATCTTTCTTATGAAGAAGTTTTATTAAATAACAGTGTTACAGCTAGATCTTTAATGGCTGTGTCTGGTTCAAAAACAACTCCTCAAGTTTTTATTGGAGGTAAATTAATAGGCGATTCTAAAGATTTAGAAGCTTATCTAAAAAAAATATAGTAATTATATAATTATAAAAAAGCTATCTAAAAAATTGTTTTTTTTAAAAATTATATGGTTATAAATAAATGTTTGTGTAGGGAATTTATGTAGGGAATGCTTGTGTAGGGAACGCTTTAAAAGCGTTCCTTTGAATAATCAATTAAAAAGAGGTTTAAAAAATGGAAGTAAAATATGTTGATGTTGCAATAATAGGTGGTGGTACAGCTGGAATGTCTGCCTATAAAAATGCTATTAAATATACCAATAATGTTGTTCTTATAGAAGGAGGCAAATTTGGTACAACTTGTGCAAAAGTTGGTTGTATGCCAAGTAAATTATTAATTTCTGCTGCCGATGCGGCTCATTCTATTAAAAATTTTTCTAAATTTGGGCTTGAATTAGAAGGGAAATTAGTTGTTAATGGAAAAAAAGTTATGGAGCGAGTTAAATCAGAACGTGATAGATTTGTTGGTTTTGTTTTAGAGTCTATTGATAACATTAAAGAAGAAAATATAATAAGAGGTTATGCTAAATTTATAGATAATAATACTATAAAAGTAGATAATAATATTATAAAAGCAAAATCGATTGTAATAGCAACTGGCTCAGCATCTTTTATTCCACCTTTTTTAAAAGACTTAGGTGATAAATTAATAACAAGCGATGATGTTTTTTATTGGGATGATTTGCCAAAATCAGTAGCTGTATTTGGTTCTGGTGTAATTGGTTTAGAAATTGGTCAAGCATTAAGTCATCTTGGAGTTAAGGTGAAAATGTTTGGTAGAGGTGGGGTAATTGGTCCACTTAGTGATCCTAAAATCCTTGAATATAGTAAAAAAGCATTTTCTGAAGATTTTTATTTAGATAATGACATGGAAATTTCCGCACAAGTATCAAGAAAAGGACACAATGTATTAATAAAATATATTGATAAGAGTGGAAAAGAACAAGAAGATCAATTTGAATATGTTCTTGCTGCTACAGGAAGAAAAGCTGATTTTAGTAAACTTGATATTCAAAATACTGATCTAAAACTTGATGATAAAGGTGTTCCTATTTCAGATAAATATACAAATCAATGTGGAAATAGTTCAATATTTATCGCAGGTGATTCTAGTAACAATATGCCTCTTTTACATATAGCCGCAGATGAAGGGGCAACGGCAGGTAAAAATTCAGCTAATTTCCCTAATATTGAAAATGGAAAAAGAAGTGCAAATATTGGTATAGTTTTTACTGATCCTCAAATTGCAGTGGTTGGTAAAACCTATAAAGAATTAAAAGATATTGATTATTCTATTGGTGAAATGTCTTTTGAGAGTCAAGGAAGAAGTAGAGTAATGCTAAAAAACAAAGGTTTATTACATGTTTATGCAGATAATAAAACAGGTCGTTTTTTAGGTGCTGAAATGATAGGCCCTCATGTAGAACATTTGGCTCATTTACTTGCGTGGTCTTATCAACAAGAAATGACTATTTCTAAAATGCTAGAAATGCCTTTTTATCATCCTGTAATTGAAGAAGGCTTAAGAACTGCTCTGCGTGATGTTAATAGTAAATTAGAAAATTTATGATAAGGATTGAAAATTAATTAACATCCGTTTTTATAGAAGTAACGTAAATTTACAAAAATGTTTAAATACAAGTTTTTTAAAGGGATTTGATTCATCAAATCCTTTATAAGTTAGTAACCATTTTTAAAATGTTTACCAAGTTCTATTAAAATGTTTATCTATATCACTTTTTGGTAGTCGATATATTACAGGTCTTCCATGTGGGCAATTATAAGGTTGTTTTGTTTTTGCCCAATTTTTTATTAATATTTTTATTTCTTCCATATCCAAGTGCATACCCGCTTTTACAGCTGCTTTACAGGCAATAGTTTTCTTTACATGAGTAAGTTTATCAAGTGTTTTTTTTCTACTTTCTTCATTAATCATTTCATCTAAAATATTTCTAAAAATAGATTCAGATTCTCCAAATTCCAAAACACTTGGAATTGATCTTAATATTATGGTTTTATTTCCAAATTCTTGTATTTCATAACCATATTGTTCAAAAAGATCTTTATTATCAGAATAATTATCCCATTCTGAATCTGATAAGTGAATCATTATTGGTGTTATTAGTTCTTGTTTACTTTTTACATCTAATTCTAATTGTTCATATAAATATCTCTCATGTGCTAAATGTTGGTCAATAAAACACAAATCACTTCCTAAATATCCTATTATATAAAGCTCATATATTCTTCCTATAGGTTTTATTGATTCTAAATCTTCTCTATTTAATTCATTATTTTTATATTCTCTTAATTCATCATAAAAAGAAAATTGTTGTACTTGATATGTACCGACTTTAGGCGGTTCTGAAAAACGATTTGGATTATAAGAAGTCATAGAAGGTTCTTCATTTCTTTGATAAACAGATTCTATTTTTGAATTATTTGTAACATCATTATATGAAGGTGAAATAAAATCTGTTTTATTTTCATAATTATCATAGTTTTCATTATTTTGATTTATATTGTTGTTATTTTCATTAAAATCATCTTTTATTTTTGAAGCAACAGGATAAAGAGTTGTCATTATTCCTTTATAAACAAGATCATAAACAGCGGAATAACTATGAAAACGAACTTCTCTTTTTGTTGGATGGACATTAATATCTATTTCTGAAGGCGTTATAAATACTTTCAAAAAAGCAATAGGATATTTATGATTAGCTAAAATATCAGAATATATTTCATCAAGCATTCTTGTAACAAAAGGAACTTTTACCCATCTATTATTTATAAAAAACATTTGTTTGTTTTTATCATTTCTAGAATAAGTTTGTTTACTTATAAGTCCTTCAACTGTTCCATAACTATTTTCATAAGATACTTCTAAAAGGTTATCACTTATTTCTTTTCCAAATATTTGCCTAATTACATCAAGCATAGAGGCATTTTCACCAGTAGTTCTTATTACTTCTCTACTTTTATTTATTACTGAAAAAGAAATATGATTATTGCAAATAGCAAAAGATTGTAATAATTCAATAATATGATTTATCTCGGTATTATCACTTTTTAAAAATTTTAATCTGGCAGGAGTATTATAAAATAAGTCTTCTATTAATATTGAAGTTCCTGATGAATATCCAATAGGTTCAATATTTTGAATATTATTACCATGAATATTTATTTTTGTTCCTTGAGTTTCGTTTTGTGTTTTGGTTTTAAGTTCTATTTTAGCAACAGATGCAATACTTGCTAAAGCTTCTCCTCTAAAACCCATAGTACTAAGTTTCCAAAGATCTTTTTCTTCTCTTATTTTACTAGTAGCAAATCTTTTAAAGGCAAGTTGGACTTGATTTGAAGGAATACCTTTACCATTATCGGTTATTTTAAGTGTTCTTCCACCATTTTGAATATCAATTATGATTTCAGTAGCACCAGAATCTATAGAATTTTCTACTAGTTCTTTTACAATAGAAGAAGGTCTTTCTACAACTTCGCCTGCGGCTATTTGATTTGAAACATCTTCAGGTAAAAGCTGTATTAAATGATCAGTCATTTTTTTCCATATAACTCTTGCTAGATAATCCTTGGGCAGTTCCTTCGGATTGACTTCTCATCATTATAGCAAGACCTTTAGTTGCACCAACAAGCACAAGGATAACAGTTGCAGCTATAAGAGCATATTCAACTATTGCTTGTGCTTTTTTATGTTTTCTTTTTAATCTCATAATTTTTAAGAGACTATAATAAATTATCCTTGTACAAAATATATAGGAACATTTATTTTTATTTCTGCTGGCCATGCAGCATCATCTGTACCACTTAAAGTTACTTCAGCATAAATATTTTGACTTGCTGTTTTTCCAATTTGAATAACTTTTTGGCTTATAACGGGAAGCTCAAAAGAACCTGTTCCTTGTACAACCTTTCCATCTTTTTCAAAAAAGTTAGAAGTATCAACTCTATAGCTAACTGCCATATTAGGCACTGGGCTTACATCACCAACACTATATTTTATAGAAGCTTTTTCAAATGTTATTCCAACACTACCTGGTTCACCTTTGATAACTATTTTAGGTTGTTTTACTGTAGATGTATCTTTTCCGTAAGTAACACTTCCATTAAGAATAGAGTTTGCACCATCAATATGATATTGTGCTGGGAAATTTGTATATTGCCCACAAGACGAAATAAAAGAACTGGCAAAAACTAAACCCGAAAGTAACACCTTAGATATTTTCATTTGTCCTCCAAAAAAACTCATTGTAATTGAAATTATATCATTTATTTTATATTCAGGCAATCTGAGCAATAAACTTGAGTACATTAAAATAAAAAATAACATCATTAATTTAGTGAAGGATTGCAATGACTTTCTACAATGTTTACAGGTTATTTTATTTATATTAACTAATCATCCTTTCTTTAGAAACAAAACTTGATTTTTAACCTCGAATAAGATCTTCATGGTATTATTAATAAAATAAAGTTTTTTCGGGGAATAATAATGCGTTTTGGTAATATAGAATATTTTTTATTTTTTATTATAATACCTTTTATTAGTTTTTTTTATTATAAAGCTTTAAAAACAAAAGAAAAAAAGATATATTCATTCATAAATAAAAAAATATTAGATAAAATAATAAGTTATAACTGGAAAAAAAGATTTATTTATAGAGCAATTATATTAAATACTTTTTTAGTTTTATGTATATTTTCGTTAGCAAGACCTCAATATGGTTTTAGAGAAGAAGAAATAAAAAAAAGAGGTGCTGAAATTGTTGTAGCAGTTGATTTATCAAAAAGTATGAATGCTCAAGATATAAAACCAACAAGACTTGATAGAGCTAAGATGAAACTAAATGATCTTTTAAAAACTCTTCAAGGTGATAAAATAGCTTTAGTTGCTTTTGCAGGAACTAGTTTTTTACAATGCCCTCTTACGTTAGATTATGAAGCTTTTCAGATTTTTTTAGATTACTTAGATACAGATTTAATACCTGTTCCTGGGACTTCTATTGGTAATGCTTTAGAAACAGCAGTAAAAGCTTTTCCAAAAGATTCTAGTAAAAATAAATCAATCATATTAATAACTGATGGAGAAGATCAAGAAAATTTAATAGAACCGTTAATGAATGAATTAAAAGAGAAAAAAATAAGAGTTTTTTCTATCGGAATAGGCAAAGAAGAAGGGGTTCCAATTCCAGATCAAAATGGTTTTAAATTAGATGAAAATGGTAAAATCATTCTTACCAAATTAGATGAAAAAACACTAAAAAATTTATCAGAAAAAACAGGTGGAACTTTTATTCGCTCAGTTTCTGGAGATATTGACGTAAAAAAAATTTATGAGTTAATAAAATCATCTGGAGAAGATAAGGATTTTACAGCAGGAAAAAAATATGTTTTTGAAGATAGATTCCAGATATTTTTATCTTTAGGGCTAATTTTATTAATAATTGAGTTTTTACTTTAAAAACTAAACCTTTACTTTTTCATAATTCACTAATTTTTTATCCATTAGAAAAAACCATAATGGTGGAATAAATGAAATTAGCATACAAGTTGGATAACCAAATGGTAGTTGTGGTGAATCTTCATGATAATCAAGTATTTGATATTTTTTACTAGCCAAAAAATGATGATCAGAATGTCTAGTAAGCTCATAAAGAACAATTCTACCTAAAGTATAATTAGCATTCCAAGAATGTTTTGGTTTTACATTTTCATAGTTTCCTGTAGGAAGTTTTTCTCTTTTTAATCCATAATGTTCTATATAATTTATAGTTTCTAATAATAAAACACCAATTAATCCACTAAAAATAACAAATAATGTTGTATATAAACCAAAAAAATAATAAATACTTAAGATATAAATAGCTTGAATAACTTGGAAAACAAGCATTTCATTTTTTAAACTAATAAAATTATGATTATCTTTTTTTAATAAATTTAGTTGAATCTTCCATGCACTAAAATAGCTTTTTATTATTGATTTTAGCCAAAAACTATATAAATATTCTCCTTTGTTAGAAGTAGCTGGATCAAATTCAGTAGCAACATTTTTATGATGCCCTCTATTGTGTTCTATATAAAAGTGCATGTAGAAAGCAGGTAATAAAAGAATTTTTGCCAAAAAAACTTCAAATTTATTTTTTCTATGACCCAATTCATGGGCAACATTTATTCCACAAGCTCCAATTACAATACCTGTTGAAAGAGTTATTCCTATTAGTTCTATATTTTGAATATTTTCCCTATTTAAAGAAGTAATATAATAAAATATTATTCCATAAAGAATTGGTACATTTAAGTATAAAATTAAATCAAAGAATTTTTGTTTTAAAAAAGAATCTTTTTTTTCTTTGTCGATATTTTCTGTTGAAGTTGACATAAAAAATTCTACAATTGGAAGTATAAAAAAGACAAAAATAACTGTAGCAAAAGATAAAAATCCATTATAAGCTAATGCAATAAGTGCTGAAAAAGGAACAATATAAGAAATTAAATATTTTAGGCTACTCATAAAATCACTTTTGTTTATAATAAGTATATATTAATACTATATACTAAATACAGGGGGAATTCAATATAAATTTATGAATAAAGTGCATTAAAAATGACATCCTGTCGAGGAACAATACTTGGTAGAGACGCATTGCAATGCGTCTCTACGGTGTTTACAGGTCATTATATTTTTTATAGATAAACAAAATTTTACATATTCTATAAAAATTTAATGCCCCCTTATGAATAAAAACAAAAAAAAAGAGTAGTCTTTTTAAAAACTACTCTTGAATAGAGATAAGGATTAATCGTTAGAAAAAACCTTTAGATTATTTTCTTTTTGGTGCAGCGTAACTATTGTAATCACTTGCAGCAGCTGGAGCTTTAGTTGTTGATTGAATTTGTGATTGTCCATTTGAATTATTATATGAAGGAGAACCATAATTATCAACTACATTACTACCAGAAAAATTATTTGTTGATGCACTGTTAGTATTACCATCTATAGATGCAGAGAATTTAATTACTTGAGAATCTTTGCTTGATGTTCCATAATCTGCGATATAAATAAGACCACTTGCGTCAACGGTAATTGCACTTGGTTTTGCTGCTTGGCTTGGGAATTTAATTAAAAACATTCCATCTCTGTTAAATCTTTTAACTTCTTGTTGTTCAAGAACATATATATCACCATTTCTATCATCAACAGCAACATCAACTGGAG
>ERZ1292633.3984-Hain-H41-02um-R1-3984-length-13954-cov-20_pt1 | contig 13954 bp, 17 predicted proteins | sample MGYA00564406_ERZ1292633 | MGnify/ENA primary metagenome ERZ1292633 (study PRJEB36523, sample SAMEA6512639) | groundwater metagenome | collected 2019-01-08 | study: AquaDiva: Metagenomics assemblies of 32 groundwater samples
CATCAACATGCGTTCTTGCGATTCCGACAACATTATTTCATACGCCGTCATGCCAGGTTCACGCCGCGGCACATCCGTCAGGTCCAGATCGATTCCGTTGCCGGCCCGCGACGCCATTTCACATGATGAACTGGTCAGCCCAGCCGCTCCCATGTCCTGGATACCGACCAGCAGATCGCCCGACATCAGTTCAAGACAGGCTTCCAGCAACAGCTTCTCAGTAAAGGGATCGCCCACCTGCACCGTAGGCCGCTTCTGTTCAGATTGGTCGTCGAAGGAATCGGAAGCCATCGTCGCCCCGTGAATCCCGTCGCGGCCCGTCTTTGAGCCGAAATAGATTACCGGATTGCCGACCCCTGCCGCTGTTCCAAGGAAAATCTTATCTTTGTGCGCGATACCGAGGCAAAACACATTCACCAGCGGATTCTGCGAATAGATATCGTTGAAGACGATTTCGCCACCGACCGTCGGCACCCCCATACAGTTGCCGTACCCCGCAATGCCCGACACAACACCCTTGACCAGATGCCGGTTCTTCGCACTGTCGAGTCCGCCGAACCGCAGCGCATCGAGCAGGGCAATTGGGCGCGCCCCCATCGTAAAGATGTCACGCAAAATCCCGCCCACCCCCGTCGCCGCACCCTGATAGGGCTCGATGAACGAAGGATGATTGTGCGACTCCATCTTGAAGACCGCGCAGAGCCCATCGCCAATATCCACGGCCCCGGCATTTTCCCCCGGTCCCTGAACCACTCGCGGCCCCGTCGTCGGCAATTTTTTTAGATGTACGCGCGAACTCTTATAGGAACAATGCTCCGACCACATCACCGAGAACATACCAAGCTCGGTGATATTCGGTTCCCGTCCCAAAATCCCGACAATCTTCTGATACTCCTCGTCCGTCAGATTATGCTGCGCGATGAGGTCTTTGGTAATAATCTGCTCTCCAGACTTCATACACCGAACTTCCTTATCTGTTGATCCATAACTTGTACGCGACTTGCCTCTTTTACCTTCCATCGCTTGACCCAACCCCTCTTGTGGGGCTTGCACAACGCACAGGCTCGGCGTTTACGCTTATACACCTTCCCCATTCACGCTTCCTTCACCGCTCAATCGGACGTCTGGCCTGGTGATACACGCGAATCACTTGCAGCTCTTGCCCCCTGACTCGATAGTAAATTCGATAAGGAGGAACCGGCCACGTCTTGACCCATCTGCCATCCTGAAGCAACACCGCTCTTCCCGTCACGGCTTCCGACGCCAACATCCCGATCACCCCAACAATGTGGGCAAGGACTCGATCTGCAGCAATGGGGTTGTCCTTGTGGATGAATTCGTAAGCCTCACGCAAATCCTTACCGGCTTGAGGCGAGACAACGATCGTCATCGCTTGGCTGTGCCACCCCGAATAATCTCGCGCACGACATCGGCGAGAGGAATGCCTCTCCCGGCATCAAGCTCAGTCAGTCCGGCCAGAAGCCCTGCCTCTTCCTCTTCCGTGAGGACCCCAACCTGATCGACGGATTCGATGGCGTACCGCCCTGGCGGAAGATTTCGCAATTCTTCTGGAACATGACTTCCATCCCACTTAATGACCTTGGGTTCCATGTCTCACCTCCTCAAACACTATTCTAGAGGCTTCGCCGTTCGAAGAATGGTTCGCCGTAGATATGGACTCAATCCGTTCTCGGTCACAACATCCACGTCACAGCCCAGCAAGTCCTGGACATCTAACTTGAACTCCACCAGATCTAAGAGATCCCGATCGGATTGCAGCGTGATCAACAAGTCCACATCGCTAGTCCGTCTCTCACGACCAGCAGCATGAGAACCAAACACCCGCACCCGCGACACCCCATGCAAACGGGCAATTCGACTGATATCACCAACCTTGCTCTTCAAAGCACGTGTGGTCATAAATCCATCCCGATGCGAATCAGCTACTCTTAGGTGCGCTAGCCACTACGCCCTCAATTCGTTCAAAAGCGTCTCGATATAGGCCGCATAGCTGCCCGTGAATTTTCTCACAATATGCGTCAACTCGCTCACCAGACGGCATCGTGGGGTAATGAATCTGAACTTGCCCGTCACCACGATACGGCTCCTCCACAAAACAATGAAAACCTCGAAGCCCTGAGTAGTGCGTAATGGTGTCTCGCATAATTGTCATCTCTTCAATCCAGCTTGTCCGGTGAGCGTCAAAGAGATTCGCCATGTCTATTTCCCCAGATGCCCTCAACTGTTTTATGACTTTCCCACCAGCCGCATATTCCTGTGTGCCGTGCGTACCCGAATGACTAAATGTCCGAAAGCTCTTGAGGCTTGGAATCACTTGGCCCATGACTTGCACCATCAAATCTAAGTTACTCTTCACTTGAAACAGGAATGCCTCTGTCTCATATATCAATACATGGTTCGCTATCTCAATTGCCGCTCCTGAGGCCGCGCTGTAATTGCGCTCGAATTCTGCAGCTCTTTCTTTAATCTCCTGAACAATCTGCTTCAGATGGAATTCCACGGCATATAATTTGTGCTTGCAATCGTCTAACTTTTTGAGAATTTGATATGCGGACTTATCACTTGCGACTCTTGAAATCTTTTCAAAGAGGCTATCAATCTCAATATTCCTATCCTCTGTCCGCACCATTCCGATCCGCACAGCTAGTGCCCCAGGCACCTTGTGCCACTTCTCACCATCAAATACTGAATGGTGCGCAATCGCTTCTGAATTATTACTCGATCTTACCGAAAGAGTTCGTTCTTTCAATTGACAGCACTTCTTGTATTTTTTACCACTACCGCAAGGGCAAGCATCGTTTCGTCCCACTCCCATCTTGTTTCCTGATTTGGCCCTGTACAGTACAGATAATATTCATGAGTGACGGCCAGGGTTGCGTCGCGCATTACACGGAGGCTCGGGTCACCGCACTTGCCGAACAGATGCGGCCGCAACGCGGCGGCGAGGACTGTTCGAAGTTCCGTTCGAGCACAGCTCGGAACGGAACGAGTTCCGCAGCCGAGCAGATGAGAGGCTTAGTGCGGTCGAGCCGGAGTGTTTGCGCAGCGCAGGCCCTGGCCGTCACGCCCCCACCATCTTCAGCTGCTTCTTGTTCCCCTTCAGCGCCTCCAGCATCGACAGGAAAATCAGCTTCCCATCGTCATTGCCCAATACCGCCTCCGCGCAGCGTTCCGGATGCGGCATCATGCCCAGCACATTGCCTTCGGCATTGATGATCCCGGCAATGTTATCGAGCGAGCCGTTAGGATTCGCCTCAGGTGTCACCTTACCCTCCGGCGTACAATAGCGAAGCACGATCTGCGCATTGGCCTGCATCCCCGCCAGCGTGACCGGATCTGTGTAGTAGTTTCCATCTGCGTGGGCGATCGGAATTTTCAATACCTGACCTGACTCATAGGCGCTGGTAAACGATGTGGCAGCACTTTCAACCTTCACCGACACATCTTTGCAGATGAAATGCAGAGACTTATTCCTGAGCATGGCCCCTGGCAGCAGCCCTGCTTCGAGAAGAATCTGAAACCCGTTGCAGATGCCGAGCACCATCCCGCCCTTCTTCGCAAAATCTTTCACCGCCCCCATCACCGGCGAGAACCGCGCGATAGCGCCAGTCCGTAAATAGTCGCCGTAAGAAAACCCACCGGGCAAGACAATCGCATCCAGCCCCGCCAGCAAGGTTTCCTTGTGCCAGATCATCTCCACATACTGCCCCAGCACATCCTTGAAGATATGCTGACAGTCGTGATCGCAATTGCTGCCGGGAAAAACGACAACGCCAATTTTCATCATCCGCAGCCTTCTCGTCTCACGTTTAACGTTTCACGTTTTACGCCGTGAGTTCGTACCGATATTCCTCAACGATCGTGTTCGCCAACAACTTTTCGCACATGGCCTTGACCTGAGCCTCAGCCTTCACCTTGTCCTTCTCATCCACATCCACTTCCATATACTTCCCCACTCGCACATTGCCCGCATTCTTGAACCCCAGCGAATCAAGCGCATGCTCAATCGCCTTCCCCTGCGGATCGAGGATCCCCTGCTTCAATGTCACATGAATCTTGGCTTTCACTTCTCCCCCCTTAGTTCTTCTCTCACCCCTCGACGAAGGGCGGCATGAATGCTCTCAAGTGCGCGCATCGGACGAGCACCGTTTCATCGTGCGCGTTCTGCGAGCACAGAGAGCGTTCATGTCGTCCTTCACTTCTGATTCTCCTGATCAGATGCTTTGGGCTGCCTATCGATAAATCTCCTGAGCCATAAAATCCCCACGGCTGTCCCAATCCCGGCCAAAGCCAGCGCCACCATCGGCCAGCGCCAGCGAGATCCGTCCAGACGATAGGCCAAGACAGCCACCAGCGCCGTGGAGACCAAAATGGCCGCCACCAACCCATAATTCATGAACCATCCCCGAAACCCGCTCACTTTTTTCCTTCCTTCTTTCCTTTCCCCAGTGAGGGAAAGCTGCGCGACCTTCTCACCCGCCCGCCCTGGACGCGCCGAGACGCGTCCTTGCCAAGCGAGGGTCGTCTGCGACCGCGCGTTGCGCGAGCAAAGAGGACAGCCCCACCGTTCCCCTCTTCCACACTCTCCCCAAAGGATTGGGAGGTCCTTGAGGGGGCGGAGGGGTTGGCTTCCACTGCGCGCATCGAACGAGCACTGTTTCATCGTGCGCGTTCTGCGAGCAAAGAAGCCACCCCTCCACCCCCTCTATCCCTTCCAGCCCCCTCATCCACACACTCTCTTCAATACCTCCTGATACGCCTCCTCAATCTTCCCCAAATCCTTCCGAAACCGATCTTTATCCATCGACTCCTTCGTCGTCTTATCCCAAAAACGGCAGGTGTCTGGCGAAATCTCATCGGCCAGGATCAGCTGGCCGTTATGCATCCCGAACTCTAATTTGAAATCGACAAGGATCATCTGTCGTTCACGGAAGAACGGCTGCAAGAAACCATTCACTTTCAACGCCAGCCTCTTGATCTCCGTCATTTGCTCCGGTGTCGCCAGCTTCATCAACCGAATATGTTCATCGGCAATCAAGGGATCGCCCAGCGCATCGTTCTTGTAATACCACTCTACGATGGCGGGCTCGATCGGATCACCCTCTTTCAATCCCAACCGCTTCGCCAAGCTGCCTGCCACGACATTGCGGACCACCACTTCGACCGGTACGATTGTCACTTTCTTCGTGAGCAGTTCCCGGTCGCTCAGACGCTCAATAAAATGTGTCGGCACACCGGCCTGTTCCAGCAACCGAAAGAGCCGCTCCGACACTTTGTTATTGATGACACCTTTCTCAACGATAGTTCCGCGCTTCTGCGCGTTGAAGGCTGTCGCATCGTCCTTAAAGTACTGGACGACCTGATCCGGCTTGTCGGTCGCAAAAACCTTCTTGGCCTTACCTTCGTAGAGTAGTGCGCCTGTTGCCATAGTTGTTCCTTAACCTGCCTTCGAGACGGGCGAAACGGAGGACGGTTCGAGGTTCGAAGTTCGAGGTTTCCGGAACTTCGAACCCAGAACTTCGAACTTCGAATCACACGTCGCGCGCTATTGCGCCAACACCTCGATGATCTCGTCCAGGGATCTGACGGTCCCCAACAAGGTTGGATGACCGAAACGCCGATTATGCCGGAACTCCTTCACCTTCTCCAATGCCAGAATCAAGCTCTGGAAATCTTCCAGCCGCGAGGTTTCAAAATAGGTGATAAAGTCCAGGTCGTCGAGGCCGGTCGCATGGTACAGCTTCCGCTTGACCGTCTTGCTGTAGGGCAACGCAGCTTCGGTATGTTCCTGCATCATCGCCGCGCGCTGCTCTTGCGGAAGGGACCACCAGTCCGCATCCTTCCGGATCGGGATCACGATCACATAGGGCTTGGGACCTGGCTCGCTGGGAGTCTTCAACTCTGCCTTGAGGTTGTCCGGCATCCCCGGCACATAGATGGCCTTCTTCGTCAGGCCGGAAAAGACCGTGCTGCCGGTTAGGTGCTTGCCAAAGAGACTGCCTTGAAGATCCAGAAGAAACTGTTGGGTCTCGCGCAACTCGATCGCGTGAATACGAAAGAGCAGGTCCGCATGATCGGATAGTCCACGGAGAAGATAGACATCGATCGCCAATTTCTCTCGATGCTGCTCGACCACACCCTTCAGAAGAGCCAATTGTGCAATCCTGACCGGTGCATCCTGCTTCCCCCAGTCCGCATCGAGGCTGAAGGCGGCAAACGTGCCATAAACGCCAGGCTCGCTGAGAAGCTTGTCTCGATCTGCGGCCTCAACAGCCGATACCATCACCAGACCGATAAACGCCGACAGAGCACACCGCATGAAAGCAGAATAAAATGGCCTCATCGCTTGCTTCCCTTCCCTGACTTACGCGCCTTCGATCCGAAGACCCTCTGGAAAATCTTATCGAGATGGCGCAAATAATACTTTGGTTCGAAACAGGATTTGATCTCCGCAGCCGTGAGATGTTTTGCCACGAAAGGATCTCTACCGGCTAGTTCTTGCAGCGTTCCGGCTCCTTTCCAGGATGCCATGGCATTGCGCTGGACTGCCTCATACGATTCTTTGCGCTGCGCCCCCTTCTCGATGAGCAACAGCAACAACCGCTGTGAATAGACCAACCCTCCGGTGAGATCCAGGTTCCGTTTCATATTGGCGGGGTACACCACCAGATGCTTGATGACATCGGTGATCCGCGCCAGCATGTAGTCGATCAGAATCGTGCTGTCCGGCATAATGACGCGCTCGACGGACGAATGGCTAATGTCGCGCTCATGCCACAGGGCGACGTTCTCCAGCGCCGCCAGGCTATTGCCCCGCACCACGCGCGCCAGCCCGCAGAGATTCTCCGAAGCGATCGGGTTCCGCTTGTGCGGCATCGCCGAGGATCCTTTCTGCCCTTCCGAAAAATACTCCTCCGCTTCAAGCACCTCAGTCCGTTGCAGATGGCGAATCTCGGTCGCGAATTTTTCGATACTGGCAGCCAACAGCGCCAATGCCGATGCGTAGGCTGCATGGCGATCGCGCTGCACAATTTGATTGGAGACAGGGTCCGGTGTGAGCCCCAGCTTGGCGCAAACGTACTCTTCCACTTCAGGCCCTTGATGCGCGAAGGTGCCCATGGCGCCGGACAGCTTGCCGACCGCAATCTCATGCCGAACATGCGCCAGCCGCTCCCGGTGCCGGCAGGCTTCTTCATACCAAATGGCCAGCTTGAAGCCGAACGAGATCGGTTCGCCATGAATGCCGTGTGAGCGGCCGACCATGACCGTGTTCTTGTACTTGAGCGCCTGCCGCTTCAAGACCGCAATCAGCTCGTCAAGATCGTCGCGAATGAGGTCAAGCGCCTCAGTCATCTGCACGGCTAAAGACGTGTCCACAATATCCGACGAGGTCAACCCCATATGAAGGAACCGATGCTCAGGACCGACCGAATCCACCAGCGATTCGAGAAAGGCGATCACATCGTGCTTCGTCACCTTCTCGATTCTGGCGATGCGCTTCACATCGATCCTGGCTTTCTTTCCGATACGAGCCGCTGTGCCGCGCGGAACCTGCCCGGCCCGTTCGAACGCCGCGCAGGCAGCCAATTCGACTGCAAGCCAGATCTCGTACTTGCGTTTCAATTCCCAGATGGCTTTCATCTTGGGACGAGTGTATCTATCGATCATGTCTTCTCCGTAAGGCGTGAGGGGTTAGGCGTAAGGGGTGGAACAGGAGGCATCTTCATCCGTATCATTGCGCCTCACGTTTCACGCCTGACGCCTCACGTCGTTTGGCGGCCAGCGTCAATTCCTTGCCCAAGACTTGATCCAGGATGCCGTTCACGAACTTCGACGCGTCGTCGTCGCCGAAGCTTTTCGCCAGCTCGATGGCTTCGTTGACCGTCACCTTGGCAGGCACGTCATCCATCCACAACAGTTCATAGACACCGGCTCGCAGGATATTGCGGTCCACAATCGGCATACGGCTGACTTTCCAATTGGTGGCGTATTTCCCGATGAGGACATCCAACTCTTTTTTCTTCTCCAACACTCCGGTTACCAGCCGTTCAGCAAAGTCCTTCACCTCATCCGTGGCCTCATTCTCCGTCCAGAAGACATCCAACCACAGGCCCGGCTTGCCGTGAATGTCATACTGAAACAGGATCTGGAGCGCGCGCTCCCTCGCGTGGTGGCGTGATCCCATAGCTAGCGCTTTCGCGGCGCCCGTGTCTTAGCTGATGTTTCACGCTTCACGCTCACCGAAGCCTCCTCCCCAACCTGTAACAGCCGCATGACCGTTGCCATTTCAATCGCGGACTTAGCCGCCTCCCCACCACGGTTGAACTTGGCCGGGTCAGAACGCTCGATCGCCTGCGCGATCGTATGCGTCGTCAGCACTCCGAAGATGATCGGCACATCGGCATCCAACGATGCCTGTCCGATGCCACGGCTCACCTCCGCACTGATGTAATCGAAATGCGGCGTGTCGCCGCGAATGACCGCCCCGAGACAAATCACCGCATCGAACCGCTTCGTCCGTGCCATCGTCCGAGCCACCAAGGGAATCTCGAACGCCCCCGGCACCCGCACCACCTCGATGTCGTCGGCCTTGACCCCCTGTTTGGTCAACCCCTCAACGCAGGAACTCAGCAGCTTGCTCGTGACAAACTTGTTGAACCGCGCGACGACAATCCCGAACCGCAACCCCGTCGCATCCTGAGAGCCTTTACGCAGTTTCATATATCTGTCACTACACAGTCGTAAAGTCTGAACGTCATCAAGTCGCCAAGTCCAAGAGGCGGGCTTCGTCGCCCCGACTTTCGACTTGAAGACTTGATGACCTTCAGACCTTCTTTAAGATATGCCCCATCTTATTCTTTTTCGTTCGCAGATACTTCACGTTCGCCGCGCGTGGCTGAATTTCGATCGACACACGCTCCACCACTTTCAGTCCATACCCCTCGATGCCGACGATCTTGCGCGGATTGTTCGTAATGAGCCTGATCTGGTGCAGCCCGAGATTGACGAGAATCTGCGCCCCGACCCCGTAATCGCGCAGGTCGGCCTTGAATCCCAGCTTCAAATTCGCTTCGACCGTATCGCTCCCCTCATCTTGCAACCCATAGGCTCGGATCTTATTGAGCAGGCCGATGCCGCGCCCTTCTTGATTCAAGTAGAGCAGGACCCCGCGCCCTTCCTTCTGAATCACCTCCATCGCCTTATGGAGCTGGTCGCGACAGTCGCACCGCAACGAGCCCAGCGCGTCGGCCGTCAAACAGCCCGAGTGCACCCGCACCAGCGTGGGATCGCCTCCTTCGACACGTCCCTTCACCAGGGCGATGTGCGTGACCCCGTCCAATTCGTTTTCAAAGGCCACCGCCTCGAAATCGCCGAACATCGTCGGCAGCCGCGCACTGGCCATCCGCCGCACAAAGGGCTCGCGCTGCATGCGGTATTCGATGAGCGCCTTGATCGTGACCATCGTCAACTTGTGCGCTTTGGCAAATTTCGTCAGCTCCGGCACGCGCGCCATGGTGCCGTCCTCGTTCATGATTTCGCAAATCACGCCGGCGGGCGTAAGTCCGGCTAACCGCGCCAGATCGACAGACCCTTCGGTCTGCCCCGCGCGCTTCAACACCCCACCCTGCTGCGCCTTCAAGGGGAAAATATGGCCGGGGCGCGCCAGGTCGGCAGGCTTGGACTTCGGATCGATCGCCACATGAATCGTCGTGGCCCGATCCGCCGCCGAGATGCCCGTCGTAATGTCTTTCCGCGCATCGATGGACACGGTGAAGGCTGTGCCGAAGGTGGCGGTATTCTCCACCGCCTGCTGCGGGAGATGGAGTTCTTCCACGCGCTGAGGCGTCAGAGCGAGACAGATCAACCCACGGGCATGCCGGGCCATGAAATTGACGGCGTGGGGCGTCACATGTTGGGCGGCCATGACAAGATCGCCTTCATTCTCGCGATCTTCGTCATCGACGAGGATGATAAACTTCCCGCCCTTGATATCCCGAATGGCGTCTTCGATGCTGTGAAAAGGCGTGGTCATAAAATGAATACTGTTGGATGGTCAATGGTTAATGTTCAACGAAAGACCAATTTATCATTTACCATCGACCATATAACATTCTTTTTTTGACCCGACTGTCAGCGGGGCAATCATTCAGGAGGAGGGCCCTGCCATAGAAGCGGCCCGAGTCCGCAACGCGACGATCACCGTTCCCCAGGCACAGACCCCAAACCCTGCGAAGAGCCAGAGACCCAGGTCATAGCCCCCGGTAAACCCCTTCATAGTGACAGCGCTGATGGGCAGGAGAAATCCCCCGAAACCGCCGGCCGCGCCCACAACACCCGATGCAAGGCCGATATCTTTCGGGAACCGTTCTGCGACCAGTTGGAACACCACACCATTCCCGAACCCCATCGCACCGGTCGCGATCACCATCATGGCCACGGCCATAGAAAGCGAAGGACTCGTCACTGCCACAACCGAACCGACGATGACCGGCAACACATAATAGAGGCTGCGGAGGCCGCCCTGCCAATCCGCAACGTAGCCCCCCACAGGACGAATCAGGCTGCCGAAGAGTCCGCATAACGCGGCAACGGTTCCGGCCATGACCGCATCCAACTGATAAAGGTCGTGCAATAGCAGCGGCAGCAGACTGCAGAATCCGACAAACCCGCCGAATGTGACGGCATACAAGAAACAGAGCCAATAGGCAGACCGGCGACGGATAAATTCCGCCGCATTGTGCCACCACTCGGCGCGATGGAGCGCCAAGCTCGGCTGTTCTTGCGGAACGAGAAGAGCGAACAGGACCAGCGTGACGCCGACGATGCCGGCCATCACGGCACAGACCTGATGCCAATCCATCACAGCAGCCCAACGCGGCGCAAGAAACAGGATCAGCACGGTACCCACGTTCGCTGATGCAGCCAGACCCAACACAAGTCCCTGCGCAGCCGGCGGATAGGCTCGCCCGGCAATCGGCAGCGACACGGCGAAACTCGCGCCGGCGACGCCAAGAAGCAGCGCAAAGACCAACGCTTCCTGATATCCGGACACGCCCAGCCATCCCCACAACAAGGCAGCCAATTCCGCAAGAAGAATCACCAGTGCGGTAGGCCGTGCGCCTACCCAGTCGGCGCTCCATCCCGCCAGTATTCTGAGCCCTGCTCCACCGAGCAGAGGCAGTGCAACCAGCCACGCCACTTCCTGATCTGTCAGCTGCAGGTCACGGGCCAGAGAAATGCTCATGGCGCCGATCAGCAGCCAGACCATAAAGCTGACAGTCAAATGCAACCAGGCTCCAGCCAAGGACGGCCAATGCCCGCTTCTTAGCACCGTCAGAATCATCACGTCGGTCTTCCTGGTTTATGCACGAGAGACGACATCATAGGGACGCGGTTTCGTCCGCGCAAGGGAACAAGGAGCAGGCTGAGGTCGAGGTCAAGGTTGAGCGGCGGACGGCGGACGTTGGAGGCCTGAGGCAATTACCTTTACCCTCTGACCTCAACCCTCAAACTTTCCATTCTCACCCTCAGCCTTAACCTCGATCTTTTTCAGCATCCAGGCTGGAGTGTCTTATGATAATCTCGACCTCCATGAGCCCGCGCAAGCGCAAGAAGGATCTCGAGGAGGACCCGATCGAACCGGAGGTCTTGGAACCGTCCGAGGAGGAGATCGCCGGGATCGGTCCGCCGCCTAACATATCTCAGCCCAAAGCCCCGCAAGATCACCACACCACTGACTCCACCGCCGTAGTGCCGGTCACGGCGCTCCAACAATACTTGGCCGAGGTTCGTCTCCATCCCTACCTCTCCAAAGAAGAAGAGCTGCGCCTGTTCCATGAATATAAAGTCCAGGGCAACCGCGATGCCGCCGTGAAACTCATCATGGCCAACCTGCGCGTGTCCATCTCGATTGCCGCCGAATATCTCCACACCGGCGCCGACCACATGGACCTCATTCAAGAGGGCAACGTCGGGTTGATGCATGCCATCAAGAAGTTCGACCCGTCGAAGAACGTGCGCTTTTACGCCTATGCCGCCTGGTGGTCGCGGGCCTATATCCTTCGTTACTTGCTGAACAACTATCGGCTCGTCAAGATCGGAACGACCCAAGATCAGAGGAAACTGTTCTACAATCTCAAAAAAGAGAAGGCTAAGCTCGAACGGGAAGGGTTCGCTCCGGACACGAAGTTGCTCGCCGACCGCTTGAACGTGCGGGAACGGGATGTCATCGAGATGGGGCAGCGGCTGGGCAATTGGGAACTCTCGCTGGACCAGCCGATCGGCGAGGACCAGGAAGGCAGCCTGCTGGATGTGCTCCCATCTCAGCAAGTTCCGGCAGATGAGCAGCTGGCGCAAACCCAGTTGCAGAAGCTCTTTCGTGCCAAGCTTGCCGAATTCGTCAAAACGCTCGACGAACGGGACGAAGACATCCTCCGGAACCGGATTCTTTCAGAAACTCCTTTGACCCTGGACGACCTCGGCGCGAAATACTCCGTCACCAAAGAACGAACCAGGCAACTCGAAGCCCGCATCATCAAACGGTTGCGCGACTACATTAAGAAAGACATCAAAGATTTCGACCACTTACGGATATGACGCTGCTATTCCATGCTAAAAGAAATCCTGGTATATCGATTTCTCAATAGGTTATGATCCCCCGGTCCCTGTTCTGATTGTGCGTGGAAGAATTTCGTTGTTGCCCCCTTGACTTGGTCAAACACGAGGCTATCTCCACTTCCGTGTCCAGGGATCAGGACTTCTGCTCGTTCGGGAGTACCACCGTTACGCCATCGAGTTCGAACCTGTTCTACATCGTCACTATTCACTGGGTTAACTTCACGAGGAGGGTATCGTTATGAGCTCTGCAGCCAAAGAAAAGACAGAGAAGAAGGACTTAGCCAAGGGGTTTCAGCCTCTGGGTGACCGGGTATTCGTCACCTACACCGAGGAACTGGACCGGACCTCCGGCGGGATTTACGTGCCGGACAGCGCGAAAGAGAAGCCGCAACGGGGCATCGTCCAAGCTGTCGGCAAGAAGGTTGAGCATGTGAAAGCCGGCGACCAGGTTCTGTTCGACAAGTATTCAGGCAGCAAGCTCCGGATCGAAGACGAGGAATGCTTGATCCTGAAAGAAGAAGACATCCTCGGCACCTTCACTAGCTAATCATCACACCTACACACTACGACGACGATAATAATTAATAAGGGGGAACGACTATGGCAAAGCAACTAATGTACGGTGACGCAGCGCGCGCGTCCATCCTCAGAGGGGTGAACCAGCTCGCCGACGCCGTCAAGGCAACACTCGGTCCGAAGGGCCGCAACGCGATTCTCGACAAGAAGTTCGGCGCCCCGACGATCACCAAGGACGGCGTGACCGTTGCGAAGGAAGTCGAGCTCAAGAACCCGTACGAGAACATGGGCGCCCAGCTCGTGCGCGAAGTCGCCAGCAAGACCAGCGACACGGCAGGCGACGGAACCACGACCGCGACCGTGTTGGCCCAGGCGATCTATCGTGAAGGCGTGAAGAACATCACCGCCGGCGCGAACCCGATGGAAATTCAGCGCGGGATCAACAAGGCCGTCGAGGTCGTCATCAACGAACTCAAGAAGCTCAGTAAGCCTTGCCAGAACAAGACCGAGATCTCCCAAGTCGGAACCATTTCGGCCAACAACGACAAGACCATCGGCGACCTCATCGCGGAAGCGATGGAAAAAGTCGGCAAAGACGGCGTGATCACGGTCGAGGAAGCCAAGTCCATGACCACCTCGCTGGACGTGGTCGAAGGTATGCAGTTCGACCGCGGCTACATCTCCCCCTACTTCGTGACCAACGCCGAGCGGATGGAAGCGGTCATGGAAGATCCGCTCATCCTCATCTCCGAGAAGAAGATCAGCAGCATGAAGGACTTGCTGCCGGTTCTCGAGCAGG
>ERZ1292633.3986-Hain-H41-02um-R1-3986-length-13953-cov-6_pt1 | contig 13953 bp, 8 predicted proteins | sample MGYA00564406_ERZ1292633 | MGnify/ENA primary metagenome ERZ1292633 (study PRJEB36523, sample SAMEA6512639) | groundwater metagenome | collected 2019-01-08 | study: AquaDiva: Metagenomics assemblies of 32 groundwater samples
CCCCCCCCCCCCCCCCCCCCCCCCCCCCCCCCCCCCCCCCCCCCCCCCCCCAACAGAGTCGGCCCCAAACGAACCTCGGTATCAAACATGGCCAGCCATTTTGTATCATACGAGTCTGTTAGCGGAAGAGAAGAACCCATGGAGAAACCCGAGAAACAGAGAGCGGAAGATAAACTTGATGGATACGCGCGGCGGTATGCACATGTGGCCTTTGACCCAAGCAGTAAGGACCGCTCCGGGATGAGGGGGGGCCGCGAAGGTATACTTAAGTACACGTGAGGTACACACGAAGAGGAGAGAGAGAGAGAAAGAGAGAGAGAGGCGAGGGAGATAAAAAAAAAAGAAGAAAACGGGGGTTACGACGTATCGTGCAACAGATGCCCCTCAGTTGGCAACCTCGGTGACGCGACTCTCGCCACGTAAAACGAATGTGGAGCCGATCCCACCCTCTACGAGAATCTCGAACGCGGATTCATAAACGTTCGAGGCGCGTTCTCTAAAATACACCGGGAGTTCAAGCGTGCCTGGCACACCACCCGCGGAGGCGGCGGGGACAACTCCGCTCCGGGTGGTGATCTCGAATCGGTCAGGGTCGTCCAAAATGACGGAGACGTCTCCCCCGCCATCGGCGGAGATGAGCCCATCCCGGCTGTCATCGCGGCTGCGGCCCATCAGCACCGTCGCTGCGTCACGATGAACGGTGGCCGACTGGGTCGTGCTGATCGTCGCCAGCACTCGGTTGGCGGCCGACACTCGAGGGTCGAGACCTGCCGAACGGGATAAGGGCCGCTCACTGGCAACGTGCCGAATCGTGAAAGGGGCATCGCAATCCGAGCTGTTCGACAACTTAAGCACCTTGCAGTACGCCGGTTGCGCCTTTCCTTTGGCGACTTGCACGGAGGGCAAGAACACGAGGTGGCCGGGTTCAGTGATCACCGACGGCGTTTGCATCGCCGCGTCGAGCTTAAACGTCTGAACCTCGCCGTTGCTGTACTTGACCAGTAGGTCGCCATGGATCGCATGTCGTTCGTTGCCTTGCGCACAACCCGCGGGGAGTTCGATGACCAAGCTAAGTTCGTCGTTGCAGCCGAGGCGATACAACGTGGTGGAGGGATCCGTGGTGCCAGGGTGATGCGCGGCGATGCCCGCACCCGCTGACTTGAGCGGCTGCCTCTGCGACGATGCTTTGGTGGCGGCCATCGATACGGTGCCCTTGGGGGTGATGCCGCCGCTGTCGCCTTTCCCTTGTCCTCCACCTCCACCTCCTGCTGCTGCACCGTCGCTCTTGATCGCAATCGCGTGGTTACTGCTGACGGCGGCCGCTCGCAGCGGCTTCGGAATTTGACTCCTCCCATCATTGGCAAGGAACCGGCCATCCTGGATGACAAACGGCGCGGAGGCCTCGACTCTAAAATCCAACGGCGCGAGGCCGCGGTTCATGAGCCGGATCATGCGCGTGGTGGCAATCGCATTCCTCGCGATTGGGAACAAGAGCACACCGCTGTCGGGATCCGATAGGAGCTGCGGTCGGCAAACCTCGACCGTGAGGTCCACTAAAATGGGAGTGAAGTAGTCTGCCGAGAAGGCGTACATCTCCGAGCGCCGTTGGGCCATGTAGGACACTAAGTGCTGGCGCTCCTTCTCCGTCGCGAGCATCGCTTGCCGTTGCCGCTTTTGCCGCTCCTCGAAGGCGGGATCGTGCGCTTTCTCGGCGGCCGCTTCGTCCTTGTCGTCCTCGTCGTCACCGTCGAGGGCCGCGTCGAGATCAGCCATGCCGGCCCTTGGTGCCGCGGATAAAGCGGCGTCCGCGCCAAGCCCGGCCAGCCGGCTCACCTCTAGGCTTTTGGCCATGCTATTCGCCTGCGCGATGCGCATCAACGTGGCGACTTCCTCTGACGGCGGGAGCACCACACCGTCCAGGCACACACCCCGGCGCGACACGAGCGGAACCCGAACACCCAGTTTGCGCACGCCTCGGACGGCCACGCCGGGCTTCTCGACGAGAGATGCGGGCGGCACCACACGTTTGAACGCCGACGCAACAATGCCACGCCCGCCGGCCAACGCCGAGCTACTGCTGGAGGGTGTGGGCGATGACGCGCTCCCTCCAGTTGAGCTCCGGTTCTGCTGCTGTAAGAAGTCGGCGATATACTTTGCGCCTTCAGTGGCATAGAAGTCGTCGATGAGGAACTTGTCGTTGTGGCTCGTCGGCTGCGTGGGCATGAGTGGTAGGAGCTCCAGGGTGGCCCGCCACGTATCGCGTTGGTCGGGTGGACAGACGTAGTCGATGACCACCTCTCGACTAAGCAGCGCAGGCAATAGAAATTGATTTGGCGTGACACTACCGCTGGCGACCACCGCGTGGTGGTGATGTGTTGTCGTCATGTATTCCGACGGCGCGGATGTTGGCTCGACTTCTCCACTGTTGCCTGCGAGATAGACGCGTACACGAGGAAGGTGAGTCGGATCCACGTTGCTCCCGGCGTCAACCCAGACATCTGCCTGAAGAAGCCGGGACCACCCCGTGACCTTCGCGATGCACTGCACATCTCGAGGGCAGCGGCTCGTGACGAGAACGCGCCGTTGCACCGCGTTCATTCCGGGGACCATGCTCGGCATGGAGAGCTTCGTGAAGCCGGTCTTGGGGTCCTTGACGAGACCCGCGGTGCTGGGGTCGAGCACCAACGGCGCACCGCGAACGTTTAGCGTCACGGGCAGCTTGAGCACTGGTGCGCCCTCGCATGCAATTTCGATGAAGTCGCGGTACTGGCCCGGCAGATTCGCGTAGGCGGCGCAGCGCAACGATATCTCTTGAAATGGATCGATGGCCACGTGCGGCTCATCGGCCGTTCGCGTGCCGATCAGCAACGGCACAAGCGTCGTCACCGCGGATGACCTTTGCGGTGACGACTCTGAGGGGCCCTCTTCGGCGACGATCTCGATCCCGAGTCCCTTGCCGCTGTACAACATGGCCTGGGCACGGCTCAGGTGCCGCTTCACGATGGCGTCCCGCCGCTGCGTGCCGTCGAGTTCTTTGCACACGAAGGTCTTGCCCTGCGTGCCGCTGCTCAGCGCCAGGCGGAACTTCTTCTCTCCGGAATCCTTTGCGGAGCCGCGTTGCGAGCTGCGCGCCGTGGCCTCCTTCAAGGCCGCAGACGTCACCTTCGCACCGGTGCCATCCAGGGCCGGAAGAGACTTCGTTGTCCCTTGCGCTTTGACACTGGAAAGCGAGACGGCGACACCGCCAGCGCCTTTCTGTGCAACCGACGATTCTGCGGCCTGCAGCACGTCGAGGCCCTCGCCAGTGAGACCCCCGTCATTGACGGATTCAACGGGTTCGACGTAACGTCCAACGTGAACTTTCATGTCGCTGTAGCAACCGGATTCGTTCTTCAGGGTGATCATGGCCGTGATGCGGGCGTACGGAGCATCGGGCGGGATGACCGCGGTCAGCTCGACAGGATTGACGAGCGGTACACATTCTTGTTGACTGGCCGTCAGTTGGGACGACACGCTGGACAGGGATCGAAGTGGCGTCGTGGCAGCGATATCTCCGCCATCTCGCTCCGCGGCGCGCATGCCCACAACGTCGACCGCGTCAAACGCCCACTGCGTCACAAGGGCCTCCATATACCGCCACGGCGGCATAGGGGCTCGAGGCGCCGCGTCAGTCGCCACGGCCACCGAGAGCCGCAACGGGAGGACGTCGGCGCACGTGACCTCGAACACGAGCGGCTCGGCGAGCTGTGGAGAGACAATGGCGACGGCTCCGACCGCCGGTTGTTCGCCGAAGAACGTGGCAACGAAGGAAATGTCACAACTTCCGCCAACGTACAGGACGCCACTCGCGTTCTGTAGCACGTCGATATTGAGAGCCGGCGTCGGCGGCTCACTGACTTGCAGCGCGAACGAGCCGCCGAGAGACCTGGAAGGCGACGCCTCTAACATCCGAGGAACCACCGAAGCAGCACTGGCGCCGGCCGCGGGCGTACTTCCTCCCGCGAGCCCTCGGGCCATCAATGGGATATGGATCACGCGGACTTCGTACTCGATATCGACGCCCGCGACGTTGAAAATCGTGACCCAGCCCGTCTTGGGAACCGCGCGGTTCACGACCCCGACGTCCACCAGATGCGTGCTCAGTGCGGCCGCGGGCCTTTGCACGTCACCGCGCACTTCAATGTAGGTCACGGGGCCGTCTAGCGAACAGACTTCGATGGCATCCTTGAGCGCGCCATGGACGACGCCTCGGAAGTACGCGGTGACTTCCACGCTCTGCTTCGGCTTCAACAACCCTTTGTCGGGTAGGAACAGGAATCGCTCGGGCACCGCATCGGCGCTCGCGTCCAAGGTGATGATGCTTGTGTCATCGTGACGGTGGGAATCACGCACGGTGAACACGAGCGGGACGGGACTGAAGTTCGACACGGTGAAGCGTCCTTCGGCTTCGCCGCCGAAAGGCACGATCCCGTACTCGATCATGCTCGTCGATACGGTCGCCGTTGGCCCCATGCCGTCCGCCACGAGTTGGACGAAGAGGCTGCTCGGCATCTCCTCGACGTAGCACTCGAGATCCACGTCGACTCGGCCGGGCCGCTTCAGTGTGAAGGTGAACGCCACGGTGGTGGTCGCCCCGCCTTTCAGCACACCCCGAGCGGGATAAAACGTCAGGTCGCACTCGTCAAAGCCGTGCTGATCCATCGCGGCGAGACTGTTCAGTGTCGCCGTGTCGGGCGATCCGTTTGGTCGACCTGCTGCGAGTTCCTGGAGCATCGCGGCGCGCGTAGCTCGTGCCTGCTGCTCCTCAACGGTGGCGAGGGCGAGTTGCCTTGGGTGGTCGATGCCGCGGGGAGGGTTCATTTTGAAGTGTAAATCTCTCGGGCACGGATTCGTGATTAAAATTTCCCGCCGATTGGCGAGTCCCACGAGTGTCGGAACCGTCGTGGCAATGCGTGTCGGGGCCACCGTCGCCGCTGACGCCTGTGGATCCGCGATGACGCGCACCATGCAGGGGACGACTGCCGCCTTTGTGGGCGTCATGCGTGATCGCGGGCTGAAATCGTCGGAGGATTCATCGTCCGCGCCGCCTCCTCGGTGATCACTGGCTGCGGTCTCAAACTGGATCGACGAAAAGGCCCCCAAGGGATCGGCGGTCACGACCAGCCGTCCGCGTGGGTCTTCCGTCGGGTCACCGACGCCCGCGGATGATTTAATGATAGCGGCCGACGAGGAAATGATGGCGGATTGGGAGGTGGTGTTGATTTTCACCGGCCCAAACTTCCTGGTTCTGGTGGCCGCGAGGAGAGGTAAGTCTAATACTTCCAGCGACAAGAGAATTTCAATCGCTCGCGGCTGGGCAGCGCTGTGACACGCGACTTCCAGTCTAAAGTCGTGCACGGTGTCGGGTTGCAAACTGAGCGCGGCGGGGAGAACGCGTACGCTGCACGCCGCCGGGTCGTTGATGCTCCACACCCATTTCGCGTCGAGGGGCAGGGCACCTCGATTTTGAACCTGCATCCCGCGAACGGAAGTGTAGCCTTGACAAGCATCCGTCAGGGTGACATAAGGGACCACCACGCCTGCCCCAGCGGCGGCGTCGTCCGGACCGCCTTCGAGGATCCTCCGTTCGCTATCCACGGCGGTGCTTCCGACGCTGAGGAGTCGAACGTCGGGTACGACCGCGAGACCACGCAGCCCGTACCGCTGCTGGTGGCAAGGGACGAGCAGCCCCGACGGAGGAGGACCACTTTTCGTGCTCTGCGCGCCCTTGTGAGGGCTGTTGCTGTGGTTATGGGTCCGTTTGGTGCCGCCACACAACGCCTTGCTGTGATTCGTGTGATCGAGGAGCTTCTGGGCCTTCTCAGGAAGCGGAGGAGCATCGGCCGAGACCGGCTGCCCGTCGAGATCCACGGTGAAGGTTTCGACAATGAGTTCGCCTTCCAGCATCATGGCTTCCCGTGCGTCCTCCCCCCCATTCGTCAGCACCGGAGCCTCAAACGGGCAGTACTCCACCGTGATCGTGGCCGCCTCGCGCTGACCCAGCACAAACTCGCTTGGCGAGACCGTGAAGACGTCGGGATGAGTGGTGCGGAGCCGCATGAGGCCGCTGCAGCCAGGATTGACGCCCGGGAGCACGACCATGCGACACCCTCCCAGCAGGCAAGGCTGAAAGGAGATGACATTGACCGCGTCGATGCATTGCCCGCTGAGCTGCAACGACGGTGGATTCGCGGTGCCTTCACACGGAACTTCGACGAGTTGCCACTGCGCATAGGCGTTGGTTTCGGCATCTGGACAGTTCACATCGCGCGCGTGGCCGATGCGGAGGCTGACCGACGCCGTGCCCGCCGTGAGCGGCTTAAAGAAAACGCGGATTTGGATGTCCCCGCCCGATATCAGCGGCTTCGACGGTGTGTGGTTCGGCGTAATGACTTCGCAATGAAAGAGGCAGGACGCGGATCGGTCCGACAGCTCGACGCGCAACCGTCGGCTCGACGTGTCGCGGTTCCAAACGCGAATCGTGTCGCTCACCTCAACGTACGGTGTGCAGTCGGAGAACGTAATGCACGTCTTCGACACTTCGAGGGCGTTGGTGACCGCCATCGCTCTCGCCACGATAGTGAGATTCCCGGCGGCTTGAGTTTCGTTGGCCGCACGCGGCGCGGCGGCCTTTCGAGGATGGGTTGGACTGTTGTTGCCGGGAGAGGTGCCGCCGCCGTCCTCCGCGGAGTCATTCCCGAAGGATGTTTGGGTCATGTCGAAGTCGGCACTGCCGCCGCTGATGGTCTTGTTGCGACCCATGTGGCTGCCTGGCTGGCCGTGCTTCTTCGTCGTCCGGTTGCCGATGGGCGGTGATGGCTCCAGCTGTTGGCGTTTCTGAGGCGATGAGTGTTGCTGCCCGGTGCCGTCCCCTGCCGCTTCTTCCGATCCTAACGGCTGAGCATCGCCACCGTCGGGATGGGTGTGATCGTTGCCCGGTGTCCGTGGAGCGGTGGTGCTGTAACTCAAAGGAACCTGGCGTCCGTGAACGTCCAGATCGCCGGGATGCACTGGCGGTGGGGTTGACCGTCCACCTGCGTAGTCACCATGAGCCTCGAGTCTCCTAGCGATTTCCTGCTTCGGGGCGGGCATCTCCGAGGGAAGCACTTTGCCCACTTCGTGCAACCCTCGCGGGGCGCGGTACCCGTAGACGCGACTCAGCCGATCGAGATCATCCTGGGCCATCCGGGCCGCATCGATCACGGGTTCTGGGATGACAGACGGCCGCGTCGTATCCCATTCCCCGACGAGCTCCTCGATGAGAAAATGGCTTGCCTCCTTGCTGTTGAAGAGCTGCGTTCGCTGATCAATCCAGTTCAGAACGGGAACGGCCTCGGCGTGCAACTGGGCCGCGCGCTTGGCCGCGGCGTTGGCCTGCGCGCACCACGGATCTTCCGCGGCTGGTTGCGACGATGTCATCGGCGGCGGTGTCAGGGACGGTGCGACGATCTCGGGTGGCGGCGCCGCAGATGGCTTGCCTTTGCCAGTGGCCGCCGCGGCCTTCCCGGCGGCTCCTGCTGCCGAAGCCGCCTGACCTTTGCCTTTTGCCGTCGGCACCGTCGAACCCGACGACGTCGCGTCCCCCTCGACGGGAAGCGGCTGGGGGGCCGCTGGCAACGGAGGTGGCTGCGCGGCCAGCTGTAGCGATTGCAGCTCCGCGAGGTCCGATGCGAAGACGTGTTGAAACGTCGAGGTCAACGGCACGACGAAGGGAAGATCACTTCGGTTCATGAGGGGCGAAGCGTTTTTGACAAAAAGAAGTGAAAAGAGGGAACTTAACAGATGATGGTGACGTCTGGGCCCCGGTCAAAAAAAATCTCAAAAGTCGCCGAAAAGCCCACGCCGTCTTAGGACAAAAACGGCAGAAACGGGAGCGAAGCCAGTAGCAAACAAAAACTAACGCGCCTCTCATGCAATGGTCATGCGGGCGGTATCGACGCGTTGATCGACGTTGCCGTCGAAGCTCGGCGGATGATGTAGTAGATCACGACCAGCAGCACGAAGATGCCAATGGCCAAGGTGAGGTTTTGACGCCAACCGTTTCGCTGCATGACGTCCGCCAGCCGCGAGGCCGACGAGCGCACCCCGTTCACAGCCACACCCATTGAGCGGCCCAGCGCGTCGAGCAACGCGTTGTGTTCCTGCACCTCTTGGCGCAGGCCTCGCGCTTCGTTTTGCACGCGCTCCATGTCGTTGCCCAGGGCGCGCAAGATGGCGTCATTCTCTCGCTCGGCGGCCAGCTCTTGCTCATGGGACAGCGCGTTGGTCGTGGCATCGGAGCCCTGAGAACTTCTCCCCCCACCCGCCGCGGCACCGCGGTTCGCGTGTTGCGAAAATATTGACGAACGCATGCCGGCTCGGCTAGTCATGCAGTAACGGCCGCGGTCAACAACGACACGGACCCCACGCTAACCCACGGAGGGTGACAACGAATGAACGTGATTGGAAGGAAGGGAAACCACCGAGGAGGACGGCGTGGGGCACTGGTCTGCGAACCTGGGTGCGTGTAGCAGTCCGCTGTGTGAGGGTCGCGCTTGGTTCTTTGGTGTGCGAACCCGAGCTATCCACGGTCGCACCATCACCGCGCTTCGCAATTTTACTTTTTTCTCGTTTGTGGTGGGTAATTTTCCGTGTGTGCGTCGTCCGTTAGGCCCCTGACTAAAGACACACAGCAAAACCGGCAGGTCCGTTCTGTGCAGATGGGGCAAAAATAAGCCCCCTTACAAAAAAAGAAAGAAGAAGACCGTTTTGCTAACGGCACGCAGCGTTGATGTCCGCTAACTCGGCCACTCGGAAGCGAGCCTCGTTTGTTGGGTCATCCAGTGGCACCAGCACGTTGAAGACGGCGACAATGGACGCGTCTGCCTGAACAGGGGGCCGCAGCGACACGATGCGGCTATCCTCTCCGGGGCGAAGCAACAAAACGCTGTTGGAGCCGACCGCAATGGCAGGAACGAGAACACTTTTGGGCCGCCGCGAGAACTGCGAATTAAGTTCGACTTGCTGCTGCTTCTTCAACGTGAGAAACTCCTCGGATAGATGGACCAGTTTCTCGAGGTTGTTGCGCACGTCGTCCAACGTTCCGAGAGCAACCACCGACAGGGGATTCACTTGAGGAATCAGCCTGGGATTCTTCCGGATGAGTGAAAGCAGCACAGCCTGGTTGTAGAGAGCCACCGCGTCGTTGGTCACTCGCGTGAAATGTGCCTCCGAGAACTGTTGGCCGGCTCCGGGGTCGTTCTGCCCGCCTTGAAAGCCGTAGACATGCTCAACACCCATCAATTTCGCGGTGCGATAGAGGGACAGTTGACCGTTCGTGCGCCGCATCAGGTCGTGGTTGGTGCGATGCCAGTCGAATCCCACCGCGGCAGCCGCCGACGCCACCGTGTCCGAGCGACATCCTCCAGTCAGGACTTCTCGCAGCAGCTGCTTCTGGCGATCGGTAAATGCAAAGCCGCCGACCAAGACGGCGCGAGTGTGACTGCATTCCGTTGAGGCAGCAAGATTGTAACAACGTTTCCAACTTTCGATGAAGCACTCGCCCAGTCGACACAACGAAAAGTAGTGCATGCGAACGCCCAGTTGAGGGCCGGACGGAATCATTTCCAATCCCGGGTTGACCACCGAAAAAGTGTCCGTTGAAGCAAGAAACGTGCCGTTCGAGAAGTCGTACGGACAAATTGGCGATGACGATGGGCTCGATGTGACGCGCTGCCCGCTGTGAAACACACACAGGGCCCACTCCACGACGTCCAGCAAGCGTTCGATGCGTTGCACTTGCATCTGCATGGCGTGAATCGTGTTGACGACGACATCACCGCCCCCTTCGGCGCCAAGGGGGTCACCCTTGCACAGGTCGTCGAAGTCCGCGAAGCTCAGACGACGCTGCAGCGTCACAAGTTGCTCCGTAAAAGAGAAACCAATCTGGGCTTGATCCCTCAAATACTTGAACGCCCCTTCGCGCGCCTCCGCACCAGGCGCCAACGCGCGAATGAAATCCACAACCTGGCGTGCGAGCGCCTCCCACTTTACGGAGTCACTACCCAACGCCCACGGCACGCTGACACTCATGACGATCGCGGACTTAGGCGTGGGCGTCGGATCGGCATCCCACGCCACTGACGCGCGGAAGGCGGGATTCATGACATGCCGCATGGACGCATCGGGCCGCTGCATTTCGGAGCCTGGGACACCAAAAACGCGGAGCTGCGTCCGAAGAGCCTTTTTCCAGGCCACTTCGTCTTCGCCGATGTACCCCGCGGCACATGCGGAAAAAAAATTGAGCACGTCAGCCTCCCTCGCCGAGTCGCGCCGCATGGAAAACGCGATGTCGACCGCTTTCGTGCGGTCGGTCTCAAGCGACATGACTTCCTCATCGGGGGCACATCGATACTGAGAGGGCTGCTCTGAACCGCAATAGGTCCAATGCCGACCCCCAGGTAGCGCGTCGATGCGGCCCGTCGTCGCTCCCATCAGACGATAGTGCTCCTGGATCCTTTTTTCAAACATGTCCTCGAGGCTCCGCGCACTCTCCCTTCCGAGGTCGAAAATGGTCACCGTGTTCGGAGATCCAAAGGCGGAAGGAGCATGCGGCACCGTGTGACGGAATAAACAGTTGTCACGAGGGCAGCCGACATCGTTGTTCTTGCACATCATGCTGCACGGTTCGTAGCGTCGATTGGGCGTGGTGCCCGTCGAGGCGTCGAGGTGCACTCCGAAGTCACAAAATGAGCCCTTTTTGCACTTGCCGACGCGGTACGCTGCGCAAGGAGGTGCGTCGCTGCCCCGACGGCCACCACCCCCATCGCTGCTGCCGCCTGAGGTCGCGGCACTTTGACTGCCCACATACGCAGGCGGCGCTGGGCCACCTCCGTTGTGGGCGAAGCGACACTCGTGGCCGCGGCTGCAGGAGCCTGACGCCTGCCAGTGGCGACACGTGGGTCGGGACATCCAGTCTGGGGGGAGGTCGGGGTGGGGGCGTAGCGAGGGAGAAGAAGACCTATCGCTGTCAGTTGTGGAAGTGGGGAATAACACAGTGACACTTGAATTAGCTCCTCAACGACGCGAAACGATGAGGACCCCGTAATTGGTGACGCTGAAACATTAACGCGTGGTCCGCGACCGTCACCCCTTTCACATCCTTCGGCACACACAAGCGTCGAGGGATCGGAAAACAACGGGAAAAATTCCAGTCGTGTACAAAGTCACCCCCATCATCGATCGGAAAACACGGCTCAGCTGATCATGCGCGACGGCGAGTCGACCCGTCTCGGAGGGGTCGCCGCCCGAGCGGTCGCCCGTGCGATGGAGGAGGCGGTGGGTCTCAGGGGACTCCTCGCTCTCTCGGCGGGCGTGGCATCTGTCGCTTGACGCGCAGCGCGGACCGGGCTATACGCTCGACGAACGGCAGCGGCTGCCGGGGGCGACGGCGGCGGTGCCGCGTGTGTTCGGTGAGGATGTTGAGACGGTGACGCCGCCGGCGTTGACGATTTGGCTGTCTCGGTATTTGCCGGCGGGATGGAGGCCGCGGCGGCCGCTGTTCGCTCACTCTCGGCGCGCTCCAGCTGCTCACGGCGTTCGCGTTCCTTCAGCAAGTTGGATTGAGCCACCTCCTTGTCCTTGCCGGCGATCTCGAGATGATCTCGCACTGTCTTCAGCTCCTCGCGCGTGGACACCAGCTCATCGAGTACAATGCGCAACTCGTCCTCCATGGTCTTCGCCGTCCGCTGGCGGGCATCCTTTGAAAGCAGCTCCGCACGAATGAGGAAATACTGCGATCGGATGTCGGGGGCAGGCGGGCACACACTCAGAGGTCGGTACGAGTCGCCGAGGAGATCGCGCGCACGCCACCGAAAGGCGATGTCGTGCACGTCGGCGTCGGCGAGCGCCTTGTCAGTATGGCCATTGAGATTGCTGCCGCTGCTGCTGTCGACGGAGTAGGGCGAAGGAGGCTGCGCGGCCGCCGACGCGGACATCGGAGGTGGAAATCGCGCTGTGAACGACATTGCCAACGACCTATGCCAATTGAGACAGTTGTCCGAGCGGGGAAAAAAGTCTACTTCTGTGGTGAGACGAAGGAAGGCTGCGCACTGATATCGAGGAAGTCCGAAGGAAGAGGTTTCTTTCCCCCTGGTGCCCCCCCCCCCCCGCTCAAAACAGCCACCCATGACGAGCAACGCGCCTCCTTACGCGGGAGTGAGTGGACCTTCCCACTCCCTAAACCTCCAGAAGGACTCATCCGAGGCCCTTTGCTTTCGTTCACTGTGTCCTCTCTCGCTCAGATGGGCTTGCTCGAGGGTGTGGAGGCCGCCGACGACGAAGCCACTGCGGCGGGCTGACTATTCGGATGGTGCAGTGCTTGGGAGCAGAGCAACAATGCCAAGACGTTCAGCACCCCCGTGGTGATCAGCCAGATGCCAGGAATGTAGCCGTATTCTTGCAAGATCACGCCACCCATGAAGATGTAGAACATCGACCGGCCGATGTGTTTCGTAATGAAGAGCGAAAACTCCTTGAGCCTCGGGTGCACCATCAGATCGCACTCGGCCGAGATGATGACGGCGCTAAATAAGGTGAGGTAGACGTAGATGATCTTCCACTGGATGTTGTTGGATTCCGACCACATCAATTCGAAGCATGTGTAGAGACCGCAGCCGACAGCGCCAAGAAGGCCCATGGCCTTGAGCCCATAGTAGACGGTACCGCGTCCGAAGCAAGAAGGCGCCGTGGGCATCTTCGTGTTTGAGTTGGGTTTTGATTCGTCGATGAGCGGTGCTTCCATAAACACCCCACCGACGCAACACTGTCCACGATGAGAGATCAGAAACAGCAAAAAAAGAAAACAATACTATCCAACGCTTACGGATCATCGTCGGAGCCGAGGTGTGTTTTAATGAAAGGACGATCCAAAAAATCGGATCTACGACGACTACTTCAAACTGGTGGATTGGTACATCTCGGGGAGACGACGAGAGAGCGTTGCCGAGCAGGAGCACTTGTGTCATTTCCACGAGAGGTGTGATGATGATGGTTTGTTTCGACCAATGAGTCCCTCACTCGCCCTCTTCTTGCATCACGGCGATGTCATCGTCCGCGTCGCTTGGAGCTGAGGGGGTATTAAGGAACTCCCCTCCCCCTCCATTGGATACTAAGGCAGGCAACGCGGCAAATGCCAAGGCCAGTTGGACCTCCCTGGCGACGCATTCATCGTTGGCCACGGCCACGCGGCGGCGGGTCTCCATGGTTTCCGCGTGAAGCACGGGCACGGCCTGCAGCAGCCGTCGTACGGCGGTGGCCAGGTCGTCAGGCTGAAGGGTGGCGGTGGAGGAAGCCGCCCGCCCCTTCTTCTTGCGTGTGGCGCTGCCCACCAACCACGTTTCCCTCTGCATCATCGCCGTCGCACCGTTCTCGGGCAACGTGTTCGCAACACCAATGAAAGATCGGTCGGCACTCGTACGCGTTGAGGAGGTCGTCGTGCGGCGGCGGCTACCGTTTTGGACGAAATCAGTGGCTGCTTCCTTGCGTCCTTGCTTGCTCGGAGAAGCGAGGGGAAGCGCGAGGGGGTGCAGCGACGTGTTGTTGAAGGAGGAGGAGGTGGAATGGGAGTGGCCGACGCCAAGGGCCGCTCGGGTCATGCACAGGATGCCGTAATCATCGCGCAGTGTCGCCGCCGTGCTGCCACCGACCAACCCCCCGCGTAGTGCCGTCGTTGTCATCTATGTCGATGGATATATCAATAGAAGCAATGGGGAGACCCCCTCGCCCTGTGTGGAATGGACGGCTGTTGCCCCTTATCTTTTTGGCCACTCGAAAACTTACTGTCTGCCCAAGTGAGCCTCGCCCGCTGTGCGGGCGGGGGAGTGGTTTCCCCTGAACTCACGGGCGCAGTTCCGTGTGGGATAGAGGGGGGGAAGG
>ERZ1292633.686-Hain-H41-02um-R1-686-length-38375-cov-53_pt2 | contig 13944 bp, 11 predicted proteins | sample MGYA00564406_ERZ1292633 | MGnify/ENA primary metagenome ERZ1292633 (study PRJEB36523, sample SAMEA6512639) | groundwater metagenome | collected 2019-01-08 | study: AquaDiva: Metagenomics assemblies of 32 groundwater samples
GGCCTTCGCTCAAACCGAGCCGGCCCGGTCGCAGGATTACCTGCCCAAGCCGGCGGGTGAAAAAGTATTTGAAGTCCGGGCGAGAAAATTTTCTTATTCGCCTCATATCATTACGGTTAACAAGGGAGATACCGTACGAATCCGTCTTATTAGCGAAGATGTCACGCACGGCTTATTTGTGGATGGTTACAATGTTCAAACCACGGCTCATCCGGGGCAGGATGGCAGTATTAAGTTCGTTGCAGACAAAACCGGCAGGTTTACCTATCGGTGTTCGGTCACCTGTGGTGAATTCCATCCCTACATGGTTGGTTATCTGATAGTCGAACCTAATTCACGGTTTTGGTTCTATGTTGCCTTGGTTATATTCTTAGGTATGGCCAGTTTTGGTTTTATAATTCTGAGGACAGAGAATGGCACAGAATCAGAATCATTGTCTGACAAGGAGAAGCAAGATGCGCCGAGATAAATTATTCGGACTGATTGACCTAAATCTGAGGTTTGAACTCACCCAGTTTAAACTCATCAGATGGCTTTTCAAGTCACGTTGGTTCCCGCTCCTAGCCCTGCTGTTCAATCTGGCTATGTTTATGGTTATTCTGATGGCCGGATTCTTAGGCGGTTATGCAGCCGGCAACTATAATTTCGGCATAATGCTGGTCTGGATACTCTGGTGGGTGATGCTCATGTTTTTGCTGGTGCCGTTCTTTGCCCGTTCTTGGTGTATGGTCTGCCCGTTCCCTATTTTTGGCGACTGGCTCCAGCGCGGAAGATTATTTATCGTTAAACAGGGAAAACCAGGAGGACTATCTCTCAAATGGCCTAAGGCATTAAAGAATATGTGGGTGATGAATATACTCTTTTTATTCACCACATTCTTTTCCGGCTTCTTTACCGTGCGTCCCTTTGCCACCTTTGTTCTGCTGGGCGGGATAATCATTCTGGCCTTCATCATCGGGCTTATTTTTGAAAAGCGCAGTTTCTGCCTGTATGTTTGTCCGGTTTCCGGGTTCCAGGGACTCTACGCCCAATTCGCCATGTCTGAAATCAGGCGCAAGGACTTTGAGATTTGCAAGAAGCACACTCCTAAAACCTGCTTTGTAGGAAATGAAAAGGGCTACGGGTGTCCCTGGTGCCTGACCCCATTTGATTTCAATAAGAATACCTACTGCGGTATGTGCCTGGAATGTTTCAAAACCTGCCCCCATGATAATATGGCATTCAACCTGCGGCCACCCGGTGTTGATTTACTGGTGGACACCCCAAGAGAACCAAAAGGATTAGACGAGGCCTGGAAGGCGTTTATTATGCTTGGTATTGCGATTGTCTTCTTCCTGGGTTTCCAGGGTCCCTGGGGATTTATGAAGGATATGCTCCGGGCCGTCACCTGGTCTGGTTATCTGGGATATATCGCTTTCCATGTCGTCTTTAACCTCCTGGTTATTCCCGGCGTTTTCTTCATATTCGCCTGGCTCTCAAAACTGCTTAGTGGCAATAAAGATGTCTCCCTCAAGAAGGTCTTTGTCTCATTTGCATACACCCTTATCCCTCTGGGACTTGGTGTCTGGATTGCATTCAGTTTAGGAATAATCCTGCCCAACGGCAGTTATCTGTTGCATGTTATCTCAGACCCGTTTGGCTGGGGTTGGAATCTCTTCGGCACGGCGCATTTCCCCTGGACACCGGTATTTACCGGTATTCTCGGCTATCTCCAGGGTGCGGTTCTGATAATAGTATATCTATTCTCGCTGGCTTATGGATTCCGGTTATCACAATTAGTTTATCCTGATTTAGCCCAGGCAAAACGAGGCTGGCTGCCGATATTAACTTTCCTGACCGGAATAACAATTTTATTCCTGTGGTTATTTATAGGAATGTAAGTTAAAGTTGAGTGCGGCTGTTGAGGCATGCCGATTACAGCCGACTATACCCGGCAGTAATTCGCTACCGCTCAAACTGCCGGAGTATAAGAGTCGGTTATATCTTATACTCAAGAAGCGGAGCATTTGTATGAAAAAACTAAGCGAACTATTGGCCGTCATACTTATTATCCTTAGCACGATAGGAGTGATATTTGGTATTCATGCCATAGAAAAATACCGCCGGAGTAAACTCTACACCGTAGAACTGATTGCCCGGGCGCCGGAACACGGCAACTGGTATCCCCGTCAATTCAAAGTCCCATTCGGACGGGAAGTTAAAATATACATTCGGAATATTGAAACCGTCAGCCATGGCTTTGCTCTGCCTGATTTCAACATAGCCGTCCGCGAAATCAAAGCCGGCGAAGTCGTCGTGGTCAATTTTATTCCTGACAAAAGAGGCACATTTCCGTTTATGTGCACGGTTTGGTGTTCAGAAAACCATCTTCATATGACAGGTGAAATTGTGGTGGAATAAAATTACTCGGTGACGGCCTTACTTGATCTAACCATATCAAATTACAGGGGGGCCTACTGGTCTGTCAGATACTCCCGACCGGATGGTCAGACACCACCTATATACTGCCGAAGAACACGCTCTAAACGTAGCGTGACCGCGTAGCGAACACGGATAGACCGTGTGCAGATACGTAATAATAATTATATGCGCTAATTGTTCTTATCAATTATCTCCTGGGCAAGTTTAATGGCTTCAGCGCCCAGATTACGATATGCCGAATCCTTGTATAGGTTTATTGCCTGGGCGAACTTTGTAAACACCTCGGCGCAGAAAAGATGGCAACCCTTCAACCGCGCAGTCCCGGGCTTTTCCAACTCATCGTCCTCGTTTATCAATCCGTGAATCATCACGCCATCAGCGCATAAGACCAATAGCACCAGATACTGGTCCAGAGGCGGACGATAGTCAGATTGATGCTCTGATTCCATTTGCTGATGCTTCCAGTTATCCTTGGATGCCTTGATTATTTTGGAGGTGAATCTGCTTAGTTCCTTGAAAGCCGGATCTCTCTGGTATGGCTGAACCGGCCTCTTATCGGTATTATCATTCCAGCGGCGAATCTCAGGGATGGAATGACTCCAATCGCCGCCCTTCTCATACGATTCTTCAGTAATATCAACACTTTCAACGTGTAAACCACTGTTGTCCTCAGGTGGCGGGGTCGGCAGTTCTGCCATATCCAGATAGTTCAAGGGATGTTCCTTATCCCAGGCCGAGGTGACTTGCCGTCCCAATTCATAGCGGCGCATGAAGTCATTAGCCCGCTGGTTTGACCGGCGGCTGAAAATCTCCTCTGCGGCAAAGCCCTTATCAAGCGACTCCTGGCTCAAGCCGTGCCGCTCCACATAACTGATAAATGGCGAGCGCCAGCTGAGGTTGCGCCAGAAATAGCCGCACCACTCTTTCTCGTTCCATTGTCCTGGTTCATCCCCGAAACAATCGGGACGGAGTTTATCCCGCTTCTGGCGGGGTTGCGACTTCGCCCCGAAATAACCGTGTCCAGCCCCCACTGGGGGCTGAACCAGCCCTTGTCCGAAGGGCTGGGTGCGATCGGGACTACGGCTCGGCTTCGCAGGCGGCCATTCGCCATGCCGTCGGGAATTATCGGCAAAATCCAGCAGCCAACTGCCGATAATCCAGAGGTCAATAAACAGCCGTTTCATATCATTCTTGAACCTGATATCAGGAGCCACCCACTTCTTCAGGGCTGACTTGATGGAGTTAGAGGCGTCCATTACCGATTTTTCCAGCAGTGACGGATAAACATCAGGGTCCAAAACCTGCCGTGCCCCGCTAATCCATACTCGTTTGGCAACAAGAATCACTGTTGTAGATTCCAGCATCTGGGCAACCAAATCAGATGGATATGATTTATCTTTGGTATCTGCCTCAAGACGATTTAGGATAAGGGGAATCAGATGACGTGAACGGATAATAGAGCCGGATGGGCCGAAGTCAGCCTGCCCCCCGAAAATATCGGGGTTCGGGCGGGCGGCCTCCGCCTTGACCTCTTCAATCTCCGGTGATAATTGTTCTATCTCGGCATCAAACTTATCCCAGGCGTCTAATTCAGCCAGTAAATTCGTCTTGGCCTGTTCGTATGTAATTAATTTTGGAGTATTCATTATTTCTTCCTGCGCCGGGGTTGCGGTCTTATTTGGCCGGCGGCTTACTCTCTTTGGCGCGGAAGGAACGCCAGGTGCCGATAAACCATTCCACCTCTTTTCTTTGCTGTTCATCCGGGGTTAGTTTTACAAACATCTCACCATCGGCAATGGCCTTATCATAATCTTTTTTGCCGGCATAAGCATAAGCGCGGTCTCTATATGCCTCAGCCGATTTCGGTTCAAACTTGATGGTTTTGGTAAAGTCAGCGATGGCTAAGTCAAGTTCATCTCTTTGATATCTGACCATGCCGCGCCAGTAATAAGCCACGGGGTCTTTGGGGCCTAATTCTAAGGCCTTATCCAAATCAGGCAGCGCCCTATCAAAATTCTTCATAAAACAATAAGCCATACCCCGGCCTTTGTAACCGGCTGGTTTCCTCGGGGCTAATTCTATCGCCTTAGTGTAGTCACTTACGGCTTGAGTATATTTTCCGCTGAAGCCATAAGCATCAGCGCGTTTTAGGTAATACATAAATTCTTTGGGGTCTATCTTGATGGCCCGGGAATAGTCGGCAATAGCCCGGTCACAATCATTCGTTTGATAGTAGGCAAACCCGCGGTGAAAGTAAGCGTTGGGATACTCCGGGGCTAATTCGATTGTTTTATTTAAATCCCCCAGAGCCCGGTCAAGGTCTCCTTTATCAAGATAAGCCGCGCCGCGGGTAGTGTAGGCGTGCGCCAGGGCCGGCTTGAGTTCTATGGCTTTGTTACAATCCATAATCACCTCATCCAATTGCCCCTTCAAGCCATAACACGCGGCGCGCCCAAAATATGCTTCTGCGCACTTCGGGTCAAGTTCTATGGCCCGGCTATAATCAGCAATCGCCTCGTCATTATTCTCATTCTGGTAATACAAATCCGCACGCCGGTAATACATATCAGCGTTATCAGGATTAATTTCCACGGCCTTATTGGCATCAGCCAGGGCTAAATCAAGCCGGCCCATCCGGGTATAAATTATGGCCCGGATGCAATAACCCGCCGGTTCCTGGGGATTCAATTCCACATACTTATTGAAATCCTTAAGGGCCAGGTCTAATTTGTTATCAGCCAGATAAATGTCACCCCGGCTGTAATATGCCGATGCAAAATCAGGGTTAATTTCTATGGCCTTATTCCAGTCAGACAGTGCCAGTCCCCTTTGACCTCTACGTAAATATGCCTTTGCCCGCTCATCATATGCGTCAACATCATCCGGTTTTAGTTCTATCACCCTGGTAAAATCTGCAATCGCCTGTTTGTAGTCCCCATTATGGAGTTCAATTGCTCCTTTAGCAAAATATCCCATATAACTTTCCGGGTCAAGTTCTAAGACCTTGGCGAAGTCAGCGGCGGCGCCTTTATAGTCCTTATTAATAACCTTCGCAATATGCGCCCGGGCAAAATAGGAATTGACCAGCGCTTTATCTACCGCGATGGCCTTGGAGAACGCCTTGTGGGCATTGCGATAATCATTCTGGCGATTGTAGGTATATCCGATTTCCTGCCAGGCCTCGGCGAAGGCCGGGTCAATCTCCAGCGCCTTGGCCAGCATCTTTATTTTCTCGTCGGCATCGACTATGGATTTGCTCCGTTCCAAAACCTTCCGGGCTTCGTTCCTCTTGTTCAGTGCCAGTTGGCTCTCTTTAAGCAATCTCCGGGCCTCGTTATCGGTGGGTGAAAGCTCCAGTATTTGTTTAGACCAGGTAAGCGTATCCTCAAACCTCTTTATCTCAAATGATTTCCGGGCCTTGGTCCGGTAGTCCGTGATTCTATCCGCCTTGGCGATTTGCATCCAGATGGCCACGCCGATTAAAATAACTACGGCGCCGGCCATGGCCAAACTGGCAGCCCGGTTGCGCTTGCTTTTCCGCCATATCCGGGTAATAAAACCGGTGGGCCGGGCCAGAATCTCTTCGCCATTCAGGAAACGTTTGAGGTCGTCGGCTAATTCCTGGGCGTTCTGGTAACGTCGGGCCGGCTCCTTATCCAGGCATTTCATGCAAATCGTCTCTATATCGCGTGATAATACGGGGACCAGCCGCTTGGGCGGCAGAGGGTCTTTATGCATCACGGCTTCCAATACCTGATACAGGTCATCACCCTTGAAAGGAGATTGGCCGGTGAGAGAATGATATAAGGTTGCGCCTAATGAGAAGATATCGCTGCGCTGGTCTGTCCGGTTTTTGTCTCCGGTGGCCTGTTCCGGTGACATATATTCGGGCGTGCCCAAGACCGTTCCGCTCATGGTTAATGCGCGTTCCAGTCCCGTGGTCTCCTTAGCCAGTCCAAAATCAGTCAGGTATGTCCGGCCTTGGCTATCTATCAGGATATTGGATGGCTTTATATCCCGATGAATCAGATTATTCGTATGGGCATAATGAAGGGCCGAAGCGATGTCGCAGATAATCTCAGCCGCCCGCCTGGGGTGGAGTTTCTTTTCACTAATCAGCGCGTCCAATGATGTCCCTTCGACATATTCCATCGTAAAGTAGTAGTTGTGGGATATGCCGCCCACTTCATAGACCTGGATGATATGCGGATGCTTGAGTTTGGCGGTTGACTCGGCTTCCCGCATAAACCGTTGGATGGCCTCAGGGCTCTTGTCCGATAAGATTTTCAGGGCGACCCGGCGGTTCAATGCCGGGTCAAGGGCTAAATAAACCACGCCCATCCCGCCTTCGCCTAATTTTCGCTCCAGGATATACCGGCCGAATTCTTTAGAGACAGACGGAGCGATTTCTTCCGTCTTTTGTGTATCTTGAAGTTGCGCCAGCCAGGGTTTGATGTGCGGATGCTCCTGCAGGGAGCGCTGGAGATGGATTATATCCGGCCTCTGCCACCAAGTAGAGAATTCTTCCAATGACCGGAACTTAGGAACTATCAAGGTTCGTTCTGGCATAAAATTATGTAATCACCTGACCGGGAAATGTCAATATTTTAATGACGGGAAATACAGCAGTATTTATATAACAAGGGAGTATAATATTGACAATATCTGTCCGGCGCCGGGCTGACCGACCTCATTTATATCACATCCATCCGGGCAGGTCAAGGGGCAAGAGTTTTAATCTCCCTCACCCCGGCAATCTGTTCTATCATCCGCGGACTGAGTTTAACGGTCAGTTTCTCAAAGCGATTATTTGGTCTATTCCCAGGCAGCCCATAGTTCACAATGAAACCGCTAATCGGCACTTTGCGCGCCTTCAGGGCATCTATGGTCAATAAGGTATGATTAACTGTGCCCAATGTCGGACGAATTACAATAATCACCGGTAGCCGCAGTTCCTTTATCAGGTCAGCCACCAGATAATTCTTAGCCAAGGGAACCAGCACACCGCCTACGCCTTCTATCAGGATACCGTCCTTGTGGATGGCTTGAAGTTTCTTATAGGCAGAGAATATCCGGCGGATATTTATAACCCTACCAGCCAGTTTAGCCGCGATGGTCGGGGCAACCGGCGGCTTGAAGTGAATGGGATTAACCAGGTCCAGCGGGTCTTTCAGTCCGGTCTGTTTCAGGAGATATAGAGCATCAGCCCGGCCGCCGGAGGAAACCGGCTTCATCACGCCCACGTCAAGGCCGGACCTACGGAACATTGTGCAGAGTCGGGCGGTGAAGTAGGTCTTGCCCACGCCCGTATCTGTGCCGGTAATAAAGAATGAATGCATAATCAAAATCCAGTAGCCACCATATAATATGATTTTGACGGGGTCCACCCCGTTAGAGATAGGTCCCGGTGGGACCGTTAAACATAAACCTATTTATAGATACGCTATTGATTTTACAACTACAAGAAAAATATATTCTAATTGTCCTAATCATCTCTAACGGGGTCAAGAAAAATGCTTACCACAAAGAAAAGAACACGGATAGGAAGAACACGAATAGGACGCACTAAGCGAAGCCCCGTTAGAAAGACCTGTAACTGAGTAATAAACTTGTGGCATAGTTATAACCATATTTGTAGAACTTTCTAACGGGGTGAATGTGATTCGTTCCATTTCCCCCCTTTATCAAAGGGGGGTTGGGGGGATTTTACTTTGTGCCTTAGTGGCTCATTATTTTTAATACCAATCTGTCTGGTGACGGTGACGGAAATCGGGTCTGAGAACTGCCCGACCTGGTCATCGCCGATTTTGTAGACGGCTTTGTAATCCCAGACCGCCGTGGTCACCCCGTCCGGTAGCCACCCTCAAGCGTCTATGGGGTTGTTTTAGTCATCCGTCCGCCCGCCTGAGTCATCCAGGCGGTTGACTGGGTCTTCCAGGCAGTTGCCTGAATCATCCGGGAGCGCTCCTGGGTCACCATTAAAACTTAAACCCGATGGTGGTCAGTATGGTGGCCTTATGCCTCGGGGTAGCGGCGCTGGCCGGCGCGCTGTCATATTCGTTTATCATCCCGAAATTGCTGTAAAGATGCTTGCCGATATAAATCTTGAGCGAGCCGTCCGAACGGGTCCGGAAATTCTTTAAGTCGCTGGTTTTGGGCAGATATTCATAGCGGTGGTATAATTCCAGCCCGGTAGTAATTTTCCAGTAAAAAATATTGCTGGACTGGTAGGAATAGGTTCGTTTCCTTAAAGTCAGGTTATCGTATGACTCGGCATTATAACTGGATCCGATATCAACGGATTCTTTAACCTTATCGGTTTTTACAAAATGATAGCCCAAGCCGCCGCTGGACCGGCTGCCCATATCTAATTGAGTAATCTGATTGGCGTCAAAGACCTGCTGGAGGTAGCCGTAGAAATTAGCGGTCAGTTTACGGTCGGCCTTTATTTCAGCCCGGCGCTGGAAGGATGTCAGCGCGTTGTTGGTCTTGCCTCTCAGGTAAAGTAATCCGGCATATAACTTAAAACTGCTGTTATCCCCATAGAGGTCGGACTTTAACGTGGTGTTTGAGGTATTAAGCAGTCCGACGGTATTGCTGAAAGTGCCCTCAATATTACCAGACCACTTGATAGTCGGCGGTTCTACTTTCTTTGGCGGCGCAGGCGCCGGTGGCGCTGGTTTTGGCGCTGGGGCTGGGGTTGGCGTCGGAGCTGGAGCCGGCGTCGGTTCTGCCCCAGATACAAAAGGCAGCAAAAAACTAACACAGACAACTATTACTAAAATAATCTGTTTCATCACGTAATAGCAAAACCGATTTCTATGGCTGACTGATTGAGTACGAAATCATCTGCCGAAACCATCTCTTTCAGACCCCGCTCTAAATCATCTTTGGTAATAACGCCGGTTATCTTGGCGAATGCCGCTGTGAGTATGATATTGGCCATCATAATATTGCCTAATTTATCCTTGGCTAATTGTGAAGCCGGAACCGCAACGAGTGCGGAGTGCCCCCGCTTTCCAGCGGGGATAAACTCCGTGCGGAGTGCGGAATTGATTGTCACAAGAGTACTGTCGTATATAACATACTCCGGCGCTCCGATGCCTTTGGATACGGAGCGTCCCGATTCACATCGGGGCGCAGATTTATGCTTTGCGATATATCCCTCGTATGCTTTTTGGTGCATGGCGATAAACACATCAGGCGCCTCCACCACCGGGTAATCAATCTGGTTAGCGGAATCCAAATTGGATATTACTACTTCAGAAGTGGTAACACTGCCGCGGCTTTCCGGCCCGTAATGGGCCATACTGGAGGCGAATTTATGCCTGATTAAACCGGCCCGGGCAATCAGATTGGCTGAATAAACCACGCCCTGCCCGCCGATGCCGCCGATAAGTATTTCAATCCTGTCTTTATTCATAGTTCATGGAGTTTATCCCCCGGAGACCCATTACAAGTATCGTCTATAATACATGGGAAACTCAATTCTTCAATAAATTATTGCAATTAATCATAAACTAAATATAAATTGTGTGATTATGGTAATAGTGGATTTCGTTTATCTTATTTATATCATCCTAACCAGCCCCTATTATCTTTTTAAGTTTGCCACTTCTCACTACCATCGCCAGGGGTTGCCGCAAAGGTTTGGGTTTATCAAGAAGCGGGAGAATAATAAGAAATGTATTTGGTTGCACGGCGCCTCGGTCGGCGAGATAAACGCCTCCGAGATTCTTATTGAGCGGCTTAGTAAACTTTATCCGGCGTGCGAACTGGTTATCTCCACCACTACTCCTTCGGCCCAGAAATTAGTCAAGAAGAAATACCCTGAGATAATGAGTTTCTTCTTCCCGATAGATTTAAGCATTATTATCCGCAGTGTCCTGAACCGCATAAAACCGTCCCTTATCATTCTAATAGAGCAAGAACTCTGGCTCAATCTTATCCGCCTGTCTGATTCAATGAATATTCCGGTGATTCTGCTAAATGGCCGGATGACCAAGCATTCCACCAGAAAGTATCGCCTGATAAAACCGCTTATCAAGCGCATCTGGAACAAGGTGTCATATTTCTGCGTCCAGAACGAAGAATACCTGGAACGGTTCAAGCATCTGGGCATCCATTCCAGCAAATTAAGGATTACCGGTAATATGAAATACGATTTACTTAATACTGCCCCAGTTAAAGCACAAGGCGACTCATACAAAAACATATTCGGTATAAAAGATGGTGATTTGGTTATTATTGCCGGTAGCACCCACCCACCCGAGGAAGAAATCATTATTGATGCCTACTCGGAACTAAAGAATAAATTTACGACCGAAGGGAGTCCCGTAGGGGCGAATCTGCGGCTAATCATCGCCCCCAGGCATCCCTTCCGATTTGACGACGTGGATAAGATTATCAAAGCAAAGGGATTCGAGGTAGTAAGGCGAAGTAATCCACCTGCGGCTATAAATAAATCTGCTATTGTGCTACTTGATACTCTGGGCGAGCTAAACAAGGTGTATGAAATTGCCGATATTGTCTTTGTCGGAGGCAGTTTAGTCCGTCATGGCGGTCAGAGTATTCTGGAGCCGGCCGCTGCCGGCAAGGCGATGATATTCGGCCCGGATATGTCCAACTTCCAGGACATATCAGATCAACTCATCAAAGAAGGCGCGGCCATATCAGTGCCTGATAAATCAGGATTACATCAGACATTCCTCTCATTGATTGCGGAACCCGCCAGGCGAAACCAGATTGGTGCTAAAGCCAAGGATATAATCAGCCGATATCAAGGAGCAACGGCCCAAAATATGGAATTTATTAGAAAATTAGTTGACCCCGTTAGAGATGCTTGATATTGTGACAAACATTATTCTTGATACACAGGACAGAAAAATGTTAGGAGTTAAAGAGTTCTAATATTACGGTCATTCCAGAAGAATGACCTATCTCCAACGGGGTTGACCCGGCTAAAAAGGTTTAATATAAAAGGCAGATTATTTATAATGTCCTAAAACTTAATTAACAACACGTAACAGGAGATTAATAAGCTATGAGACGCGTTAAAAGAGAGTTCACCTCGGAATCGGTATGTATGGGTCATCCGGACAAGGTCTGTGACCAGATTTCCGATGCCATCCTGGATGAGATTATTGCCAAAGACCCCACAGCCCGTGTGGCCTGCGAAACCCTGATTAAAACCGGTATGGCCATTGTGGCCGGCGAGATTACCACAAAGACCTATGTGGAGATACCTGATGTGGTCCGAAGAACCATTAAAGAAATCGGCTATACCGATGCCAAGATGGGCTTTGACTATGAAACCTGCGCGGTCCTGACCTGTATCCAAAAGCAGTCGCCTGACATCGCTATGGGCGTTGACGAGAATACTAAGCATCATAAGAAATTAGGCGCCGGCGACCAGGGCATGATGTTCGGATATGCCTGCCGGGAAACACCAGAACTGATGCCTATGCCGATTATGCTGGCCCGAAAGCTGGTTAATCGGGCGGCCTTAGTCAGGCAAAAAGGCATCCTGAGTTACCTCAGGCCGGACGGCAAATCGCAGATAACCATCGATTACGAAAATGACCATCCGGTCAGGATTAACACCATCATCCTTTCACTCCAGCATAATCCCGAGGTCAGCCACGCTAAGATAAAAAAAGACCTGATGAAACATATTATCCTGCCAACTATACCCAAAAACCTGTTGGACAGCAAAACCAGAATGCTTATCAATCCAACCGGCAGATTTGTCTATGGCGGTCCGTATGCGGATTGCGGGTTGACCGGCCGGAAAATCATTGTTGATACCTACGGTGGTATGGGCACGCACGGCGGCGGATGTTTTTCCGGCAAGGACCCAACCAAGGTGGACCGGAGCGCGGCCTATATGGCCAGGTATGTGGCCAAGAATATCGTGGCATCCGGATTGGCCAATCGTTGCCAGGTTCAGTTCGCCTATTCCATTGGCGTGGCTGAACCGGTGACCGTGGATGTCGAAACATTCGGTACAGCTAAAATAAAAGAAGCTCAGATAATTAAACTAGTCAGAGACAACTTTGACCTGACCCCGGGCGGGATTATCCATCATCTGCACCTGCGCCGGCCCATCTATAAACATACGGCCAGATACGGGCACTTCGGAATAACCGGACCGGGTTATACCTGGGAATTAACCGATAAAGTAAACCTGTTAAGAAAGGCGCTGAAGAAATGAAATATGATATCAAGGACATCAAGTTAGCAACCATCGGACAAAACAGAATTGACTGGGCAGAAAAACAGATGCCTGTGGTTACGCAGATACGCGAACGGTTTAGCCGGGAAAAACCCCTGCGCGGTAAACGTATTGCGGCCTGCCTGCACGTCACCTCTGAAACAGCCAATTTAGTGCGGACATTAAAGGCCGGCGGCGCCGAGGTGGCCTTATGCGCCTCTAACCCCCTTTCCACCCAGGATGATATCCCGGCCGCCCTGGTTAAGAATCATCATATTTCTGTCTTTGCTATCAGAGGCGTCAACCGGCAGAAATATTACCAGCATATCAAGGCATCGCTTGAATTTAATCCTCATATTACCATTGATGACGGCGCTGATTTGGTTAATATGATACATTCAGAGCAGAAAGATAAAATCGGCAATATTATCGCCGGTATGGAAGAGACCACCACCGGCATTGTTCGGCTGAAGGCAATGGAACGGGATAATGCCCTGCTCTATCCGATGTTTGCGGTCAACGACGCCCAGACCAAGTATCTCTTTGATAACCGCTATGGCACCGGCCAATCAACCATGGATGGCATCTTACGGGCCACTAACATCCTTTATGCCGGAAAGATTATCATCGTATGTGGTTATGGCTGGTGCGGCCGGGGATTTGCCATGCGCACCAAGGGACTGGGCGCGCGGGTCATTATTACCGAGGTAAACCCGTTGAAGGCGCTGGAAGCGCTGATGGACGGATTTGAGGTAATGCCTATGAAAAATGCGGTAAAGATAGGCGATGTCTTCTGCACCCTGACCGGCAATACCTCTGTCGTCAGGCAAGAACATTTCCAGTCAATGAAAGACGGCGCCATCGTCGCTAATTCCGGCCATTTCAACGTGGAAATTGATATCCCGGCGCTGGAAAAACTAAGCAAGACAGTAAAGAAGAATATCAGGCCTAATGTGGACGAATATGTGATAAACAGCAAGAAATCCATCTTCCTGCTGGCTCAAGGCCGGCTGGTTAACCTGGCCTGCGCTGAGGGGCATCCGGCCACGGTGATGGATATGAGTTTTGCCACTCAGGCGCTGACCTCAGAATATGCCGTGAAGAATGCCGGCAAACTTCAGCCCAAGGTCTATGACGTGCCCGTTGAAATAGAACGTTGGATTGCCAAACTAAAACTGTCATCTATGGGCATAAAAATAGATACCCTGACTGAAAAACAGCAGAAATACTTAATCAGTTGGTGTGAAGGAACATAAAGAATTTATCAGATTTTACTTGATTTTATAAGAATAGACAGTTATATTATAGGT
>ERZ1292633.3992-Hain-H41-02um-R1-3992-length-13942-cov-6_pt1 | contig 13942 bp, 16 predicted proteins | sample MGYA00564406_ERZ1292633 | MGnify/ENA primary metagenome ERZ1292633 (study PRJEB36523, sample SAMEA6512639) | groundwater metagenome | collected 2019-01-08 | study: AquaDiva: Metagenomics assemblies of 32 groundwater samples
TTCGAGGAGAACCAGCTATTACCGAGTTCGATTAGAATTTCTCTCCTATCCACAGTTCATCCCCTTGTGTTGCACAGCAAGTGGGTTCGGACCTCCCCTCGATTTTCATCGAGGCTCATCCTGACCATGGATTGACCACCCGGTTTCGGGTCTGTTCAATGCGACTTAACGCCCTATTCAGACTCGCTTTCGCTACGGCTTCGTCCCAGAAGGACTTAACCTTGCCACATTGAATAACTCGCAGGCTCATTCTTCAATAGGAATACCGTCATCCCGACTTCGCTCTACGCTCCGCGTTGAGCTACGCCGGGCAGGCCGTTCTTAAATTAAAAGACGGGCCTGCCTGGCGTAGCATTTTCGCGAAGCGAAAAGCGAAGCCGGGACTCCGGCTCATTGTAAGCACACGATTTCAGGATCTATTTCATCGCCCTCTCCGGGCTACTTTTCACCTTTCCCTCATGGTACTAGTACGCTATCGATCACTGTCAGTATTTAGCCTTGCTGCATAGTCGCAGCGGGTTCCGGCGGGGTTTCTCGTGTCCCGTCGTACTTAAGAACAAGAATCATACTGAGCGCAAAAATTTCATCTACGGGGCTGTCACCCGCTATGGCGTCCCTTTCCAGGGGTCTTTGATTATTTTTACGATCTCGTATCTGGTTTTTTCAGGAAACCATTATTCAAGTCTTCCTACACCGATACCGCAACGGCCTGCCCTTTAAAGTAATGCGTCTAAAAAAGTCAAAGACTCCTTCGTTCACACTACCAACACGGTATCGGTTTGGGCTTTTCCCCGTTCGTTCGCCACTACTAGGGGAATCATATGTATATCACCAAGTTGCCGACGAATCGGCTGCTCGGTGATATACAATTTTGTTATTTTCTTTTCCTCTGGCTACTGAGATGTTTCACTTCACCAGGTTTTCTCCTATGCACCTATGAATTCAGCGCATGGTATCCCGACTAGGTCGGGATGGGTTACCCCATTCGGACATCTCCGGATCAAAGGTTGCTTACCACCTCCCCGAAGCTTATCGCAGGTTGCTACGTCCTTCTTCGTCTGACAATGTCAAGGCATCCATCGTATGCTCTTATACACTACAGAAGCACACAATTGTGCTTCTTTTTTTGTTTTCGATATTGGGTTAAATTGTAAGGATCAGTCAGCGCAATCATTCAACAATCACTCTTCCAGATAACTTGTTGCGATAACTCACATCAATTTATCTACCAAAGTAATTTACAAAAACTGTTTTAATGAGACCGAGCCTGCCCGGCGTAGTGTAACGAAGCCGAGCCTGCCCGGCGTAGCGAAGCGAAGCCGGGAATAAAAAAGACCGCTTCCAAGCGGTCGGGACAACTTTTGGTCGTACCTTTCAAATGCTTGGGAAATCGGAGTATTTAAGGGATTGAAACATGGGTTTAAAGATGTGTTCAATTTTTATACCCAGAGGTCCAAACAAGGTTGGGACATGGCCCCGAACGGTTCGGGATTTGCGTGATGGCTATATTATCCTAAACGGCAAACCTTGTCAAGAGCGTAATAAGTGGGTAAAATGGGGATAACTTTGGTATTCTAACGTCATTCTAAACGGAGCGAAAATAAACGTCATTGCGAGGAATGAGCGAAGCGAACGACGTGGCAATCCCATTGTTCTATGATATAAACTAAGGGATTGCCACGTCGCCTTCGGCTCCTCGCAATGACGCATACAGCATTATTAATTAGTAATTATTAATTTGTAATTAAGGTGTATGTTTAACCTCCAAATAATTTGCGTCGGCAAATATAAAGAAAGCTACTGGTCAGAAGCAGAAACCGAGTATCTAAAACGCTTGAAACCCTACGCTAAAATTGAGATTCTGGAAATTTCCGAAGAACAATTTAATGACTCAAGCGACAAAGAAAAAATCAAAAAAATTGAGGCGGAGAAAATTCTGAAGCAGACGCGGAATAGTAATATAATTGTCGCGCTTCATGAGAGAGGAAAAGAATTCACCTCTCAAAAATTAGCCGAATGGCTGGAAGAAAATTCACGGAGAGGCGAACAAATTGTGTTCATACTGGGCGGACCGCTCGGACTGCATAATTCCTTGCTTGAAAAATCCACTAACAAATTATCGCTTTCAAAATTGACTTTTCCCCATCAAATGGCGCGCGTGATTTTGCTGGAACAAATTTATCGGGCGGGGACTATAGTGAACAACAAAACCTATCATTATTAAATTTCAAAATGTCATCCTGAGCGGAGCCCACAGGGCGCAGTCGAAGGATCCCCTGGCAATATAGACACACAAAGGGATTCTTCGCTCCGCTCAGAATGACGAGAAATTAAAAAATAACAATACAGCTACCGCCGTTTTCTTCTTCTCTCCATTCGGCCACGAGCGAATTTTTATTTAATGATTCATGAACGGCGACGGCTAAAACTCCTTCGCCAATGCCATGGACAACTCGGCAATATTGTTCTTTTTGTACAAAATCAGATAAACCTTTGCCAAGTTTTTCCAGTGCGTCAGAAACCGAACCAAAATTATGCAAATCAATAGTCGGTAATGTTGGACTAATACTAGCAGCAAAGAATTTCATGTCGTTTTCTTTCATAGTTTTATAACGTCATTGCGAGGAAGGAGCACAGCGACTGACGAAGCAATCCCCTAGTTTATCTAAATTACATTGGGATTGCTTCGTCGTTCACTTCGTTCACTCCTCGCAATGACGTAAAATTACATTTCATATAGATATAATAGCGGGTGCTTTTCCGCTTTATCAATTATAACTGGTTCCAGTCCCGGCAACGGCCAAACATAACTTACCACTTTTGTTCCTGGTTTCAATTCCGCCTTTAATTTTATCACTAATTTTTCATAGATTTTCGGCATCAAAAAGATGTAGACCACATCGGCTTCACTCAAATTTTTGAACCAAAAATCGCCATATTCAATCCGACACTTTTTTCTATTTCTAAAAAGTCTTATCTTGGCCAATAAGTAAGGCAAAAGCGATAACTCAAAACCTCTGGCGTCGCTGCCGGCGAGAACCACCGCCTGCAAAATCCGGCCGTCGCCGCAGCCAAGATCATAAACAATTTTCCCATCGCTAATTTGAGCCAATTTAATGAATCGTTCCACATCCGCTGTTTTACTCGGCACCCAGGGCGCGCCACGCCAGCTGCCGTAAGCGTAGCTGATGAGGAGTAGCAGAATTATTGGTAAAATTAAGGACATATTGTCGTGTAAATAGAGATCAAATTACCAATCAAGACCCCAATCTTATCAATTTACAATTACTTTAACAACTTTTCCTTTTTCCCTTGCGATAAAAAATTTTTATTGGAAACAACCGACCGGCCAAGTTCTTTTTCCAGCTCTTTTCTGGCAACACCGGCTATTTTCCCTCCCCGTTTGGCATCTACTTTAAGTTTTGGTGTACCCTTGGAATTTTCCTGACGATGAATTTCCGTTGTCGATCTTTCGCCAAGCATGGTAAAAATTAATTCAAAATCGTCCATGTGATCCCGCAAATTCTCCTTCTTCAGTCCTTTCAATTTCTTGTATTGATTTGGTGTAATCCCAAATGACGCTTTGGAAATCTCCGCTGTTAAAATTTCAAAATCTTTTTTATCTTGCGCGCCTCGATTTTGCCACTCTTCGGTCAATTCCTCACGAATCGCAATCCCGCGCATTCGTTTTTCAATCCAACTTTCCGGGTAGCCTTTCAATTTGTACAGCATTCTTGTTCTCTTGGTGGCCAATTCCGGATCTTCTATTTCCTGCACTCTTTCATAACCGACTTTTGCCAGCCAGCGTTTGAATGGTTCGGCTTTTGGGGAGGGAATGGATTGGATAATGCGAAAAATGCCTTCGGTGTTGGCACAGTCGGTTTCATATTTTTTTCCGTCGGAAGCAACCAATTTCAGTTGTCGACAGATTGTCGACAACTGAAATTTTTCCTCATTATTTACACGGATTTTCGTCCTATACCAATAATCTTTTGGATCAGCGCTATCTGTAAGCGCGCTCACCACATCCACCACCGAAAACCACCATTCATTTTGAAACAGAACCTTGCGAACCTGCTTGCCCTTAAAAAGTGCTATTCTTGTGTCCTCCATATTTTTTTGTTAAAAATGATGCTTTTATTATACGAGAACAAATGTTCTCTTGTCAAATAAAATTATCCACTGATTAAAAAATTAAAAACGCCCTCTAAATATAAACACTAGAGTTGGCGCTCGCGGCCGGTTATGCTGAACGCGTCAACAAACTTGCAATCGTCAAAAAATTAAGCGCGCAATTTGATGCCTTGAAATTCTTCCTTAAAATTTTATGGGAAATAAAAGCCATTGATACCAACAAATACGGCCAGCTGTCGCAAAAACTGGAAGCCATTGGCAAAATGATTGGCGGATGGCTGGCATCATTGAAAAAAGAAACTCTCCCAATGTAATCGGGAGAGAATGAAGCAACTAGCTGAGGAAGCCGAACAGACAGTTCCGATTCCAGTTGTCCTTGACCGTGTTGCGGTTGAGGTTGCGCCAGTTGGAATTGCCGTTGAGGTAGAGCACGTTGCCCTGCCGGACCGAGCCGCCTACAAATATACAGAATATCATCCGTACCACCACCCATTGAATACTCTCCGGGTTGAATTTTATTTGGAGACTTTATCTCGCCAATATTCTGTACCGAGTTTCTTCATTTTTTGAATATATCGTTGGTACTCTATCTGAATCCGTAGACGCAGATATTCTGACCGGATCGAACATATTCAGAATTCGGCCGTCCAAAGCCGTGACCGTGGACTGATTCGCCTAATATCCAGAGCAATGATACCATTTTTCTTCCTTAAAACACAAATTATCTTTATATTTTTAGGAAGGTTGGCCAGCGAAGATGCTGACCGAAGGTGGGACGAAAAAAAGAACGAACAGACGGGACGAGTGACCAAGGATCCAAGGACTCTAGCCAAGGCCAAAATCCAAGGTACCTAGGACTACTCGCTGAGGAAGCCGAACAGACAGTGCCGACACCAGCCGCCCTCGACCGCGCCGCGGTTGAGGAGGCGCCAGCGGGAATCGCCGACGAGGTAGAGCACGTGGCCCTGCCGGACCGAGCCGCCTACAATGGGTCGTCCGCGTTGCTCGTTGGGCAACCCGATGGCGATGCCCATGGTGTGGGCGGTCGCGATCGGCTTCTTGCCGCCGTTCTCGATGACCCAGGCGAGCACCTCATCAAACCACCAGTCGCGGTCGAACTCCACCATGTCCACCTTCGTGGGCTGGGCGAGTCCGACGCACTCATCGGCGAAATGACGAACGGTGTCGTTCGTGTCGTTGTCGAATCGACCGAGGCGGACGGCTTCGACGAACGACGACGCTTCGTAGGCCGGAATGGTGATCGTCTTGACCACCCGTCCGATGAGCGGAGCTCTCACCGGCTTGGCCGGTTCCGACGTAACGCCCGGCCGGGCGGCGATGATGCGAGTGGCGATATCCTTCGCCAGCACCTTGTCCTTGAGGATTCGACGGACATCTTCGTCCGTACCATCCTGGTCAAGAACGGCGTTACCGATCGCCTTCGCGATCTCGTGCCAACTCCCTTCCCAGCTCAGCAGATCACTCCTTGGCGGAGCCATTGAGTTCTCTCCTTTCAGCACCATTGGTCTACCGCTTGCTTGGACACCGTGCCCAAACCTACGGCCTGCCAGTTAAGCCAGGCGTTTCTCCCGACTATTTCTTATCTTCATTTGAATAAATAAGGATAAAAAACAGTAGGTAACACATTAAACCAAAATAAAAAAACCAATTTGACTAGTTTTTATATCATAAAATGGACTATTTGTCAATTATTTGGTGGGGATGGAGAGACTCGAACTCTCAAGCCTTGCGGCACATGCTCCTAAAGCAAGCGTGTATACCAATTTCACCACATCCCCTTGATTGATTTCGGTCAAATTAAACCACATCGGCCTGCCAAAATCAAGATTGGAAATAAAAAACGCCGGTTTCAGTAATCAAAACCGGCACAAGAAAAAATATGATGAGAACGGAGCCGAGCGACCATCAGGATCTAAATCCCGATAATGTCGCCCGACTCCGGCCGATGGCTACGAGACGATCACGCGCCGGATGACGAGAGCGATCGCGCCGTATTCGACATTACGGCCCACCCAGAAGGTTCGGCGCTTGTCCTCCTGCCAGGCGAGGAGAGTGAGACGATCCGCTCGTTCCAGCTCGGAACGACCGGTCACGAAGTGGTGATCGGAGAGCTCCATCGGGAACGGGAACCGATCGCCGCTGCGCTCGAGGTGGCACCAGTCGCCATCATCGCACGGCCTGGTCCCGGCAATCTCCGTGCGCCTGAACATCTCCGGTCCACTCACGGACTTCTCGCCCTTCCCGAGAAAGCCGCAGATCAGGTACTTCCACCCGTCCACCTCGGCCGGCACGCGGATGTTCGCGTGAACCGCCGGCAGGGTGGGGATCGGTTGAACGAGATCGTTCATGGCTCCGGCGATCCGGCCAAGGAGAACCGCCCGTTGCGCATGCAGGCGGTCGATTCCCTGGGCCGAGTAGTCGCGGTGAAGCCTACGGACGAAATCGTCAGCAAGCTCCGCGATCTGTGTATTCTTCCCCTTTTTCATCAGGTAGCCTTTTCCCTCTTTTTCTTGCCTTCTTATCAGGAAGGCGTCTGTGGTCTCATCATATATTATACTTTTCAGGAAACTTGTCAAAAAAACATCCGAATATCCCCTAAACGATTTTCGCTCAAATTAAACTTATTTACTTGTTAAAATCAAAAGTATACAAAAACACCGGCACTAGCCAGTGTTCTTCTAATATAAGTAAGGGATTACCACGTCGCTTCGCTCCCATTGCCCGTCCGAAGCGTAGCGTAGGCGGGTCGCAATGACGTGACACATCACGTTCACAATTCGTAATTCGCCTGCTCGGCGTAGCGAAGCGAAGCCGAGTAATTACTAATTATTAATTTGTAATTAATTCCTGAATCCGCCCCGTCCGCCACCATGTCCGCCTCCTCCGCCCATCGGCCTGCGTTCTCGCGGTGGTTGGTCCACATAACCGTCCGGTTTTGGTTTCAATTCTTTCATGGAGAGATTGACGCGGCCGAGATTGTCAATTTCTCTTACTTTGACTTGCACTTTATCATTTATCTTCAACACATCCGCCGGACGACCGACCCTCTCCCAGGAAATTTCGCTTACATGCACCAAGCCGTCTTTATTCGGCAATATCTGCACAAACGCGCCGAAATCTTCCAAACGCACCACCGTGCCTTCGTAAATTTCTCCGGCTTGCACTTCTTTCGTCAATTCCAAAATGGTTTTAATCGCTTTTTTCATGCCCTCGCCGTCTTTGGAGGTGACCATCACTCGGCCATCCTGCTCAATATCAATCTGCACGCCGGTTTCATCAATGATTTTGTTGATTATTTTTCCGCCCGGTCCGATCACATCGCGGATTTTCTCCGGATCAATCAGGATGGTTTCAATACGCGGGGCGAATGGCGACAAATCCGATCGGGGCGCCGCGATCGCCGTAGCCATCTTGGCCAAAATTTGCAAACGCGCTTTGTAGGATTGGGCAATGGTTTGCTTAACAATTTCCCAACTCAAACCAAATGTTTTTGTATCCATTTGAATGGCCGTGATCCCATCATTCGTGCCGGCAATCTTGAAATCCATGCCCCCTGGGCCGTCTTCAACATCTTGCAAATCAGTAATCACTTGCCAACGCCCTTTGTTGTCTGACGCCAGACCCATCGCAATACCGGCCACCGGTTTTTTGAGAGGAACGCCCGCCGCCATAAGCGACAATGTGGAGCCGCAAGTTGAAGCCATAGAACTGGATCCGTTTGAACCCATTACTTCGGACACCACCCGAATGGCGTAAGGAAATTTTTCTTGAGGAGGCAATACCGGTTCCAACGCTCTTTCCGCCAAAGCGCCGTGTCCGATGGCGCGTCTGCCCGGGCCACGCAGAGGCCCGGTTTCGCCATAAGATGCCGGGGTATCATTGTAATGATGCATATAGCGCTTGGTGCCGTCTTCCTCCATGCTGTCCAAAGTCTGAACATCGCCGGGCGCGCCAAGAGTCACCGCTGACAACACCTGCGTGTCGCCGCGCATGAACATCGCCGATCCGTGCACGCGGTTGGGCAACGGATCAATCGCGACTTGAAGCTCGCGAATTTCTTCCATTTGGCGATGATCCAACCGTTCGGATTTATTCAAAATTCTTTTGGTTACTTCTTTTTGAACAATCGTTTTGATTTCTTTCAATGCCGGCTTCACCGCGTCTTCGTCCACGGCATTATCCGCAAAAAACACTTTCAAGGCTTTTTCAATTTTGTCCAGGGTGCCATAGCGTTCTTGGCGGGTAATTTTCGGCGCGTCAAAAATCATTTCTTCGCTATGCTCAATGATAAATTTCTCGGCCAATTCCTTGGCGCGGCGTACGGCCGCGACCGCTTCCGATACGACTTCATCGGCCGGATCGTTTTTCTTCACGCCCAAATCTTTCTGTATTTTTTTAATCAATTCCACCACCGGTTGCAACTCGGCGCACCCCCATTTCATGGCTTCGTACATCTCGTCTTCCGCCACTTCGTTCGCTCCGGCCTCGGTCATCACCAATTTTTCCGGTGTGCCGGCCACAATCAAATCCAAATCACCGGTTTTAATTTCGTTGATGGTGGCATTGAGAATCAATTGGCCGTCTTTTCTGCCAATTCGGGCGGCGGCAATCGGACCCTCCCAAGGAATGGAAGAGGTGGCGACGACACAACTGGCGGCGATTAGCGCGGTTATGGCGGCATCGTTTTCGCCGTCAACCGAAAGCGCGGTTAAAATAACTTGCACATCATTGCGCACCCGTTCGTCAAAAAGCGGTCTGATGGCCCGATCGATCAGCCGGCTAACCAAAATCGCTTCATCGCTCGGCCGCCCTTCGCGTTTGATGAATCTGGATCCTTTGATTTTTCCGGCGGCGTATAATTTTTCTTCAAAGTCCACCATGAGCGGGAAATAATCAATGCCGTCCCGGACTTCTTTACTTTTAACGACGGTCGCCAAAATCATGGTGTCGCCGTAACGCACCGTGCAGGAACTGAGCGCTTGCAACGCGAAACGTCCGGTTTCAATGGTCAACTTCCGACCGGCCCAATCAATGGACCATTCTTTTGTCTCCAACATAAATTTTTGTTTGAAGCTGATCAGGAAGCGATAGATCCCAATCTTACATCATCCGAAGATGAATGAATTATGGACCTAGGTGTATCCCGATCAACGTGAATTAAATTACGAATTAAAAATTACGAAAGACCCAGACTTATCCCTTTAGGGGAATTACGAATGGTGGTGTAATCTATTGTCATTCCGACCGAAGCGAAGCGAAGTGGAGGAATCCCACGGTTTATCTAATTTAACCGGGGGATTCCTCCACTTCACTCCTTTCAGTCGTTCCGGTCGGAATGACAATATTGGAAGATTCGTAATTTGTAATTATTAATTTACTACATTTCCCATGTTCTTTTCTTCTTCTTTACGATATATCTTTCCACCACTTACCACTCTCCGATTGTCATAGATCAAAAACTTGTCTTTTTCTTTGCTTAAATCCAAGAAATCGTCCGCCTCGGCGATCAATTTACTGGAAGTGGTTTCGCCGAAGGCCACTACTTCCACCTGCTTGCCACTGCTTTTTTGCAGATATTCCACCAAAGGCAAATAATCACCATCGCCGGAGACAATCACGACCGCGTCCAAGGTTGAAGCCAGTCGAATCGCGTCCACCGCCAAACCAACATCCCAATCGGCTTTCTTCATGCCGGTACTGAATATCTGCAAGTCTTTTTCTCTGGTTTCAATGCCCAAATTATATAATGCCTCAAAAAAAGGCTGTTCTTCTTTGGATTCGGTGCGCACCACATAAGCGATCGCGCGAATCAATTTTCTTCCCGCCACCGCTTCTTTGACGATATTGCCAAAATTTACTTTTTTGCCGTGCACATTTTTGGCCGAATAATATAAATTTTGGACATCAATAAACACCCCAACGCGCTGATCCGGGTGTTTCAATGGATTGATTTTACTAGGCTTCTGGTTCATTTGGTCCCTCTTCGATTATATCCGCCTCCTCTTCATCTTTTTCTTCGGCCTCGTATTGCTTGGCCTGTTTCAGTTTTAATTTCTTAACCAATTCCTCGTAGGAAGCGGCATTTTCTCTTTGCAGGTATTTGAGCAAACGGCGACGTTCCCCCACTTTACGGAGCAGTCCGCGACGGGAAGAATGATCTTTGGAATGGGTTTTCAGGTGTCCGATCAATTCCTCTATTTCCAAGGAGAGGATGGCGATTTGCACTTCGGTGGAACCGGTGTCACCCTTGTGAGTCTGATACTTTTTGATGACATTCTGCTTCTTGAGTTTTGAAAGCATACATGCGTATGGTTATCGAGCCTGGGGAGGGCATGTCCACCCTGGTCCGAATCCGTCCGGGACGGGGTAATTAAGTTGGGTTTATCATACTACAACCGTTTGGCGATGTCAAGGAGGATGTTTGATCTACCAAATGAATTATGGCTTAAATAAGCCTTTTTTGTAGATAATACTTGACCACGGTCTAGGATAATCGGCCAATTTTTGACATGTGGGCGACAGTAATCGCGACGGCGAGGGCATCGGCCGCGTCGTCTTGGATTTTCTTGTTTTTTAACTTCAAAATCATGGCCACCATCGTTTGAATTTGACCTTTTTCCGCCCGACCATAACCGGTTATCGCCTGTTTCACTTCTAACGGAGTAAACTCATCAATCGGTATTTTGGCCTGTGATAAAGTAAGTAAAACCACGCCTCTCGCTTGCCCCACCTGTACTGCCGTTGTCACATTTTTATAAAAAAACAATTCTTCCACTCCGGCTCGGGTTGGTTTATATTTAGCAATTATTTCTTTCAACTCATTATGTATTTGCAAAATTCTCTCCACAAAAGTATTTTTTGGCGAGGTTTCGATACAACCATAATCCAAGGCTACCCAATCTCCGCTTTTTTGTTCAATAATTCCGTAACCAAGACGACCAAAGCCGGGGTCAATACCAAGGATACGAATCGGTTTGGTGTTCATAAAAACATATAAAAAAATAGCTAAATTATAGCTACTTAATACGACGAACCTACAATAATTCCAAAAAACCTTCTACTGTTAAATTGGCCTGTTTAATAATTTCGGTCAATAAAGATTTTTTGATTGTTTCACCCGAATGCATTGGAACTACGGTGCGTAATTTATTTTTTTCATTTATCAAAATTACATGGCTGCCTTTTTGTCTGTCTATTCTAAATCCGGTCTTTTTTAAAGCAAGTATTAACTGTTTTGCTTTCAAATTTGGCAGTTGACTAAAACTAACCATACTACCCATTTACCATTATAGTACCAACTAACACCTGACTTTTGGCAGCCTGAAGAGCTAATTTTTCTGAATTTAAGCTTTCTAAATACAGATCAATCGCTTCTTTTATTCTAAACATGGTCTGTTTCAAATCCTTGCCTTGAGTATGACAACCAGGCAAGGCAGGAACAGTAGCAATAAAACCACCACTAATTTCTTGCTGATAGATAACGGAAAATTGTAAATTATTTTTAGACATAATAGGTTAGTCATTTATAGTAAAAATTATATAACAAAAAAGTAGGTTTTGTCAAGCAACTGTATTAGTATGAAAAAACAATATGAAAATCCAAAAAAAATACCCAATTCAATTCGCATTCGTATAAACTTCTTTCACATCATCCAAATCATCCAGCGCTTCAAATAAATTATTTAATTTTTGTCCGGTTTCATCGTCTAATACAATACTCTCTTTAGCAATCCATTCCAATCCGGATTCAGTTGGTACAACCCCAAAATTTTTTACTGATTCAATAATTTTATTTAAATTAACAACTGCTGAACGAACTTCAATTACATCTTCACTCTCAATTATTTCATCAGCACCGGCATCAATCATCGCCAATTCAAAATCTTCAAAATTGATAATTTTTTTCTTTTGTTCGGAATCTAATCGCGCCACACCACTATGTACAAACTGCCACTGCACGCTTCCCGAACCACCCATCGTGCCACCCTGCCGACTGAAAACATTTTTTACTTCGGAAACCGTGCGATTCGGATTCTCCGTTAGAGCTTCAACTATCACCGCCACGCCACCCGGTCCAAAACCTTCGTATACCACTTCATGCAAAGACAATTCCGCGCTTCCGCCACCGGTGCCCTTCTTGATGGCTCGTTCAATATTATCCTTCGGCATATTCACTGCCTTGGCCTTTTCCACGGCCAAGCGCAAAGAAAAATTCATCTCCGGATCCCCCCCGCCTTGCTGGGCAGCGACCGTAATCAAGCGCGCGATTTTGGTGAAAGCATTGGCTTTCAGAGAATCCATTTTCCCTTTTTTCGCCTGAATATTGTGCCATTTGGAATGTCCGGACATAGTGTTGAAAATTAATTGAATTCATTTCTGTCATTCCCGCGCAGGCGGGAATCCAGACGGACGGATAGTTTGTCGCGGTGATTCTGGATTCCCGCCTGCGCGGGAATGACATTTGGAGAAAATCCGACCCGTGTTGATTCCCTATTGTAAGCCTAACAAAAAAACGGCTAAAATTCAACCATACAAAAACTCTCCCGAGCCGGTCGGGAGAGTTTTATTTGAATATTCTATCTTACTGGATACTATTCAACGCTTTTAGCGTGGCCGGACCGACGACTCCCACTTGCGAAATTCCATTGGCTTTTTGGAATTTCCGGACGGCGGCTCCGGTGGCCGGACCATAAGTGCCGGTATCGGAAGGATAAGTGAAGTAGCCGAGTTGACGCAATAACTTTTGCAGACGGACGACATCGGCACCGCGACTGTTCAGGCCGAGTCGTTTGGTGAATTGGGCAGACCCCGAGACCGCGACTACTGTCGGTTTGTCGGCCGGAGCGGCCGGAGCGGCCGGAGCGACCGGAGCACCCACAACACTCAAAGCATTCAAGGCTTCCAACGTGGCCGGACCGACGACTCCCACTTGCGAAATTCCATTGGCTTTTTGGAATTTCCGGACGGCGGCTCCGGTGGCCGGACCATAAGTGCCGGTATCGGAAGGATAAGTGAAGTAGCCGAGTTGACGCAATAACTTTTGCAGACGGACGACATCTGCGCCACGACTGTTCAGGCCGAGTCGTTTGGTGAATTGACCGAGACCGGATACCGCGCCGGCGACCGATTTGGATGTCGCCTGACCGGAGGATCCATATACAACCGGATTAACGGAAACGCCTGTGCCGGTACCGGTAAGAGTAATGGAAACTTTTTCAGTGGCGATTCCACCGGTCGTGGTTTTGAATTTAATATAAACATCCTTGACTCCGGCGCCGTCCGCCAAAGTCCAATTGTACGATGACACGAACGGAACAAATGATGATCCTTTGAAATCAGCCGTGTTACTGATGGCCATTTCCGCGATTCCGTTTACATTTAGCGTCAATACCACATTTCGGCTGCCGGTTTCCTTGGCGCCGGAATTTATCTTGATGGAACCGGTCGCCACGATCGGAGTATTCACTGTGGAAATACCGGCGCTGCCTCCGGATGATGAGCTACTGCTTGAACTGCTATTACTGCTGGCGGCCGTCGTCCCACCGCTCGTCGCGGCCACCGCGCCGAATGAGGAAAAGTGCGTTGTTTGGCAAGTGAGAGTATTGTTGGTAGAGTCAACGGTAGTGGACAAAATTTCCCATTCTTCGGTGGCATCATCCCAAACGCCACACTTCAACTGCGATTCGCTCACTCCGGTCTGAATGTCGCTTTCCTCGTAAGGAATTTTAATCGTGGCGGCCGACGCCAATTCCGTCATTTTCTTCCCACTGGAATTTTTTGGAGTGAC
>ERZ1292633.3995-Hain-H41-02um-R1-3995-length-13932-cov-6_pt1 | contig 13932 bp, 11 predicted proteins | sample MGYA00564406_ERZ1292633 | MGnify/ENA primary metagenome ERZ1292633 (study PRJEB36523, sample SAMEA6512639) | groundwater metagenome | collected 2019-01-08 | study: AquaDiva: Metagenomics assemblies of 32 groundwater samples
CGCAATTGGTTGCCGATGAACTTGGGGCGGATTGGCGAACGGTTTCGGTTGAGCCCGCGCCGCTGTCGGGCACATATGCAAGCACCGAAATGCTGAAACGTGATGCTGCACTGGCTGTGCCACGCACTGGCGTTCCCGATGGACTTTCGTCCGTCGGTATGTGGCGGATATTTGCTGTCGGCACAGGCGCTCCGGCGATGATAACCGACGAAGCGCTGATCCTATCGGACTTCGAACAACCTGTGCGCGAATGTGCCGCATTTGCCCGCGCGCTGCTGTGCATGGCTGCGGCCGATCGATGGGATGCTGATTGGGAGGCCTGCACAGCTGCCGATGGATTATTGACACTTGGCAATCGACGGATACGATTTGGCGAATTGGTGGCTGCGGCGGCGCTGCTAGACCCGCCGAATTATCCACCTTTACGCGCGCCGGGGACTGGGCACTTATATGGTCAGTCGGCACCTAGACTCGATTTACCATCGAAAGTTGATGGTAGCTTTGCTTTTGCCGGTGATATTCGCCTGCCCGACATGGTTTTTGCTACGGTCCGCCAGGGGCCAATCGGCGATACGCGCCTCAAACGCTATAATCGCCGCGCGGCTGAAGGAGTAGCTGGGTTTTTATCTGCGATAAAACATGATCGCTGGCTGGCATCCGTGGCGACCAATAGCTGGGCGGCGCAGCGCGCGCTCGATGCCATGGCACCTGTTTTTACTAGCGATGGCCAGCGGGCGGATAGCATGCTGATTGATCGTCGGCTCAGGTCAGCAGTTATTGCCGCTGATGGTATGCGGCTGATAGACGAAGGTTCGGTCAGCGACGCGTTTGAAGGACGCCCTGTGCTTGGCGCAGATTATGTCGTGGCTCCCGCGCTTCATGCCGCGATGGAAACGCGAACCGCTGCAGCTGCGCTAGATGGCAATCATATGCAGTTGTGGGTGGCGAGCCAAGCACCCGGCGCATGCCGCGCGGCGGTGGCCAAAGCGCTAGGTATCGCCGAAACTCAAGTGACGTTGTTCGTTATGCCTGCGGGGGGGAGTTTTGGCGCTGCGATGGATCACACAGTGGCAGTTCAGGCTGCACTGGTAGCGCGAGCGATGAACCGCCCAGTGCAATTGATATGGAGCAGGACAGAGGAAATTTTGCGCGACAACCCGCGCCCCCCTGCGCGTGCACGGATGCGCGCGTCCATTTCATCGGGTGCGACCATCGACGCTTGGCAAGTGGCCATTGCAACGCCAGCCTCGCGGCACGAGTGGCATGCGCGGATAAATGGAGATAGTGCCGATAAAGCGATGGTCGCTGCTGCTGGCGAAGCCGACGCCGCAGCGATTGATGGCGCACGGCCGCCCTATACCATCCCCAATTTGGCGGTGGAGCATCTTCCCGTTGATATTGCGCTGCCGGTGGGGCGGTGGCGCGGCGGCCCGCAGAGCTTTACCACATTTTTCACCGAAGCCTTTGCTGATGAATTGGCGCGTGCGGCGGGGGCTGACCCACTCAGTTTCCGCATGGGTATGCTGGGTTCTTCGCCCGATCTCGCACGCTGTCTACAAGCGGCGGCAGAACAGGGCGGTTGGGATGGTGGACAGGCGGGCTCAGGACACGGGCTTGCCTGTGCCAGTCTGGACGGTAGCCATATCGGCCTTCTGGCAGCGGCGCGGCCTGGAAGTGCGGGTTTGATTGTCGAACGACTGGTGGCGGTGGTCGATGTCGGTCGCGTTCTCAATCCCGGACTGGTTCGTCAGCAAATTGAGGGTGGCTTGGTGTTTGGGCTGGCTGCGGCGATGGGTGTCACAACACGCTATTTGCGCGGTCTTTCAGGGGCGCGGCGGCTACGCGATCTTGGCCTGCCGACTTTGGCGCAAATGCCTCGGATCAGCGTTGATATATTGCCCAGCGACAGGCAGGCTGGCGGCATTGGTCAACTGGGTGTGCCGCCAGTGGCACCAGCCATCGCCAATGCATTATTCACCATGAGTGGCGAGCGTATCCGCCGCCTGCCGCTCAGTACAAAGCCATTGCCATGACGATAGCCACCGACCACCCGCCTGTGCAACCCCCGCGCATAGGAGTATTGCTTATTAACCTTGGCACACCGGATGCGCCAACGGCCACTGCGGTGCGGCGATACCTTAAGCAATTTTTATCGGACAGACGTGTGGTCGAAATACCGCAAATATTGTGGCAACCCATTTTGCGCGGTGTGATATTGACCACGCGACCTCGCAAGTCTGCCCATGCTTATGCCCAGATTTGGGACGCGAAAGGGTCGCCGCTAGCGGTATACAGCCTCGCCCAAGCTAGAATATTACAGGTCGCGTTCGGCGACACCGCGCTCGTGCGCCATGCGATGCGTTATGGCGAACCCGCGATTGGCGCGGCAATAGAAGCCATGCACAGTCAAGGCTGTGACCGTATTTTACTCGCGCCGCTTTATCCGCAATATTGTGGTGCAACGACAGCGGCAGCCAATGATGCAGCATTCGAAGCATTGGCGAAGATGCGCTGGCAGCCCGCGATACGGGTATTGCCGCCATATTTTGACCAGCCCGACTATATTGCGGCGTTGGCGCAGTCTGTGCGCAAGAGCTTGAACGCTTTAGACTTTGAGCCAGAGCATGTGCTCGCCAGCTTTCACGGCATGCCGCAACGCACGCTTGAACTTGGCGATCCTTATCATTGCCAATGCCAGAAAACGACGCGGTTATTGGGCGCAGCCCTGTCCCGCCCTGTGGGCATTGCGTTCCAATCGCGTTTCGGGCGTGCCAAGTGGCTTGGTCCGGCCACTGATGCAGAGTTGGTGCGGCTGGCACAAGGCGGGGTAAAGCGATTGGCTGTTATCGCACCTGGCTTTGCTTCCGACTGTCTTGAAACGCTGGAGGAGTTGGCAATAAGAGGGCGGCAGCAATTCCTTGATGCAGGCGGCGAGGCGTTCACTTATATCCCATCGCTCAACGCCGACGACATTGGCATGGCTATGCTGGAAACGCTAGTGCGGCGCGAATTGGCGGGGTGGCTATCCCCTTAATTATCCGTTTGCCGCGCGCATCTGACTAGGGTTTGCAGCCAACCAGCCAAGGTCGATGGCTTCTTCAAATGCAAGGCCACAGCGATTATCTGCCCACCAGATGCAGCCCACCGAAAATGTCGGGCCGTCCTGTATGTCGAGGGTGGCCATTGTACCGGGTTGGATATAAGTTGGTAGTTCTACCATGATCCCAGTTTCGGAAATATTGCGCATTCGAACGGGTAGTTTTGCGCCATCCATTAACAAATGCCCCCTCCGCAAAATTGAGCGACGCGGCGACCGGTGAACCTTATGGCCTACAGCATGGGCGGCAGATCCATTGACACCCATTTTCTCCTTCAGCTCATTTTGCTCAAGCGGTGGTCCATAATAAAACCCTTGAATATGCGAGCAACCCAGACGCTTGATCAATTCAATTTCATCTTCTGTTTCCGCGCCCTCGGCAGTTGTCTCCATGTCCAGTGCTTCGGCTAAAGTCACGATTGAGCGGATGATGGCAGCGTTTTTATTGTCACCGCGGGTGGCTCCGCGAACAAAGCTCTGGTCGATTTTGATTTTGCTTAGCGGCGCACGCTGCAGATAACCAAGCGAGGAATAGCCTGTTCCAAAATCATCAAGCGCAAGGCGAATGCCGATACGCTTGAGTGTTTCAAATTGGCGCTCGGCGTTGCCTCCCTCCGCCATGAACACGCCTTCGGTGATTTCCAACTCAAGCCGCTGTGGGGCAAGGCCAGTTTGCGCCAAAATTTGAGCGACCAATGTTGGGAAGGCGGGGTTGGCGAATTGTGTTGGCGAGACATTAACCGCAACGCGCGCCGGAATCGCCCAACTTGCAGCTTCTTCGCAGGCATTCCGCAGCACCCATTCGCCAACACGCTCAATCAAACTTGTTTCTTCGGCAATGGGAATGAACTCCGTCGGCGATATCGGTCCGTGCAACGGGTGAGTCCACCGCAGTAAAGCTTCGAAACCCGTAACTCTCTCACCCTTGCACGAAACGACTGCCTGATAAACGAGGCGCAACATGTCGCGTTCGAGCGCATCGGTTAAATCTTGCTCCAGCATGTTGCGTCGATCAGCGGCGGCATGCATCGCTTGAGTGTAGAATTTCTGAATGCCCCTGCCGTCACTTTTGGCTGCATAGAGAGCAAGGTCAGCGTTGCGCGTCAGTTCATCGTCAGTGCGTCCATCGGCAGGTGAAATGGCAACGCCAATCGATGCGCCGATTGATATTTGTGCACGATCAATCAAATAAGGCCGCGAGACAGATTCGATTAGCGATTTTGCGATCTGATCAAGTTGACTGCGGCTGGTTTCGCCGGGCAACACTACTTTGAATTCATCGCCGCCAAGTCGTCCGACATGGCCGTATGAGCCGATTACATTGGTCAGGCGCTGCGCCACTTGTTTCAACAGCGCGTCACCTGCGGGGTGGCCTAGTGTATCATTGACGTTCTTGAAACGATCAAGGTCGATCAGGAACAATGCGGCCGGACGCGTAGTCCCGCTTTGCCCTTTGAGCGCTTGGCGTAGAATATTACCAATTTCTGGGCGATTGGCGAGGCCGGTCAGGGCGTCAAAGCGCGCTAAACGCGACACATCGGCTTCGGCCTTCTTGATTTCTGTAAGATCGGTGCCCGTGCCGATGAAACCGCGCAACTGGTTGAACTTGTCGTGCACTGGCCTGCCGGATATGGACCACCAGCGTTCTTCGGTCGAGGCCGCCTTGATCGACATGTCTGAAAAGGCTGTCTGGGTGGAGAGCAAAAAAGGAATGGTGCGCTCACGAACATTGCCATTGCTTGTGCCGTCGCTTTCAGCTGCAATAGATGCAAGGGGGCGTCCGATCAGCTCCGACGATTCAAAATTGAGCGATTTTGCGATACGTGCCGAAATATAGAGTATTCGGCCACGACGGTCGGTCTCCCAGAACCAAGCTGATCCACTATTTTCCAGCTCGTCAATTAGGCGCGCTGGGCGGCTTGCCTCTAATTCTGCTTGCCATAACAGGCGTGCATGCGAGAAATCGGCGCGGGCGGATGCCGTGGCTATCAACAATGTGCATAATTCTATTGGCGCAAGAACAGCGATGGCTAAAGCAGACCCTTGCTGCAGCAATAAGGTCGCGATCATCGCTGTAACAAATGCCAGCATTGTAACGGGTAGCCTGGCAAGCGCTGCCATGATGACGAAACCTGCTGCGCATTGGCTCAACATAGCGCCGACGTTTCCGGTTGCCCCAGCGTTACTAGCAAGATATCCATAACTAGCGCCCATCATTGCGGCGACTATGGTCAACCCATTAATTCGGTGATGCGGTTTGGATGAGGCTATGGCCGAGAGGTGAAAAATCGCAAACGGCAGCAACCCGATGGCAAAAATCACTATTGATGCTATCACACCTGCGGCACCGGACATTAAGGAAGAGAATTGGGGGAATACTCCCAAAACGACGGCCATAAGCAGAACTGGCCAAAGTTTGGCGAAGGCCTCAATCCGGCGATCAAGCGCTTCGTTATCAAACGCTAGGCCGCTGCTGGCGATGCCAAATTGCACTGCCAGACCGACACGGCGCTGGTGTGCGGCAGCTTTCGGGGTGGTGTCCCGATCTAATAAGGCATGACTGGTCTTCATCGCTAGAAGGTTACTGCCACAAAAGTGCGAACCAAGGCTTAATGCGCGGGCAGAAAGTGCAGTTTTTTAATGCGCCTCAGCATTCACAGCAACATAGCGTCATGGGAAGCTTGCCCGTGGCAGTGGCGGTGCTATTCATCACTAAAACAAGGGTAAGGGAGAGAGAATATGGCGCGTGTTGCAATTATTACAGGCGGTAGCCGAGGCATTGGTGCGGCTATCTCTATCGCATTGCGCGATGCGGGAATATGCGTGGCAGCGAACTATGCTGGCAACGAAGAGAAGGCCGCTGCCTTTACCGCTGCAACGGGTATAGCCGCCTATCGCTGGGACGTGGGTGATTATGATGCGTGCCAGGAGGGTTGCGCAAGGGTTGCCGCAGAGATTGGCGATGTTGATATATTGGTGAATAATGCCGGAATTACGCGCGACGGCACATTACAGCGTATGTCGCTCGACATGTGGGACGATGTCATCAGGGTCAATTTAGGCGGATGCTTCAACATGGCCAAAGCGCTCTATCCGGGGATGCGCGAACGCGGATGGGGGCGGATCGTCAACATCGGGTCGATCAACGGGCAGGGCGGTCAATATGGCCAGGTGAACTATGCCGCCGCAAAATCGGGCATCCATGGTTTCACCAAGGCCTTGGCCCAGGAAGGGGCGAAGTTCGGGGTGACAGTGAATGCGCTTGCGCCCGGCTATATCGACACCGATATGGTGGCCGCAGTGCCCGAGCCCGTGCTCGAAAAGATCGTCGCAAAAATCCCGGTCGGGCGGCTGGGTAAGGCCGATGAAATAGCGCGCGGCGTCGCCTTTTTATGCTCCGAAAATGCGGGGTTTGTCACCGGTTCGACATTGTCGATAAACGGTGGGCAACATATGTATTGAATCGCGCGAAATGGTTAATAAAAATATTTTCGAACCCGCAAAGAAACGCAGCATCACGATCGCCGGGCACCCGACATCGATTCGTATCGAATCGCTTTTTTGGGATGAATTGGTGCGTGTTGCACGGGAAAGCGACCTGCCCATCAGTGCGTTGGTGGCGCGAATTGACGCGCAAAGGCTGGCGAAAAACCCCGCGCCTAACCTAGCCAGTGCGATTCGATTGTGGTTGTTTGAGAGGGCGGGGGTGGCAAGAAAATCAGCTGAAACCGTTGGAAATGCGCCATAAAGAAATGGGCGCCCTTTCGGAACGCCCATCCTTGCTTGGTTAGCCGATTGCTCGGGCCAGTAAAAACTGACCCACACCGTTGATTTACAACGGCGGAACCGACCGACCACCAGCCTCGCCCCAGAGGGCTTCGGTGATGATATTCAGCATCACTTCGTCTCCCTAGTTATTACCGAATATATTTAATGCATTGTTCACCATATTGCAACACCTGTGCCGCGTGTTTCGGTTGTGCACGTGGTTGGCGTTAAACAAATCTTCACCGTGATGCCGCACAAGCATTTTATGGATAGTCCCGCTCCACATCATGGTTCCCGGCACGGGGATCACAGCCATTTTGGACTGGGAGCGCCGCCGCGTGTGCAGCCGGAACTGGAATATCGTGATCATGAACTGTTGCGGGGGATAGCGGCGGGACAGTTGCAACTGGCGTTCCAGCCCAAATTGAACGTCCGTTCGGGCGTGATCGACGCTGCAGAGGCGCTGGTGCGGTGGGACCATCCGGCGATGGGTCTGGTGATGCCGGACCGTTTCATTGATAGGTCGGAGGATACGGGGACGATTGCCGAATTGACGGTCTGGACATTTCAGCAATCGGCGCGGGATCAACAGGAGTTCGCCAGGCTGGGTCTGGATTTGCGCATCTATGTCAATTTATCGGCCGGGTTACTGACACAGGAAACAACGGTCGCGGAGCTGTGCGCGGTTGCCGCACAGCCGGGGGTGAAATTGGGGCTGGAGGTGACCGAGCGGTCGGTCATCGACGACCCGCAATTGGCCTTTGCCAATATTGCGCGGCTGCGCGCGGCGGGCTACGCCATTGCCATCGACGATTATGGGTCGGGGCTGTCGTCGCTGACCTATTTGAAACAGATTGACGCCGATGAGCTGAAGATCGACAAAAGCTTCATCCTCTCGCTCGCCACCAGCCACCGCGATCCGCTGATTGTCCGCTCGACGATTGATTTGGCGCATGCGCTTGGGCTTAAGGTCACGGCAGAAGGCGTGGAGACACAGGCGGCCCATGCGTTGTTAACGGTCATGGGATGCGACAGCGTGCAGGGATTTTTGACCGGACGGCCTATGCCGAAGGCACGGTTTTTGGAACATCTGGCTAAGTTCACGCTCTCCTCGATCACCTTTGCGCACGACATAACCGCGCTGACCAACCACAAGATATGGAAACGCGCGTGAGGGTGCCCCCGTTAGACAGGGGTGCCTTTGCTTCACACTTCCGCGTCATTGCGAGGAGCGCAGCGACGAAGCAATCCAGACTCCACGCCTATTGCGATGGATTGCTTCGTCGCTGCGCTCCTCGCAATGACGGTGTAATTAAATATATGCAGCTGCTGGCCACGGCTCTGGCGATCATTGGCATAATCACTCTTGCCACACCCGCATCGGCCCAAACCACCGCATCCGCTCAAACCCCCGCTTCCGGCGACTTTGCCGACCGTATGGCGGTAACGCTGTTCAGCGATCCCGGCGCGGCGGGGCAGGCGGCGGAGAACGAATTGGCGCGATTGACGCGATTGGGCGAAGCCGCACAGGACAGCGACCGTGCAGCGGCATATTGGGTATTGGCACAGGCGGCATTCCGCGTCGGTGAGGACACATTGGCTGAACAGACATTGCGCCGCGCGCTCGCCCTGCCGCTGACCGGTGCGCCGCGTCGGCGTGTGCAAGCACAGGCGGCTTTGCTGCGCGGTTTGATGGCGCGCGGGCGCGGTGATTTTGGTGCTGCTCTGCCGCTGCTCCAGCAAGCGCAACAAGCCTATATCGCCGCGCATGATGTTCGCGGACAGGCGCAGGCGCTGCAAGCGCTCGGCGTTATCTATAATGATGTCGGCGATGGCGGGCAGGGGATGCGTTTTTTCACTCTGGCCGAACAAACCTATCAGGGCGATGACCTGTTTCGTTTCTCGCTCAACAATAATATCGGCGTGGCTTTGCAGAATGCCAATCGCTTTGCAGATTCAATCACCAGATTTGTGACAGCGCGCGACATTGCTGGCCGGATTGGCAGCACCAATAGTTCCCGCCCCGCGCAGTTCAACATCGCTGTATCCGAACTGAACCTTGGGCATGATGCGCGGGCGCAGGCGGCATTAGGTGAACTTGGGCCGTTGGAGCAATTGGGTGAAACACAGCAGCGTGATGTGTTGCGCATCTCTGCGCTGATTGCGTTCAATGCGGGCCATGTTACGGAAGCCGAGCATCTGGTCAACCGCGCGCTAGGCGGCGTTAATGCGATTACAAGCGATGCTTCCTATTTCGAAACCCATATAGCCGCCTATAAGATTTACCAACGGCTTGGCCGTTCCGCCGATGCGCTGGTTCAGTTGGAGGCAGTGCGCCGCCTCGATGCCGAGCGCGCACAGGTGAATGCGTCAAACCGCGCGGCGTTGCTGTCCGCCCAATTTCAGTTTTCGTCGCAAGAAGCGCGGATCATCCGTATGCGGGCGGAGCAGGCCGCGCGCGATGCCGCCTATCAGCGTAATATCGCCGTCGCCATCTCCATAGGCAGCTTGATGATACTCGCGCTACTTTCGTGGTTGTTGATGTTGTCGATCCGTAGCCGCAATCGCGCACAGGCCGATGCCGCCGAGCTGGCTGTGGTCAACAAGCGGCTGGTTAGCGCGCTCGCCGCCAAGACAGAGTTCCTTGCCTCGACCAGCCACGAAATACGCACACCGCTTAATGGCATACTCGGCATGTCCCAGATCATGTTGGCTGATGCGAAACTGCCGCCGCACCTGCGTACGCAGATTGAACTGGTTCAGGATGCAGGCACCGCGATGCGCGCGCTCGTTGACGATATTCTTGACGTAGCCAAAATCGAACATGGCGGCTTTGTCATCAACCCGCGCCCGACGGACGTGGTGGAATTGATTGACCGCGTGACCCGCTTGTATGAATCGCAGGCCCATGATCGCGGGGTTACCCTGACCATCGACATGCCTGACGCTATGCCACTGCAGCTGCTTGACGCTGATCGCCTGACGCAAATCTTGTTCAACCTTGTCGGTAATGCGATGAAATTTACGCACGAGGGCAGCATAGCCGTTCGCCTGCGTGAAGTGCCATCTGGCGATGAAGCAAATATGGCGATCGAGGTTGCCGATACCGGGATCGGCATTGCACCCGAATGGCAGGATGCAGTGTTCGAGATGTTCCAGCAAGTCGATAATGGCCGCGCACGCAACTATGGCGGAACCGGGCTTGGATTGTCCATATGCCGCCAACTCGTCGAAGCGATGGGCGGCACTATATCACTTGAAAGCGCCGAGGGCGTAGGCAGCACTTTCTCAGTGAGCCTGCCATGGCGACCCCTCGATGCGCTTGTTGCGGACAATATTACAGGGCTGAAGGGCGCACATGGCGGATCTGCAGGGCAAAAGGCCATCGGGATAATATCCAACAACCCGGTCCGTGTGTCGATGCTGACTGCGATGGTCAAACAGGCTGGGGTGACAGCTCTGGTGATCTCCGAGGCCGAAGATTTCGCGCAATTTGCGGCGTGTGACGCTATTGACTGGTTGGTGGATGGTCAGGCGGCAGGGCAATTTATCGCCTTCGCTGAAGCGACAACGGCGCCGCGAGGGCGCGTGTTATTGGTCGGGGATCGACTGGAAGCAGACAATATTCCTCAATGGTTCAATGAAATAGTGACGTGCGTTCAATTTACGCGTAATAATGTGGCAGCCGTTTTGGCAGAATGGATTGACGATCTGACACCAGTGTCAACATGTGTAACGCAGGGGCTCGGGGAGAGCGGCGAGCGCCCGTGTTTGCAAGCTGACGCTGAAGTCGGAAAGACAGCTTCCTCGGGCGGGTGATGATGCGCATATTGTTCATCGAAGATGACCCTATGAATCGCCGTGTCGTCCGCGACATGCTGGCGATTGCGGGCATGATGATGTCCGAAGCCGACGGCGGCAGGTCGGGAATTGCACGCCTGGAAAACGAAGAGTTTGACTTGCTTCTGCTCGATTTGCGGATGCCCGAAATGGATGGCTTTGACGTTATGCGCGCACTGCGCAGCCGCGACGACATCCTCAAAAACATCCCGATTGTCGTGGTTACGGCCGACGCATCGCCGGGACTGGAGGACAAGTGCCTTGAGACAGGGGCCGATGCCGTATTATTCAAACCGATAGCCATGCAGTCTTTGTTTGACAGTATCGCCACCGTGTTTGTCGACAAATCAGACCCCGACGCCGTTCTGGGCTGACCGTCATTCCATGGGCAGTGCGCGAGGGCGATGATTTTCATCGAGCGCAACAAAGGTGAAGGTGCCTTCGGTCACTTTGATTTGCATCTGGTCATCACCGCGCGTTGCAATCACCTCAATCGCGATGGCAAGCGATGTCCGCCCGCGCCGCGCGATGTCCGCATAGACTGAAATCTGGTCGCGCAGCAGGATGGGTGCGTGGAAGTTCATCGCCTCTATCGCAACCGTGGCACAGGCACCGCGCGCCACGCGCCGCGCAATGATGCCGCCCGCAATATCCATCTGCGACAGCACCCAGCCACCAAAGATGTGGCCATTGGCGTTGATGTCTGCTGGTTGCGGGACAACGCGTAACACGGGGTCGCGCCGCTCCGCAGCGCCGCCATTGACATGAGGGGAGTTCATGGTCGGGCTCGATCTTCTTCTGGCATATCGGGGATGACGGCATCATGCCCCGTTTCGGCGGAAAGGAACACCAATCCCATCAATCCGGTTCCTAGCGTGACGGAAAGAAAGATGCCGCCCGCAGCCGCGATGAACAGGTGGATGCTGGCATCGGGATTGCGCAGCCGTAAAATGGTGAGCGCGATGGCGGTTGTGATGAATGCCACCAGCGCCATCCACCGCATCAACCGACGATAGCGCCGCCATGCGTGCGCAGCGCTATTAGGGTCATCGAGGCTTGGCTGTGGGTCCATGGACAATCTTTGGACCAGTGCGCTCGCCATCGCAAGAGACTGTGACCACAGGCTCCGGCGATTTTGCCCATTGCTCAACTCATGATAGCTTCGCCTTGGGATGAGTCGCGACACGTGCAAGTCGCGGGAGGCGTGAGGGAGAAATGACATGACGATTGCCCGGATATTGGCGGGACGTAGCAGCGCCGCAGTGCACAGCGCGAGCGAGGACGAAAGCGTGGCCGACGTCGTTAAACGCCTGACCGAACTGCGGATCGGCGCGGTGCCCGTCATCGCGGACGGTGTGGTGGTCGGCATTTTTTCCGAACGCGACGTCATTCATGGTCTCACCAATGAAGGGGCGGCGGCACTGACCCGCACGATTGGCGAGGTCATGACCAGCCCAGTCATTGGCATCGAACCCGAAGCGAGCGCGCTGGCCGCGCTGTCACTGATGACGCGTCGCCGTATTCGCCATTTGCCGGTGATCGACGGGGAACGGCTGGTAGGCTTTGTCTCGATTGGCGATCTGGTCAAACACCGGATCGAGACCATCGAGGCCGAAGCGGCGGCGATGCGCGATTATATTAGCGGTGCATAAAGCCTATTTGCGGCGGACCAGTGCGATGAGGCGGTGGAGCGTTTCGCGCTGAACAAGCCACGCCAGCGCCAGATAGGTGATGCCGCCAGCAGCGACGAGCATCGCAAGATGGACCCAAGAGCGTAAATGCGCAGGGAGCAGACTGTCAACGCCCACCACCGCCGCGCCCATGGCGAGCGCACAGAGCAGTGCAGGCGCAGCCGCGCCGAACACATCGCCAATGCCGATACCCGTCAAACGTCCCGAAAGCAGGATGGTCGCGATCAATAAAGCCGGTGCTGCAACCAGCCACGCTACCGCCAGCCCCATCGTACCAAAGCCGGATCCGACCAAAAATGCCGACGCGAAACACAGCGCCCCGAACGCCGACGCGCGCATCGAAATATCGGGGCGTCCCATGCCATTGTTCATCGGCGCGAACAGGATTTGCAACGTCATCAGCGGCATGGCGAGACCGAGCAATTGCATGAGCGGGGCCATGTCCAGCCATTTGGCCCCGAATAATGTTTCGACCAGCGGGCTGGCGCTGGCGGCAATGCCGATAAAGATGGGCGCGGTGACGAGCATGATGAGGCGCACGGCGGACAGAAAGCTCCACCGCAACGCATCGGGCTGGCCCTGCAGTCGCGCATAAGCGGGAAAGGCAACCTGGTTGATCGCGGGCACGAACTTGGCCATCACCAACTGGGTCAGGAATAATGCCTCGGCATAGAGGCCAACATCATGCGCATCGAACCGCCGACCGGCGATGAAGATGTCGCTTTGCGACTGCATGACCCAAAACATATGGCTGCCCATCATCGCGAGGCCAAATTTGAGCGTCGATCCGCTGCCGCGAAAATTAAAGCTGGGCAGGATGAACAGCTTTGCTGCGATGGTAAGGCCAATGGCGCGGGTCGCAAACAGCGCCATCGGCGCGTAAACCAATGTCCACACGCCAAAGCCGAGCAACGCGCAGCTGAGCGATACGCCCGCGCCGACCATTGCCGCGCTCAGATTGACAATCGCCTGTTTTTTGAAATCAAGGCCGCGCGACAACATGACTTCGGAGACAATGATGAAGGGCGTCGCCAGATAGATGAACGCAAGAAAGTGGAGCAGGCCCTCCACTTCGGGCTTGCCATAATAGGCCGCGACGCTCGGTGCCATCGCGAATTGCAGCGCGGCAATGCCGCCGTTGAGGAGCATGGCGAGGCCCAGCGCCTGGCGGATCGCCTGTTTGCTGACCTCTTTGCTGTGGATCAACGCGCTGGCAAAGCCATAGCCGTTGAGGAAGTCGAGAAAGGTCATCATCACCTGTGCCATCGCGAACAGGCCATAATCGGCCGGGTTCAGGATGCGGATCACGATCAACGTCGCGGTCCAGCTGATCGTCTGCGAGACAATTTGCGTGCCCGTGCGCCAGAAAACGGCGTTGCGCACCTGACCGCCAAGGTCGGTGTTGTGTGGATTTTCAGGCGTGGCTGTTTCGGTCATCCAGTCTGCCCTAGCATAGATTGGGTTGCGAAAGCGTTGTGTTTTGGTGCCAAAAAATCCCCAAAGTTGACACCAAGGAAGCCTTTATTTCCGCCATTC
>ERZ1292633.3996-Hain-H41-02um-R1-3996-length-13931-cov-7_pt1 | contig 13931 bp, 5 predicted proteins | sample MGYA00564406_ERZ1292633 | MGnify/ENA primary metagenome ERZ1292633 (study PRJEB36523, sample SAMEA6512639) | groundwater metagenome | collected 2019-01-08 | study: AquaDiva: Metagenomics assemblies of 32 groundwater samples
TGATGACGTCGTTGTTGTACCGTTTCTTTGTGGACTCCTTCCCGTCACGTCAGCACTCCCCCCATCTAACGCCCCATTTGTCGTCATGGCGCGTGCACTAAAGGTTCCGTTCGGCGAGATCGGCGACATGTCGCGGAAGCAGGCGTCGACGCTCAACTTGTTCCGTCTGTCGAGCACTTCAACTTCCTTACCCACGTTGACGACGAACTTTGAGATGGCGGAAAGGTTCGGAGTGAACCTACGGTCCACCGTCGTCAAGACAGCCCCCGCGGGCGGCGCGAAGCACCACACGTTCTCCGGCCTGCCGAACCACCCGTCTATCCGCGATGACGCATTCGGCAGGTGGGAAGCCATCCCTCTGCCGGACGGCCTGACACTCGATCAGGTGCTTGCCCGCGTCGTGAGTGTGAATAGTTTCTGCGCAAACGACCGCAAAAATCTGATTTTGAAAGTGAAGGTTCGATTTTCGGACAGCTCGGAGATCACATTCGCTCGGTCGGACATTCACGACCCCAAGACCCTCGCCTACGAAGGTTACTACAGCCCGAATGCGGCTTTCGACGCGAACACGCGGCCCAATGCCGGCGCGACTGCCAACTGCCAGCAGACCGGACTGAAGAGCGCCGCGGCGGCGTTTGTGAAGAAAGGGGGTGCCGCATCGCTCTCCGCGAGCGGCAATGAGGTGTTCCTTGCATTCCCGAAGCGCGACGTGATCCACGCTTTGTTTCACCGCCTGGACGTCAACGGCAACGGCGTATTAGGACTAGCGGAGCTCGACAAGGCCGTCGTTGAGCTGTGGCCAAATTTCAACAATAAGCCAGCCATCATGCGTGCCTACCGCGCAGCGGACAGCAACGGCTCTGGCGTCCTCTCCAAACCGGAATTCGGCTCCTTCTTGCGGTTTCTGGTGAACTACAATACGCTGTGGGCCATGTTTTCGACGGCGGACCGTTCTCGGGACCGGAAGCTCGATGCGTCGGAGTTCGCGGTCGCCATGAAAGCACTTGAGCCCTCCAAGGGGGAGGTCGAAGTCCGCCAACTGTTTCAGGCGATCGACGTCAACAAGGGCGGCTTCGTCATGTTCGACGAATTCGTTGCGATGCTGTCCAAGGAGCGCAGCAACGTGATCCAGCCTACCAACGTCAAACTGTCGCTCCCGAAGCTCAAGTCGTCCCAATTGAACAAGGCGGTCACCGCCCTGATCAACTCTCCGGCGTCCTCGTCGCCATCGCGCAGCTTCGTGGTGCCGCCACCGGAAAAGGTCGCCGAACTGTTTGATCGCATCGATGTCAATGGCAACGGCATGCTGTCCCTCGCAGAGCTCGACAAAGCCGTCGTCGAGTTATGGCCAAACTTTAACAACAAACCTGCCATTATGCGTGCCTACAAGGCGGCCGACGCGAACAGCACCGGTTTTGTGTCGAAAAGCGAATTCCGGTACTTTCTGCTGTATCTGTGCCACTTCACCAACCTGTGGATAACCTTTGCCACGATCGACTCGTCCGGCGACCGCCGGGTCAGCCAGCAGGAGTTCTTGGCCGCTGCTCCTGCGTTCGGAGTCGCTTCCGACACAGACGCTCGGCAAGCATTCGCGACCATGGATCGTAATCAAGGAGGATTTGTGCTCTTTGAAGAGTTCGCGGAGTACATGGCGAAGACGCGAGCTCAACACGAGACTCGCTTCGATAAGCGCAAACGAACAGTCGCTCGCAAGATCGCATCGAAAGCGCCCTTGGCGCTTAACGCCCATCTCCAAATGCCGCCCAACACGACCGTCGAGGAGCTCTTCAAGCGCTTGGACATCAATGGCAACGGCATGCTCTCGCTCGCGGAGCTCGACAAGGCCGTCGTTGAGCTGTGGCCCAACCTCAACAATAAGCCAGCCGTCATGCGTGCCTACAAGGCCGCAGACGTCAACAAGACGGGATGGATCTCCCGTTCAGAATTCATGTTCTTTCTACGAGCGATTGTCCACTATGTGAATCTCTTCAAGGCTTTCTCCGCAGTCGATGCGTCGGGTGACCGGCGCATCTCCATCGGTGAGTTCCTGCGGGGTGCGTCGGCGATCGGTGTGCGGCTGCCCGAGGGCGAACTCAAGCGCCTGTTCACCGCCATCGACAAGAACGGTGGTGGGTTGATTTTGTTCGACGAGTTTTGTGCGGTGCTTTCACAGCTTGCGGCGCGGCAAGAAGCGTGACATCAGACCGAACGAGAGCGCTCCGATAGGCCTAGTCGCGCACCCACGGAATGGGTGAATGGCCTGGGTCATCAGGGAGTGCTCTCCTTCCTCTTCTCCTCCTCCTCCTCCTCGTGTATCGCTCAATAGTGAGCACCCAAACACATTCTTTTCTTCCGGTTGGTGGCCCGCCACCTCCCTGTGAGGCGCTTCCGGCGTCGGAGGCACTGTGTGATTGTACTCCCTCCTAATATGTCAAGAATCGCCCAGTCAACAGTCGACCTTGATAGCACTTGGATGAAGTGGATGTGTCTTCTTTTTGTTTTTGATCATCCATGTAGAACCTAGTGGGGAGTTTCGCGCGCCCATCTGAATCCATGTCCAAACGTGAGCGGTCTCCCGTTCAGTTGGGAGAGGAGCGTTGGAGCGCGTCAGCGGACGCGAGCAGCCGCCGTTTTTACCGCGACGACGACGACGTCGGCATCAACGAGGACTCGGACGGTGCACTGACATCGGGTCCCCGGTCGGTCGTGTCGCCCTCGCCCGTCCATCCGAGCACTTCCCCCCCGGGATCCCTGCGGCCAGTGGCCCAGCGCCACGCCTTCGCCCGTCAGCGTGGAGAAGACAACTGGCAGCGCATCCAGGCAGCTGCCGGGCTTGGCGACAGCGGCATGCTCGTGACGGACCCCGCCTCGAGAGGCAGCATGCCGCGCATCGAGGTCCTGGTCAACCGGGAATTGTCGCCGCCCTTCTTCACGTCGCAAAGCGGTCAGAAAGTCTTCCTATCGCGCCAGATCACGGTGGTGCTGCCTGTCAAAGATCCTAAGTGTGACTTTGTGATCATGGGTCAAAAGGGCTCGGACGCGCTGCGTGCCCACAAGCTGAAGCGAAACGAGGCGAGGTCGATGCGCGACGCATTGGACGTGGCGGACTCTGATATGTCCAAGGCCGTAGGGTCGTCGACGCCGCGTGACGGCAGCGGTCTCGAGGCCGAAGCCGCACGGCTGCGCGGCAAGCTCCAGGCCGCCAGCGGAGTCACTTCGCCAGCAGCAACTCGTTCGCAGTCCACCACCACATCGGCGGGAGCGGCACTGGACCAACAGTTGCAACCCACCCGACCCAGCATGTCAGCGCAGGGCGGACCGTCGCACGTGGCGACAATCTTGGAAACTCGGCAGGCGCTGCAGGCGACTCGCCGGGGGCTGCCCATTGCCGCTGCCCGCGACGATTTGCTCGCCGCCATTCGCGAGAGCGATGTGCTGGTCGTTGCCGGCGAGACTGGTAGCGGCAAAACCACGCAGCTGGTGCAGTACCTCTACGAGGCGGGTTACGCCCGGGCGAACGGCATGATGATCGGCTGCACGCAGCCGCGTAAGATGGCGGCTGTCAGCGTCGCTCATCGAGTCAGCCAAGAGGTTGGCTGTCAACTGGGCACGACCGTTGGTTACGCCATTCGGCTCGAGGACTGCTCGGGGCCGCAGACCAAGATCCGATTTTTGACCGATGGCATCTTGCTGCGAGAGTTGATTGGTGACCCCGATGCGTCCAAGTACTCCGTTGTGATTCTCGACGAGGCCCACGAGCGGTCCGTCAACACCGACGTGCTACTCGGCGTCCTCAAAACGGTCCTGCAGCGACGAAGTGACTTTAAGCTCATTGTGACGTCCGCCACGCTCGACATCGGTCGCTTCGCCAAATTCTTTCACGACGCCCCCACGCTGACCGTGCCTGGCCGCACGTTCCCGATTACGTACGAGTGGGAGCGCAGCCCCGTCGCCGACTACGTCGACATGGCGGTCTTCCGCGCCATTGAAGTGCACTTGCGGCGGGAGCCCGAGGGCGACATTCTCATGTTCATGACGGGGGAGGACGACGTGGAATGCACGTGTCAGATGATTCGCGACCGCCTCGTCGAACAAATCGGCCCGGAGCGCGCCGCAACGCTCATCGTGCTGCCGTGCTTTTCGCTGCTTCCGTCGCAGGAGCAGCTCCGCATCATGGCCCCTTCCCCGCCCCCGCCGTTCCGCAAGTGCATCGTCGCCACGAACATCGCGGAAACATCGATGACCATTGACGGCATTCGCTACGTCATCGACTGCGGTTACGTTAAAACGAAGGTCTTCAAGCCGAACCTCGGCATCAACGCACTGCAAGTGGTCCCCGTGAGTCAGGCGCAAGCTAAGCAGAGGGCTGGTCGCGCGGGGCGCACGTCGGCCGGCGTGTGCATTCGTCTCTACACCGAATACCAGTACTTGCACGAGATGTTGGAAGCGCCGGTACCGGAGATACAACGCTCGAGCGTCGAAGGTGTCGTCTTGCTGTTAAAGGGGCTCGGTGTCAAAGACCTTGCAGAATTTCCGTTTCTCGACCCGCCTCCGCAGCCGAGCCTCGAAGGCGCGCTGTTTCACCTGTGGCTGCTCGGTGCCGTGAGCGACGTCGGGGACATCACTCCGGAGGGGCGAACCTTGGCCGACCTACCCTTGGAGCCGCCACTTGCCAAGGTCCTCGTGGCCGCCGCAGCCACCAACGCGGACTGCCTCAACGCGTGTCTGAGCATCGCGGCTATTCTGAGTGTCGACGCACGGTCCGTGTTCACCCTGCCGAAGGGTCGCGAAGAGCAAGCTATGGCGAGCCGCGAGAAGTTCTTCGCACCGGAGTCGGATCATCTGACGTTGCTTAACGTCTACGATCAGTTTACCGAAAATGGCTGCAATCGGCAGTGGTGCGACACCCACCACTTGGCCTACACCGCCCTTCGTCGGGCGGCGGACGTCCGAGCGCAGCTTGCGGACCACTGTCGGCGCCTCCTTGCCACGGCGGCCTCCTCCTCGTCGAAGGCGACTCAGGTCGACACGGCTGACCTCGTCCGAAAGGCCTTCTGCAAAGGATACTTTGCGCAGGCTGCAAGGCGGCGGACGTTCACCGAGTTCACGTCGCTCATTACCGGCGTGCCCTGTGAATTGCACCCAAGCTCCGCGCTTCAATGTGCGGGGAGCGTGCCGGACTACGTTGTCTACAACGACTTTGTTCTGACCACGAAGGAGTACATGAGCGTCGCCACGGCTGTGGAGCCTTCGTGGCTGGTCGAGGCGGGGAGGGGCTTGTTCACGCTGCGCGGTGGCAGCGGGCCCGCCGATCACCAGAGCATGTTAAGGGCCGAACAACTCAAAGCGGCCAGCAGCGTCATGGACGGTGCTCCGCAGCAGCTCGCACGCTACGTGCCCCGGAGGAAATAATCCTGCTGCGTGTCCCAGATCGTTGACTCTGGCGAACATGGCCGACCCTTTTTCCGGGCATCGGCAAGGAATTCGGCAGGCAGACACGCTCCTTCGCAAACCCCCGAGTTGTTTGAAGTCACAAAAGTTCCTGTTCTTCCCCTACTCGATAGAGAATCAGGCAATGCACGCTGCGCAGTCACCACCGGCGATCGCGCGACGGACGCACTTCGTCAGCCCTCTGGCCAACGCCGATGACCTCGACAACGTCACCATCAGCGAAGCGACCACGGACGTCGTGGAGCCGCCGGACGTGCTCGACACGGCGACGCAGCGGCACGCGGACGCGCTTGGGCTGCTGGTCATGTCTGTGTACGGCGACCTCCGAAAGACTCGCATGTGCCCTCATCTCGTCCTACCGGTATCCTTCTTGGACGGTGCGGACCTGCGTTGGATCGCGACGAACCCGGCGGGAAGTGCATCTGACGACGCGAATTGTGACTCAGGAAGTGGTGTCAGAGCAGCAACGCGTAGTGCGACGTCGGGGCTCCCGCGTTCAGTTTCCGTCTCCCCCCGACCCGTGGGCGCGAAGAACCTGTCGGCATTTTTGGCGAACAGGGGTCAGACCGTCGTCATTGACTCCCCGCGTTCGTTGCTCATTTTGTTGAGAAACGGCGAAACCGTGGAGTCCCTTCGTCGCGCGGGAGACAGCATCAACGAGGCGAAGCGCATGCGGGTGATCGACATGCTGCAGCAAGAGTACCTGTCTTTCACGAAGCTATTCAGCCAGCGATTCTTCGTGCGGCACATCCAGGACGCGGGGAAGACTCCGTCATCGCCAACAAAGGAAACGGTGTCCCTCACGGGCAGCACGTCGGTCTCTCCATTCGGTAGCACTAAGCGTTGCGTCCCGGAGGCCGAATTGCCAGCGAACGGCAGGCCGGGCGGCGGCTCACCTTCCCACCAGCGCAAACCACGGGCGTTCACCGCGGCCGATTTGAAGCACCTCCAGGCGCACCGCGACCGGCTCGTCATCATGTGGGGCATGCGTCAGCAAGAGCTCGCCGAAGAGGCCTACGTTGTCCAGCGCGTCAAGGAAACCATTCAAAAGGCAAGATCGACATCGGCTCGGTCTGGAAGCCCTGGTAGTGGGGGGACACGCTCCAAGCATGACCCAGCGGTGTCGCCATTGCCGTCGCCTACTGCCGGGGAAAAGAAGTCGCCCGAGGGAGTCCTCCCGAGACCGGCCGCCGCAGTGGTCATGAGTGACGACACTAAGAAGCCGCCACGGTCGACGGGGAAAAGTGCCCAAGTGGACGCGGCTCGCCAGGAAGCGGCCAAACGCTTCGCGGAACGCATTTCCTCCGTGGAGGATGCGCTGCGAGAAAAGGAGCATCGCGCGGCCGCCGCCATCGCCAAGGTGAAGACCCGCCTGCACCACCAGCAACTCGCGCATGCGAGCCGAGCTCGCAGCGTGCTCGATGTCAACAGCCGCATGCTCAGAAACCAAGAGTACGAGCGCCTGCTAAGCATTCAGGCGCAAGAGGCCGAGGCGGCCGCCGAGCGACAGCGCCGGGAGGCCGACAAGGCGGCATCGACTGACGCCCGCCACCGTTACAAAGAGCGCCGCACGCTGGAGTACGTCACGCGAAAGTGCGTGGAGCAGGGCGCGTCGGCCATCGAGAAGAAGCTCGCCGAGCAGGAACACGCGGCGCAAACGTTGCCCCTGCGGCAGCAACGCAAGCTGCAAGAGGGGTCGCGCGCCGAGCTGCTGCGCCGCATTGCGGAAGAGGACCGCTTGCTCGCTCAATGGACGGCGGCCATCAGCCGCGAGGCGACGGCAGACCGGCTCCGTGGGAGTGCACCTCCTCCTCTCTGACCTCCGCGCTCGCCGCAACGTTTCGGGCTCAGCGTCGTCGTGTATTGCTCAACAGTCAGTTCACCCCTCCGTGTACGACGCGTTCCGTGCCAGGAGTCACCCTTCCTCGTCGTAACATGTGTCCCCGCAAATGAGGTGAGAGTCAAATGTTGTTGTTTTATCGCGCGCACACAGCCGCGGTTGACAGTCGGAAAGAAGGGGACATCGCGACGCACGGTCATGGACGAAGATGAAGCCCTCTTGCTGAGTGCGCCGCCGGCGTCGCCTAACGTCACGAAATTTGTCCCGAAGGCGAAGACCCCGTCGTCTTCAGTCATCTCCAACAGCCCTTCCGTGGCTGTCGTGGATTCGCCCCCGATCCCCACGTCTTCGCTTTCGCCTGCGGCGTCGAAGCAAGCAGCGGGTCCGGGCGCTGCAACCGTAGGCCGACTGGCCGGTGCAAAGCGAGCAGCCTCGCCTGGAAGAATCGCACCAGTGCCATGTGCAAACCCGCTAAGCGCTACTCAGAGCAGTCCGCCGCATCCCGTCGCTGCGGCTTCTGGTCCCGTTCTGCGCACAAAGGGGGGCGATGGGATGGCTAAACTCGCGTTGCTGACTTGCGGGGCCACTGGCGTCACGGTTGTCAACACGGGAGCGACGTTCGCAACGACGCCGAAGGCCGCCAAGCTGGCCCGTGTGGAGTCTGTCGCTGAGGTCGCCAAGCTGGCCCGCGTGGAGGGGGCCGCTGCTCAGTTCTCCCCTGGTGGGGGAGGCAGCGAGACGCCGCCCCCGTTGCGCGCTCAAACTTGCTGCCCTGTTTCAGAATCGGCGCCCCGGCCCACACCTACCAGCCCCTTCATTAGCTCGTCGGCTCCTGCGACGAAGACACCGCAGCCCCCCGTCGTGCCGCGGACGCAACCGTCGATCGAGGCGTTTTTCAGCAAGTTCAAGCGTCCGAGTTGACGTCTGACGAGTCCGAAGGATAATCCGTCAAGTCAGAATAGCATACCTTCCATACACCGTGTCTCACACACACACATAGATGGTTCGCGTTCGGTTCCAACCCGGGTATTCATCAACAGACCGAGCAGTCGTCCCTTGATCATTTGCGATGTTTGCTTCAAGTCTCACAGACAGCTAAGAGAAGTCTAGTGTCTCCCTCTGAACACAACGCATTTCGGAACTGCGCAAAACCGACGAAGTACACACTGATCGAACTCCCCTTGCCTACTTCTTCAACTCCCGGCGTGATGCTTGCTCACGTATTCCGACTGGGGCGGTCTGCCACCTGGGCCGCGGACGGAGGTACCCTCGGGTGCCTCTCGACGCGACCTTCGGAGGGACGCGCCCCGTCGCATGAAGACCTTCGAAGCGTCATCCTCTGATCGTCAATCGACTCACGTTCGCAGCAATCAACTTTGTGATGATCAATCACCATACATGCTCAATTTCCGACCGGACGAAACGGCGATGACCGACAACCGGACTCAAAGACTGATTCGCCCGATATTCCGAGGGCCATCGGGCTGGCAACATCCTCCCCCTACGCCATCCCGTGATGACCTCCGTACACGATGCTTTCGGAACTGCGCATGACCGACGAAGTACACACATTGCTTGGGGATCTGATCGGACTCACACTGCCTACTTTTTCTCCTCACGGCGTGATGCTTGCTCACGTATTCCGACTGGGGCGGTCTGCCACCTGGGCCGCGGACGGAGGTACCCTCGGGTGCCTCTCGACGCGACCTTCGGAGGGACGCGCCCCGTCGCATGAAGACCTTCGAAGCGTCATCCTCTGATCGCATCATTCTCCTAATCCGTTCCCGACCTGAGTGAAGACTCAAGCGAATCCATCACGCACATGTCCACGTCCTGGCTGCGCCTGGCTGCCGGCTTTCGGATTCGGTCACATGGGATACATTTGCAGTTGGGTCGGTCATTGGTGCGGAACCGCGTTTGTGTTTGTGCATTATTCGTCTTACTGTGAGAATTACGAAGTTACCATCCTCCCACACGCACGTTGCCAACATGGCGTCAACCCGCCGCGTCTCCTGGTGGTGGGGCCCCGCCGTGCTCCTCCTCCTGGGGGCCGCCCTCGCCATTGACGCCCAAACAACAACGACGACCGTCGCGCCGGTCGTGAACGGCACCACGGTCAACCCGACGACGACGACGACGACCCGCGCTCCGAACGCGACGACGGCGGCTCCGGCGGCCAAAATCATTACCATGAGCTGGCAGGCGTGGCTCGCCGTCGCCACCTGCGTCGTGCTGCTGATATCGTTGACGCTCGGCCTCGTCGACTGCTGCCCCGGCATCGTGATGGCATCTACTTTCCTGCACTTGTGCGGCATCATCGGGGTGCCGGAGCTCCTCGCCGGTCTGTCCAGCCCCAGCGTGTTAACCATCGCGCTGCTTTTTATTGTCGTCGACCCGATCGCCGAGCTGCCCCTCGTCAAGAAGGGCGTCGGCCTCTGCCTATCGGGCACGGGCGGCACGAGGTTTTCCCTGTTCAAGATTATTGTCATGTGCTTGCTGACGTCGTCGTTCCTGAACAACGCCCCGCAGGTGGCCATGCTGACCACGATGATCAAAAACTACTGCCGCGACAACGGCCTCTTCCCGTCGCAGTTTCTAATGCCGATGAACTTTGCGACGCTCTGCGGCAACTATGCTATCATTGGCACGTCGACCAATCTCATCGTGGACGGCCTCATGCGAAAGCTGAACATGGGGCCGATGCCGTTCTTCGAGCTCGTCAAGATCAACGGGCCATTCACGATCGTGATGCTGACGTACCTCGTCTTCATGCCCGCGTTCCTCCTGCCGCTCGCGGGGACGGGTCTCGTCCGCGTCGTGAGGGACTCGACAAAGTTCCTCGTGCAAGCCGTCGTGGGTGAGAACTCCGAGCTGATCGGAAGACGTGTCAACGACATCGGGGCGTCCATTTCTCAGATCCACCCGGATGTGGCGATCATCCAGATCACGCGCGATAAGGCAGTGATCTTCCCTTTGAGTGGCGACGAGGTCATCGAACACGGCGACGCCTTGTCCATCCGGGGTGACGGCACGGACCTGTCCAGCCTCGGTCCGCGCTGGGGACTGACATGGCAGACCGTTAGCACAAGCGACGCCGATCTGACGAAGAGCATGTGCGCGCCGCCATCCGAGGCCGAAATGCGCGAACCAGTCTCGAACGGCTCGATGCCGCGGACCCCAGGGTATCCGGGCACTCCCGGTCGAACGACACGCGACGCGATGCTCACATCGTCGTTTTCGGCGGCCACCTTCCGGCACCATCAGCGCTCGGTCACAGTGCACCACGAGCATACAGCCTTCTTCGAGGTCGTCGTCTCTCACCGCGCGCCGCACGTCAGCACCGCCGTTGGAGCCGGGACTTTCCAATCGCGCTACAACGCGTCGATCTTGACCTGCCGCCCGATCAATGGCGACGAGGCCCTCAGTGGCGCCGAGCTCGCCCACCACATCATCACCCCTGGCGACACACTGCTGCTGCTGGCCCGCGGCGATTTTGTCGAGGAGTGGCAGGAGTCGAAGGAGTTCCTCGTCATTAACACTTGCACCGCCGAGGAGGGGGAAACAGAACAGCAAATCACCCTGAGGTGCCCGAGCTGCTGGCCCCTCGGCGACGAGCAGGTGGATGACAAAGGAAAGCCCGTGAAACTGTGGAAGCTGCCCATATGGTACCCGTATTTACTTATCCCCGCCTTCCTAGCGATGATCTCGAGCGCCATCGCTGGCTTTGAGATCGCCGTGTGCGCCCTCGTGGCGTGCATCGGCATCATCAGCATCGGCCTGCTCACGACCAGTCAGGCCCTGCAGCTCGTCGAGCTCGAGGTGATCGTGATGGTCGCCTTCTCGTTTGGTATTGGCGCCGCGATGGAGAACAGCGGCTTCGCCGCCTTCCTTGGGCAGACCGTCCGCGATGCGAATGTCAGCGGCATCGCGTTGCTCTATGTCATCGCCGCCATCACGACGCTCATGACCAACGTCATCACCAACAAGGCGTGCGTGCAGGTGCTGGTGCCGCTCATCGCGGCCATCTACCGAGCCCAGAAGGTCAACCCCTTGCCGCCCGTGATGATGTGCTGTTCCCTCGCGAGCATGGCGTTGAGCACGCCCCATGGGTTCGCGACGAACCTTATGGTGATGGGCCCCGGCGGCTACACCCCGTTCGACTTCATCAAGTTCGGCGTGCCGCTCAACATTTTAGGCACGGCCATTGTACCTCTCATCACGGCGGGCGTTTACCAGCTGTCTTGGTGACGTGGGCCATCGGGTAGCTCCCTCTCCTCGCTTCCGATGTTGTGGCAACGCCGAATCGTTGGTGAGACTCCCTCACGGAGTGCGACAGGCATTAATCGTTTGTTCACAAGCCAAACAGCACTGCGGTCGGAGGCGACCGAAGGATGATAACCACCGGTATCACTCCACACTCTGTGGCATGCGCGCGTCTCTCCCCGGCGGGACGTGCACCCACGACGAAGGTGTTTTCATGCTCAGTACTGCCGGGTGCGAGTCCTTGTCATTTCACGCACACGACAGAGTCATTGAGTTCCTCTTCCTACCTCCGAACCTCGATCCTTCCTGGCTGGCTAGATGGATGATGCAGCAGCTGTGGATCCCGCGCGGCGGGTTTGCGGTGAGATTGCGTGGTGCCACGCCGCCAACGCCAAAGCGCAGTGGATGAGTGCACTGGACTTGGCGTTGTCCGCGTCAGAATCGACGACGGCGCACCGTCGTGCAGCTCTTGGCATCGAAGTTGATGTGCGCCTGCACCCTCGCCTGGGTGTCCCTGTGCTGCGGCACGATCCGTTTCCCCCCATTGTACCATCGCCTCGATCGATCGTACATGGAGCGGACACGCTCGCTGTGGAGGAGGGACAAGAAGAGGCGGTGGCGGACTCCAGCCACACGACGCTCGATGAGTTTGCAAGACGTGTCGCAGACCTGTCGGTCGATCGTGGTCTCGGCCCGCCGCGCCGCGTCATCGTCAAGTTGGACGTCAAAGACGCCGCGTCGGTACCGCTGCTGCCTCACCTAAATGATTTTCGCTGCCGAAAGATGGGTGTCAATCCACCGCCGCTGCTGCAAGTTTGGTTCAATGCGGACCTCGTGGGCGCCTTGGGGCATGGTGGGACCGCCTCGTTTCCGGACCCCATGTCGTCTCTGCGATTAGCGACGACTGATCGTGGCTACGCGGAGCACCTTTCGATTGGATGGTCTGGGCTCCCGCCGGGGCCGCTCACCAGGGCCCACTACGACACGATGCGGTCCTTCGTCAACGACGCCATCCACAGCGGGGCGATGCAGCCCAGCGTCGTCAGAACGTTCACCGTACCCATTCAGTTTTCTCGCATTCGCGTACCGCTCAGCACAGAATCAGAGGCGACGTGTTCGGCCGAACAATTGGTCAACTTCTTGCAAACTGACTTGCGATTGCTGCTTCCGCAAACACCGGAGGTCTCCGTTACGTTTTGGAGAGGACGCGACGAAGTCATTCTGCCTGACGATTGCGATTGGATCGAACGACACTTTCCACCGGGCACCTTTGTGGTAGACCTGGACTAGGGCAGGTGTCGCTTCCTCTTCTTTTTTTGCATTCGTTTTGTTGCCATTGTTCGTCGGTCCATCCGTGAGGGGGACGCGACCCCCAAGACGTACGTATTTACCTTGTCGCGTTCCCTTTCGGAGTTCTCACTGAGGAAAATCAGTCAGAGCTCCTGTCACGCACGATCGCATCGCAGCGCTTGCCATCACTTGACCCTTCCCGGCTACCTCCTCCCGGCGTGATGCTTGCTCACGTATTCCGACTGGGGCGGTCTGCCCTGGGCCGCGGACGGAGGCGCCCTCGGGTGCCTCTCGAGGCGACCTTCGGAAGGATGCGCCCCGTCGCATGAAGACCTTCGAAGCGTCATCCTCTGATTTTGCCGATCCCGTCCGCGTCCGATGGCATGTATCAGTTTCATGTTGGATGTGAACATGAAGCCCGACCATTCACAGCAATCAACATCGTGATGACCATTCACCATACTTGCTCAATTTCCGACCGGACGAAACGGCGATGACCGACAACCGGACTCAAAGACTGATTCGCCCGATATTCCGAGGGCCATCGGGCTGGCAACATCCTCCCCCTACGCCATCCCGTGATGACCTCCGTACACGATGCTTTCGGAACTGCGCATGACCGACGAAGTACACACATTGCTTGGGGATCTGATCGGACTCACACTGCCTACTTTTTCTCCTCACGGCGTGATGCTTGCTCACGTATTCCGACTGGGGCGGTCTGCCACCTGGGCCGCGGACGGAGGTACCCTCGGGTGCGTCTCGACGCGACCTTTGGAAGGATGCGCCCCGTCGCATGAAGACCTTCGAAGCGTCATCCTCTGATCGCCGATCCGGCCCTTATCGCCAGCACTGCCGTCATCGTGATGAGACGAGACGGCGATGACCGACGAAAGGGACGTTAATTGCTGTGGCTCGAACACGCAAGTCTGTGATGACCTCCGTACACGATGCATTCCGGAATTACTCATGACCGACGAGGCACACACATTGCTTGGGGATCTGATTTGACGTCTCCCAGCCGCCTTTTCGCCGGCGTGATGCTTGCTCACGTATTCCGACTGGGGCGGTCTGCCACCTGGGCCGC
>ERZ1292633.3997-Hain-H41-02um-R1-3997-length-13928-cov-6_pt1 | contig 13928 bp, 13 predicted proteins | sample MGYA00564406_ERZ1292633 | MGnify/ENA primary metagenome ERZ1292633 (study PRJEB36523, sample SAMEA6512639) | groundwater metagenome | collected 2019-01-08 | study: AquaDiva: Metagenomics assemblies of 32 groundwater samples
TTCCGTTTTACCGTATTTGAGCGTGCGCTCGCCGCCGGAATTATTGGACACGATGCCGCCCATCGCACAAATTTCGCGGCTGGCGGGATACGAGGGAAGTATGAGGCCCTTTCCCATCGTCGCCTTCTCAAAATCCCTATAGAACACCCCCGGCTCGGTTATTGCATATCCTCCTGCCTCCTGCCTCCTGCTCACTGCCACCTCTCCGATGTGATTCATGTGCTTCATGAAATCCACGACGACGCTGGTGGTGAGCGGGCCGCCCGACATATCGGTTCCGGCGGCACGCGCCGCGAGCGAGACCTCCGCGCCCGCGGAGCGGGCGCGGGCAATCTCTCTCACTACCGCACTTACATCCTCCGCATCTACGGGATACACCACCAGCTCCGGCGTCCGCGTAAAAAGCGATGTATCGCGACTCATCTTCGCGAGCGTCTCCGCATCATCGCTCACCTCTCCGTGCATCGCGCCCGCAAGCGCGGTTTTCAAATCATCAACATTCATTGTGTACAGTATACCTTTTCAATGTGCGTCAATGCTATGTTGAAAACAATGCGCGCTCGCACGTTCAATGTAGTAATGATGTTGCTAATTATGGGAATGCCGCTCGTTGGACATGCGAGTGTTCCCGACCCATTCATTTATGGCCCACGTCTTATCGGAATGTTGGTCACACAATATCCTTCATTACAGACAGCGGTTCGAGTCGGTAATACCCCGACGCTCCAAGTGTTTGTGCATAGCAATTTCGGCACCCCGCCAAAGGTCTCTGCTAATCTTGCACAGTTCGGACTTTCCCAGTCTGCTACGACAAGTGGTCAATGGGCGGGATATGGCGCACAGTATTATCAGGCCTATTTCTACAACTTCGGTCCTTTATCGGTCAGCACTGACACTCCAGATGGTCTCTATGAAATTCCGATTACCGCGACGAACGCGATCGGCAATACCGCGATGGCGACTACGAGTATTCTGGTCGACAACGCTCTACCAACAATCTCGCTCTCAAACATAACCTTTTCTACCTCTACTACTTCGCCACGCGCTGGCGATTATATGTATTTGAGCGGGTCTGCTAGCGGAACGGGAAGCGCATTAAAAGTATCGGGTCTTTTTGAAGGCCTATTCGATGCAAACGGGAACTCGATTTCGTGGTATGCCCGCCTGACCGGAGACATGATTGCGTATAATCCGCGACCCATCGACGATGCGCTTGCTTCTTCGACTGACGGTACATTTACAAATGTACCCATCAAGTTATCCGAGTCTGATGACCCTGGACAAATAGCGCGAGCAGTATCATTTCGTGTTCGTATCACCGTCTATGACGAAGCGGGGAATACTGCTGGTACAAGTTTGACCGTGCCTGTTCCGAAACCTCCTCCGCCCGACCCTTGTGCAGTTCCCGGAGCGTGCGCCTCGAACGTCCTCTTCCTGCCCGGCATCGAGGGAAGTCGATTATATGAAGGGCTCGGATGCGGGAAGACGGCTGAAGAGAAGCTTTGGGACCCTGTTGGCGAATCGCTTATTAAAATCTTGCGCGGCGCAGGCGACGATAAAGTGAAAAGGCTATTTCTTGATTCAACAGGCAAGGGCGTGTGCAGTGATATTTATGCGAAGACGGACGACATTATTGACTCGGTTAAAGGCAACAATATATACAAATCACTGATTGATGAGATGAATGGGCTCGAGACCAACGGCACCATCAATGACTGGAAGCCGGTCGCGTATGACTGGCGACTTTCTTTTAGTGACTTGCTGAACAAAGGTAGCGAACGAGACGGCAAGATATTTTATACAGAGGCGACGAGCACACCCTACATCGAGCAGACGCTTCGCGCACTCGCGGGGAGCTCAAAAACGAAGAAGGTGACCATCGTCGCGCACAGCAACGGCGGTCTCATCGCTAAAGCGCTCCTGAACAAACTTGGCGGTTCAACCGCCAAGTTGTTAGTGGATAAAATAATCATGGTCGGCGCGCCGCAGAGCGGCGCGCCTGTTGCCATCGGCGCTCTCCTCTACGGTCTTGACCAGGGTATTTCTAAATGGGGTATCCCCATTCTGCACAGCGCAGTCGCGCGCGAACTTGCCCAGAATTCGCCGATGGCGTATCACCTGCTCCCGTCAGAAGATTATCTGGAGAGCACGGCAAGCGATTCGGCCCACCCCGTCGGGTCCTTCGCGGGCGACGCCTACGCCAAAGAAATCGGCGCCTACGGCGCCGCCATAAACAACACAACAGAGCTTGATAACTTCCTGCTTGCTTCCTCTCTTAATTCAAATCTTGTGGACTATGCCAACAGTCAGCACACCGCGCTCGATGTCTGGGCGCCGCCAGAGGGTATTGAAGTGAGCCAGATTGCCGGTTGGGGAGCCGACACCGTCGCGGGGATTGACTTCTACACGCCTCCGCCCGTGAACGCGCTCACAGCCCTTGAGCCGATGCGCGCGTATCGCCCACTCTTTACCGAAGACGGCGACGGTGTTGTCCCCGTCCCGAGTGCTCTCATGATGGCATCCAGCACGAGCGTAAAAAGGTATTGGGTTGATTTAGCCAAGATTAATAATGTACCAGGTGCTCCAATCAAATATAGCCATAAGAATATTCTGGAAATTTCGTCGCTTCGGGACTTTATAAAAAACATTATTAAAAACAGTACAAGCACACTCCCGATTTATATTTCTACAAGCCAGCCGTCGCCAAATACTGAAAATAAAAAACTCACCTTCTTCCTCCACTCACCGCTCACGCTCCAACTCACTGACGCTTCGGGGAATGTTACCGGTCTCGCCGAGGACAACTCCATCACCCAAGACATTCCCGACTCCGTTTACGGCGAGTTCGGCGAGGTGAAATATATTACCGTTCCTCAAGGCAGCCAGTATGAACTTACGCTCCATGGGCAAGAAAGCGGGACCTTCTCGCTCGATATACAAGAATCCTCGGGCGGCGTTATCACCGCTTCTAGTACTATTGCGAGTGTCCCAACAACGGCGAACACTCTGGTTGGTCTCACTATTTCAGACGGCATAGATACCGCTTCAGCGCTCACGGTTGACGTAAACGGCGATGGTACGGATATAATCACGCTCATTCCAACGGTCGGAGAGACCGTGAATTATGAGCCGCTCGAAGACCCTGAGCCTGTCGAAGGGCCGGCGCCTGCTTCAGAATCCGAGCCAACTCCGGAGTCGGCATTGCCGGCACAGGCGAGCCCCAGAAGCGGCGGCAGCAGAAGGGGCAGTAGAGCGTCAACTCTCGCCGCTATTCCGGCGCCAGTCGTAACCACAGTAGATGCGCAAACGACTATCACTGAACCAGCCGTCACAAATACTCCCGCGACAATGATTCCTATCGCGGTCACTCCCCCGTTGCGGCCTCCGGTAGCGACACAGAGCGTTCCTAAGCGTCTGCAACCGCCTGCGACCGTCGCGAACACGATGCCTAATTTCTCGCAAACCGCATCGGTATATAACGCCGCTTCTCAACAGCCGCTCTTCGCAAGGATGGGCAGAGCAGTCTATAATGGTCTCTATGGATTCTGGTTCGCGCTGAAGAAATTCTTTTAATTCAAAATGAAAACAAAAATTATCCAATTTATTCCGGCGCTGTTCACTCTACTAGGATTTAGTTTCGCACCGATCAGTTATTGGTGTATTTATTCGAATGGATACTGCTACGCGACTTGGGTTCATCAAATCTATCCATATTTTACAAACCCACTATATAATTTTTCTCTTTTCTTACTACCAATCGTCATTATCCTTGCGTTCGTCTCACGAGAAATATTTAAATCATGGCTAAAGCTCGTAGTATGGGCTATACCACTCGCAATTATTTTTATCGCAATGACACCTGTAGTTGACACCTCGCTTCTTCCATTCTCTAGAGACGATGCCGCGCGCCTCGCCGGCCAAGTCTTCTCTGCCATCTCCCTCCTCCTAATACTTTGGAAATGGTTCTCCCTCCGCCGCTCCGGACAAGTCTAACCGAGCCGAGTTCTGAGATGAGTTCACCAGAAGAGTACAAGTTAGCTCCTCTCATAAAGTTGAAATATTCAGCCATGTGTTTGGCAATTAAACGAGGATTCTCCTTTTCGTAAGCTTCAAAAACGACTTCAATAGTCGCAGTATAAATCTTTATTTCAGTCATAATGTTTGGTTCATGGCTCAGAGTAGTAATTATAAAAAATTATCCCAGATCCTTTTTTATACACAACTTGTTTCTGTGGATCACAGCGCATAAGGGCTTGTGCCTCAGATCGCCACATGATCTAATGGTGGGGACAAGCAAAACTGCTTATGATAAACCCAAACCCAGCAAAGATTGCGGATATTCTGAATTCCTCTATTCAATTTGCCGTACCAAAATATCAACGAGAATATACATGGGGTAAAACCGAAGCTCTAGATTTCTTTGAAGATTTGAAGGGTTATATTGAATCCGAAACCGGCAATCTTTTTTTAGGCACTCTAATTTTTGACATTTCTGAAGAACGCAATAAAAAAATAAAAATAGTTGATGGTCAACAAAGACTGACGACTTTGCTCCTATTACTTATTGCTTGCAGAAATTTAGCGAAAAAGAAGAAAGCAACGAGACGCGTTGCAGAAATGATTCAACAAAAAATAATGTTCGAGAATCCAGCTACAGCCGAATCTCTCGGACCAAGGTTAATCGCGTCAGAATCAATCAAAGATGTATTTGAGGAGATTTCAAAATATGAATGGAATGGAGAATTTCCTCTTAAAATCGGAAACAAACATGTGAAACTGCAGGTTAGAAGAATAAAGCCAATCTATGACTATTTTTACAAAGAAATTGAAGATTTTGATCATCAAAAATTGAGTAGTTTTTTAGAAGCTATTTATGAAACCTACGCCGTTCGTATTGATATTCAGGATGAAGTAGAAGCGTTTAGTATTTTTGAAAGAACAAATGCGCGTGGAGTTGATCTTGAGGCCTCTGATTTACTTAAGAACTATCTTTTTGCAGCCGGTGTCGATGGTCTTGAAGAAATTTGGCCACAAATTATTGAGAATTCAGATGGTACGGTTCTAAGAATGTTTAAATATTTCTATGTCGCCAGAAATGGATATGTCGCAAAATCTGATCTTTATAAGAAAATTAGAAAATATGGAACAGATATTGGAGCAGAGGAATTGGTAAAAGAATTGGATGAGTTCTCTCGTTATTACAGTACTATTCGAACAGGGGATGAAAGTGCAATAAAGAACTACTTCGAGTCCCTCGGCTGTAGTGTGATCGCCAGAGATCAAAATAAATATGAAAAAATCCATTTAAGCCTTGAGGGATTGAGACTATTCAAAATCTCGCAGATCTACCCATTAATTTATGCTGCGATACGTTGTTTTATAAAGAATGGAGGAGGTACTGATCAGAATAAGTCGAAAAAACTAATCGGATTCTTTGAAGTTCTAGAAAAGTATCATTTTATAAATAGTGCAGTTTGCACAAGAATTGGTAATGAAGTGGAAAAACTTTATGCTGATTTTTGTAAAAAGTATGAGGCATCTAAAAACTTTGAAGATACAACAAATGAACTCGTTAGGGAATTGAAAAAAAGACTTGCCACAGAAAAAGAGTTCGAATCTCGCTTCATTGATATTAATTATTCTTCGGAATACATCCCTCTTATTTCTTATATTTTTGATCGGATAAATAACTTCGGTTTACATCCTGGACAAAGAGTCCATATATTTAATCCAGATCAGAAGGTTTCAAGAAAGAATCACAATATTGAGCACTTTTATCCTCAAAAGCCAGATGTTGAAATTTCTAATCCAAAAGTGTTGGAAGTCGTTGATAATATTGGTAATTTACTTGCAATCAGTTTTAGAACAAACTCAAGCTTAGGTAATTTAAGTCCAGAGAAAAAACTTAAGAAATTAAAGGGCGAACTTGAAAATGAGATACAAAATCTTTCATATGTGCGAGATTTCATAAAGAAATATGAACGATACGCTCCAATATGGAGTAATAAAATAATACTTCATCGCGCTAAAGAAATAGGAGAAGAGGCTTACAAAAAAATATGGGAGATCAAGTAGTAAATCCACAAGGCGTCACCTTTCGGGAAGTGGAAGTGAAAGATAGAAAATATAAAGTTTTACTTATTACAAGGTTCGACCTTGTAGGAATATAGCCCGTAGGTACGCCACGCTGGGGCGGCTGTTGTGTGGCGCTATCCACAACTTGTCGCTATAGCGACAAGTCTTGGATACCATCCACAATATGATGCGGTCGTCCTCTATTTTGGATAGTATCCACACTATGTACCGGTCGGCATAAATCGTGGATAGTGGGTGATATCTGCGGTTCTATGAGTTCGTGCGATATGATAGGAGCATGGCGGATAAATACAATGCGGTGTGGGTGTCGCATTCGTCAATTGGGGACTTCTTGAAGTGCCCGCGCCTCTATTACTTGCACAATGTGTATAAGAATCCGGACACCGGACGGAAAATAACGATTGTGAATCCTGCGCTCTCGCTCGGGAGCGCAGTGCATGCGACGCTTGAAGCGTTGGGGACACTACCGGTCGAGGAGCGCCTGCGCTGCGACCTGCTCGCCGATTTTGAGAAGGAGTGGGCGGCGAATGCGTCCGGCAAGAAAGGCGGATTTACAAGTGGCGAGGAAGAGGCGGCCGCGAAAGCGCGCGGCCGCGCCATGATTGAGCGGGTAATGCAGAATCCCGGACCGATTGCGAAGAAAACAATTCGTCTCAAAGAATCCGAGAACAACATGCCCCCGAATTTCTATCTTTCTGAAGAGGACAATATTATTCTCTGCGGGCTCATTGATTGGCTGGAGTATGTTGAGACAGATGACAGCATTCGCGTTATTGATTTCAAGACGGGGAAGAATGAGGAAGGCGAGGACTCGCTTCAGTTGCCGATATATCTCCTATTGCTAAACGAACTCCAGAAGCGCCGCGTGAGCGGCGCGGCGTATTGGTATCTCGAGAAGAATGATGCTCCAACCGAGATGGCTCTGCCGGATGCGGCCCAAGCGAGAGAGAAGGTTCTCGCGCTCGCGCGGCGTGTGAAAGACGCTCGCGAACGGCGCGCGTATGAGTGCCCGCGCGGCCCCGCGAGCTGTTTTGCCTGTCAACCGTACGAAGCGATATTAAAGGGCGAAGCAGAGTACCTCGGCGTCGCCGGCTATGGCCAAGACGCGTACCTAATCTGAAACGACTATCCACAATAAGAGACGGTCGTCCCTTGTTTTGGATGGTGACTAGTTATGCACCTGGCGCCGCCCCGCAGAGCGGGGCGGGAGTATCATACAAGCATTAGTCGAATAACATTGTTGGTATGAATCACCTTAATCCAAGGAAGACCGGTCTCGCATTCGGTACGCTTGTAGGCGGCTTGCATCTCGTCTGGGCTATCCTCGTCGCGCTCGGCTGGGCGCAGGCGCTCGTCAACTTCAGTTTATGGGCGCATATGGTCAGTGCGCCGGTAGTCATCAAAGCGTTTGACTTTTCCGCGGCCGTCACGGTTATTGTCATTGCCACAGTCGTTGGTTATGTTCTCGGTTATGCTTTCGCGAAAATTTGGAATTGGTTACATCGCGGCTAACATCACGTATAGTGTCTGAATGACACAAGGAGAGGCGCTCACGATACTGAAGACGGGGGCGAACGTATATCTGACCGGCGAGCCCGGGAGTGGGAAGACGCATACGATAAACGAGTTCATCGCGTGGTTGCGCGCGTCAGGCATCGAACCCTCAGTGACTGCGGCGACCGGCATCGCCGCAACACACGTCGCGGGTATGACACTGCACTCCTGGAGCGGCATCGGCATTAATGAGTCGCTCTCTCGCGTCGATGTGGACCGTATCGCGAGCAAGGAACATATCGCGAAGCGCCTTATGAAAGCGAAGGTGCTTATTATTGAGGAGATATCAATGCTCTCGGCGACGACGTTTGAAATGGCGGATGTGATTTGCCGTGAAGTGCGCCGCGTTGATGCGCCCTTCGGCGGGCTTACGGTTATTCTCGTGGGCGATTTTTTTCAATTGCCGCCTGTGTCGCGAAGACGTGAAGTAGAGTTCGCATACGCGTCAAAAGTTTGGCGCGACTTAAATCTGCTCACTTGCTACCTGACCGAACAGTATCGACAGGACGATACCGCATTTCTCGGCGTGCTTTCCGCGATACGTTCGGGAAATGTCGAGACGCTGCACTACGAGGAGTTGATGAGGCGTCACATTGAGCCGACAGAACTTCCCGCGGACGCGCCAAAACTCTTTTCGCATAACGCGGACGTCGACCGCATCAATGCTACCGAACTCGCAAAACTCCCGGGCGCGTCAAAGAAATTCAAGATGAGTTCGAAAGGGAAGGATTCGCTCGTGGAGGGGCTTATGCGCGGATGTCTCTCGCCAGAAGTCCTGGAACTGAAAGAGGGTGCGGCGGTAATGTTTACCAAGAACTCGCCGCCTGCCTCCGCAGGCAGGCAAGGGCGGTTCGTCAATGGGACGCTCGGCATCGTCGCCGGCTGGGCGGCTGACGGTATGCCGATTATTAAAACTAAAAATGGCCTACGAATTACGACCGAGCCGATGGAGTGGCAACTTGAGGAACAGGGAAAAGTGCGTGCGAGCATCTCGCAGATACCGCTTCGGCTCGCCTATGCGATGACGGTGCACAAGAGCCAGGGGATGAGTATGGACGCGGCCATTATGGATTTATCAAAAGCGTTTGAATACGGGCAGGGATATGTCGCGCTCTCACGCGTACGCAGATTGAGCGGCGTGTATCTCACCGGCCTCAATAAACGTGCACTTGAAGTACATCCGGAGATTTTAGAAAAAGATGAAGACCTCCGCGCCGCGTCTGACGCGGCGCGGGATACATTCGTGACAATGCCGGAAGCAGAGACGACAACGATGCAGAAGAAATTTGTAAAAGCGATGGGAGGAGCGTGGTTTGATGCAAGCACGAAATCCGAAGCACGAAATCCGAAACAAAAAGTTGTGAGATTGCCGGGAAGATTAGCAGAAACACTGCAGACCGTGCGGGACTCAAAAAGTTTGAAAGAGGCAGTCAAAGCGCGCGGGCTCGTCGCCTCAACCATCGTGAAGCATCTGGAAGAGCTCGCAGAAATAGGGAAGCTCGCGCGCGCCGACTTCGCTCATCTCATTCCACTCAATATCATTGACGAGATTCACGAGGCGCTCGCAACCTCTGGAAGCGAGCGCCTCTCACCCGTCTTCCACGCGCTCCGCGGCCGCCATTCTTTTGAAACAATTCGACTTGTCCGACTCATGCGAGATTGAGAGCGAGAGCACCGTACAGACCAGAATGGTCGCCAAGAGCGGCGAGGCGGATGTCGGGCAATTCGGGAAGCTCTTTGTTGATAGAGCGAAGAGTGGTTGTCACGCGTTCAAGCGGAATGGCGTTTACCCCAATGGAGAGAGACCCTCCAAGCACGACACGTTCGGGAGACCAGAGCAGAATGGTGTTATACAGTCCTCGTGCAATGTTATCAGCGCACTCGTTCAATATCGCAGGGTCGGTGATATCGCGCGGAGGGGTACCGTATCTCGCCTCGAGCCCCGAACCGGAGACCAGTGCTTCCCATTCGGGCGCGTTTGCATCGAGACCAAGGAGCTGATGTCCGATTTCAAAACCAAATGCAGTCCGGTCGATGCGACCATCGACGACGCGTGCGCCGTTTACACCCGTACCCACCGCAATATAGGCGACAATTGAAATACCCCTCCCGGCGCCAAACCGCGCTTCGCCAAGTGCGCCAAGCGCCACATCATTTTCGAAACGGACAGGAACGCCAAGTGCCTGGCCAAACGCGTCCGCTACATTTTTTCCTTCCCACCCTCGCAAGTGCGGAGACCGCAGCAATATCTGACGGTTCGCGGAAAGGAGTCCGGCGATACCAATCACGCCTTGAGTGATAGAACGACCGTGCGCGGCGCGAAGCGCCGCGTCTCTAAACGCCGCGACCCCTGCATCACCTTCAGCAGGAGTATTAAGCACTATGGCCTCTTCAAAAGAGTCGGACGCATCACTCGCCGCAATGCGCATATGAGTCGCACCTATGTCCGCGATGATAATCATGACTCCAGCATGTTACGCTTGAATTCCGCGATGAGCGGCGTTGTCGCATCCGGCGCCTGGTATTGTTTCGCGAGTGCAAGCGCCGTCCAAACCCCCATGAGGACACCGTTCAGAGCTTTTTCAAGACCGTTCGCGCCAACAAGTTTAACCGTAGAGACCGCAACCCCGCGCGCTTCAAGGAGTCCCTGCATCAAATGCATTCTTTTACTGATGCGTGGATTATCATCGCTATCCTGTAGCATGAGCACATGAAGATGGGAAGAAAGCATCCGTGCCTGTTCGACGCTGTCGAAGCCCGAGAGCTCGTTGTGACACACTTCGGGAAAGAAATTATAAAATGACGGAACCTTGCTCGTCTCGTTAAACGCTATTTTCCAGATATAGGCAAGTGGTGCATTAAAGGTAGATGCATATATGAGGGGAATGGAACCGACAAGTCGTTTTGCGAGTGCTTCACCGTCCACCTGTCCTTTCCTCACCTCTACGCCCGAACCGATTTTGCGAATGTCAGTTTCAAGGTCTGTGTTGCGCATGAACCGCGCGAACGCGAGCATGAACGCGCCCACAGCCATCCGCGGCTCGACTTTTTTCTTCGGTATGAGAATGAGCGGTAATTCGTGTTCTTCGGCGAAGCGCGCAAGTGCTCCGCCAGTCGTTACGACTGCAACGGCGAGCCCATCCTTCACCGCTTCTCGTGCCGCGTCCAACGTTTCTTCCGTTTCTCCCGAATACGAGCTTGCAATGATGAGTGCCGTGCGCAGACGCTCGGGGGACTCTCGCGGCACTCCGTAGTCGCTATGAATCAAAAGGTTAAGCGCCGGATTATGCCGAAGCAATAGACGGGCGCCCAAGTGCGAACCGCCCATGCCGCAAACGATGAAATGCACAACGTTCTCCGGCAATCGTTCGGCGCGAACAAGTTCCGGTTTCCACGCGAACTGTTCGGAGAATCGTAGAATTTGCTCCTCCATGCCGTTCATTCTAACATTCCCAAAGGCGAAACTCTTTCGCATATCGCTCACGTGACGACTTTTCTGACAATACACAAAGGAGTTTGTTCGGCGGATTGCCCGAGCGGATTATCTTTGAACACCTCTTTGCAGAAAGCATCCGAAATATCTGTGCTGGATTTTCCAAGAACGGCAACGCCGAGGTCATTCGCATCAATGATAACGATGTCATAATGCAGTTCCGCACTCAAGTTTCGCGCCACTTTTTCCGGCTCGGCCGGTCCTAACTTTGCATACGTATTGTACGGCGGGAGTGTATAGTCGCACGGGCCGTCGATGGCGTTTATACCTTTCCCGACGATGGTATAGAACAGGCCTTTGATGCCGAAGGGTTTCGTCATAGCGGCCACGAGCGCTCCCAAGAGTATCCTTGCCGCTCCCGCTTCTCTGATAGCGAGCTCCATCGTCCACGGGCTCCCGAGCCCGATACCGTAAGGGGATTTGTGGACGAATGTTACAAGCAATTTTGCAAGCAGCGACGGCTTGATATCGGTTATCGGGAACGCTCTGCCTTGGCTTATCGCCACAATGCGCTCGCTTATGAAAAGGAGGTCGCCGTCTACCAGATGCGGTTTCGCATACCGCTTCACGATGTCGCTCATCGTGTCGTCCTTGGTGACAACGTGGGTCTTAATCGGCAGCCGCGCGTATGTCCCACCCGCTAGTCTAATAGTCAATTGCTTGTCTGCATTCGGCTTCAATTCTTGCATCGCGTTCATGGTATCATTTTTCTATGAAAACCTCCGCGCTCTATTTGCGCACTATTATTTTCGGCATTAATGACAGTCTCGTCTCTACGGTCGGCTTTCTCGCCGGTATCAGTGTTGCGGGAGTGCCGCGTTCTACAATCGTTCTTACCGGCATTATCTACGCGCTCGTTGAAGCATTCTCAATGGCGATGGGCGACTTTCTCTCAGAAGAATCGGCCGAGGAATATATAAGCAAGTCCAATGTCAATGACCGTTCTTCGGTGATAGCGGCAGTTTTGATGTTCATTTCCTGCGTACTTGCATCCCTCATTCCTCTCGTCCCCTACATCATATTCACTTCGGGCACTGCGCTCATTGTATCCATCTGCCTGTCCGTCCTCTCGCTATTCATCGTCGGTATGGTGGGTGCTCGCTTCTCGCGTCTCCCGATGCTGTGGCGCGGCGCCCGGATGGCATTTCTCGGCGGAGCCGCGATTGCCATGGGCGTCGCCATCGGCGCATTCATGCCGGCTGTCTAATATGGCACTGGACACACAGCTCTTCCTCCTCCTCAACAACCTCGCAGGGCAGTCGCCTTTTCTTGATAGTGTCATTGTATTTTTTGCTTCGTATCTGGCGTATATTCTGCTCGTTTTCTTCCTCGCTTTCTTGTTCTTTTCTCAATATCAAAATCGTGAGAAGTTGCAAATATTTTTGGTAACTATAATTTCCAGCATCGTCGCGCGTGTTGGCGTTACCGAACTCATCCGCTTTTTCTATCACCGCCCACGCCCGTTCACCGATCTCCCCGTCCACCAGTTGCTTGCAAGTAGCGAGTGGTCGTTCCCGTCGGGGCACGCGGCGTTCTTCTTCGCAATGGCGACCGCGGTCTATCTCTATAACAAAAAATGGGGTATTGCCTTTTTTATAGCAGTGATACTTATGACGATAAGCCGCATAATCGCCGGCGTCCATTATCCGTCGGATATCGTCGGTGGGGCGCTTATCGGCATCATCGTTGCCTATATCACATTCCGCATATTGACAAACAAAAGTCAATATGCTAACATTGAAACAACGAGGTAGCTACTGGCTATTTCGGTAACCAATCCAATGGTATCACTTACAGCCCTTATGGGGTTTTTACTTTTTTCTGGCGGCGCTCAGGCGCTACCAGCCCACGCGATGGCGCCCAAAGCGCCACCGCAGCAGGCGTACGCGGTGACGCTTACCGCGTACAACGCCGTACCGGAACAGACCGACAGCGACCCTTTTGTTACCGCCTCCGGCGCGTACTCCAATCCGGAAGTGGTCGCGGCGCGCTCCCGAAACCTTGCCGATACATTTCCGTTCGGCACCATTATTGAACTTGACGGGTCGAATATCTCGTCGGGGGAAACGTGCGGCTACGATGTCGTCGCGCACCGCATCGGGTACCGCGTTATCGCCGATGCGATGAATGCGCGCTATACCGACCGCATTGACGTGCTCTTTGATACGAAAGCGGACTACGCGACGACCGATAAAGGAATGAAAAATGCGGCGGAGGTACTCGGCATTTGCGAGGGAGTCACCATTCGTGTCGTGGGACATATTGATATAAAAAACATACCGAAAACACAAACGGAACTCGCGAAATTGGTCGTCGGGAAGAACGGTCTCGCCCTCAAGTGATATCATTAACGAATGAGGCGTCTCACGCGTGCGCACTCCGGGCTCACGTCACGGGAATACAAAAAACTCGCGTGCCTCACCACGCCGATTAAGATTCAGGATTTCCTCGATGCGTTTGCGTTCAATTGGGAGAAGAAAGGCGATACCCATATGTCGCCGCGCCGCGCGCTCCGTGAGAAGAAAGCACACTGTATTGAGGGAGCGTTTCTCGCCGCCGCCGCGCTTTGGCTCCACGGCGAACCGCCACTGCTCATGAATGTCTCGGCACGGCTCGGGAAGGGAGACGTGGACCACGTCGTCGCGCTCTACAAGCGGGGCGGATACTACGGCGCCATCAGCAAGACGAATCATGCAGCGCTTCGGTTCCGCGACCCGATTTACCGTACGCCGCGCGAGCTCGCGCTCTCGTATTTCCACGAGTGGTTCATAAATGAGACGCGGGA
>ERZ1292633.3999-Hain-H41-02um-R1-3999-length-13926-cov-8_pt1 | contig 13926 bp, 6 predicted proteins | sample MGYA00564406_ERZ1292633 | MGnify/ENA primary metagenome ERZ1292633 (study PRJEB36523, sample SAMEA6512639) | groundwater metagenome | collected 2019-01-08 | study: AquaDiva: Metagenomics assemblies of 32 groundwater samples
CTTCCGATCTCGTTGGCGGACATTGATACAGATAAATTATGATTATAAACAAAAAAGAGTGATACTCGACGGAAGGAATAAGTAATCCTATCGACTTTGACAATGTTGGACGACATTCAATCAACAGTCATTCCTTGGAGATCGCCGACGGCACTTGATCGCGTCGCGTGTGTTGGCAGCCATAAACTCAAGCGAAAGACGACAAAACGTACAAAAGAAACGAACAGAGTGGGGGAGCTTTGGATACCACCATCGGTTCACTACAATGGCGGGCGAGGACGACGCGGGGGTAGAATCCTCACCGTCTTCTGCAGGAGAACAAGCATCCCTGGTACCCCTCGGTGACCACCCGGAAGGACAACATGACGTCCTTCACCAGCTTGCCATCGCAGAGCAGCTCAAGCGACCCGGCGTCGTCAACGAACTGCAGTACGCCACGAACCGGCCGGTCTGGATGCACGTAGACCTCCATGGTGAAACCATGATCGTCCGGATCTTCGAATAAAATGCGAATCGGCTGATCATCGCAAGTTGATCCTGAAGGATGATCCCGACCGTTTTCCGGTTGATAATATCGAGACGGAGACCCAGTTTGGCTCAAAAACGAAGACGGTTGTTGAAAGTCCGCCACCGAAAAAGTGGACGGTGTATCCCCGCGATGCCGATTGGCATCGTCGTACCGATGCCTTCGCTTGCTCAATCCCGCGGCGGGTGGGAGGGTGGAGGAAAACTGTAACCGGCAACGATCGTCGATCATCAAGTCCGCGAACGAGAGGCCTTCGTCGACGACGAGACGACGGTCGCAAAGTAAGTACGGCGGCAGACTGTCAAGAGGAGGCTCAGGCCGGCACAGCTGTCGGAGAACCTCAACTTTGTCGGAAGACCGAACCGCGACGGGCCGCGTCGGACCTTCGTCCGCCGCAATGAGCAGACGAAGCACTGGCTCGCGGCGGGACGTGGGTACGAGCCGTGGTGTGTTGAGCCGCTCTTCGGGCAGCACGCGTGGCACCAAGAACTCACATTTCATGACTCGGCCGGGAGGCAAGGCGCACACCCTGAGATTGGCGGGCAGCTCGCTGTTGTGGCACGTGAGCCTCACATTGCTGGGAATCTCACCGAGGCCATCGGCGATTTGGACCCTCAATTGAGACACGCGCGTGCCTTCGGTGATCGGCACTTCCTCGATGGTATCCTGTATCTGCACCCGAGCCGTCAACGGCGGTGACGGCTGCCCAGACGACATGATAAATTAATATTGCTGAATGGAACAATATTTCAAAAAATTCCTTTCTTCTTGTTTGCATTTGAGTAGAGCATGTCGGCTCTCCTCTGGAAACGAAAAAACCGAGAGAGTTCCATCATCCAGATTGAGTCACGAGGCGCCAATGAGCGGCGGCAATGTTGTTCTCCCGAAAGTACCTTGCCTGCTGCGACGCGATCCAATCCTGTCGATCGCGCTGCAGCGCATCTTGCTGAGCGGTAAGCGTCGCTCGCTGCCGTCGGAAAGCGGCAAGCTGCGAGTCAGACTGAAAATCAACTCCGTAGCAATATACCAAAAGTGGCAGCACGCGGCAGGCGTAGAGACACCGCATGCGGGCGTATCCCTCGGGTGAGTGCAAACCGCAACGAGAACAGTGACGCTGCAAATGGCGGCTCAGTTGAGCGGATCGCCACGATGCAGCCGCAAGGTGAATCCATCCGACTGTTAGGTTGGACCGCCTTTCGGTTGCCATATGACTCGGCCTTTGGTCTCCATCATCATCACCATCATCGGTTGGGCCCTCTTTCATCGCCCCTTCGCTGACCGTCTTTTCCAACGTGGTTGAAATCTGGTCAGAAGGCTGAGGTTGCCGGGGCGTTGTCGCAACCAACGTCGCAGCCTGTCGTCGAAGCTCCGATGACACAGTGACATTGAGTTCCAGGGCGTCGTAAGCATCCAAGACCACGACCCCGAGCCGAACACGTTTCCGTAGGTCGGACACGTACTTGTTCACCGCTTGCCGCTTCAACGCAGGCGCCGCCGCGTACAACACGTCCTTGAACTCCCACGTTTTCATTCCATTCAGACCGTCTCGTCGAGCCTCTGGCGGCGGATGGCGTGGCGGTGCAAAGATCGTGTCGTGCGCGCGTTTGAGGATCGCGGCTCCCTCGTGCTCCATCGCGACGCCATGATCATCATTGTCCCCGCGCGGCTCGTCATCCGACACTCGCCTGTTTTCGAGTAACCTCGCGGACACCACATCGCCTGAATGATTAGTTAGGGCGGACGAAACGCACTCTGCCGGGACATAACGGCGACCACTCGGTCCTCCAAGGACCGATCGCATGACATGGCTGTCGAGGTCGGAAGCGTAGTGAGCCTGGCTTGCTGAAAGTTGGGCTTCGTACGCCATTGAGCGGGTACGGTGAGCGGTCCACGAGGCGCAAAACGGACTGCCGCGGCGGGTGCGGTTGGACGCAGGGGGAGCCGCCAGTCGTTTCCTCTTTTCAGTCTGCTGGTTTCGTTCGGCTACCGGGTCGTCGCACGTTGAGCGCCACCGGTTGACATTCTTGCGAAGGAGGTCTCGGATCCACGGCACCGTCCACAGGGACTCTTCGACACCCGCGAGGACCAAATAAGGATTGGCGTAGTAATCAAATCGCATCGGCAGCGACGAAGCGCTTGCACTGCCCCCAGGGTACCCCCCGGCCCCCCTCGCTCTCCTCGCGTTCCTCGTTTGATCGCGCCACATTTCATTCGTCGCATGCTCGACGCTCACGTAGTGCAGGCCGCCCAGGGACGCGAAACGTCGGTAGTTTCCGTTGTAGCTGGCCGCGGGCCATATTTCGACGAGCGCGGCGGTACCACCGCTCCGCATGACGCCGGACCAAGTCAAGCCGTTACCATGGGTGCCCACGACGATATCGGCATCGCGGAACAGCGCCACTTGGGCTTCCATTCGGCGGCAGTCCTCCAAGGCCACCTGGCGAACCACGACGGACGCCCACCCCATCTCACGGGTGTTATGGAGACCACTTTCCCCTGGGAGGGCTCCGTGTGCGGAGGACTTCGATGCGGCGCTGGTGTTGGAAGAGAGAGTCGCAAGGGATGACAGCATGTCAGCGACATGATCAGCCATGGCGGCCGCGATCGCATCCCCGTTGATCATCTTGAAGTTTCGCTTGCGATTGACCAGCAGGATGCTGAGGGTCGACGCGTTCCTGCGTGACGTCAGGTCACTCAAGTTGGGACCCGGGGTGCTGACGACGGCTGGCACTTCAACGGTATTTCCACTGATGTTAACCGTCGCTTGACGGGTCGCTGTCCGACGTACCGCGTTCCGCGCACCGACCAATGTGAGATGCCGGACGACCACCGTGGTCATGTCACACTCGCGCGACGCTGAAATGTTACCCGGCAACGAAGTTATTGACGACGCCTTGACAACATCTCTGCCGAAGGCTTGCCACTCCTGTGACGTAAGGCTGCGAGGATGAGGGTTGCCAAGGCCAACACGACGCAGCCACACACATCGAACCGACCCGCCGAAGCCCGCCGCTGCGCCCGCCATTGCTACGTCAGCAGCAAAGGGATGTCGGTCCTTTCTTCGCTCCTCCTTCTTCTTCACGTCCACCGCCGACGTTCGCAGCGGCGGCAGCGCCATAGCCAACGAATATGGCGACCAAGCCGGCCATCCCTCTCGCAGAGAAGAGAGGTGGTTTCTCTCCAAGGCGGCACTCGAATTAGAATCGTCTCCCGGCGTGACCGTCGTCTCGCTGAGAACCGCTCTCCACAAGGCAGCGTAGCGGACCCATGAGGCGGGCGGCCCCCCTTTGTGAAACGCCTCACTACTCACCGCGGAAGGGAGGGCAAGCACATGCCGCGGACCGGCACCAGTGGCGGCGTGCGTCCGGCGCCGCCGCAGTTTGGCGTGCAGCGACGCCAAACAGAGATACAAGTGATAGCCGTAGTAGTCCCAACACGCCACGACGTGGAGGTCGTCACTGCTGTTGTCGTCGATTGCAGCCAGGGGCTCGCGACTGGCGTTCATCGACCCGGTGAAGCCCCGAGACAGTGGCGTACAGTGTTCTTGCAAGGCATGGCCAATTGACTGCGATAAAGGATAGCTGAGAATCCTCAAACCTGTGATGCTTTCCCACTGAGAGGCCGCACTCGAGCCTTCATTGCACAGGGAGTACGGAGCTGGCACGGCGCCGCTGGCATCATTTCCTTGACCCCCGCCACCCCTTCGCGGCACCACCGTGGGCGAGTGAAACAGGGCCAGTGTGAGGTGCGTCGCCGGCCGCGATGGCGACATTTGAGTGAAGAGAGCCGCGCGATGAAGCTCTGAGTAACACTTGCCGTTGCCGTAGCGTGACAAGGCCGTGGTCGTGACCGAACCCAACCGCTTCGATGGCGGAGAGACTTCCACACGCGGAAGCTCCCATGGCAGGCCGACGTTAATGATATCGGGAGACGACGACGACGACGACGACGAATCCCGCCAACTTTTGGCTTGGTTGTGCCGAATTCGCGGCGGGGGCGGGGAACCCCGAGACGTTGAGATCCCTCGCAGACAACGTGCAGTGATGCGCTGGATGGCGGAATCGTCGGCACTTCTCATTTGACGGACACGGCGGAAGATCGAAGTGCCGCCCGGAGGCACATCATCGTAATGGGCGACGTCGCCCTCACGGCACATCCGGGGCAGCGGTCGGCGTCGGCTTTCACGCACCGATGCCGCCGCGTTCGGATCTCCGCGGTCACTGTTGTTTTGCCTGGTGCCTTGCTGAACGGCCAACTCCACTTCTTCCCCGGAGAGATACCCCCGGCGGAGCATCTGTCGCCGCGATGCGGCAGCAGCCTCTGTGATACTTGTAATGGCATCCGGCACACCACACGCACATCCCGTGGCTTGTAACAGACAAAAGACAATCGCCACTAACGCAGCGTCGTCATCAGATTGCGATGTGGAAGGGGGACGGCCGCGGTCCTCCACGGCACAATTTTGTAACTCCATTTGCTCCATCGCTTCCGCGCTTTCAACGCCCGGGGTGGACGCAGACGACAACGTTTCGGCCTCAAATTTGGGGATTGTTTCCTCAGCGAAGGAGGAGGAGTCTATCGACGAGACTGCGGTGGCTGGAGCGTCCGGCAGCAGGGGCGAAGATTGATGATGCTGCTGGCGAAGAGACGCCATGGGCTCGGCGATGAAAAAAAGCACCGTCCCCAAGCAAATCAAACAGCAAGCTGCCGGACGCCGTAGTGACATGATCACGTCGATGAGGTGAACACAGCGGTACGGTTCGCAGGCATCGACGCGAAACCAAAAAAAACCGCTGGTGGTGTGTATTAGCGGATGGGTTGATTGAATCTGAATGTGTGTGTGTAGGCATCAGCAATCAAATGAAAAAGCAAATCAGCACAGACGATGCCGGTGTGACCCGATAACCCCTCAACGGTTGTGTGACCGTACTACTCCGGTGCTGCTGGTGGGTGCCACACCACCGAACGCACGAGAGTCCGGATAACCACGAGGCAATCAAGGACCATGCAAGCAGGAATGGGGGGCACCCAAAGCAGACACCAAACCTACACAAACGACGATTGTGGAAAGAAGAAATGTGGAAACATAAAGGCAGCAAAAAATTCACACGCCGCGTTGTCAGGAACGCTGAGAAGTCGAACGTGAGGGTGATGGAAGGGGGAGGAGTGTGCATCTGGAGGAGTGTCATGTCGCCGCCGCCGCGGCAGCGGACGGATCCGCACTGGCGTGACGGCGGGCAAAGTCGGACATGAACAGTCGGACTCGCTCGCGTTGCGACTTGCTGGGATCGACCTGGTAGCGGCGCGCCTTGACGAGCGCAAAGGCGTCGTCGTAGGTCATGCCACCAAGCGTCACAAGGTAGCACATTAACACCATCCAGCTGCGGCCCTTCCCGGCTTTGCAATGCACATAGCAGACTTTTCCACCCAGATAACAGTTGTGCATTGCAACGATCGCTTTAGAGATAGCAGCGTTTTCAATATCCGCTCCCATGTCTAAAATCGAAAGAGAAATCGTCTCGACGCCCGTAAATTTCGCCTTCCACGCGTCTGGGGTGACAAACTCAATCATGCCGAGGCCGAAACCCCGACCTTCGTCGGGCGTTAAACACGAAACAACAAGACCCATTTCACACGGCTCTTGTTTGCCGCGTTTGACATCGAGCTGCTTCGCAAGTTTTTCGAGGTGATTTCCCCGCCCGAAGTGCAACGAGTTGACCGGCAATGCCCCCAGAAAAAGCCACGATTGGATTTCGTTCCAATGCTTGAAATTTGACATGATGCCGAGCTGCCGGAGAAGCACACCGGGGACGAAGGTGGCGGACAGGGTCGTGTAGAACCAAGCTGCGGAAAACACCTTGGTCCAAGTGCTGGCGACGCTTGCGGCAATCGGGGCGGAGCGGGGGGTTCGGAATCGTCTCCGATCGCCGCGCCAAGTGTGAACGTTGCTTCGTCATCTCTCGTTTCAGCATCCGTTCCTGCGGCACTGACAGCGTCAGGAAATGGAGGAGATGCGGACATTTTTTGGCGGCTTCGGACGCTCCGGTAAACGGTGTCGAAACTGATTCTATCTTTTCGGATCCCGCTCCTCTCCAATGGAACAAAATATGACCGCCACCACTGAAAAAAATATGTTTTGGTTTATTGGTGTCCTGGGAGCGGGAAGCGTCGGGGCAAAGCAACCTAAATGGGTTCACCACTGTGATCGACAAACTCCAGAAACGGCGAGGTAAAACACTCCCCGGCGGCACTACACACGCCTTGAGATCGTTCCGCGGCTGCAAGAGTCGGAAACCGAGTGGATAGCAAATTGCTCGAAAAACTGTTGGCTCGCATTGTCGCTGCCCCGCGAAAGTTCGCCGGGTACCCGCGTTCCTCTGGTGCTTCTGTCGGCACCCCGTTCTTTCCAGCCTCATACACGAAAGGTCGTGTGACCAACCAGCGAACAAATTCCTGGTCAACGCCCGATGTGCCGCTGCGGTCGAAGTTCATGTTGACTTCAACGCCATCGTCGCCAAGCAAGGAAGCGTTGAGGTTGGCAAAACTTGCCGCGAGAGAGGCCGCTTCGCTGCAACGGACCCCTTCTTGCGTGGACTCACAGCCTAATGCCTGAACCCAACCTGTGATGGAGTGTTGAAAGTCCATGGATAAGAGCATGTAACCAGTGTGGTTCGTGCCGGAACGCAGGACAGGGACGTAGACCTTCATGACCCACGTCGGGCTCATGGAAAGCGGTAACCAACCGCCAGCAAAAGGTACCTCAATCTTTTCAATCTGACCGAGGAAGAAACAAACCCACGCCGTTGAATTGTAGGTGTCGGCTGTAAGCGGCACAGGTAGGAACTCGTTGACAACGGACGCGTTGAGACGAAGGTTCACGTTGAAAATCCATTCATCGGTTTCGCGAACGGTGACGCCATACACGAACGGGCGAGATGAAAGAATCTCACCCCCACTCAGCGCGATGAAGAAAGCGACTAGAGCGACGAGCGCCTTCGCACGAGAAAACATGTCCAACAACAACGGGGCAAAAAGTGAAAAAGCAGGCTGTTCGTGACAGAACAGAAACATAACAACTTGAACGACAAGCAAACCACACTCGACAACCAGAAGGGAATCCTTCTGATGATGATGTCACACCGGTTTCCCCCCTATTTGTTCTGTCTCTAACCCCCTGTTGCTTGGGGGTTCTGGGACTTGAGGGTTCCGTTTCTTCAAGACAGCAAGCTGAGCTGCTGTTGTGCCGAATTCGAACCGGCTAAAAAAAGCAGAGGGGGCCCTTGGCTCCATTTTTTCTGAGTCGGACGATCGGGTCAGGGTTTTTGTTTGGGGGGGGGTGGGGGGGGCCTTTCAAGATAGCAAGCTGAGCTGGTGGGTGACCCGAGCTTCCTCCTCTTTGAGACGTAACTGCCTCAATCTCAATGAAACAAATCGACCCACCATCTCCCACTCCTTTTGCTGTTCCTCGGTGCCGTTGGGCTCTAAGAGCGACGCTCGGTATTGCTCCTCCCGCATCGCGCGGTTGAGCTCCGCACGTCGAGCCTGCAACGCAGAAAGCCGCGCGTTGAGCGCGATTTCCTCATCCTCCAATTCGTCGAGTTCACGTTGAATGGCCGGGGCGTCGCGAGTCAAACTTCCATCTCGCTCCATTTCGCGACGGAGTGCGGTTCGCTCCGCCAAGCGTAAGTACAAGGCATCCACAAGGGGCCCGAACGACTGCGCGACGTCATGCCACGCGTGGTAGTCCAGTTCGACGCGACCTCGCACGATATCCGCAAAATCTTCCGTCGAAACGAGGAGGCCGTTTTCAACACAGACTTTGTGAAACAGTTGCGTGGGAATGGACGACGTCGACGAAGGGGTCCCAGAGTCGCCAGTGGCAGCCTTTCGTAATTGATCAAACAAAAATCGCAACGACTGCGCCGATAGCTGGGTTTGATTACCCAAAATTTGAAACGGCTTTCTTCTTGTCGCTGATGGGTCGAGTAATAACTTTGTCTGTGTTGATGGCGCACGCTGCTGAAACCCGCTGTGGCTGGCCTCCGCGCTGTGGCTGGCCGATGCTAACGGAGGACGATGACTGTCGACAGCCGAAGGGGGTCCAAACCGCCGCACTGTGTCGCGGGCGGAAAATTTGTTGCTGCTGCCTTGCCAGCTGGCGCCTGCGTCTTTGCGTTGTGCAGACGAAGCGGATGAGCTGTCATTGTGCCCGTGGTCCTCACTGTGACTTGCCGGCTCGCGCCCCGTGCCTGCGGCCGCCGCCTCCAAAACCGTGCGACTGTTGACGACGACACGCACCTTGGGAAGCTGTCCTTGCGACAGATCGGAGTTCGTAGAGTCAAACAGAAAAATTTGACACCCGTCGAACAGCGATTCGGCGGCTACCAGCTCCTCCCACTGGCCGGCGGTCTGATTGAATATCATGCACGCGACCACGATAAAGTCGTTCGGGGACGACGGTCCTCCCGTTCCACGTAGTCTGAGGTGCCGCTCGGGACCATACAGTGCTTCGCCAACGCGTACCATTTCCGAGAGAGTTCGTGGGCACAGGACAAAATCCACAGCGGTGTTCAAAAGTTCGCCTTCGACCGCGCACGCCATGTAAATCACGAAGCGGTGCGCCATTTTCTTTCTGGTAGCGCCCTGTTCACAGCATGCAAGAAAATAGCCCCGATCCCGCTGTCCCCCCTACTTCCCCAATGAAAATCACCAACACAATGAAATTTGGCACTGCGCAAATCGCAGCAAAGGCGATTTCATGCTATTGTTTTTTGTTGGGAGAGAGAAAAAAAAACGTACAGTTTCAAACAGCAACACCCTCACAAAAAGAGAGCAACAACATGTCGTGGGAAAAGCGAACGGGGGTGGGGAAGGTCCTCGATAAAAGTGATATCGAGTTGCGAAACAGGCAATTCTACATGTGTATCCCGTGCGAGCAGTAGCGGCGACTAAGCGGCTTGTACCTGGTAGTTTTCGATCTTGTCAAGGAACGTCTGCGCGTAGTCAGGAGAGTAGTACTGGACGATCTCGGGTGGGTAGCAGTTGTTAATGGTCTGAATCGCCTCCGCGAGCTTCGATCCAGGTTCTGGCTTGATCTTCTGGATCGTCGCCAGGCCGCGATTCGCCACGAACTCGCGCTTCGCGCCGATGTCGGTTGGCAGGATCTTCGCGAACTGCCCACAGACGTACTTTAGGATGTTCTGCGGGGCCTCGTGGTGCAGCAGCGGCTCAAGGGCGGGAAGGTGGACGCACTTCTGGATGATGCTCTTCAAGGCCCGCTTCGCCTTCGTTTTGAGATCGTCCGACGAGTCTTTGTGCAAGTACACGTCTAGCAGCTTCGGTAGAATGTTGCAGTCCGCCACCGCCTTAGCGTGATCCGCGCTGTGTCGTCCGATCTGGCCGAGCGACCACGCGCTGGCCGCCTTGATGTGGTCCTCCGTTTCCTTCTCGAGTGCATGACCGAGGGGCGGGATGCCCTTCGACACGACGACCGCCAGTGCAAGCGTCTCGCTGAACGCCGAAATGTAGCCGAGAGTCATGATGCCGGGCAGCCGGGCCGTGCTGCGCGTCTCGTTGACGTAGTCCACCAGCGCGCCCACGCCGCCGGCGTTGACGATTAACTGGGCCAACTCGGGCGTGTGCTTTGCGACCTCTCTGATGCATGTTGCCGCGTTCTTGCGCACGACCTCGTCGACGTCCTTCAACAGCGTGAAGATCTTGGGGAAGATTTCGCCTTCGACGACGAGTTCCGCGAGCTCGATCGTGTGCTTCGCGACCTGCGCAAGGCACTGGCACACTTGACGCTTCAGCTTACCGTCGGAATTGGTGATGAGCGGGGCCAAGTGCGGGATGGCGCCCTGGTCAACTACTGCTTGCGCGAGCTCAGGTGAGTGCTTCGCGATATCCGACAACGTGGAAGCGGCGATGCGTTTCAGGGTCAGCTCGGGTTCCTGTACGCACAGGACCAGCGGCGGTATCGCGCCCTTGTCGACGACTTCCTGGGCAAGGTCGCCGTTGTGCCGCGCGATGTATCCGAGGGCCCAAGCGGCCGCCTCCTTGACGGAAGGGTCGAACTCTTCAAGGCATCCCACCAGCGCCTCAACGGCGCCAGAGTCTACGACCGCTTGCGCCAGCGACGGAGAATGCCGCGCCACGGAGCGCAAGACAAACGCCGCAGACTTCTTGTAGAAGCGGTTCTGGTCACTGAGCGAGAACACAAGCTGGCCCAGGATGTCGCCGGACACAACATTCTCGGCAAGCTCCTCGCTGTAATTCGCGAGGCGGCCAAGCGCGAGGGCGGCGCTCTGTTGAATGCTGGGAACGTTGTCCAACAGCAGCGGCCGTAGCAGTTGCATCACACCCGCGCTCTGCAGCGCTTCGATGTGCTGTGGTCGGGTCGCAAGATCTGCCACCGTCTGGACGAACTTGACGCGCGCCTTTTGATATTCCTCGAACACTTGGATGATTTGACGAGACATGCCGGAGGAGACGGGAAGTAGCGAATGTCGTGACTATGCCAGAGGTGAAAAACTGTTTTGCCCTTTCGTGCCGGAAAGACGTAAAACAATAATCAACAGATCGGCGGTTCACAACCGGAGGGACAACGCACGCTGCTACAAGAATGACACGTACATAAAAAGCCAGGGGAAGGGATCGACGAGGCGGGCCAGAGGGTCCCGCGACGGGGAGGCAGGCTGAAGAGAATGCTTCTTCCTTTAATACATGCCGCCACAACAAACTCACACATGTGCGCGACGAGCTACATGGTCTAGAAGCGAACCCAGCTAAGCGGCTTGTACCTGGTAGTTTTCGATCTTGTCAAGGAACGTCTGCGCGTAGTCAGGAGAGTAGTACTGGACGATCTCGGGTGGGTAGCAGTTGTTAATGGTCTGAATCGCCTCCGCGAGCTTCGATCCAGGTTCTGGCTTGATCTTCTGGATCGTCGCCAGGCCGCGATTCGCCACGAACTCGCGCTTCGCGCCGATGTCGGTTGGCAGGATCTTCGCGAACTGCCCACAGACGTACTTTAGGATGTTCTGCGGGGCCTCGTGGTGCAGCAGCGGCTCAAGGGCGGGAAGGTGGACGCACTTCTGGATGATGCTCTTCAAGGCCCGCTTCGCCTTCGTTTTGAGATCGTCCGACGAGTCTTTGTGCAAGTACACGTCTAGCAGCTTCGGTAGAATGTTGCAGTCCGCCACCGCCTTAGCGTGATCCGCGCTGTGTCGTCCGATCTGGCCGAGCGACCACGCGCTGGCCGCCTTGATGTGGTCCTCCGTTTCCTTCTCGAGTGCATGACCGAGGGGCGGGATGCCCTTCGACACGACGACCGCCAGTGCAAGCGTCTCGCTGAACGCCGAAATGTAGCCGAGAGTCATGATGCCGGGCAGCCGGGCCGTGCTGCGCGTCTCGTTGACGTAGTCCACCAGCGCGCCCACGCCGCCGGCGTTGACGATTAACTGGGCCAACTCGGGCGTGTGCTTTGCGACCTCTCTGATGCATGTTGCCGCGTTCTTGCGCACGACCTCGTCGACGTCCTTCAACAGCGTGAAGATCTTGGGGAAGATTTCGCCTTCGACGACGAGTTCCGCGAGCTCGATCGTGTGCTTCGCGACCTGCGCAAGGCACTGGCACACTTGACGCTTCAGCTTACCGTCGGAATTGGTGATGAGCGGGGCCAAGTGCGGGATGGCGCCCTGGTCAACTACTGCTTGCGCGAGCTCAGGTGAGTGCTTCGCGATATCCGACAACGTGGAAGCGGCGATGCGTTTCAGGGTCAGCTCGGGTTCCTGTACGCACAGGACCAGCGGCGGTATCGCGCCCTTGTCGACGACTTCCTGGGCAAGGTCGCCGTTGTGCCGCGCGATGTATCCGAGGGCCCAAGCGGCCGCCTCCTTGACGGAAGGGTCGAACTCTTCAAGGCATCCCACCAGCGCCTCAACGGCGCCAGAGTCTACGACCGCTTGCGCCAGCGACGGAGAATGCCGCGCCACGGAGCGCAAGACAAACGCCGCAGACTTCTTGTAGAAGCGGTTCTGGTCACTGAGCGAGAACACAAGCTGGCCCAGGATGTCGCCGGACACAACATTCTCGGCAAGCTCCTCGCTGTAATTCGCGAGGCGGCCAAGCGCGAGGGCGGCGCTCTGTTGAATGCTGGGAACGTTGTCCAACAGCAGCGGCCGTAGCAGTTGCATCACACCCGCGCTCTGCAGCGCTTCGATGTGCTGTGGTCGGGTCGCAAGATCTGCCACCGTCTGGACGAACTTGACGCGCGCCTTTTGATATTCCTCGAACACTTGGATGATTTGACGAGACATGGAGGAGAGGGGGGATCCAGGCCAGAGTACGTGCTGATCATCATGCATGCGTGATAGGACGAAACATCAACCATTGCCACGCGCTGAAAAAGAATATCAAGAAAGAAAATCATCAAGTCCGTTGCTTTTTGCGTGGCAACACCCCATGGATGTGATTCTAAATGGGTAAAGGGAGCAAAGTATCCGACTTGTCCTCGCCGTCACAGCATGGACTGTGCTAGTAGGTGAGCAATGACGGCACCGAAACAAAAAAACACGGCAGAAATAATGTCGCGGGCGGCGACGTCGTTGGGGACCGCGGCCTCGGGCGGCACATCACGACTCTCGACGTCCGGAAGAGTTACGGTTTGGGTGCTCTGGCTCACGGCGGAAGGAGAGATCTGCGCCAAAGGAGCTCCGATGGAATTCGACGTCATCACCGAAAACCATAAGTAGGAAAAACAAATCACACCGAAAGTGAGGCTGCAGCATAGCAGCAAAACGAATTGTTGCGATGACATAGCGGAAACCGCTCGAGCGCCCTCGCCTGGGGTCGCCGATTGCTCGGGTCCCGCGCGCACGGCGGTGATGGCGGCGAGCTCGGCCTGGCGAGCTGCGGCAACGGCGCGATCGTGGTCGGCACGCAGTGTGGCATCTGCCGACATGGCGGCGTCGAGCTCAGCCTGAAGTACGGCGGCGGCGCGCTCGCGGTCAGCACGCAGTATGGCAATCGCCGAAGTGGCGGCGTCGAGCTCGGCCTGGCGAGCTGAGGCCGTCTGCTCGTGCTCGGCACGCACCGCGGCAACCGCGCCGTCGAGCTCAGCCTTGTGTGCGGCGGCGGCCCGCTCGTGCTCGGCACGCAGTGTGGCATCTGCCGACATGGCGGCGTCGAGCTCAGCCTGAAGTACGGCGGCGGCGCGATCGTGGACGGCACGCAGTGTGGCATTTGCGGCGTCGAGCTCAGCCTGCTGTGCGGCGGCGGCACGCTCGCGGTTAGCACGCAGTGTGGCAATCGCCGAAGTGGCGGCGTCGAGCTCGGCCTGGCGAGCCGCGGCCGTCTGCTCGTGCTCGGCACGCACCGCGGCAACCGCGCCGTCGAGCTCGGCC
>ERZ1292633.4000-Hain-H41-02um-R1-4000-length-13925-cov-12_pt1 | contig 13925 bp, 13 predicted proteins | sample MGYA00564406_ERZ1292633 | MGnify/ENA primary metagenome ERZ1292633 (study PRJEB36523, sample SAMEA6512639) | groundwater metagenome | collected 2019-01-08 | study: AquaDiva: Metagenomics assemblies of 32 groundwater samples
CCGATCTGTCAAAAGACCCAAGCGGACGTTAAGAGATTCTATTGAAATTGTCAATCCGTAACCATTGACTTAGCAGACTATTATATGTAGGTTCATTTTATGTTCCTTCCAAACGTACACAGCAACTGGAAAATCAACACAAAACCGCTGTTTGACCAAGAGATCGCGGTTCAACTCGATGCGATTTGTAAACGCGTTCTTTTGGTAGGAGCGTTTGATCGCATGGTATCAATCGCGCGCATCGACGAGGGTCTTCTAAGCGAGAACTACAGGATAGATCGCGAGTCGCCGGATCGCGGAAAATACTCGGTCCTTCTGCGACTGAGCAAGGACAAAACCACGCGAGAGGAACAGTACCGAATCGGACGCCTGATGAATCACTTGTCAGGCAGAGACGGGTTCTGCGTTCCAAGCGTCCTCAATGATCTCGTTCCAGACGATGACGGCAACCAGTGGCAATGCAGTCCGTTTATCGACGGCGACCATTTCCGTGGTACTGAGCAAGAGCTCAAAGAGGCGGCGGCCGCTATCCGCGAACTTCACGAAGCCCTTCGCGAATATGAGAACGCCGTTTCATTCCCACAACGGTCGTACGGCTCGATCGATGCGAAGGAATGGGACCAAGCCCTGCTCGCCATTCAAGGCAGTCACGTGGCGAACCTCATCGAAAAAAATCGAGAGCGGCTATGGTCGTTGCTTTCCCTGCACGCGAACTTCGCAACGGAAAATCGAGGACGTGCGATATCGAAAACGCAACTGGTTCATGCGGATCTGCACCCGCAAAATCTCATCATGCGCGTCGGCGCGACGCCGGCTATCATCGATTTCGGCAACGTCTGCATTGGAACTGTCGGACTGGATGTTGGCAACGCTTGTCATCGCCTAGTTAGGCAGTATGTGGTCTCACGATCCGAAACCGAAGGAATTCCGTGGCAACGCTCGCTCCCGATCGGTCTCGAGACGTTCCTATCGTCCTACGGAGATATCGATCGCGGGACGCTTCCCGTGTTCATGCAAGAGATTCTGTTGCGGAAAATCGGGGCCGTCCTCATGTACGAATACCCGCAACAGATACTCTCGTCGGAAGTGTCTATGGAGCAAATCGAACGCTTCGTTACATTTCTGGACGAGGTTGAAGAGATGAGAAAACTACTCTAGCCCCCGCGCCAACTGCCGCGGGGTTTTTCTTTTTACCAACAACTCATTCCACCATCAATAAGAAGATTTGTGCCTGTTACGTACGATGATGCGCCCGAAGCCAAAAAAACAAGGGCTCCACAAAGATCTTCGGTACGCGCCATACGACCAAGCGGCACTCGTGATGCGTATCGTTTTACGAATTCATCGTCGCTGCCGTCGTGTTGTACTCCGCCCGGAGAAATCGCCACTACTCGAATGTTATGCGGCGCCCATTGCACTGCGAGATCGCGTGTCAAAGCGACCAACGCCGCCTTTGACACGCCGTATGACGCATCCTTCACAAAAGTCGGCAGACCTCGTTCATGACGATAATCGTAGATTCGCTGATCCGGAGCGATAGTCGCATAAACTGATGCGATGTTTACGATAACGCCTGGAACTTTCGCCTCTATAAGCATGGCACCACAAACCTTGGAACAAATTGCCGCTGCTGTCGTATTAATTCGAAATACATCCTCCCATGTGTCTATAGGATACTTTTCAAAAGGGACACCGCCATTGCCTTGAGTATTCGGCGACGCTTTCCATCCTGCGTTATTCACCAAAATATTAGGAACTCCCCATTGATCACGTACGGCAACAAAAGCTGTCGAAACAGCGCTCTCGTCGGTTATATCGACATTATGAAATGTGATAGGTTTAATTTTCGCCAGATCCTTCAGCGTTTCATTCGCTTCCGATATATCAAAAACCGCCACGCGTGCTCCGGCGTCTGACAAAGCACGCACGAATTCAGTACCGAGACGGCCGTTTCCACCGGTCACAATAGCAACACGACCGTCCAAACCGAACATCCGAATAAAAAATTCCATTTGCTTTTCATTCATAACATTACTCGGACAGTAGCAGATGCAGTGCAACGTTTCAAGTATCGTATGCTACGATATTCAAAACGAATATGAACAATAGAATTACAACGATTATTTTTGATTGGGCAGGCGTATTCTGTTCCCCTGGAGAATTATTTTCGTCAAAACAACTTTTAACCGCAACGGGAGAGAATGTCGACGGCATGATACGCCGCATAAACAAATACGGAATACAGGATGAATATTACCGCGGTAAAATCACGTCCAATCAATTTTGGAAACGTGTTTTTGCAGAATACGATCTCAAAGGATTCACTGCGAAAGACATGAACGACTCGTATCTTGCTTCTTACAAACCATATCCAAGCATTCTTGCGATTCCAAAAAAACTCAAATCACGATTCAAGGTCGCTTTGTTATCAAACCTTACGGAAGAAATGATGCGCCACATAGTAAAAACGCACGAACTTCGCCCAAAATTTCACGCGATGTTTTTCTCAAATCGAGAAGGCCGTCTTAAACCTGAACCGGAAATGTTCAATATCGCCCTCATAAAACTCGAATCAAAACCGGAAGAAACTCTTTTTATTGACGATACGAAATCAAATCTGACAGCGGCAAAAAAAATGGGCATGAAAACGCTACGTTTCACAACGCCAAAAAAACTTATCGCCGATCTTCGCAAAATGAAACTCCTTTATTGACGAACGTATCGCGCGGCAACCGTAGGGCCCTCCAACCGAGACGCTACATCGTCTTTCGCTAAAGCGTCAGACATTTGCTTGAAAACGACATCGTACTTTTCAAGTATCTTCTCGATATCCGACATCTCGTGCGAGTAGCTTACGAAATGCTTGGCATTCGTTAGAATACCTGCCTTCGCGGTCTCTTGAAGAAAATAAGTTTTCAATTCCAGATTGTCCACGCCATCTGAATTCTTAAACGATAAAATCGGATGCGGGTCGGAACCCTGCACGGATATAGGCAGTTTTTCTAGCTCCGCCAGTTCACGCATTCCGTTTTTCAAACGCGCCCCAACCTTCCAAATGTGTCCGCATACGTCGTTCTTTTCCATAAAATCCATCACAGCCAAAGCGGCGGCAACGCTAGGAAGATATCCGGCGTAAGTGAATGAAAAAAACACTTCGTTCAAAGACGACATAATCTCTTTTCTTCCAACCAAAACGGAAAGCGGTTCCCCGTTACTAATCGCCTTTCCGTAACACGCAAGATCGGGTTGAACGCCAAAATACTCCGCGGCCCCTCCTCGCGCAAACCGAAAGCCAGAAACGAGTTCGTCAAAAATCAAAATTGCTCCGTGCTTTGTAGCAATGTCGCGAACTCCTTCCAAAAACCCGGGATGCGGCTCAACCGCATCCATCGGTTCCATAATCACAGCGGCGACCTGCCCTGGATAATTCGAAAAAATCGCTTCAAGCGTATCAAGACGGTTGTAAGAAAACTCATGTGTCAAGTCTTTTACCGCCTGCGGAACTCCCTTACTGCGCATCGCGTTTGTTGCGATCGTCCAATCTTGCCAACCGTGATATCCGCACTTCGCCACATGATCACGACCGGTGTAGGCACGCGCTACGCGAATCGCGGCGGCCGTTACGTCCGAACCGTTCAATCCATATCGCGACATTTCAGCAAATGGAATCCATGACCTGATCCGTTCTGCAAGAGCAACTTCAAGTTCGTTCGGTAATCCGAAAATCGTGCCTTTTTCACGCTGTTTTCTAACAGCATATTCAACAACCGTGTGTCCGTACCCAAGTGAAATCGCTCCCAACGAGCACGTCGTGTCGATATACTCGTTACCGTCCGCGTCCCACACCGTACATCCGGATCCTCTTTCGATCGCAAAAGGAGAAACACCGCGCACGAATTGATCCGGCGCCTTGCTTAGAGTTTGCGCCGCGCGAGGAATCACGGACTGCGCCCTTTCAAGGATCTCTCCGGAACGTTTTAACGTGCGTGTCATATTATTAAAAATCAGGATGAATATTTTTCAAACTTTCAACGGCTTTCAAAAACCCCTCCCCTCCGAATTTATGTCCCTGCCATATCTCCGGCAATATCCAAAAATCGCTCTCAATCAACCTTGGAAGCAATTTTTTAAAATCTATGCTGCCATCCCCTATTTGCAACCCCTCTCCGCCAAACCCCGCGGCATCGGACACATGGATATACTTAGTTACAGGAAGAATCTTTTCCGCATACTCCTGCATATCCTTCTTATAATAATTGCAATACAAACCGGCGTGAGAAGTGTCGAAAACTATTCCGAAACCGGAGCGTCGCGAAAAATCCGCGATCTCTCCAGCGTCCATGAATGAAGCGTGAAACCACTGTCCTCCGAAATACCAAGGACATGCCGGCATATTTTCCACCAACAGTTCAAATCCTTCCGCGTTCAATTCACGCAACGATTGAAGCAACTTGTCGTATAAACGGTCTACATCCCTCAGAAGCGGAGCATCCATATTCATGCCGCCGGGATGAACCACGAACTTAACTTTTTGATCGCCATTCTTAAAAATCGATTTCAGATGCCGACCGTGTTCCAATGTCTTATTCATGAACGCGACGGACTGCTGGCGTACGCGTTCGTCAAGACTGGATATGTCGAGCAAGAGATCCCCGTCGTACTCCGGCGCGTGCACGACCAAGTCTCTATCGTACTGTTTATCATTCACTACGTCGTTGTGCACGTCCTTGTCGCTCAAATGAATCTCGACATAGGGAGACTCGCAATGAAGTAACGAATCGATATCGCACATACGTGCAACGACTCCCCAATGTCTCTTAATGCCTTTGGTGATTTTTTGTTCGTCCGGCTCTGTAAACACGTCCGACTCCTTGATACATTCGCCTAAATCTATATCTCGCGAATTGAGCGTCTTCCCGATAAAAAAATCCATCTTCAGCGGGCTGGTCCCCTTTCCGGGACTTCGTATCTCCAAATCCGCCAATGTTATGGTTTCGCCTTTTTTTAGCAAACGGGAAGCGACAACGGACTTCGATAAATGCTCGCGATTCAAAAATTCTCCCCTCGAAGGAAAACGTACGAAATCACCAAGCGCGGTTTCTATCTGTCTAATATTTTTCACCATTTCGGCAAACTCTCCGGGTTCCAAGCTCGCCTTTTGATCGGGTCCCGGTTGCGTTTTATCTAAACTTATATGTTTCTCGATTACGCGAGCGCCCAAGGCGACCGCCGCGACGGCGATACCAATACTCTGATCATGTCCTGAATAACCGATCGGATATGGAGTCTTCTCCTGAAGAGTACGAAGAAAGTTTAGATTGATGTCATGGAGCGGCGCTGGATATGTACTGTTGCAATGAAGCATCACGTAAGGAACGCCCAACGTGCTCAATGATTCGATAACCTCCCAAATCTCGGTCGCGAACGACATCCCTGTTGAAATAATCAGGGGTCTCCCGTTTTTTGCAGTCTCTCGAATAAGCGGAAGATTCGTCATGTCCGGTGACCCTATTTTGAAAAACGGCATATCCAATTCTTTCAAAAAATTCATGCTCTCCCTGTCCCAAGGAGTACAAGAAAAATCAACTCCTTTAGAGATTGAGTAAGCGTGCAATTTCCTCATGTCGTCCTCTGAAAGCTCTGAAGAAACGATATGCTCCAACAAATATTGAATCGGGTGCTCCTGACGTTCCGGATTCTCAAGAACGCTTGGGGTGTACAAATTTTTCAACGATCTTTTTTGAAATTTTACGCAATCACACCCGGCCTCGATCGACGCGTCAATAAGTTTTATGGCATCGTCAAACTTACCTCGATGGTTCAACCCGATCTCGGCTATGATATATACTGGATGTTTTTCGCCCACATAGCGATTGCCGAATCGAATATCACGCATATTTGTAAGTTGTATGCTACCAATTTAATGAACCGATGGTCAATGTATTGACATTTGCCGATTATTGAGATAAGAAACGCTCGTCAGTAAACAACAACGGTTCTTTCAAAGGAGAAAGACATCTTGAAAACGATTCTGGCAGTAGCGGTAGATCGTGGCGGCTGGAACGCCATGGAACCATGTCTGAAACAAGCGAGCTCCGACGGGCATCGCGTGCGCGTGTTCTTGGGCCACACGTGCGCGAAGCAGTACCGTGCGAAAGCCCTGAACACGGATCCGCGCTTCGAAATCATGTCACATGATCTCGGAGAATGCGACGAGCTCGGATTCTTCTTCGCCGCATCGAACCGCGACCTCGTCGTCGTAGCGAGCTCCCAATCGGACGAAGGAACCGCGGCCTCTTTCACCGCTTTGTCAATGGCGCACAGCACACCAAGGATCGGCATCGAGGACATGTACGGAAGCATCATTCCGACGCTCCGTGCCACGAAGGCCGCCAATGTAGGCGCATTCAATCGAGTCTGCGTGATCGACGACGTAGCTCGAGCGATGATCATGAAGGCGTACCCGGAAACAACCGACTCCATCGTGGTAACCGGCGGTCCGCAATTCGACAAGACGCTGGACATGCGTTCGCGTCTACACTCGCTGCGTGCAACGCTGCGTTCCAAGGTAAACGTCAGCGAAGAGCAGAAGGTCTTCCTTGTCGTCGGCGACTTGGTCGGAACGAGCGAGATCCTCGACCTGCTCACGACCGCCATTCGCAACGTCGGACTGTCCGACTCCGCGAAAATCATCTTGCGAGCGCACCCAAGAGCGAAGGAAAGCGAAAAAGAAGTCGCAAGGCACTACCTAGAGGAATCGGAGCACTCGGCGATGTTCGTGGATCCGGGGCGCGAACTCGCTCCAACGAGCGACGACCTCTTGCCTGCGGCGGATGTGGTTCTCTCGGCGATGAGCACCACGAGCCACAACGCCATCCTGCTCGAAATCCCGGGCACGGTCTACGTCGGAACGCCAGCCTGCCGAGCGCTGCTTCAACAGGAGAAGAGCATGGACAAGACGCCGGAGGTCATGGCTGGTGCGGGATGGCAGGTCGACACGCCAAACGACATGGTCAACGTCATCAACGCCATTCTCGGCAAAGGCGATGCCGAAGCGCTTCTCCGACTCATGGCGGTACAGAAAAAGATCGCAAGCTACAACGATGGCAAGGCGACTCAGCGCGTCTACACGGAGATGAAAAAACTCATGCAGGCGTAGCCACGCCGATCGGCCAAAAAACTCACAAGCGCATCATCGAATGATGCGCTTTTAAATTAATCAACTCATTGGGGCATCTTTATATTGGGAATCATCTACTGTATTCAATTGTCCTTTCACATTTCTATACCAGTTCACTCCCGCGTATTTAGCATTAATCGCCGCTATATCCTGTCTACGTTCCAGTAAATCCAACACGTCCTCCATTCCAAAATCCGGCTTATCTACGAGCGCCTCCATTACGGCCTTGATGAATTGGAAATCCTCTTCATAATCCAACGTCCAACGATGCGACATAAACATGTCGCCGTAAGTATTTACCACATTTCCAACTCTAAAACGCTCCGGCTGATCCCAAATGAATGGAAAAGCATGCTCGCGTTCGTGTGGCTTACTCGCTTCGCGCCATGCAGTTTCAAGAATTGAAAACGTACAACCCTCAACGTCCATTCCGTCCGGAAATGTTGGCGGATGATAATTGCTTACGTAGTCGTATTTATCTGGATTTTCCTTCCAAAGATTCAAAACCCGATCGATGACAGCCGGATCCGATAGCGGACAATCGGATGGAATCTTGACTACGAAATCCGCTTTATATTCTTTTGCCGCTTGAACGTGACGATCCAAAAGATCAAGCTCACTGCCACGAAAAACGTCGATATTATTACGCAAGCAAAGATCGGCCACCTGATCGTCTTCCGGCTTGATCGTCGTAATAACCACGGCGCGATCTACGGTTTTGGCTTTTCTGATACGGTCAACTTGATGAACTAGAAGTTCCTTCCCGAATACAGCTTTCATGATTTTACCAGGAAGCCGAGTGCTCCCCATGCGAGCTTGAACAAAAACCACAACGTTCGACGTCATACTTTCAAGCGCTTAAAACGATTTAAATCCTCACGAACCATCAATGCGGCCAATTCCCTAAATTTCATTTGAGCCTTCCATCCAAAAACGCGTTCCGCCTTTGAAGAGTCTCCAATCAACAGATCAACTTCGGTCGGACGAAAATAATAAGGATCGATTCGAACTATTACCTGCCCGTTCGCACGATTCACTCCATTCTCATCCATACCTTCTCCTTCCCAAGCGATATCTATTCCCAGCTCGTTAAACGCCGCTTCAACAAACTCCTTAACGGTGTGCGTCTCTCCTGTGGCTATCACATATTCGTCCGGCTTTTCCTGCTTCAACATTCGCCACATGGCATCGACATATTCCTCGGCATAACCCCAATCGCGTTTAGCGTATAGATTTCCGAGATACAAACAGTTCTGCATCCCGTTTGCGATCCTTACGGCCGCGATCGTTATTTTTCGACTTACAAAATTCTCTCCGCGACGAGGAGATTCGTGATTGAAAAGTATTCCTGAACAAGCGAACATGTCGTACGCTTCCCTATAATGCTTGGTCAACCAATGCGCGTAAACCTTGGCTATCCCGTAGGGGCTTCGCGGATGCAGCAAAGTATCCTCCGTCTGAGGCGATTCTGTCACCTTTCCGAACATCTCACTGGTTGATGCCTGATAGAATTTAACTTTCCCAACCATCCCCAACATTCTTATAGATTCAAGCAACCGAAGAGGACCCATCGCGTCAACGTCGCTGGTGTATTCCGGCATGTCGAAAGAGATTCGAACGTGGCTCTGCGCGGCAAGATTATATATTTCGTCCGGCTCTATCTTACGTACCAACTGCAACAAGTTTGACGAATCCGTCATGTCGCCGTAGTGAAGAAAAAATTTCGCGTCCTTTATATGAGGATCCGAGTAAAGATGCTCAATATTACTGATATTCATCACACTGCTCCGTCGAAGCAATCCGTGAACTTCATAACCCTTATTAAGCAACAGCTCTGAAAGATACGATCCGTCCTGACCGTTAATACCGGTAATAAATGCCTTCTTCATAATGATTTTATATACACTATCATTTCCATGCTATTTATCAAGCACTCTACGTTACGTTATGCTCAACTCGTTCGACAATACCGATCTCTCGAAAAATCGATATAAGCGTCTTATACGGTCCATGCTTCTCCCGTAAACTTAAAGAAAATAACAAAACGAAATATAAAATTCCGAGGATACCGATTTGTAATAACAACACGGGGGTAGAAAGGTTGGTGCGATCAAATAATCGAAAAAGAAAATCAAGCGCCGTGATACCAATGCATGCAATGAAGCCGCTCTTTAATGCCGGAACAAAATCCTTAACCGGTATATGAAGAATTTTCCGTGCTCTAAATACAACATACACTAAAATTATCGCCCAAGAAATCGCAATCGCGTATGGAAGGCCGCGAAATCCCATTATCTGATATCCGATAAGCATCGTTGGAAAAGTCACGACAAGCTGAAGAATATTGATTTTGAAATTTATATCGGGACGACCCAATGCGTTAAAAACCGGTGCCACAACTCTATTAAACACTAAAAACAAATTACCGAATGCAAAAATCTTTAATGGCACGACAAGCGGGAGCCAACTGGTACCAAGAAAAATCTGAACTATCGCCCCGCCTTCCAGTAAAAGCATCATTGTGATAGGCAGAGCGCCTATAACTATTACATCAACACTTTTTAAAAACCCTTCGTGCACCTTTTCCATCCTATCCTGAACCTTTGAAAAAGCCGCGAATCCAACCTTATCAAATATTGAAAATACTATAGACGTCGCCGTTGAAGAAAGATCTTTCGCTTTGGCATACAAACCAAGTTCATTAGGACTCAAAAGTCGCCCAACTACCACCTTGTCAATTTGAGAACTTAAAAAATTCATTAAATCTTGACCGTAACTCCACTTGCTATATCCGAGCAGATCTTTCAAACGATACAAATGAAAAGATAGTTTAGGTGGTACCGGATATAAAATGAACCCCATTAAAACACCAGAAAAATATTGTGCAGCATACCCTACGAATAGCGCCCACGGGGAAGCTTGAAAAAAAAGCGCGAATGCAACAGCGGTAACGACGAATATGATCTGCGAAACAACGTCTCTTAAAAATACTTTCTTAAAATCCAGCTCTTTGAAGAAAAAAATTTGCCGTGCATTTGCAAAAGCCGGTATAAGAATAAGCAGTCCAGAAAAACGCATTAACGAGGCGGTTGAACCTGAAAGATGGAAAAAATCAGCCGACATGTCGCCGACAAGGAATAAAAATAATGCACAGACAACGCTGCGCATTATTTCAAACGTCCATAATGGATCTAGATATGATTCAATATCCCCTTTCCGCTGAGTTAAGGCGTCGCCGAATGGTATGACGGTGATCTGGTTGATTAGACCTATCACGAGCAAGACGGCGGTCATGGCCCCATAATCCGCCGGTAACAAAAGTCGAGCCAAAATAAAAAAAGATATTACGCCGATAAATTTTTGGCTCGCTATATTCAAAAAAAACCACTGACCGCTGCGAATGGACTTGCTATAAACACCAACGTTCGCCTCTTCCATAAATATATTGAAATAATGCCCTAAATTGTGTAAGCTGTACAGAATTATCATTATGAAGGGATGTTTCATTCTTCAGCGCGGCTTTGCCTACATAGGGCACGATATCGCCTATCACCTAAAAAACTCCCATGGAATCACCGAATTCTGTGGATACGTATACCTGCGTTCAAGTTATGATTTTTTGAAATCACAAACTGAAGTAGAATACTCTACACTTCTTTTAGACGAAGATGTACATAAAGATTTTGAAAAAGAAAAATTGGACACAGACTACCTAAATTACCTTGAACGAGAATTCGGGCTACCGTCGCTATGGCCGTACACTGCTGTCGATCGCGTTCTTATGTCGTCTCAACTTGTACGCGAGTATCCGTACAATCAACCAATGTATACTCATGAAGAAATGATGAAAATCTTTCAAGTGAAAGCGCGTGCAATAATAAAAATGCTCGAAAACGAAAAACCTGATTTCGTGTTCTGTGGAGTAATAGGCAGTATAGGAAGCGTATTTCTGTACCATGCGGCTAAAAAATTCGGCATTCCTATATACGCGGCTCTGCCTACGCTCATTGGCGGACGCAACATCTTAAGTGATACGTACCACACATTCACTTCCGTGGATAAGTCGTTTAGAGCAAACGTCGAGCGATTAAAATCCACGTCTCACTGGCAAGAAGCTACGAACTACATCGAGGAATTTCGCAATAGACCAACGGCGTGGTTAAAAAAACTGACTCCTTCCGCGCAAGCGATATCAAGAAATAAACAGTTCCTCTTTCTACGACCATTTCGAGCATTTCGATCATTGCGCGCGCTCTTAAGGGATATCGTTGGTTCATTTACTTCAGCAGAACGATTTGATTACTCATATATTAATCCATGGAACCAGCTGCGCGACAAATTCGCTCGAAAAATAAACAATTTAATAGGGCAAGATGATCTATATGACACTGTAGATCCAAACGATGACTATGCATTTTTCCCTCTACACTTGGAACCAGAGGTTGCTCTATTGCTACAAGCCCCGAACTACGCTGATCAGATGCATGTAATTCGAACCATCGCGCGTACCCTGCCGCTTCAATACAAACTATACGTGAAGGAACATCCTCAAATGGTTGAATACCGTCGCCGTTCATATTACAAGGAACTGAAAAAGATTCCAAACTTGAAACTCATAAACCCAAAAATAACCAGTCATGAACTTATCGCGAACGCTAAATTGCTATTCACAATAACCGGCTCCGCTGGCTGGGAAGCTACAATTCTTAAAAAGCCAATAATAAACTTCGGGCGTCATTTCTACAATTCATTATCACAAATTAAACTCTGCACAAACATAGACACGCTTTCAGGGTTAGTAAAAGAACAATTGGAAAAGTTCGTGCACAATGAACAAGAACTGATAGCATTCATGGCCGCTATCTTCGAAGATTCCGTGGACGTTTCGATGCACCAACTTTGGGAGGACGAAAAAGATCTCGAGAAAAAACGACGGGGCATTAAGCCGCTTGCCGATCTGCTGGCTTCAAAATTAATCTCAAAACAAAATGGAAACGCCACTTAATAAATTTATCCTAAAATTAAGAAACTTGCGAGCAGGATGTGTTTTTGACGCTCTGAAAAAATATTGCCGCGGTTCTGTTCTGGATGTCGGTGGCGGATATTTCTATCTTTGCGTAAAAGATAACCAAAAAATCAATTTTGACAGATGGACGAATTTGGAATACGGCGACGATCGTTTACCGGATATCAACGATTCCAGATACGAATCGACGGTCGGCGATGGTTGCGCAATGACATTTGCAGACAACTCATTTGATACGGTCGTGAATATCCAAGTGTTAGAACACGTTTACGAACCGATAAAAATGGTCGAGGAAATTCAAAGGGTGTTAAAACCAAACGGACATGCAATCTTTTTTATTCCGCAAACTTCTTCACAACATCAAATTCCGCAACATTATTATAACTTTACACGATATTGGATAAGAAAAGTTATGGAAAAATCGAATTTGGATGTTGTGGAGTTCAAAACCATCGGAGGGAATTGGAGCACGCATGCCTCCCAAATGACGTATTTTTTCTTTTCGAGTCTAAGATTCCCAGGGTACTCGTCGAAGGAATTCAAACGAAACGCGCTATTCTACATAATGTTTCCGTTTATGGCTTGTTATGCGTTTATCGGAATTCTTGTAGGAATGATTTTTAGCATTGGCGACTTGGAAGAAAATCCAAACAACTATTTGGTAGTCGCAAAAAAACGCGCCTTAGACAAATGATATGCAAAAACAAAAAGAAAATATAATCAAATCATTGCTTATTAAATCCGGGGTCTGTTCGGAGGAATCCATAATTCAATATTTCCCAAAAACAAGGGATCGTGACGATATCTCCGTACTGAAGTGCACAAAATCCGACGTTATCTTTTTGTCTCGATCCGATCACGCGGAAATTGAATACTACAATGAAAAAGAAAATTTTACATACTGGGGGTCAGACGACAGAAAAAATGCGGTTGTGTCGGAAGATGAAGATACGCAAAGAAGAAGCAAGCAATTCAAATCTATAATAGCAAACAAAAAATGGATAGACATAGGTACAGGTGCAGGAGGTATTTTGGACATACTGAACACTGTAGCGGCAAAAACAGCAGCGGTAGAGCCGCAAGAAGCGCCCAGAAAAACACTTTCCGCCATAGGATATAAAATGTACGGTTCAACTGACGAAATTGAGGATATTGATTTTGAAGTTGTTACCCTTTTTCATGTATTCGAGCACTTCACTGATCCGATCAACACTCTTACAATCATTAAAAGTAAAATGACAAAAGGAGGAATAATAATTATAGAAGTCCCCCACGCGAGAGATTGTCTTCTGTCATTATTTGACAACGAAGCTTTCAGGGTTTCACGTTTTGGAGCGAGCACTTGCTATTGCACACAAAAGAAAGCTTAAACACATTTTTGAATCTGGCCGGATTTTCAAACATCGCAATCAGTGGATTTCAAAGATATCCTTTGGCAAACCATCTTTATTGGTTAACTCATGGAAAACCGGGCGGGCATGTTGCATGGAAACAATTAAGAACGGCGAATCTTGATGCGGCTTATTCGGATATGCTGTCAGGTATTGATAAAACCGATACGTTGATAGCGATTGCTGAAAAATAATAGATCCGGAACTCAACGATGATTGACTGGATCTGTTGTTAAAATGCGGACGCGCTCCAACCGCGTCCCCTACCGCTCTACGCTCTAGCCCATAAATAACGGTTACTGTATTTCCTTGGATGGTTCGGCTCCGC
>ERZ1292633.4001-Hain-H41-02um-R1-4001-length-13925-cov-6_pt1 | contig 13925 bp, 1 predicted proteins | sample MGYA00564406_ERZ1292633 | MGnify/ENA primary metagenome ERZ1292633 (study PRJEB36523, sample SAMEA6512639) | groundwater metagenome | collected 2019-01-08 | study: AquaDiva: Metagenomics assemblies of 32 groundwater samples
TGCAATCAATGAACTTGTACTTGTCGGGGTGGCAGTGGCCGCAGCTCTACGCCGTCAACATGTCGTGGATCGTTCTGCCTTTCACCTTCGATTTTGCCCTTCCCGCGATCGGTGTGGACTCCGTCATGGCGTCGCCAATGACGCAGCTGACGCTGATGATCACCGCGTTCGTGACGCTGTACGTCGTAAGCGTGTGGGACGTCGAGACGTTTCAAAGCGGCATCGACGATGTGCCCGATCCGGACGAGGAAACGAACGTGGAGGACGGCGAGGAGGAAGGGATGGGTGGTGGGCTTTCCCAACTTGTCGCCAAAGCCGACCTGAACAAGGACGACGACGAACGCATCCTTCCACCGATCAAGTTCGACTTTACTTACAAAATCAAGCACCCGGACTTTCCAAAGGGGCTCTGTGTGGTCATCGATGGCGAAACGTGCGAAGATACGGACGCGTTCGAAACGCAGCTCGTGCTCGCCTGGAAGCATATCAAGGCGACGAACGATAAGAAGTACGTATTGCCAGTGGCCCTTCCTGCCAAGACCAAGGGCCAAGAAGAGGAGGATGCGAATGCACAGGGCAGCGAGGCGGGCGACGGTCCCTCGGTGGCCCGGCCGCCGCAGCTGTACTTTGCCAAAAACGAGGAAGGCACGGACGATGACGATGACAATGACGATGATGACGACGTCGATGAGGAAACCAAGCGCCAGCGTGATGAAGAGCGAGCGCGCCGGGAAACAGCCGCGGAACTCCGGAAACGCATTCGCGAAGGGTACGTGGAGATGGTCTGTCGGAACTCGGTTTTGCACGCAGGTGAGCGCGTCGTGGAGCTGTACTTTCAAGCCACCCCGCGCCCTCCTTGTCGTCGCCTGTCCGCGTCCTCAGCGCTGGCAGAAGGTCGCGACGACGAGACCTCGGTGAGCAAGTCGGCCGATGCCGAGAAAGAGGACGACGTGGAGGGGGAGGAGACCGCCCCACCTCGGTGGAAGATCAGCGTCACAAAGCGGTTGTCTCATGAATGCCCAGAGCATGGAGAGACGCTCTTGCGGGGCACCGCGACGGAGCTCGAGAGGAACGCGAAGCTTGAATGCTGTAACTTTTTGATGCCATGGTCTGGACGGGAGTGCCTCGGTCTGCGTTGGCCCCCAGGGAACACGTTCTACAGATGCATGAAGAGGGGATGCCCGTTCGCAACGTGCTACAAGTGCTCGCGGATGAAGGCATCCCACCTCCGCAAGGCGAACCTCGCGACGTTGATGCGTCAACACGACGATGCGATGACCGTCATGATGTACGACTACGAGGTGGCCCCCCTGGGGAGCAGCAGTCCACCGGGCTCGCCCCGAGCCAGCAGTCCCAAGAGCCAGGCGAAACACGCGGCAGGCTTCGACGCCGAGAAGGTCGGCAATGAGTCAAAAGATGCCCCTCCGGGCGGAGAGGGAGAGGAGGAGCAGGAGAGTGAAAAAACGAAGGACGAGCGGCGCACGCTGCTGCATTTTATCACCGAGGGCTCGAGCACCGCGGACGGCGAAGGAGACGGTGTCGCGGTGCCGCCGACGCACGAACATCTGGTTCACGGCATCCGCGACCGCCACGACAATGCATGGGAGGCGCTCGTGAGTGAGGCGTGCGCGAAGATGGCTGTCGAGGACAGTCCCAAGCCACTGTCGACCAAAGTCGCGAATGTCTACATCGTGCGGCCCCTACCTAAGGAAGGCTCCGATCCCCGTGGAAGCAAAGCCACGGAGCCCACGACGGTGGACGGGTCTGCGCGGCGCACGGGGGACGCGACGGCGTCGTCTGATCCGACTGGGTTATCCTTGGTCACCGCCGCTGTTCTGTACGCGACCGGCTTGGTGGCGGCGGGACGCACTCGGTACTTCCTCAGGGCGAAAGTCCCGAACGAAGAGTCAATGTTCCGTGTGAAGTGCCGACAGCGAAGCGGCGTGCAGCAGTGTCCCAAGCACAACGTCCTGCTAGTGGCGGGTCGCCCCGACGTCGACATGACCCGGATCGAGCACATGGACGTCAACGGCAAGCCAAAGTACCAATGCGCCACGCTGCGAGCGCCGTGGTCCGGATACGGCTGCCCTGGCCTTCAGCGCGACAAGGCCTTTTACGTGTGTCCCAACGAGAAATGCCACTTCGCCGTGTGTGGAAAGTGCGCCAACCTCAGCGTGGCGGACAAGATGAAAGCGAACGTCCTGGGCACGGTCAAGGCGTTGGGCATTGGTACCGTGGTGAGCTTCTTGGCTTTATTTTTATGCCAAACACTGTACTTTCCCGCGGTACAAACGTGCTTCATGATCCTGAGCTGCCATCGGTACTTTTACTGTGAACTCGGCGGCTGCTTCGAGCGCCTGAACAGCATGCGAGGGACGCAACTCCGCGCGAGCTTCATCTTTGTGTATGCGGTCGCCCTTGCTTTTCTAATATTCGTCGGCATTGGCTTTTTGGCGTTTCTTTGGTCCATCGCGTGGCGACGGAAGGCCTACATCGTGCGTGAAGGGAAGGTATGCGGGCACTTTCTGGGATACAAGTCGGACACGCTCAATCTGCTCACCACGCGAAAGCAATGTCGAAAGATTCGATGGATGGACATCTTGCTCATCGACGTGAAGCACAGCCGCTGGCGCCGGGTGCTCGAGCAGGATGGCAGCGTGTTGAGGTCGCTCTACGACGCCTACGAGTTCAGGTATCTGATGGTGCTGCCTTGCATGCTATTTTTCAAAGTGTTGCTCGCGCTTCCCATCCTGTTCACGGCCGTTGGGTCGCTCGATCAGATCATTGGCGCCTCCGTCGTCGAAGTCGTGCAACTCTTTTTCTTGAGCTTTACCAACGCGTTCACGAATCCGTGGTTGGACACACTCGGCAAGGCCGGCTCGGTGCACCACATTTATCAGCTCGCCATGATGGCATTCCACCGAGTGGCGATCTCCTCGGCCACCGGAGGAACGGCTAACAGCGGTGGCGGCTTGTCTTGGGCCATGGTGGCCGGGTCCGCCGTGTACGGCACGATGATCGTCGCCATCGTGGTGCACGTGGCCGTGATTCCGGCGATCCGTGCCGTCATTGAGGCCCGGCGTCAAAAAATCCGCGATGCCGAGGAGCGCAAGAAAATGGAGGAGCAGCATGATGCGTTGGCCGAGGACAACGTGGGATCCGGCGTGTTCGAAGTCGAGGACGACGGGCAACATCGGCCCAAACCACCCACGCCGCCGCCGCCGGAGCCCGCCGCAGCCCCCCCGGACGATCCATTCGATTTCAACTTCGACTTTCCCGCGGCCGCGACAGACCAAGCCGACGTTGACTTGGACAAGTTGCTCCGGGAGCTCGAAGAGCTAACGGCCTCCCTTGGCGCACCGGATGCTGCCGCTGCCGCGGACGTCCCTCCCACAGGTGCCGATGAGTCGCCTGGTAAACGCAGCCAGCCACGGAGCGCCTCCAAGGGAACCTCCAGCTCATCCTGTTCGGACTCGTCGTCGACCGACAGCGACGCCTGCGAGGCGGACGTAGAGACCCCTACAGACAAAGGGACGTCGGGAGCCCCCTGCTCAAATCGGCTCTCGGTCAACAACACACGGAGCGGGTCACAGACCGAGGAGGTCGCCGCGGTCGTGACCCGGGATCCGTGATGGCCGCATCTGTGCCCGACGGACCCGCTGCCCGTGAGCACTACGAATGACCTATCAGTGGAAGCAAAGGCACCAGTGGCATCGTATGATATGGTTGTGTGTGTTTTCGTGGAAATGGGTTTTCCTCTGACTTCCTTTTTCTTTTTTCTTCCACACAGATGTTTGCCAACCCCGGTATTGCATGTCGCTTGCATATTCTGACTGAGGTGTTTTGCGTTTTCTGGTTGGTAAGGTCTGCTGGTCGCTCACACAGGAACCATTAGGCACAAAAAATAACAGCCGAACCACGGGGGAAGGACGAGACGGAAGGAAAACATATCACCAACCGATCTCCTCTTTTTTCCGCCTTCGCTTATTATTTGAAGGGGGGGAGGGAGGGCTAAATTTTTTCTCTCCGGTTGGAGGGCCAAAGAAAAAATGGCAACTACGGTGTCCTCAGCCGCGGCGACGGTGTCCGCTGGCACCTCCTCCTCGTCCCCCTCCATGAGCGGCACACTTCGTGGCTACTTTTACAACGGGGTGGCGCGATTTTCTGCGGCTATCGGCCGCCGTGAGCTAAGATTGCTCACCAACCAAATCGTCTACGTCAACGGCGTGCCCTCACCGCTGCTGCTCTCGAGCCGAGGCGGCGGCGACGGATCTATCAGTCCCCGAGGCGCAACGTCCACCTCCTCTCCGCCGTCGTCTACGGCGAATTTAGCGGCGGACGACACCACGGGGACCATTGGGGGGGACGCCGCCGGCCCCCTCCGGTCGTGGTTCACCGACCGCCTGAGCCTCGACGTGCAGTACTTCGGCTACCGCAATGGGATGATGCCCTTAGACAACGGCGCCGACCACGACGCCGGCTGGGGATGCATGGTCCGCACCGGCCAGATGATGCTCTTTGCCGCCCTTCGACGAGCGCTGCCAGGGCAAGACATCCGCGAACAGTCGGAACAAATCGCGCTTCTCTTTCAGGATTCGTTCGGTGCCCCCTTTAGTATCCACTGCATCACCAGGGAAGGCGCGAAGCATCACGTGCCCATTGGACAGTGGTTTTCGCCCACCGCGATTGCCTATACTTTGAAGCCATTGGTCGAGAGCGAGCCCGTGACGAGAGAGCAACTGCGGGTGGTCGTGGCCGCAGAAGCGACGCTCAAGCTGGACGAACTGGATCTAGCCTTTTCGAGCAGCCCGGCTCCAGCTGCCGGCGTGTTGGTTCTCGTCCCGCTCCGCCTGGGTCCAGACCGCGTCACTCCCCCCGCGATGGCCAAGCAGGTGTGGGCCATGATGACCCTATCGTGGTCCGTCGGCATCGTCGGCGGACGGCAGAACGAAAGCCTCTACTTTTTCGGCGTGCAGGGCGACACAATGTACTACTTCGACCCCCATTCCGTGTCGCCCGCCTTCGTGAGCCCGGAGACGTTAGGTGGCGTGCCAACTGGCGCGATGGCGTCCATGCTCGTCGCTGACATTGATCCTTGCATGCTCGCTTGCTTTTTGCTGCGGAACGCTGCGGACGCGGCTGAGTTCATCCGTGAGATGGAGAGGCGCGTATTTCCGCTGGGCGACTTCGCGATCATGTCGTTCATTCGGCCGAAGCCACCAAGAACGAAAAAGGGCAGTGCCGTGGCATCGTCTCCACCGCCTGGGGTCAACCACCCGCCGGCAACGGCCCTTCCGCAGGCGCCTCCCTCCTCGGCCGCGGACGATCTCGATCTCGACGACTGCGACTTTGATGGCGATGATTTGGAGGCAGGCAGGTGCAGTCACGTTGTCGCCGGAGCGACACCTTGCGCCGTCGCGCCGCCGTCAACGACCGTTCCGCAGCCCTCACCGGCCGTCGTGTCTCGGAAACACGTCGTGCCGCCGCCGCCAAGTGTACCAATTGTGCCTCCAGTACCGACGGCCGCAGTTGGCGGTTACCGATCAAGAACGGCCGGCAGCGTGGTGGACCGGCGTGGAGTCCCGAAAGCCGCTGCGCCACCCCCTTCGATCGTCGACGACGACGACGGCATATCGGCGTTCTTGTGAAAGGGCACTACACCGCGGGCGGCGCGGAGAGGAAGGAGGACCCTCGTCGTGTCGTGTTGTGTGGTTTGTGTGTTTGTGTGTAGGTGACTCAAACTCCTCCTGCATTCCGTCTACGCCGTTTCTTTAGTAGCGCGGGGCGGCCCATCGGCTTTCAGTCAGTCAAAGACGAGCGCGGCGGTCTTCCTCAGCATCAGTCTTTGACTCCGCTTGACGCGCCTTTCAAGTTCGGACGTGTGTCTCCGCCGCCCTCCGTCCTCAGTTCATCTTCTGTTTTTTTCCCCCTTTTCTTTTTTCCCTTTCTTCCTCGAACGCGCTCAAACTTTGCTTGGGATCACGAACCAGGTCCCATCATGAATTCCTCAGTCCACGGTGAGAGGAACGGACAGTCGGGAAAGCGGTGTAGGTCAGAGTCTTTTTTCGTTCTTGCTCGTTGGATTAAAGGTTTCTGTTGATCCCCCCTTTTGCCTGTTGTCATGGCCTCGTCGGTAGCGAAAAGCTCTCTACCTTTCCTCTGTCTCTCTCATCCTATCCTTCCTTCCTGTAATCAACCAGCCGCCGACGACAGTGGATCCACACGGCAACTGGAACAAGGATTTTCAACACATCGCGAAAACAAAAAGTCGCATCAGCTCAAAGGCCCGCTCCCAATTTCTGTCCTCTCGCTTCCGCATCGTCCCTCGTCTGAACAGAGGGCAACGCGCCTTCGTTAACACCCACAAAAAAAGAGAACTTCATCAGCGTTGAAGTAAACGGCGATATTCAGTGTGCAGCGTGCGTCAATACATCGTCCTATATATATTTTTTCAGTGGAAACGTCGTCTTATTTCCATTATTTGACTGACTGACGGTCTTCGCCTTATCATGGGACTAGGCATTTCAGCCATCCGGTATCCCCTGCCGTTGGGCCGCAACGGAGAGCCCGTCCCTCTCGACGACGACCACGGCGGTCAGCGCCAGCCCCCTTCCTCGTGGGCCGCAACGGCTGCCGCGGCCGCCGCGACGGCGGCGCAGCATTCGCTGGTCATGAGCACAACCGTGGACACCGCCGATGGGGCTGCGGCGTCGTCGTATCGCAGCGCCGGCGGCGGAGCATCCGATGGTTCCGGCACGACGACGAGCGACGCCAAGTCCGATGACGCATCGTCATCCTCGTCAGGCGGGCCGCAAATCGACAGCGCCCCACACGGAACGATGGCGAACCTGGTGACGGCGAGTGGAGTGGTTCGGCATCCTGACATTCAGTTGGCCCCGGGCTTCTCCGCGAATCCCTCCTCCTCCCCTTACTCAACCACCACACCATCTCACACCATCCCGGCAGGATTTCTCGCCTCCATGGCCCCCGTCGTGCCGGCGTCACTGGACGCGTTTCGCATGGCCCCCGTGGCGCGACGCGACTCGCCGACCACCACATCAGCGGCCGCGGAGATACCGCCTCGGCCGTTGGCAGGGCCGCATCTTCGCGAGGTGGGTGCTTCGGGACGACCGCCCCAGATGGACCGCTCGAACAGCGATTCGCTGACGGGGGACTCCATTGTCAACGCTGCGCTACTGCCGTCGGCGTCTCGCAGCCAGGGGAGCCACCAGCGGACTAACTCAACCCCATCATCGTCGCGCGCGTCCACTCCTCCGGCCGTGGGTGACGGGAGCGACACGCAAGCGTCCTTGTTCAACCTCCACTCGAGCGTCACGTGGTCGGACGTCATCGGCGGGGCCACCGAGGACGACATTTTGGAGTCGCTGTGTCACTTTGGCATCACCCTCGTCCCGGTAGAGTACCTCTACCGCGCGTCGTTCCTCGCCGTGTGCAACTCGTCGCTCGCGCCTGCCTCCGACCTCAGCCTCATCGCAGCGGGGTTCCCAACCGGAGCCGCGGGCCTCGCAACGGCGGCCTTGGGCGCAAGTAGCACCGCCGAGCTCTCGCACGGCGGCAACGCTTCGGGGCTCACCAATGACACGCTTCTAGCAGCCGCGTACTTCAGTTTGTACGACCCGTCAGGTCCGACTCCATCGGTTCCCAAATCCCGGGGATCCGAAGCATTCCACGTCGCCGCTGAACATCTGACCGTTTCGGAGCGCGCGATGCGCACCCGTCGGCATGCCACTCCGTTACCGGTCGATTTAGTCACTCGAGCGGTCATCCGGTTTGCCGCTCGGTTGACCCGATTGATCGCCAAGGCCAAGCGGACAGCCCGTCCAGGGCGGGCCCCGTCAAGAGGCGCCGCGGAACCTCCACGTCCGTCATCGGGGAGTCCCGGGAGTCCGCCCGGAGCGATCCCCCGACAATGGTCGACGTCCGCCAGCCCCGCGCGCGGGACCTCCATTATTCCGAGCGTGACCCCTCCTCGCGACCTCGTGCTTGGAGCCATGATGTGCCTCGTGGCCGCGTCGCCCCCTGAAAAGCTCACCGCTGACGTCGTGAACCACTTGTGCCTGCCTCGCGTCGCCCGCCGCGTGCTGGTGGGTACCGACGTCTACTTAGCGGAAGCTGCCGTCACTCTCCTTCCTTCCCCCCCTCGCATCGTCGAGCCCGGGGGCGAGGGCGCCGCCTCTCTGGGCCAACCGCCGCGCTTTGAATCGGCGGGCCGATCCACGGCGGCGCAACGGGGACTTGCCAGTATGGTCGCTCCCCTTGCGGAGGCTACGGCTGGTGGTCGCTTTTTGACTTCCTCGACGCCAAACAGCCCCGCCGACGTCACGCGAAACCCTTGGTTCGGTCTCGCGGTGCACGCCAACGCACAGAGTTTCGACGGGGCTCTCGATGCCCTCAAAATCGCCGCCTCGTTGCAGAAAGGCCATCGCACCCCGACGACTGCGTTCGAACATGCCCTCGCTGAGGCGGCCACCCGCGGCCTGGTATCCCACGAATCCATCGTCTTTGAGCCGCCGGTGGGCACCGCCGCGTCGGGCACTCCGGTGTACCTCCTTGATTGCGGCCTCGCGATGGCGGGCGATCGCCGCGTCGTGGCCATCGCCTTGGCCAGCGACATGGAACGACTCGTCGTGGCGTTCGACAGCGGCGTGGTTCGGCTCCATCCTGTCACGTGCCGACCCGGCTGCGGTCGCGCACCGCCGACGCCGGCGGCCACCGGGGGGGACGGTCCATCGGGGAAAACGGGTTCAAAAGAACAACGCCGCCGCGCGTCATTTCTCGGACCTCCGCACGCCGCGGTTGAGGGCGACGGATCCCAAACGGATTGCCAAACCATCGCGGAGTTCCACACCGTGGAGAACGCGGGCCGCTTTCTGCAGCGCGGGGAATCCATTGATTCGCTCTCCTTCAGTCCACCTTTCAACGCTTGTGCCTTGGCGGCCGGAAAAGGTGACGACGTGGCCGCTGACCCCCGCAACTTCCAGCCATCTGCGACGCGGCGCCGGACGGTGTCACCCTCCATGATAAAGGCCACCGTGGATGCCGCCGCCGCGACTCACACAACCACGGGCAGCGGTGACCCGACCTGCGTGAATGGGTCCCGGGCGTCGCCGCGGTGCCGTGACGTCTTTGTGCTCATCCGAGGCCGTCGAATCGTCTATCATCTGGACGGCGTCACGCTCGAGCTATTGCATCGCTACGTGTTCGATGGCCCCGTGATCCCTATCGCGCCGCACATCGGCCCGCGGCCACCGCGCAGCAACGCCGTGGATTTGGACGACGGGTTGGCGCGGCGGTCAATCGCTCCCACCGCACGCGGGCTCGGCAGCACTGTGCACGTCGACGCAACGGCGATTCATTCCCCCTCGAAGCTGTCTGCAAACGGTCCCCAACCATCTGAACCGCCGCCGCCTGTCGTGGCGGGACCGCCGCCGTCCTCGGGACGGTCCGTCTTTCGCCGCGCACCCTTTTTGCCCACTGGGTCCAGGGCGTCGCTGTGCGTCCTGCGCCCCACACGCGCGCCCATTCTGAGCGTTTCAAGGCACATAATAGATGCCGCGGTTCCTGTTGACAACGCGTCGACCACGTCGACGACGGTCGTACGGTGTGCCCTTTCGCACGACGTCAGGGGCACCTTTGCCCAGGTCGTCTTTCACGTCAAGGCCGGATCTTCCTCGCTCGCAACGCGCAGTTCCAGCAACAATCGTCAATTCGATTCCCATCGAGGGGACGAGGTCGCGGCTCACAGCATCTGCATCGACGGTCTCGCCGTGCGCATCGCGACGACGACGTGTGACGGTGACCGGTGGGTCCGCACCTCGCACCTCTGCAACGTGCTGTCGAATCAACAAAGCCCCTCTTTCGAAGAACCATTCAAAGTGTTAAATTGCGTGTTCGAGGGGTGTGCGTTCCGCGAAGCGTCCCTGGCTGGTGAACCGCTGGTGTTCGACTACGGCACCCCCCAAGCGGAGCAGCAACTGCTTTCCCGGGAGGATCCGGGCGGTTTGACGTTTCACTACATGCTGTGCACAGGGCATTTCGGTCCATGTGCCTCGTGGTCGAGTCGCTCCTCGTCGGACGACGTCTCTGCGGACGCCACGCGGCCCTTGTTTAGCTTTTTGTTCCAAGAAGGAAGCGGCTTCCTCGTCGCGGATCAAGTGTCAAACCGGGCAGAATGGTTGCGGTCCCTCGACGTGGTCGAGTCGTCGTCTCCCTCCGACTTCATCCCGCAGCACGGAGGAGGCTCGACCATGACGCGGCCGGCGCGGAGACGACGACGCAGCGCAGGAGGCGGCGGGGACGGGCTTCCCGCGCCGGTAGTTCCTTCGCTACTGGAGGCCGACGTCAGCGGCGGTGGTGTCGGTGGGAACCTCGTTGTTCACCGAAAGGAACCCGTTGACGTGACCTCCGTCGCCGTTTGGGATGCCAAGACGCCCGTGGCGCAATACTTTCGATCTGTCTGCCGCCACGACGAAGGAGCCGCAGGGGAGGAGTTTGGCGACGGATCATTCCTTTTTGACGCATCTAGTAGCGTGTCATCACCGACCGCATCCACGGTCACCCCTAAAGTGGGCCGCTGCACCGTCCCCGACGACGTTTACACGACGGCGGACGCGTCCCGCATCGACGATCGCGTGGTGTTGTTGCAGCTCGCCGTGGGGCGCCACATTGTGCAGCCCGAACTGCCCGCTCCGCGGGGAGCCCCTCAGCCACCCCCTCCGTCGTCTCGGGGACCGGCGCACAGTGCGGCCGCCGCTCCAACAGGTGGGACCCCTCCGCAGTCCGCCTTACCGTTTTTGCTTCCAGGATCCTCTGCGGTGTCCGATCCGATGGATTTCCTGGGCCAAGTCCGATCGGGTGCGACGTCGCCGCAACAACACGTTGGCGCGCCGGACGTAGAAGAGAGCTCTGCGAAAGCCTCGTCGACGCTCTACGCGGCCTACATCTCAGGGTTGCAGCTGTCGTTGCTCGTCGGGGTCGAGGGCTGGTTCGTCATTGGCTCCGCTGTCGGTCACTGCCGACTCAACGCCGCGACCACGGTCGTTGGAGGTGCGGGCAGCGCCGCCTACAACGGAGCTCGAAGCGCGGCGGCGGGCGGCGGGGGGGAATCGAACGACGCCTTCGCGTCACCACATGGCGATGATCGGCATACGATGCTGGTGAGCGAGGGGCCAACCACCGCGGAAGATTCGGCGCTGAGTTTACCTCCGCGCATCGTGGGTTCGGACGTCGCGAGCACCGCGGCGCAGGTGGTGTACGACTCGTCGATGAGTCTGCTTCTCGTCACCACGGCGTCCCATGTAGGTGCGCTCGGGGCGAACGTCGCTCGGATCGTGGACACCTGGAAGGCCATCGATGCGTGCTGCTCGGAGGAGGAATCAGTCGAGCCGCAAGCGACAACGTCGAACAACAACAACATTAGCAGTCATCAACGTCATTCGCAATTCAACTTTCTGCAGCTGTCGTCATCCCCACACGCGTTCCGCAGCACCAGGCGCCTCGTGCGGTTGTCGTCGCTTGCGCTCCGCGTCTTGCTGTGGCAGGACGCCACGTCACGCGTCGTCTTCGACCATCCGCAGCATCTGGAACGATTGCTTCAAAAAGTTCGGTGCCTAACGGACTGGATTCTCGCGAAGGAGCTTCTGTCGCGCGACGATGTCGCGAGCGCGAAAACCACCACCAACGCCCGTCGGCCGACAAAGATTTGGCAACCAACCGGCGGTCCCAATTCGGAGGAAGCTGGAAGCATCCGTTCCGCAGATGTTGCAGCACCACCCTTCCCGGAACCTTCTTCCCCCCCAACGGCAGAAGTCGTCGGTCATGCGGATAGCGATGGGTCTGCTGAGCTGTTCAACGTGCAGCGCCAACGGTATCAGACCCTCGGCTGGCTGAGCAATGATCTCTGCCGCATCTTATCGGTGCTCACGCAGCACTACACGTTCTTTTGCACGAATGACAGCATGGAGCAGGCCGCTACGAGCATGCTGGCCCTCGTCCAGGCGGTCTTTGGCCCTCTGAAGGGGCTCATGCTGCGAATGGGGCGACAGCAAGACGTCGCGGAGTGGCAGTCGCTGATAGGCCGATGCACGGCCGCGTCGGACTGTCAAGGCTGCATGAGGCAGCTTCTTTCGCGGCAAGAAGGTCGTGGAAGTGAAAACGGTGACGTTGGACCGCACGCCGCGGCGCTAGAGGTCGTCACCAACGTGTTGCTCAGGCACCCGGGAGAGTGCACCGTCCACTTTGAAACCCTCTACCGCCGAGAAGAACTAAGCATTGATCAGCTAGTCCGCTTCGCGCGACTGCTGCTCACGTCCGATGTCGGCTTCCGGGTGAGCACGCGGCTGGCGCTGATGTGTCACGCGGCTTTGACGCCGGATGTGTTCGTGTCGGTGACCCTCGCGATCTTGGCCGACACTGAAATCACCACAGCGTCGGCCGGAGATGACAAAGGAGGCGCGGCGGCCTCCCATCGGGGCGAAGGGCCGCACAATATCGCCACGTCGCCGAGAAAAGCTGACGCAGGACAGACCGCATACATTGACACCGAGGAAGCCACGAGACGTGCATCGGATTTTTTCGGTCCCCAGTGCGACTTCGTCACCGTCGCCTTCCTTCTCCTCGCGCACCGCCGCGACGACCGCGCGCTGCGCGACACGAGACTCCTCACGCGTACGCCTCTGCGCTACCTCCAACGCCTGCGCGAATTGGACGATGCGATGAAGGAGACCGTCGTACTCCGTTTTCAGTGCAACGCGCTGGTGTCCGGGCGCAGCTGCAGCGCCGCAAGCAGCGCCACAGTGCCCTCCGCAAGCGCCCACACCAGTGGAGGCGGCGTGGGACGGTCGTCTACCACCACCACCACCGCCGCGACGACGAGCGCCGCCGCTGTGACGACGAGCGCCGCCACGCCGTCCCAGCTGTGTTGGCGGCATCGCCTCAGCACCGCGAATGCGCTGACCACTATGGTGGTGGCGCTGCAACGAAGCACCGATCGACGAGACAAAGCGCTTTCTGCGGAACCAACCATCATCATGGCATCCAACGTCGGGCCTCCTCCTGCTGCCGCCGGTGCGGGGGGAGCCGCGGCTCCTCCGTTGCGCTCCTCTCCGCTTGCACAAAATCTGCGCATCGTATTGCGGAAAGCGCCGTGGCAGGACGCCTCTGCGCGCAACCTGCGCATCGGCCAAGGACACCAATTCCGGCACGGTGGCGAGCTCATCCTTTCGGGCCCGCAGGATACCGTCGCGCTCGTGACCACGCAGCATAGCATGCTGGTCGCCCATTCGGCCACGACCTACATTCTGCAAGCGTACATCAGCGTGTTGCAAGCCGCCATGCGAGCCGGCTTGCTGCCGCGAACGGCCAGCGGCCCCGACACCTCGAGCATGGTTTGTGTGCCGCCGTCGTCGGGTGCCGTGATTCACGTGACAGCGGTTCCAGTGGCGACCGCGGCAGCGAGCCCCCCCGCCGCGGCTCCTCCGCGGGCACCAGCGGCTTTGAGCTCGACTGCCGCGGTGGCCGACCCCCAGCATGGTGCGTCTCTCGCCGCGTTCAGCCATCCTCCTCCGGCAGCAATGGCGAACGCGACATTCCTGCACGTAACGAACGACATCCTCGCCGAGTACGGCGGCGGCCTTCTGCGCGGCGGCTTGGCGAACATTGACGGGTACAACGAGGAGCGCCGCCGAGAGTGGCAGCGAACGGATAGTGAAATCGTCCACATCATCGAGTCCTCCGCGATGGAAAACTCCCAGCGTCTGCTGCAGTCCTCCTCGATCGGCAACCTCAAGAGGGGGCTATCGGCAGGAGGCGGGTTCACGTCGGCGGCCAACATGCGCCGCGACAACAACGCGACGACGACAGGGACCACCGCCGCGGTTTCCGGTAGCTCATCAGACGTTGGAATG
>ERZ1292633.4002-Hain-H41-02um-R1-4002-length-13923-cov-5_pt1 | contig 13923 bp, 10 predicted proteins | sample MGYA00564406_ERZ1292633 | MGnify/ENA primary metagenome ERZ1292633 (study PRJEB36523, sample SAMEA6512639) | groundwater metagenome | collected 2019-01-08 | study: AquaDiva: Metagenomics assemblies of 32 groundwater samples
GAGCATCAAATTTCATTTTTTGTGCTGTTGTTGCTGTTTCCTGAGCGTTAGAAACAGATTGTTTTGCATTTGCAGAAAGTTCTATCATTGCAGCAGAAGTTTCTTCTGTAGATGAAGATAAACTTTGAGAATTTGTAGTTATACTTTCTATTGAAACTGATGTTTGTTCAACAATTGCAGAAACTTCATCGATTGAAGAGTAAAGAGAATCTATAGATTGAGCTATTTCTTCTGAAGAAGATAAAACTTCTTGATTTATTGTCAGTGAATCATCTAACACATTTTGTAATTCATCTACATCGATATTATATTTAACTGAGTTTGAATTTATATTTTCTTTTATTAAATTTATATCTTCTTTTATTAATCCAATACTATTAATGTTAGAAGAAATATCTTTTATTTCTAAATGAGATGATAAACTTTTTAATTTTGATACTTTTTCAGAAAAAGCTTTTGATATCTCATTTAATTTCATAATTTCATGATAATCTTCATCTGAACGGTATGTTAAATCACCATTTTTTATATAATTTATCATACTATCAAAACTAGGATCTATTTTTTTTGCTTGAGATTTAAGTTTTATTATTAAACTAAAAAGTCTTATTGATATTGAAATACTTATAACCGCAAAAGGCAAAAACAACCAACCTTTGAATTGTGCAAGAGACAACAAACTAAAAGGTAATATCAGTAATATGAGTAATTCTGTAATTATTTCCTTTTCAGAAAAAATACTATTTTTTTCTTTCATTATTATTAAAATTTTAAACCTTAAAAGTAATCCAATAAATTCTAACTTATATTTTATGTATTTTCAATGACTTATAAATTTTCTTAGATTTGTTTTTATTCATCAAATATAAAGTTATTAATGGCTAAAAATCAGTTGTGGTAAGTTTAATAGGTTATAAAGGTAAGAAATAAAAAAACACAGATAAATTTAATCTATACAAAATTTATTCCTTTTGCTAAATTTTAAAATCTGTGTTTGTCTATATTTTATAAAAGAAAAATTATAAAGATAACATTTTTTTCATAGATTCAAATGTTTTGTCGCCAATACCTTTTATAGATTTTAAATCTTCAATTTTTTTGAATTTACCGTTTTTTGTACGATATTCAACAATAGCTTTTGCAATTACTGGACCAACTCCAGGGATAGCTTTTAATTGAGCTTCTGTTGCAGTATTTATATTTACAGCTACCATTTTCTTAGCATCAACTTTTTTGTCATCTTTTTTAGCTTGAAGTTTCTTAGCATCAACTTTTTTGTCGTCTTTCTTAGCTTCTACTTTTTTATCCATCTTTTTATCCATTTTCTTTTCATCTTTTTTAGCAGGGGTTGATTCTGCAAAAGATGGGCTAGATAATGAACTTAAAGCAAAAACTGATGTTAATGCTAAACCTAATAATTTTTTTATCATAATTTTTAACTCCTAAAAATTGAATTTATATTCTAGTAATTTTATCATATAAAGGTTAAGGAAAAGATAAAATTACTTTAAGTACTTTATTCATATAAAATTTTTTTATAAAAAATATCTTAAAATTGTTAAATATAAATTAATAGAAATCTAATAAAATAAAAACTAAAAATTCTTTTAAAGACGTTGCACTGAAACGTCTCTGCAAATAATATCTATTTCTTATCTAAAATAATCACTGGAAGTTCGCTTTTTTTATCTACTTCAAAAGAAAAACAGTCAGAATCATAGTTATAACTAACATTTATTATATTACCTTCTTTAAAATCGCCTCTTAAAAATCTTAGAGCCAATGGGTTTTCTATTTCTCTTTGAATAACTCTTTTTATTGGTCTAGCTCCAAAAACAACATCAAAACCAATAAAAGCTAATCTTTCCTTAGCAGATTCATCAACATTTAGAGTTATTTTTTTATCACTTATCAATTTAAGAAGTTTACTAAGTTGTATCTCAACAATTTGTTTTACATGATGTAATAATAATGAATGAAAAACAACAATTTCATCAATACGATTCAAAAATTCTGGTCTAAAATGATTACGTAGCTCTAATGTTACTCTTTCTTTCATAACTTCATAGTTTTCTTTTTCATTTAAATTTGTACTATGTTCTACAATTAGTTGACTACCTACATTACTTGTCATTATTATTATAGTATTTTTGAAACTTACACTTCTTCCTTTAGAGTCTGTAAGTCTTCCATCATCAAGTAGTTGCAAAAGAACGTTAAAAACATCTGGATGAGCTTTTTCTATTTCATCAAAAAGTATTACACTATATGGTTTTCTTCTAGCTTGTTCAGTAAGTTGTCCTCCTTCTTCAAAACCAACATAACCTGGAGGTGCACCAATAAGTTTAGAAACAGAGTGTTTTTCCATATATTCAGACATATCAATTCTTATCATAGAATTTTCATCATCAAATAAAAAATTAGCTAAAGCTTTTGCTAGCTCTGTTTTTCCAACCCCTGTTGGACCCATGAATATAAAAGAACCAATTGGTTTATTTGGATCATTTAGTCCTACTCTTGCTCTTTGTATTGCAAAAGAAACTGATTCTATTGCCTCATTTTGACCAATAACTCTTTTATGTAAATTTTCTTTTATGTTTAATAATTTTTCTGTTTCACATTCCATTAGCTTAGTAATGGGTATTCCTGTCCATTTACTAACAATAAAAGCAATATCATTTTCACTTATCTCTTCTTTTAGTAATTGATCAGATGAATCTTTATTTTTATGCTCTTTTATTTTATTTTGTAATTCAACTTTTTTACCATATTTTAATTCTGCTGCACGAGCAAAATCTGATTTTTTTTCAGCATTTTCTATTTCAGCATCAATATCTTCAAGTTCTTTTTTTACCACACGAATTTCTTGCAAAACTTTTTTTTCTTCTTGCCATTTTGTTCTTAATTCTTTTGATGTTTGATATAATTCTTCCAATTCTGCTTCTATTTTAGCTACTTTTTCTAAAGAAGATTCATCAGTATCTTTTCTTAATGCTTCTCTATCAATTTCAAGATGCATTTTTCTTCTTTCTACTTCATCTAATTGGACAGGCATACTATCTATTTCAACTCTTAATTTTGCGCCAGCTTCATCTATAAGATCGATAGCTTTATCTGGTAACTGTCTGTCTGCAATATATCTATGGGATAAAACAGCAGCAGAAACTAAAGATGTATCTTTATATCTTATACCATGATGGATTTCATATCTTTGTTTCAATCCTCTTAAAATACTTATTGTATCTTCAACAGTTGGCTCATCAACTAAAACAGTTTGAAATCTTCTTTCTAAAGCGGGATCTTTTTCTATATATTTTTTATATTCATCAAGTGTTGTCGCACCAATACAGTGTAATTCACCTCTGGCTAACATTGGTTTTAATAAATTACTTGCATCCATAGCACCTTCAACAGCACCAGCGCCAACAACAGTATGAATTTCATCAATAAATAAAATTATATTCCCTTCAGCAGATTTTATTTCTTTCAAAACAGCTTTTAATCTTTCTTCAAATTCACCTCTAAATTTTGCCCCTGCAATTAAAGCACCCATATCTAAAGATAAAAGTTTTTTATTTTTTAATGATTCAGGAACATCTCCTTTAAAAATTCTTTGAGCCAAACCTTCTGCAATAGCTGTTTTACCAACGCCAGGCTCTCCTAATAAAAGAGGATTATTTTTGGTTCTTCTACTAAGAACGTGAATTACTCTTCTTATTTCTTCATCTCTACCAATAACAGGATCTAATTTACCTTTTTGAGCTTCTTTTGTTAAATCTATTGCATATTTTTCTAACGCTTCATAAGTTGATTCAGGATTTTGATCAGAAACTCTTTGAGTTCCTCTTATTGTCATTAATGCAAGATAAATACTTTCTCTTGTTATATTGAAAGTTCTAAAAATTTGGTAAGAAATACCTCTATCTTGATCATCTGCAATTGCTATAAAAATATGTTCTACACTAACAAAATCATCTTTTAATCTTTCAGCTTCAGATTCAGCTAATTTACCAACTAAAGATGCTCTTGCTGTAAAATATACAGGCCCTTTATAACCTACTATTTTGGGCATTCGAGAAATTTCACTCTTTATTTTTTCCTTGAATATATTTACATCAACGCCTAGTTTCTCTAAAATACTTGTTGTAATGCCATCTTTCTGCTCTACACAGGCTAATAAAAGATGTTCATTATCTATATATTGGTGATTGTTATCTTCAGCAATCGATTTTGCAGAATAAACAATATCTTGAGCTTTTGTAGTAAATTTATTTAAATTCATTTTATTTTATTAATAACCCAAACCTTAAAATTTTAATCCTATTGATAATACATATTATATCTTTAATTTGAATTTTTATAATAAGTTTTTTTAGCTTATACAAATATGTTTTTTAAACATTCTCAAGTAAAAAATACAATTAAAAAACTAATTAATATCAATCCCTTAGACATATAGTATCAAATTTAGTATTTACATTGAATTTTTTTAACTCAAAATCTAGGTTTTAGCTTCTTTTTAAATTAAAATTATACTAAATGTTTAAGGTATTGTAATATAAACTTAATAAATTTCTATTTTTTAGCACTATTTTTACCAAGATCAAAAAGAGCCCCTCCTATACCAAAAACAATAGCTCCAAAAATAGGTGAAATAAATTTCATTATTTTTATTTGTTCATTATTATCTTGTAAAATACCTAAAAATAAGCCTAATAAAGCACCTATAGAAGCCCCCCAAATCATCCCACTCATATTATAATCGTCATTATTCTTTACAGAACTATCTAAGTTTAATGAATCAATATTTATTTTATAATCATTAAAACTGAAAGGAGTCATTTTAGTTTCAATAATAGATATATTGTTGCTTTTTGTAGTGTAATCAGAAGATAAAGCTATTGATTTAGCGTTTAAAAATATAACAGATGATAAAAACAAGGGTAAAAAGATCTTTTTATTCATTTTTTTTCCTAAAAATAAAATATATTTTATTATTATAAAACACTTTTCTTTATTTTATTTATTATTTGTGCAATCCAAAAATCTGAATTGCACAAAATTTTTACAGTTATTATTTTTATTAAAAACTATCCATTCATAATTTCATTTTGTCTCATAATAGATTCATTATGAATAGATTGAAAAAGCTCTGTAATAAACTTTTCAGATAAACCTTTATTTTTAGATTGCTCTAATTTTTTCATTATTATTTCATCCCATCTTGATGGTTGTAAAATAGTGATATTATTTTCTTTTTTATAGGTTCCAATATCTCTAGCTACTTTCATTCTTTCAGATAAAATATCAACAATTTGATCATCTATTTTATTTATTTTAGATCTTAATTCTTCTAATTTATTATTAAATTGAGCGTTTTCTGTACTAACTTTTCTAAGAACTATTTTTTTCATCATTTCACCTAAAGCATCAGGTGTTAATTGTTGTTTTGCATCGCTTAAAGCAACTGAAGGATCTCTATGAGATTCAATCATTAAACCATCATAATTAAGATCCATTGCTTCTTGAGAAACTTCTAATAAATATTGTCTATCTCCTGTTATATGACTAGGATCGCATATAAGACGTAATTCAGGAAATCTTCTTTTTAATTCGATAGGAATTTCCCAATGAGGTTCATTTCTATATTTTCCTTTTTCATAACTAGAAAAACCTCTATGAATTGCAGCTAATTTTGTAATTCCTGAATTATTTAATCTTTCAAAAGCTCCTAACCAAAGTTCTAAATCTGGATTAATAGGATTTTTTACCATTACAGGAATATCAACGCCTTTTAATGCATCAGCAATTTCTTGAACTGCAAATGGGTTTACTGTTGTTCTTGCTCCAATCCATAAAACATCAATTCCTGCTTCTAATGCTTCCATAACATGTTTTGCGGTAGCTACTTCAATAGTTACAGGTAGATTTGTTGCTTTTCCTGCATTAACAATCCATTCTAGTGCAGGAGTTCCATGACCTTCAAAATTATTAGGTCTTGTTCTTGGTTTCCATACACCAGCACGTAACATATTTACATTATATTTTGCAAGGTTAACACAAGTTTCCATAACTTGTTCAGCCGATTCTGCACTACATGGGCCAGAAATAAGAATTGGTCTTTTCAAATCAGATTTGAATGGGTTCTGTAAATTTAATTTCATCTTTTTTTTCCTTTATTTTTTAATACCGTCTAATACACGTCTAATTTCATTTGTACTTTTCATAAAATCAAAGATAATATCATAATCATTATTATCTATATGTTTTTTGAAATCTTGTAGATTTTTAATATATTCTTCTAATGCAGAAGATACATTTTCTTTATTTTGTTGAAAAATAGGAGTCCACATTTCAGGTGAGCTTTTTGCAAGTCTAACAGTCGATTCAAAACCACTTCCTGCAAGATCAAAAATAGTACTTTCATCTTTTTCTTTATCTAAAACCGTTGCTCCAAGGGCAAAAGAACTTATATGAGATAAATGAGAAACATAAGCAATATGCAAATCATGTGCATTTGAATCCATGTATCTTATTTTCATTCCCAAAATTTGATAAATCTCTTCTATTTTTTTTATGGCAAAATCATAACTTTTTTCTTTATCACAGATTATACCTGTTTTATTGTTAAATAATCCACTAAAAGCTGATTTAGGGCCTGAATGTTCTGTACCTGCTATTGGATGACCAGCAACAAAATTTTTTCTATTTTTATGATTTTCTACAGCCAAACAAATATTTTCTTTGGTTGAACCAACATCTGTAACAATAGTTTCCTTTTTTATATTATCCAAAATTTTAAATAAAATCTTTTCAGTAGAATTTACAGGAATAGCAACAATAACAATATCAGCTTTTTGTACAGCATTTTCCAAACTATCAATTTCATCGGCTATGTTTAATTCTAAAGCCATTTTACAGTTATCTGGATTATTATCAACACCAATAATTTTTTCTGAAAAATTAGCTTTTTTTAAATCTAAGGCAATAGAACCACCTATTAATCCTAAGCCTATTACTGTTATTATCATTTCATTCCCTTTCTATCATTTTTTCTAAAATTAAAGTTATGAAAGGCGATTTTTGCTCTGTATAATCGTCCATTTTTAAATTTTTATTTGAAAGTATGTCATTTTTTATTTCGAGTTTAAGATTTGAATATTCTTGAGCTTCTTTTGGATTTTTATTCATAAAATCTCTAAAAAAAATATGCTTTTTGTATTCATAAGATTCTATTTCAAACATGTGTATATGAAACTTTCTAGTGTTTCCATTATTTCTAAAATAATGTCTTTTTTTGATTCCAAATTCACCTAAAGATTCATAGCCCAATTTTTCTAAAAATTCTACACATTTAAATCCATCTTCAAATTTCTCTAAACCAACACACATATCTATAATTGGTTTTGCATGAATATCTTTTATTGAAGTACTTCCAATATGTTCAATTGTTTTTATATGCTCTGAAATAAAAGGTAATAATCTATTTTTCTCTTTTTCAAATTCATTTTTCCAATTTATATTATGAGGAAATAGTTCAATAGTTCCAACTTCTAAACCAATAATATTATTATTCATAAATCCCTTTCTTAAAGTTTTTTATTCTATCAAAAGCTAGTTTAAATCTTTCAATTGAACAACATAAAGAGATTCTAATATATTTATTTCCATTACTACCAAAAATAAAACCAGGAGTTATAAATACATTTGATTTTTGTAAAATATCTTCTATAAAAGCTTCTGTATTTTCAATATCATTAGGAACTTTAGCCCAAAAAAACATACCTTCTTGCTCTTCAGAAAAAGAACAATTTAATTCTTTTAGTATTTCTTTAGCAAAAAACTTTCTTTTTTCATACTCATCATTTCTTTTATTATGCCAATCATCATCATTTTTTAAAGCTTGAATGGTAGCATGTTGAACAGGTAAAAACATTCCTGAATCAATATTACTTTTAAATTTTAAAATAGTATCAATATATTCTTTTTTTCCAGAAACCCAACCAATTCTCCAACCTGCCATATTATGAGATTTACTTAATGAATTAAGTTCTAAACAAACTTCTTTGGCATTTTTTACAGATAATAAACTAATAGGTTTTTCTTTGTTCAAAACTAAACTATAAGGATTGTCATGACAAAGTAAAATTTTATGTTTAAAAGCAAAATCAACTAATTTTTCAAAAACTTTTATATCTGCTTTAGCTCCTGTAGGCATGTTTGGATAGTTTAGCCACATTAATTTTACTTTAGTTAAATCCATTTTTTCAAGTTCTTCAAAATCTGGTTGCCAATTATTTTCTTCTCTTAAATTGTAGGTTTTTATATTTGCATTAACTAATTTACTAACAGATGAATATGTTGGATAAGAGGGATTAGCAATAAGAACTTCATCATTAGGATTTAAAAAAGCCATTGAAATATGTAAAATACCTTCTTTTGAACCAATAAGAGGTAAAATCTCTGTTTCTGGATCTATATTTATATCATAAGTTTTATGTAACCAAGAAGATATTCCTTTTCTTAATTCAGGAACACCTTTGTATGACTGATAGCTATGATTTTTCATATTTTTAGAAGATTCTATCAAAGCATTAATAGTTTCGTCTGAAGGTGGCATATCTGGGCTACCAATACCTAGATTTATTATATCTTTTCCAGAATCTTGCATTTTTTTTATTTGAGCAAGTTTAGAAGAAAAATAATATTCTCCAACATTGTCTAATCTTTTAGCTTGTTCTATTATCATAAATATTTCTCTCCTGTTGTATATTCACCTAAAATATTTAATTCATTTACATTTTTATCAATAATTTTAAGGGATCTTTTATAAATATCATAATCATCAAATTCTAAATCAAGATGGAAAAAATATTCCCATTCTTGACCTAAAACAGGAGAAGATTGTATTTTTGTAAGATTTATATCTAAACTAGCAAAAGACATTAATATATTTGCTAAACTACCTTTTTTATCTGATAAATTAAAACAAATTGATGCTTTATTTATATTTTTATTTTCTTCTATAATATTTTCTTTTTCTGTTATTACCAAAAATCTTGTATAGTTTCTTTTATTTGTTTCTATACTTTCAGCCAAAACCTCTAAATCAAAAGTTTCACCTGCTTCTAAACTAGCGATTGCACCTATTTTACTTAAATTATTATCTCTTATATCTTTAGCACTTAAAGCTGTATCAATACTTTCAATTAATTTTATATTTGGATAATAGGTTTCAAAAAAATCTTGGCATTGTAATAATGCCATTTGGTGAGATCTTACTTCTATTAAATATTCTATTTTTTGATTTGGTAATGCTAATAAATTTTGTTGGATTCTTAAATAAACTTCTCCAATTATTTTTACATTATAATCTTTTAATAAAACATAATTTGGTAAAATAGAACCTGCCACAGTATTTTCTATTGCAACTACTCCATAATTAGATTCTTTTCTTTCTATAGAATTAAAAACTTCTTTAAAAGTTTCGCACATAAGTATTTCTATATTTTTACCAAAAAACTTATTAGCTGCTATTTCATGAAATGAAGCTTTAAAACCTTGTATTGCTACTTTTTTATTCATATCCACCTTATAAAAAAATAATTTCTAATCTTTTTTTAAACTAGTAATTTATTATACAAAAAAAGAAACCTCGACCTAAATCGAGGTTTCTTTAATAAATTTTATGTAAGAATAACTACCACGATTTTTTTATCGTATAATAGTAGTAATAATAATTTTTATTAACAAAATTCATCTATAAATCCTTAAATATTTTTCAAAGAAAAACTTACATGCTTTGATTATAGCAAACACTTTTAAATATCTTTCCTTATAATTAATTTTTTGTTACAAAAGTATATTGTTTTGGATAATTAGTTACTTATGAAATTGAATTATTCTATTCTGATTATGATTTATATTTAGCTTAAAAAACATAAAATAATATATTAGAAAAAACTTATTTGTCTCCAACCGTTCCAGATATTTTTTTAGGATCTGAATTATTACTATTATTTTTTTCTATTATTAAATCACCGCCATCTTTTGAAGGTATATAAATCCTTGTAAAGGTTCCATTAACTGAATTTGAAGTATTTGTATTTGGATTACTTCCTATACTTGGAGATGCTGTTATTATTGGTAAAGGAGTTGAAACTATCAACTCAGAATTAGATGTAGGTAGAGGAATAGGATTTTCTATACTTGGAGATGCTGTTATTATTGGTAAAGGAGTTGAAACTATCAACTCAGGATTAGATGTTGCTATTGGAGAAGGAAATATTTTTTTCTCTTCTATTACATTAGTTTTATCAATAGGTATTATCTGTTTTATTACTGGCTTGTTATAACAAGAAATCAATAAAAAACAAAATAATATTGAAACCAAAGTATTTTTTTTAATTTTCATGTTTTTCCTTTTATTTAGATAATATTATTTTTAGGGTTTTATAGAAATATTACTTATTTTTCTTATTCTATTATTTCCTGAATCAGCTACATATAGATTCCCAATATTATCTATATTTAAGCCTTGAGGATTATTTAGTTTTGCTGAAATAGCTAAACTATTATCTCCAGAATATCCAGCGTTACCTAAGTAACTTGAATTTATTCCAATAACAGTAGAAATAATTCCATTTATATCTACTTTTCTTATTCTATTATTTCCAGAATCAGCTATATATAGATTCCCAATATTATCTACTATAACACTTGAAGGTATATTTAACATACTTAATGTTGCTTTTATATCATCATAACCATAAGCCGCAGTTCCAGTTCCTGCAATAGTAGTAATAATACCATTTATATCAATTTTTCTTACTCTATGATTATTTGTATCTGCTATATATAAATTTCCATCTTTATCTGAAGTTATACCTTTAGGTGAATTAATTTTTGCTTCAGTTGCTTTTCCATTATCTCCACTATATCCAGAAATACCAGTTCCTGCAATAGTAGTAATAATACCTTTTGTATCGATTTTTCTTATTCTATGATTATTTGTATCACTTATATATGAATTCCCTATACTATCCATAAAGAAACTTGATGGATTATATAATTTTGCTTCAGTTGCTTTTCCATTATCTCCAGAATATCCAAAATTTCCTAAATACCCATTGTTGACAAGCTTATCAGAACCAGCAAAAGTAGTAATAATACCACTTGTATCTATTTTTCTTATTTTATTATTTCCTGAATCAGCTATATATATATTATTATTTTTATCTACAAATATCCCCATTGGTTTATAAAATAATGTAGAAACAGCTGGAATATTACTAATACCTGTTGGTTCTATTCCGTTTCCTGCAATAGTAGTGATAATGCCATTTATATCAACTTTTCTTATTTTGTTATTTTCTGTATCAGATATATACATATTTCCACTACTATCTGTAGATAAAGAATTGGGTGAAAATAAAATAGATTCATTTGCTTTTATATTATCACCTATAGAACCACCAGAAATAGTAGTAATAATACCATTTATATCGACTTTTCTTATTCTATTATTATATGTATCGGATATATATAGATTCCCTTCTTTATCTATCTTTCCTAATGTTGGCCCATTTAATCTAGCATCAATCGCTTTTCCATTATCTCCAATATAACCAGAAGCTCCATTTCCCGCAATGGTGGTAATAATATCATTTGTATCAACTTTTCTTATTCTATTATTTATTGAATCAGAGATATATAGATTTCCTATATTATCTATAGATAAAGATTTTGGAAAAGATAATCTAGCATCTATAGCTTTTCCATTATCTCCAGAATATCCGCTACCTACTCGACCATCCCCAATAATTGTTTTAATAATACCATTTGTATCAATTTTTCTTATTTCATGATTATATGTATCTGTTATATATAAATTTCCTAATTTATCTACCACTATAGAAGTTGGTGAAATTTTGGAAGCAAGAGCAGGACCATTATTTCCTTCTTTATCACTAAAGGGAATAGCAATACCACTTCCAGCAATTGTTTTAATAATACCATTTGTATCTATTTTTCTTATTCTATAATTATTTGTATCTGCTATATATATATTTCCCAAAGAATCCAATGTAACACCTAACGGTTGATTTATTTTAGATAAAATAGCTTTTCCATTATCGCCACTATAACCACTTACACCTGTACCAGCAATAGTAGTAATAATACCATTTGTATCTATTTTTCTTACTCTTGAGTAATCTGTTATATATAAATTTCCTGTAGTATCTGAAGCTATTGATTTAATAGAAAGAAGTTTTGCATCTGTTGCTTTTATATTATCACCATTAAAACCACCCACCCCATTTCCTGCAACAGTAGTGATAATACTATTTGTATCAATTTTTCTTATTCTATAATTATTTGTATCTACTATATATAAATTTCCTTTATTATCAAAAGTAAATTCATTTGGTGAATTTAGTGCTGAATTAGTTGCTGAATAATTATCTCCTAACCATACTTTATTACCATTACCAGCAATTGTTGTAATTAAATTATTTTTAGGAATAGGATTTTTTACAGAAAATAAACCATTTTTGTAAACTAAATTTTGTAGAGGATCATAACTTATTAATAAAGCTTCATCGACTATTTTAGAAACATCATTTATTGATTCAGAATGAATAATAATTCCATTAGCATTTTTAATATCGCTTGAAATAACAATTCCATCTGATACATTAATAGTTTCCATAATATCAGAAGAACTTATTGATGGAGAAATTAAACTTGACATTGCAGATAAGGCAGTTGTTTTGGAGTTTATATATATTTTATTTTTTGTAATACTTGTCCATCCATTATTATCTAACCATTTTATATATGTTCTTAATGTTATAATTGAATTTCCAACACCTCCTATTCTTTTTGTAGATTCAAGTATAAAAACATCATTAAAATTTAAATTAAAAGATGAGTCCAAATTTATTGTAAAATTTCCATTTGAATCTGTTAAACCTGTTGCTATTGTTTTGTTTGCAAATGTTTTGTGATCATGTGGGTAAATTAAAGAAATTGTTGAATCTGAAGCAACTTCTTTTAATGTTGATTTTATTTTTAAAGCTTCAGTATTTTGTGGAAAATCAACTTTACCTTCTATTTTTAAGTTTTTTATTTTAATTTGATCTGTTAATGAATTATTTGGATGAATATTATTCAAATTTGTAGAACAAGATGTAATTATAGAAACAATAAAAATACTTGATATAAAAATATTTTTTGATTTTTTCATAGTATTATTTTTCCTTTTTGAGTTAATTAGATAAGAATATTTATTCATGGTTTTATTGAAGGATTACTTATTTTTCTTATCATATTATTTATATCTGTTATATAGATATTTCCTATATTATCCATTACAATACTTGAAGGATAAGAAAATTGAGCATTTATTGCTAAACCAGAATCACCACTATAACCACTTATACCTGTACCAGCAATAGTAGTAATAATTCCATTTACATCTATTTTTCTTATTCTATTATTTCCAGAATCTGATATATAAATATTTCCTGTATTGTCTATAATCATTTCTGATGGGTTATATAGCCTTGAAATAATTGCTAAACCATTATCTCCAGTATATCCACTACTTGAATTACCTGCGATAGTATTAATAATACCTTTTGTATCTATTTTTCTTATTCGATGACTTTCAAGTATATAGAAATTATTATCTTTATCTATATGTATAGCTCTTGGGGAAGAAAGATAGGCATTAGTTGCTTTTCCATAATCTCCGCTATATACTGAATAATTATTCCCTGCAATAGTAGTAATAATTCCATTTGTATCGACTTTTCTTATTCTATTATTATACATATCAGCGATATATATATTATTAAATCTATCAATATTTATTCCTTTTGGATTACTTAATTTAGCATTTATTGCTAAACCATTATC
>ERZ1292633.4003-Hain-H41-02um-R1-4003-length-13920-cov-8_pt1 | contig 13920 bp, 9 predicted proteins | sample MGYA00564406_ERZ1292633 | MGnify/ENA primary metagenome ERZ1292633 (study PRJEB36523, sample SAMEA6512639) | groundwater metagenome | collected 2019-01-08 | study: AquaDiva: Metagenomics assemblies of 32 groundwater samples
TCGTGAACGAGCCGACGCGCGGGATCGACGTCGGCGCGAAGGAGCGCGTGCTGGAGATCTTGCAGGCGCTGAATCGCGACAAGGGCGTGACGCTGGTCGTGACCAGTTCGGAGCTGGCCGAGCTGCGCGCCACGTGCGATCGGATCCTGATCGTCTACCGCGGCCGCATCGTCGCCGACCTGGCTCCCGACGCCACCGACGCCGAGTTCGGCCTCGCCATGGCGGGAGAAGTAGGCCTCGCATGATCGCGCGCCTGCGGGTCTTCGCGAAGGAAGCCGGCGTTCCGCGCCTTCTCATCGCCGCGTTCGTCGTCGTGCTCTTCGCGGTCGCGGTCGTGACCAAGATGAACGTGCCGGGGCTCGTCACCGACTCGATCGTCCGCGTGGCGCGAAACGGGATTTTGGTCCTCGCCCTCCTCCCCGCCATCCAGGGCGGCGTGGGGCTCAACTTCGGGCTGCCCGTGGGGATTCTCTGCGGGTTGATCGGCTGTGTGTTGGCGCTGAACTGGGGCGTCCACGGGATCGCGGGGATCGCCCTGGCGACCGCGCTCGGCGTGGCCTTCGCGATTCCCGCCGGGATCGGCTACGGGTGGCTCCTGAACCGCACGCGGGGACAGGAGATGATGGTCGGCACCTATCTTGGATTTGCCGTCGTCTCCGGCATGTCGATTTTCTGGCTCGTGGCCCCCTTCCACAATCCGACGCTCGTCTGGGCCATCGGGGGGAAAGGGCTTCGCACCACGCTGGCGCTGACCGGGATCTTCGACCGCGTGCTCGACAAGTGGCTCGCCTTCACCGTGGCGGGCGTGACGATTCCGACTGGAGCACTCCTCGTCTTTTTCGGCCTCTGCTGGGCGGTGGCCTGGTTCTTCCGGACGCAGATGGGTATCACGATCGCGGCGGCCCGCAGCAATCCGCGCTTCGCCCGTGCCGCGGGGATCTCCGACCAGCGAACGCGAATCCAGGCGACCGTCTTCTCCACCGTTCTCGGCGCTGTTGGAATCGTCGTCTACAGCCAGTCGTTCGGCTTCGTGCAGCTCTACACGGCGCCGCTCCTGATGGCCTTCCCCGCCATCGCCTGCATCCTGATCGGCGGCGCCACCGTCACGCGCGCCACCGTCACGCACGTCATCATCGGCACGCTCCTCTTCCAGTCGATCCTGACCATCGCGCTCCCGGTAACGAGCCAGGTGATCCAGGGCGACATCTCCGAGACAGCGCGGCTGATCATCCAGAATGGGATGATTCTCTACGCGCTTACGCGACTGGGGAGCGCGAAGTGAGCGCCGGCGGCGGGGGCGTGCGCAGCGGACGCGGAGGCGGCGCGGGCGGCAGGGCCGGCGGCGGCGGGATCGTGAAGCAGCTGGGCCGCCACGCGGTGCCGCTCCTCTTCGCCGCGCTCTGCCTCTTCGGCATCGTCGCCGCCAAGATCACGCCGACCTTTCTCCTCGGGGAGATGTCGATCCGCGTGGGGCGAAACAGCGTCCTGGTCCTTTCGCTCCTGATCCCGATCCTCGCCGGCCTCGGCCTCAACTTCGGGATCGTCATCGGCGCCATGGCGGGACAGATCGCGGCTATTCTCGCGGTCCACTGGGGCTTCCATGGGATCGGCGGCTTCGGCTTCGCCATGCTGATCGCGACCCCGGTCGCGATTCTCTTCGGATGGGCCACCGGCTCGCTATACAACAAGGCGAAGGGCCGCGAGATGGTGAGCGGCCTGATCGCCGGCTTCTTCGCCAACGGGCTCTACCAGCTCCTCTTCCTCTTCGCGATCGGAACGATCATTCCGTTCCACAACCCCGAGATGCTTCTGCCGCAGGGCTTCGGGCTCCGGAACACAGTGGACCTGACACCGATCCAGTATGCCGTGGACGACCTGGTGAAGTGGCGCGTGCCGCTGCAGGGGACGATGCTCCGCGTGCCGATCGCCTCCTACGCGGTCGTCGCCGCCTTCTGCGCGCTCACGCTCTTCTTCTTCCGGACGCGCCTCGGCCAGCAATTCCGCGCCATGGGACAGGATCCCCACGTAGCCGCCATCGCCGGGATTCCGGTGGAGCGGAATCGCCTCATCGCCACGATTCTTTCGACGATCCTGGCGGCGTGGGGGCAGTTGCTCTTTCTGCAGAACATCGGGACGGTGAACACGTACAACAGTCACGAGCAGGTGGGGATGTTCGCCATCGCGGCGCTGCTGGTTTCGGGGGCGACGGTTACGAAGGCGACTGTGGGACAGGCGCTGCTGGGGACGATTCTGTTTCACACCTTGTTCGTGGTCTCGCCGCTCGCGGGGAAGGCATTGGCGGGGGATGCGCAGATTGGGGAGTTCTTCCGGGTGTTCGTGGCCTACGCGGTGATCACGATCGCGCTCGTGCTGCACGCGTGGCAGAGCGCGAAGCGGGAGAAGGAAGCGGCGGCCTAGCCGTCTCTCCCCGGCGCGGCGCGCGCGCCGAGTTGCGGCCGCAGGCGCCCGGCCAGCGATTCCGAAAGCGTATCGCCCCGCATCCTCCATCCCCAGTTTCCCTCTGCCTCCGCGGGCGTATTCATTCGTGCTTCGCTTCCTAGTCCAAGCACGTCCTGCATCGGCGCGATGGTGAGCCGCGCCGGCGATTTCATGACGCAGCGGATCATCGTCCACGCGATGTCGGAGGCGTCGCCGCCGACCACCTCGAGCACGCGTACCTGCTCTTCCACGCTTAGTGCCTCGAACCAGCCCCGCGCGGTGTCGTTGTCGTGCGTGCCGGTGTAGGCGACGGAATTCGCCACGTGGTTCGCCGGATGGTGCGTGCTCGTCGCGTCGAGCAGCCCGAACTGGAGCACGCGCATCCCGGGAAGTCCCGTGTCGCGCAGCAACGCGCGCACGCCATCGTCGACGTCGCCCAAGTCCTCGGCCACCAGTGGCAGCCCACCGAGCGCGGCGCGCAGCGCCTGGAAGAATCGAAGCCCCGGTCCCGGGAGCCAGCGCCCCCCGTCCTCCGGCGTCGACGTTTTCGCCCCCGCCGGCACCGCCCAGTACCCCGCGAATCCGCGAAAGTGGTCGAGCCGCAGCAAATCGCAAGTCTCCAGCGCCGCCCGCACCCGCGCGATCCACCACTCGAAGCCTTCAGCCTCCAGCCGGTCCCAGCGATAGAGCGGGTTTCCCCACAACTGCCCCGTCTCGCTGAAGTAGTCGGGCGGCACACCGGCCACTGCTTCGGGTCCTCCATCGGTGCCGAACTGGAAAAGATCGCGGCGCGCCCAGACCTCGGCGGAGTCCATGGCGGGATAGATCGGAATGTCCCCCAGGATTGAGATCCCTCGCTCCCGCGCCGCGGCGTGCAGCGCCCCCCACTGTCCCGCGAAGAGCCACTGAACGAACGCGTGATACTCCCTCGCCGTCCCGAGCGCGCGTTCCGCCTCCGTCATCGCGGCCGGCTCCCGCTCCCTCAACGGCGAATCCCAGTCGGTCCAGGCGTGCCCGCCGTAGCGCTCCTTGATCGACGCGTAGAGAGTCCAGTCGGGGAGCCACGCGGCCCGCTCCGGCGCCGCCGCCCACGCGACCGCCTCCTCGCGCGCCGCGCGGGAGGTCGGATCAGCACCCGCCCGCACCCTCTCCCACACGCGCCGCAACAGCCGCTCCTTCCACGCGCCCGTCTCCTCGAAGTCGACGCGATCCTCCGGAAAACCGGGCACCACCTCCAGCGCCGCCGCCGGCAGAAGCCCTGACTCCGTCAGCCGTTCGGGGGAAATCAGGAGCGGCCCCCCGGCGAAAACAGAAAGCGCGCTGTAGGGAGAATTCCCAAGCCCCGTGGGCCCCAGCGGCAGCACCTGCCAGACCGAAAAGCCCGCCGCCCGAGCCCAATCCAGGAACCGAACCGCCTCGGGCCCAGCGTCCCCAACGCCATGGCGTCCGGGGAGCGACGTGGGATGCAGCAGAATCCCGGCGCGCCGGGGAGAAGCCTTTTCGTCGTTCATCGCGGCGGAGTCTAGCCTTAGGACCCCCGAATGTGGCACAGTTTCGCCCCTATGCAACCGATGCCGTCCGCGCTCAGTCGGCTCCCCGAGCTGGCGCGGAACCTCTGGTGGTCCTGGAATCTCGAAGCCCGCGAGCTCTTCAAGAGCCTCGACCCGCACCTCTGGCGGGTCACGCGCCACAATCCTATCCGCGTCCTCCAGGAGATCACCTCCGAGGCGCTGATCGAAGGGGCGCGCCACCAGGAGACCATGATCCGCTATCGGGCCCTTATCGAAGGGCTCGACCGCGCGACCACGGGGCGCGAGACGTGGTGGCAGGAAGCGTGCGCCGACCTGGAGGGGAAAAAAGTCGCCTTCTTCTCGGCGGAGTACGGCATCCACAACTCGCTTCCGCTCTACGCCGGCGGCCTCGGTGTGCTGGCCGGCGACATCACGAAGGAAGCGAGCGACCTCGGCATCCCGATGATCGCGATCGGCTTCATGTATCCGCAGGGCTATTTCCGCCAGCGGCTGAACGTGGAAGGACGCCAGGACGAGCTTTACCAGCATATCGATCGAACGCGCGTGGCGGTGGAGCAGGCGCTAGGCCCGGACGGCAAGCCAGTCCGGATCCAGCTCTCGCTTCCCGATCGCGCGCTCTACGTGACCGCGTGGCGCGTTCGCATCGGCCGGACCGAGCTCTATCTCCTCGACACCGACCTGGAGGAGAACGCGCCGTGGGACCGCGAGCTGACGGGGCGTCTCTACGGCGGTGACCAGACGACGCGGCTCTTGCAGGAGATCGTGCTCGGCATCGGCGGCGTACGGCTGCTGCGCGCGCTCGGGATCGCGCCCCACGCCTGGCACGGGAACGAGGGGCACACGGCGCTCATGATGGTGGAGCGCGTGCGGGAGGGGATGGAAGCCGGGCGCTCCTTCGACGACGCCGTGGCGACGGTGCGCGCGACCACGGTCTTCACGACTCACACGCCGGTCTCCGCGGGGCACGACGCCTTCCCCTTCCCGCTCGTCGAGGCGCACCTGGCGCGCCTGGAAGGCTACGCCGACACGGTGATGGACGGCGAGCGCGCGAAGCTCCTGGCGCTCGCCTCCAACGACGAGCCGTGGGGCCACGGCTTCAACATGACCGTCCTCGCCATGCATCTTGCCGCGCAGGTGAACGCCGTCAGCATGCGGCACGGCGAGGTCTCCCGAAAGATGTGGGCGAAGCTCTGGCCCGGCACGCCCGAGGCCGAAGTTCCCATTCGCTCCATCACGAACGGCGTCCACGTTCCGACATGGATCGCCGGCGACATGGATCGCCTCTTTCGGAAGCACCTCGGCGCCGACTGGCTGGCGCATCACGACGATCCTGAGTTCTGGAACGCGCTCGATCAGATTCCCGACGCGGCGCTCTGGCACACGCGGCAGCGGATGAAGCGCGAACTCCTCGGTTTCATCCAGCACCGCGCGCGCCATCGCTGGGCCGACGACCACGTCGATCCGGGCCAGGCGATCGCGTTCGGCGCGCTCCTGGAGCCCGACGCCTTCACGATCGGCTTCGCGCGGCGCTTCGCCACCTACAAGCGCGCCGACCTAATCTTCCGCGACCCCGCCCGCCTGCGGCGGATCCTCTACAATCGCCGCCGTCCTGTGCAGCTCGTCTTCGCCGGGAAGGCGCATCCGGCCGACGAGGCGGGAAAGGCGATGCTGCAGGCGGTCTACCGCGCGGCGCGCGATCCCGAATTCGCGGGACGGATCGCGGTCCTGGAGGACTACGATATGCACGCGGCGCGCTGGCTGGTGCAGGGCGTCGATCTCTGGCTCAACAACCCGCGTGCTCCGCTGGAGGCGTGCGGCACGAGCGGCATGAAGGCGGGGCTGAATGGCGTGCCGAACCTGAGCATCCTGGACGGTTGGTGGGTCGAGGGGCATGGCCACGGAAACGGCTGGGCGTTCGGCAACGAGGACAGCTTGGGGGCCGATCACGCGACCCAGGACGCGCGCGACGCCGAGGCCTTGTACGCACTCTTGGAGGGGACGATCGTTCCGCTCTACTACGCCCGAGACCCTTCCGGCGTGCCGACCACGTGGCTCCGCGTCGTGCGGCGCGCCATCCAGACGGTCACGCCCCGTTTCTCCGCGCGGCGGATGATGAAGGAGTACGTTTCGACGCTCTATCGCGCGGCGCTCCAGGCGCCCACCGGCACGCCGCCGCCAGCCGCATCGTCCGCCCCATCCGGAGCCCCCCGACCCGCCTCGATTTAGGGTAAAGTCGGGCCCTCATGCCCTTTTCTATCGAGGCCACCGACCTACTCACCATCGGTCTTCTGGTCCTCCTGGAGGCCGCCCTCAGCGCCGATAACGCGCTGGTCCTGGCCGTGCTCGTTCTGCCGCTCCCGCGAGAGCAGCAGAAGAGGGCGCTCCAGTACGGCATTCTGGGCGCCTTCGTCTTCCGCATCATCGCCACGATGTTCGCGGCGCACCTCATCTCCTGGGCGTGGATCAAGCTCGCGGGCGGCGCCTACCTTCTCTATCTGCCGCTCAAGCACTTCCGGTCGCACCCCGACGAGCCCCGCGGGGCGGGCGCGGTCATCAAGCCGCTCCTTGGCCTCTCGATCTTCTGGAGCACCGTCGTACGCGTCGAGCTCACCGACATCGTCTTCGCCATCGACTCGATCCTGGTCGCGGTCGCCATGTCGCCGAAGATCTGGGTGGTGATCACGGGCGGGCTCTTGGGAATCGTCACGATGCGGCTCCTGATCGGCACCATCCTCGGCGTCGTGCGCCGCTATCCGAGAATCGTGGACGGGGCCTACGTGATCGTGGCGTGGGTCGGCGTGAAGCTCCTGATCGAGTATGCGCACGCGATGGACTGGATCCACTGGGAGTTGCCGAAGTGGCTCTCGATCACGATCATGCTCCTCCTCTTCGCGGGGAGCGCGGTCTACGCGAAGTGGAAAGAGGCGCCGCCGGAGGACGGAGATGGGACCGGCCCCGGCGCGGGACTTCCCGATCCCACGGAGATGCTGAAATGAACGACGCAGGGAGACGCCGGCCGCCCTTCGTCCGCGGCGCCCTCGCCGCCATCGCCACGCTTCTGTTCATCGCTCCGATTGCCCGCGCCGGACTCGAGCCGTACGAGGAGTCGGTCGATCCGCTTGCCACCACTCCCTCTACCGACAACGGCACGTTCGGCGCCTGGCACAACCCCGCGCAGTGGGGAGTGCCGGAGCGCGGGGGCTTCGACCTTGCCTTCTTCGATCGGAACAGCGGCGAACTCTCGGATATCGCAGGTTGGCAGGCCGGCTTCGGCCGCGGCCTCGGCTTCTCCGTGAGGCATCGGGACGGGGTTGATGCCTACGGATGGGCCGCTCCGCGGTACTCGCCTTGGTTCGATCCCAACCCCACCGTGGGGCAGCCCCTTCCGGGCTTGACCGAGTATCAGATCGGCGCCGGTAGCGGCGACGGACGTCACTTCGGCGGCCTCGCCTACCACTTCGCGGGATCCGGCAAGGGGGCGTGGCGGAGGTCGAACTACCTCTCGATCGGCGAAATCTCCCGACCCGTCCGGCAGCTTTCGATCGGGGCTGCGACGCGATGGGCGCCCTCGACCGGTGACGCCGACGCGATCTTCGATTTCGGATTTCGCCCCGACGGCACGTCGCGCATTACCCTCTTCGGCGACCTGACGGTGCCTAAGGACCTGGACCTGGACCGCGGCACGATCGGCCTCGGGGTTTCGCTTCGCCCCGTCGACGGAGTGGAAGTCTCGGCGCGCTGGCGGGACAACGATCGAATTCAGGTCTCGGCCGGCGTGACGGTCGCACGGTTCGGCGCGCGGGCCACGTCGATCTATCGGGATCCGGACGGCGCCTCCTCGAGACTCGGCGGGCGGCAACGTTCCGGCACCTGGTATTCCTTCCGCCTCTCCCCTCCGCTTCGCGGACTCGACATGGAGCACCGAGCGATGCGGAACCGCCGCTTCCTCTCCATGGACCTCCACGGGCGCGCGGTCTACCAGTCGCACCGCTGGTTCGACTCGGACTCGAAGCCGCTCCGCGACCTGACCGAGCAGATCCGCTTCGCGAAGGAAGACCCGACGGTCGGCGGCGTGGCGATCCGCCTCTCCGGCTTCGAGGCGAACGCGGCCATGGTGTGGGAGCTGCGCGAGTCGCTCCTGGCGCTGAAACGCGCGGGGAAGAAGGTGCTGATCGCCGCCGACCACCTGGACCAGCGTTCGTACTATCTCGCCTGCGTCGCCGACCATCTCGTGCTCGATCCGCTGGGCGGGCTCCTCGCGCCGGGGGTGCAGGCCTCGCGCACGTACCTGAAGGACCTCCTCGCGAAGATGGGGCTCGGGTTCGACGAGTGGCGCTTCTACAAATACAAATCGGCCATGGAGACTTTGTCGCGGACGTCGTTCTCCGACGCCGACCGCGAGCAATTCGAGGCGCTGGTCCGCGCCACCTACGAGGAACTGGCGGGCGGCATCGCCTCGAGCGGCCGGATCACGCGCGAGCGTTTCGACCGACTGGTGAACGAGGAGCCGTACGTCACGGCGGCGCGGATGAAGGAGCTCGGCCTGGTGGACGCGCTCGGCCGCTGGGAGGATATCGAGACCCAGGTGAAGGTGTACGGAGGCCGCGGGAAACCACGCCCGTACGCCGCGGTGGCGGAGCGACGCTGGAAGCCCGACGAGACGTGGGGCCCGGTCCCGACCGTCGCGATCGTCTATCTCGTCGGCGAGTGCGCCATGGACACGGGAATTCGGGCGCGGACGACCGCCCCCGCCATGCGGCGCCTGCGCGACGACCGCGACGTGAGCGCCGTCGTTCTCCGCGTCGATTCCCCCGGCGGCGATCCGATCGCCTCCGATCTCGTGGCCGAGGAGACGCGAAAGCTCCGCGCGGGGAAGAAGCCGGCGCTCGTCAGTCAGGGACGCGTGGCGGGAAGCGGCGGTTACTGGATCAGCATGGACGGCGAGACGATCGCGACCGGCCCCTTCACGCTGACCGGCTCCATCGGGATCATCGGCGGATGGATCTGGAACGACGGCTTCGGCAAGAAGACAGGGCTCGCGTCGGACCACGTGCAGATTGGAAAGAGCGCCGATCTCCTGGGCGGGCTCACGGTTCCATTCCTGGGCGCCCGGCTTCCCGAGCGAAACCTGAACGAGGGGGAGCGGCGTCAGATCCAGGGAGTCTTCGACGGCCTCTACGACGCCTTCACCTCCCGCGTGGCCACGGCGCGCGGGCTGGAGGCGGCGCGCGTGCGCGAGCTGGGCGAGGGGAGAATCTACGACGGCAAGGCCGCGGTCGAGAACCGGCTGGCCGACCGCGTCGCGACCCTGGAAGAAACGATCGACGCCGCGAAACTCCGCGCCGGGATCGCGCCGGGACGGCGCTACCGCGTGGTGGAGATTCCACGCCGGCCGCTCTTCAAGCTCCCCCGTTTCCTTCCCGGAGTCCGCGCGCTTCTCGGCGCGATGAGCCCGCTCGGGGAGGGTTCGGGCGCGCCGGCCAGGCTCTACGAGACCGGCGTGCTGCAGCAGATCATCGACCAGCCGGGCCGCCCCCTGCTCCTGACCCCTGCGTCGCTCCTGCCTCTCGAGGAGGAACCGATTCGCTAGGAATGGCGGCGCCCCGAGAGCCCGCCCTCCCCGCGCCATGCCGCCATGACGAACGCCTCCGTCGGAACCGTCTATCTTCTCGTCGCCGGGCTCGTCTTCCTGCTCGGCTTCGTGATCCTGCGCGAGGCGCCGCGGGAGCGTACCAACCGCGCCACGGCGCTCATGCTCTTCTTCGCGGGCTTCGGCTCCGGGCTCGGCGCGATCGGCTTCATCTTGGAAGGCGTGGGCGCGGCCGAGCGCGGCGTGAACGACCTCCTTCGGTCGTTCAACTATCTCTGGGAACTCTTCTTCCCCTCGCTTCTCTACTTCGCCTGCGTTTTCCCACAAGAGAATCGCTTCTACCGGCGCATTCCCTTCGGATCGTTCCTGATCTTCGCCCCCCACGCCTTCCACCTTCTCTTCATGGTGCTGCTCTCGCAGGGCGCGCTCTGGGGAGGGATCGTGGCGAACGTGGCGCAGGCGACCGCGGGGCGCGCCGTCATCTCCGCGCTCCGCCTTCCGGTGGAACTCACGATTCAGTTTCACCAGATCCTCTTCTCGCTGGTGAACCTCTTCTACATCGCCGCGGCGCTCACGATCCTCTTCCTCTCGTACCGCGGCGCCACGAATTCGCGCATCCGCGATCAGCTTCGCGCCATCTTCTACGGGCTCGCCTCCTGCGCCGGCCTCTACGCGCTGGCCGTTCCGCTCCCCAGCCTCTTCAACCACCCCTTGTCGCCGATGACGCGCTCCTCGCTCATCGTCGGCGCGCTCATCCTGGGCTCGGGCGCCATCGCCTACTCGATGGTTCGCTACCGCTTCCTCGACGCGAACCTGATCGCGCGGAAGTCGATCCTCTACGCCGTCACCTCCGGCTTCCTCCTGGCGGTCTACGCGACCGTCGTGCGGCGGCTCGATTCATTCTTGGAAACGGTGCGCGGATACGACACGACGATCTTCCAGACCGCCGTGCTCCTCCTGGCGCTCGTCCTCTTTCAGCCGATCTTCTCGTGGCTGGACGAGATGCTCGATCGCTACTTCCTCCGCGAAAAGGGCGACCACCGCGCCCTCCTGCGCCGGATGTCGAGCGAGATCCTTACGGTGCTCGATCTCGAGAAGCTGACGGAGAACATCGTCACGACCTTGCGCGAGGCCATCCCGGCCCGCACCACGGTGCTCCTGCTGACGCCGGAGCGGCGTCCCCCGATCGTGCGCGGCTTCGGCGGCGGCGTGGACGTGGCGCGCCTGGCGGCGATCCCGCGGCTCACACTGGCCAGGATGCTCGAGGGTTCGGAGTTGCTCCGCAAGGAGGAGATTCCCGCCCTGGCGGCGGAGCGAGGCCTGGAAGCGGAGACGGCGGCTCTTCTGGAGGCCATCCCCTTCGTCTTGATCCCGCTCCGCCACGGCGAGGACTTTCTCGGCGTGATCGCGCTGGGCCGGAAGATCACGGAAACGCGCTACAAGGCGGAGGAACTGAACCTGCTCCAGACGCTCGCGAACCAGACGAGTGTCGCCGTGAAGAACGCCCTCCTCTACCGCGAGAGTCTCGAAATGTCCATTCTGGAGGAGGAGCTCGCCGTGGCGCGGCGCATCCAGCGCCAGTTCCTCCCCGCTTCGCTCCCCCAGACGCAGCGCTTCGGACTCGCCGCGCTGAATCTCCAGACCAAGCAGGTGGGCGGCGACTACTACGATCTGGTCGAGCTGGGCGACGGGCAGTTCCTGGTGGTGATCGCGGACGTCGCGGGAAAGGGAGTTCCGGCGGCGCTCCTAGCCTCCATGGTGCAGGCCTCCATCCGCACGCAGGCCGACCTGGCGAGTTCGGTCTGCCAGATCATGACTCGCCTGAACCGCCTGGTGCACGACGCGACGCCCGACGACCGCTTCGCGACCTGCTTCCTGGCGCGGGTCGGGGGCGACCACATGACGGTCAAATTCGCGAACGCGGGGCACAACTACCCGATCGTCCTCCCCGCCGCCGGCGGGTGGCGCTACCTGGAGGAGGGCGGAATTCCGCTCGGCATCGCCCCGGCCTTCGAGTACGGCGAAACGGCGATGTCGCTGGCGCCGGGCGACTCGCTTCTCCTCTACACCGACGGAATCACCGACGCGCGGAATCTCGAGGGAGAGGATTTCGGCGAGGAGCGGCTGATCCGCCTGGCGGAGCGGCTCCCCCGGGAGTTGACGGCGGACGAAATCGTGCGGACGGTTTCGGACGAGGTCTCCCGTTTCACCGCGGGGGCCGATCAGGCCGACGACATTACCCTGGTGGCCCTCAAGGCACTGGTGGTGCTAGAGTAAACGGATGGGCGGCGACCTGACTTCCCCGTCCCCAAACGGGACCGACACCATCCGCCTGACCATCGGGAGCCGCCTCGAGCTCCTGTCGATGGTGCACGCCCTCATCACTCAGATTTCCCGCCAGTACGAACTGAGCGAGGATCTCGAGAACGCCCTCCTCATCGCCGTCATCGAAGCAGGGACCAACGCGATCCAGCACGGCAACTGCTTCGCCGAGGACAAGAGCGTGGAGTTCGAATTCGTCGTGGGGTCGGGCGAGATCGTCGTCGCGGTGGACGACTTCGGGACGGGATTCGATCCGAGCAAGGTGGAGGACCCCACCGATTCGTCCACGCTCTTGAACCCGCACGGTCGCGGGCTCTATCTCATGCGGGAATTGATGGACGAGGTGAGTTTCGACGTCCGGGCCGATCACGGAACCCGGATCCTGCTTCGCAAGTCGCGCGTCAACACGACGGCCTGACTCCCTCCTCGCGCGGACGCAGATGCTCCAGTGTCCGCCGCACCGCCGGGAAGATCTGCTCGAACGCCGCGAGAACCCGGGGATCGAAGTGCGTCCCCATGTTTCGCTTCAGTTCGGCCAGCGCGTCATGTTCGGAGAGCGCCTTCCGGTAGGGCCGGTCGGACGTCATGGCGTCGAACGCGTCGGCCACCGCCATGATCCGCGCCTCGATCGGAATTTCCTCTCCCTTTAGCCCATCCGGGTAGCCCGTACCGTCGAAGTGCTCGTGGTGCGAGCGGACGCCGGCCAGGAGCGGGTGGAGGAGCGCGATGGGACGCAATATGCTCTCGCCGATCTGAGGATGGAGATCCATCTTCTCCTTCTCCCCCTGACTCAGCCGCTCTCGCTTGTGCAAGATCCCCTCGTCCACCGCGATCTTTCCGATGTCGTGCACCAGGCAGGAGCGGTGGATCACGTCGAGCGTCTCGGGCGGTAGTCCCAACTGCTTTCCGATCGCCTCGCTGTACGCGGACACGCGAACCGAATGACCCTCGGTGTAGGGGTCCTTCGCTTCGATCGCCATCGTGAGCGACACGATGACGCTCATGAAGAGGTCCTCCAGCTTCGCGCGCTGCGCGTCCTCCAGGATCGCCACGCCGGCCATCGTTGCCATCGATTGAAGGCCCGCGGCGTGCTCCGCGCCGAAGCGGAACGGGGTGGTGTGATTGAGGAGGAGCGCGCCGATCGGCTCGCCGTGAGCGCGGATCGGAGCGAGAGCGCCGCCGTGCATCCCCGCCGCGAAGAGGAACTCGCGAGACCACGGGGTCCTCTGGCGGCGGTGGAAGAGAATCACCTCGTCGCGGCGGAGGAGTTCGTCCAGCAGGTCGCACGAGGAGCCGGTCACCGTGAACTCCGCCCACTCTTGCAGCACGCCCTGAACGTGGCGGAAGACGTACTCGCCCGGGCGGACGCGTGTGAGGATCGCGACGCCGTCGGGGCGGAGCAGTCGTTCCACACCCGTAGCGACGTGCCGGAGCGACGAGGTGCCCTCGTGGAACGGCTCCAGCGATCGGGCGACGTCGTTCAGGCCGCGGAGAAGCTCCAGCGAGCTCGGAAGCGTTCGAGCGTCGGCAGGTGCGGCGGCGGATGCTGGTGTGTGCGCGGTGCGCTTGGTGTCGGTCGCCATCGCCTCGTGGGGCCAGGGGCAAGAGCCCCCGTGCCAGGGGGTTATGGGTGGAGAAGGGAGCGCGCTGGGGGTTCCCTTCCGTGTCCCCCCTGCTGGGGAATGCTTCGGCACGTGGCGGGGCGATATTTAGCCGGAGTCGGGCGCCGGCCCGCGGCGAAACGCGGTGGAGGCCGTGGCCCCCGCGACGACGTCGCTAGCCGAGCGCCGGAAGGAAGCGGGAGAGGAAGGAGACGAAGTGGCGGAAGAGATTCGTGACGAGCGCGAGCCCGAAGACAATCAGGATGACGCCGCTCACGACCTCGATGGTCCGGAGCGAGCCGCGCAACTTCTTCGACGCGGCGAGGAACGAATTCATCCCGAGCGACGCGAGGAAGAACGGCACGCCGAGTCCCAGGGAATAGACGCTGAGGAGGAGGATGCCGGTCCCCGTCTTCTCGGAGGTGCTGGCGTAGAG
>ERZ1292633.4004-Hain-H41-02um-R1-4004-length-13914-cov-6_pt1 | contig 13914 bp, 4 predicted proteins | sample MGYA00564406_ERZ1292633 | MGnify/ENA primary metagenome ERZ1292633 (study PRJEB36523, sample SAMEA6512639) | groundwater metagenome | collected 2019-01-08 | study: AquaDiva: Metagenomics assemblies of 32 groundwater samples
TGGGTGACGTCGTGGCGGGGAGGGTGGGTGACGTCGTGGCGGGGAGGGTGGGTGACGTCGTGGCGGTGAGGGTGGGTGACGCCGCAAACTCGTCGTCCTCCCCACAGAGCCCCGACGTGGCGGCGGTCACTGTCGAAGAAGACTTGTCCCCGTCGGCGGAACGGAACGGTCGAAGCAGCGCCCCTTGCTCCTGGCCGTCGCCGCACGCCCCTGTGGCGGACGGCCGGTCGTACGCCCTTGCGGCAAACTGGCAAACGCTTTTTTCGTCGTCTGTGAAAGCACCCCGTGATTCAATGAGCGCAATCGCCGCGGGTGGGGGCATCGCACAGTTCCCCGTTGAAAATTGCTGCACCAAGCGGCTGAGTCCAGCCCGGCAAGCGCGCGTCGCCGCACCGCCGGTAACGTCGCTGCCTCGCGAGCGCCGATGCCGGCAGCAGTGCCTCGGTGTCGCGCTGGGGGCTGAACGCACACCGCGGCCATCCCCTCCGTTCCTCCCGTCGCAACAGGCAGGGAGCAACCCTCATCCGCAAGTGAAACCGCTGAACGTGCCGCTTCCCAGTACCACAGTGACTCCCACGGTCGCCTCTTCCCGGTCCACCTCGTCGTCCGCGTCGCATGGGAATGATCGCCAAACTCGGCCGACGCCGGACGCCCAACCTTCAGGTGGCTCCCGCCACCGGCAAGCCCCAGCGAAGGTCGAAGAATCAGCAGGAGGAGGAGGACGAGGAGGAGCGTCGAGCGATGAGGGAGAAAAGGGCGCCGACGAAAACCCTGCCGTTTACCGCGTGGCGAGAGGGGCCGTGGTCGGGAAACCGACAAAGACGGCCGTGGCCACTGCGGTGGCTCGGGTCCCTGCGTCGGTTGTGTCGTCTTCAAGAAGGATTATGGAGCCACTGATTCCTTCTCGTGGAAAACATCATCGCAGCGATTCACTGTTGGATTCTCCCGTCGATCAGCCACTGTTCGTCGACACTCTCACTGCTCGTCGCGACTACGCCAGCTTCTCCGACGGCACGAGCCGCATCGTTCAAGCCACGACGACCGCATCCGACGACATCACGCTGATCGATGCCGACCAACACGACAACGACGACGGACCTCACGAGGCAGAGGACGCGACGCAGGATGCGCCTCCTCCACCTCCGCCGATCGTGACGGCGTACAAGGGACAGCACCCATGGCCCGCGCTCGCATCGTCGACGGTGATTACCGCATTGCGACATCATCGCCGCGTCGCGTAGTTTGAGGCTATGGTTGTACAGGTGTATGTGGGCGCTCTTGTCGTAAAGGTGGGCGGGGGAGCGTGACACCAAATGCGGTGGATTTCGGGCGAGAATATAGAGAGACAAATGCAATGTATACGTTCACGGTACGTCACATTTGAAGGTCTGATTCACATCTTTCTCTCCCGTTCTCTCTCCCACCCTACGCGGATGCAGCCGCACGGCCTCGGTGCAGTCTGGGCGTCGCTCACGCCCCTCCTCTGTGCCACCGACGTGGTGCCTCGCACCGCCACTCACGGGACCGAGGACACGTCTGCGATGCAGCTTTTGGCACAGAATCCTTTCGTGATCGGTCGCAACCCAACCAGTCATTTCACCCCCGATAACCCCTGCATCAGTGCCGTTCACTGCGTCATCACGCGCCACGACTTATCGCAACCGCTAGCGATCAAGGCGGTGGCCACCTCGAAACCCAACAACAACAGCAACACTGAAGGTGGGGGAGCGGCGCTGCCCCCTCCGCCACGGCCTCAGGTGCACTCGGTCTCCATCGCGGACATCAGCACGAACGGCTGCCACATCAACGGCTGCAAGATTGGGCGTGGCTACACCACATCGCTGCGACACGGCGATGTGCTTAGCTTAGTGATCGCGGCGCGGCCGGAGCACCGCAAGTACAACTTGTCATTGGTTTTCAGACTCGTGCCAGCTCCGGTCGTCACGCGAGTCGTGAAAGTGGAGGGAGAACGACGTGCGGCAGCCGGCGATTTTGTCGCGGCCCCTCCTCCATCCTTCCACGGTGCCGCGACGGATCTCATCACTCATGCAGCCAGTGCCTGCGCCAATCCGATGGGACTCAGCGCGGCGGGCGTCGTCGCGGACACGCTGCCGGAGCGGACACCGCCGCCGCTTCAACCACGTCGCGGAGCAGAAAAGGATCCTCCGCGGCGCCCGACGGGAAACGCGTCCTTGGCAGATGCCACGCCGGGGAGGCCGCCACTACTACAACCGTCGGCGCCAACAATCACCGCGACTGCGAGGTCAGTGGATACCCCCGCAACACAGCCGATGTCTCCGAGCGCGGCAGGGGAGGCGTCCCCGGCGGCAGCGCACCGCTCGACATCGCCGCCTCGAAGGGGTGATGTTCACGGCGTTGGGGCCGCCGCTGCGTTCGCCGCGGAGTCGCCGGCGACAGCTCGGCGACTGGACATCGACAGCAGTGAAGAGGCGGACGTCGTCGTGGCGATGGCAGCGGGCCGAGGGCCGAACCAACAGGTGCGAGAACAGCAGCAGGCCGAGGAAACTGATCATGTTCATGACACGGGTGCGTTGGTCTCCGTCGACGACACCCCTCCGCCTCCCGCCACGTCGGAGGATGCCACGGATTCTCCACCCCCGTCTCTACTGGCCATGCGCCACGCGGGCGACGTGACCCTGGACTACGAAATCGACTACCTTACGGGATGCGTGGGCTCGGGTTCCTTCGCGTCCGTTTATCGCGGCGTGTGCCGACGAACCGGTCGGTCGGTCGCCGTCAAGGAGCTCAAGAAATCTAGGCTGCAATTCGAAGATCCGACCACGGCGCCCGCGCAGACTGCCGCCATGAATCGGCAGCAGATGGTGTCTCCTTCAGCGGGTGGTCGAGGGGGTCGAGGAGGCGTGAAGATCGAAGGGGGCAACAAGATGCCCTTCGCAACTCATGTGGCCGAGGCCGAACAGCGGCCACCTCCGGACGACACGGCGTCACTTCTGAAGGATATTGAACGACAAAATCGTGAGGCGGAAATTTTATGTTGCATTCGGCATCCCAACATCGTCGAGTGCCACGCCATTTATGAAAGTCCCAGCAAAGTCAGCTTCGTCATGGAGCTCTGCGAAGGCGGCGAGCTGTTCGACTTCCTGAAGCAGTGCTCAGCGGCTCATAAGAAAGCCGAGCAGCAACGGCAGGAGGTTTGCGACGTCTCCGCCGAGCGCCCACCATCGGCGACCGGAGGTGACGCAGCAATCCGCGATCCACGTCATGACCTCCACCCGATCACCAGCGGCTCCGTCTTTGTCGTCGCTGAGCCTCTCGTCAAGCACATCACGGCGCAGGTGTGCTCCGCCCTCAGCTACCTCCATCGCATGGGAATCACCCACCGCGACATCAAACTCGAGAATCTGCTCCTGTTGCACAAGCCGCAGCCCCTCATCGCGGGCCAGGTGCGCGAAAGCCAATTGTGCGATTCTCTCAGCGTCGAGCACAACGAGGCGCCGACGGGCGGCGAGACGGCAGCCCGGTCGGGTGACGTTGCCGCGGCGGAGACCCAAGCCGAGGTTGAAGCCACCACCATCACCTCGACGGATCGCAGTCCCCGCAAGCGCGCTCGTCTCGGTGGTGCCGATGCCGCGGCGGATCGGACGTCCGCCCAGTCGCCTTCTCGGAGTACCGGCGACCGACTCGCGGGGTTCCGTGATGTGATCGCCAAAGTGAGTGACTTCGGACTGTCGCGGATGCTTCCAGGGCAGTCTCTCGACGGCGTCGGTGGGACCGCGACGCGACCAATGCTGCTCATGTCTACCATGTGCGGCACACCCGTCTACGTGGCGCCTGAGGTGACGAACATTCGCTTGCGTGAAGACAGCCGGGGCTACACACCGGGGGTCGACATGTACAGTTTGGGCGTCGTGGTCTTCGCGCTGCTGTTCGGCAAGCCGCCGTTTCCGTTTGCGAAAGACGAATACGGCCGGCGCCTGAAGCACAAAATAGATTGGAGCCAGGGTGTGCAGTGGCCTTTGCGCCCGCCGAACCCAGTCGCGCCGCATCCCACGACTGGAGCGGCGGCGGATGCCGATGACGCGCATTGGCGCGCGTCGGCCGGCAACGTTGTGCTGCGCGACTTTGTCGAGCGGCTCTTGGCCATCAATCCGGCTCGACGAATGACGGCCGAGGAGGCGCTTCGCCACCCGTGGCTCGTGGGCGGATCGGAGCACCGCACGCGCTGAGCCGGAGCGAACTACGTCTGGTGCATTTTGGCTTCGAGCACAGTCGGCTTTGACCACATTTGCGGCTTTGGCGGTCGCCGCGCTTCTGCGTTTTTGCGACACATATGGGGGTTTTTTTCTTTGACGCGATAATGCGCACCGCCGCGTCCACCTGTCACGTTGACCTGTTGTCGCCTCCACCACCTCCCACTTCCTCCGCCACCTCCCACTTCCTCCAACGCATCGGCCTTGTCACAGAGTCGAGCATACAGCAGTGAGGCGTCGCCAAAAAAATGAGCAGCGGCAATTTATTCAAGACGGCGCTGGGCAACACATTTCAATGGGAAAACTATTACCGCGCAAGGTACGGCACCTGCGCCTATCCGCCGTCCTCCGCGGCTGCCGTCGATGCGGCCACCGCCGCCGTGTCCTCCTCGCCACCGTCGTCGTCGACGGCATGGGCGGCGATTGCGCAAGAACGGAAACTCCACGATGCGGCGCCCTTGGCGAAACTCATCCTCGACGAGCGATTCGGACCATGCGTCATCCAACTGCTTCTGGTCAATCTCGTGGAGGCATATGTCCGGGAGGTGTTGGACGTCGCTCCTGCGAAACTTGCCGCTGCGATTCATGCAGGCGACGGCGGCGGCGGGCGTGGCGGCCTTCGACGGCGCGCGAGCAGTGTCATGTCGGTTCTTGGCGATGGCAATCTCAGCCGCCAAGGCAGCATGACGGGTGGCGGTCGGCATGGCAGCATGAGTCGCGGCTCGTCGATTTCGTCTGCATCCGGTGCCGCCCCGATGGGGCATGGCGGAGGGGCCTCGGGGATGACGACGGCATTGGATAACGAGGCTGACGCCCCTTCATTCGCGGTTTTCGCCAACACGCCGAGAAACGCAGGGGGCAGCCTGATAGACATGTTGCCGACGGACGACCAGCAGCCAGGGTCCGTCCGAATGGACGACCTCATGTCAGGAAAGGCCTTGGAGTCGCTTCCCTTTGCGCACTCGATGACGTTTGATGGCCGCGTCGGAGACGCCCCGGCCGCCAGTCAGTCCGACCTTCCCCTTTCGCGTCGACCTGTGTCGGAATTGGGCGCCGCGGCGGCCCCTACGTCGTCGTCGGAGCTACTCACGACAGCCATAAGCCCATCGAATCGCTCTCGGAAAGCGGCCGCCAGCGCTGCCGCGGGAACGGGGGCCGGCGGCTCCTCGCCGCTCACGCGCACCCAGCGGTCACTCTCCATGGTACTATTCGGCGCGAGCAGTACGTTTGCCTGGGCGATGCCCTCGCAGCTGCAGGAGTCCGCCCAAGCCATCCTCCTCCAACGCGTATTGAAGAGCGTGGGCTATCTCGAAGATACCTGCCGCGCTTACTCGCGACTTGTCGCCCTGGTGGACGAAATTATTCTCCTTTGCGAAGCTCGGCCCACTTTTGCGAGAAAGAACGCCGCGGCACAGCCGATCATGATCACCCGGGGAGGAGCGACCGCCAACAGCACCGGTGGCTTTTCCCTCAACCATCACGCGAGCAGCCTTCGAGGAGCCACCTTGCACGGTGGTGGTTGGAACCATGGTGCTGCACCTCAGTCCTCCTTGGCAGATTTATCGGCCCACCCGTCACGGGTTATCGCGTCTTTTGGTGAGGCTCGGGACGACGATCAGGAAAGCCCCCGGGGAGGACTTCGCCGCAAGGCCGTCGTACGAGACGTCAGCGACGTCGCGGCCCTTCATTTGGGTAGTAAAGAGCGCGTGTTCGACCGCACCTCTGCCGTGATCCGAGCACGCGGAACGATCGCGGATTCCGCCATCCGGAGACCCCGTCCGCGGCACGACCTGTCGTGCCTACCGTCGCTTGGACCACCCCCTCGTCAACCACAGGCACTGCCGAACTTTTACAAAGGGGCCACAGCGTTGACGCCGCTTGTCCCCGAGCCGCCGGCGGCGAGCCTCGCCCGAGTCGCCAGACTCGTCAACGGCGTGTCACAAGCAAATTCGCAACGGCGGGACGCGGGTATTGACCCGCGAGATCCCAAAGATGCCCCTGAGGATCCTCTTAACGACGCAGTCGGTCTCGTGGCGACGGCGGCGGCAGATCGATCTCCCAACTCGCAGCCGTTGCCGAACGGGACCGCACTACATCTTCTGGCTTTCGTGATCATGGGCCATTCGCATGCGCAACCACTCGCCGAACGGCACGTGGATGCACTGTTCCGCATGTTCGAGCCGCCATTGAGTCACTTACGTGTGCCATCGCTGCGAACGTCCGCAGCTGACAGGCCTGTGCCCGATCCACCCTCCCTGTTCGCGGAGCTTCCTCCGCGTCTCGACGACGCGCACCCCGCGTTGCTGCCGATTGTTTTGTTCCGATCCTACGCCGACCTTCATGCGTTGCCGTACATCCGTCAAGCGTTGGCGCCTTTGTTGCATTGGCTGGCGCTCGCCGACGTCAAGCTTTATGTGGAGCGGTCTGCGAATGCTGCAACCGTCGCGTCGGGGGATCCCGGGGAGCTGGCGCCAAGTGAGGCACTGTCCATGAGGGCCCCGCATCCCCCGCCGGCTGCGCCCGGCTCCCCAGGCAAAGCAGCGCGGCCTCCGTTAACGCAACAGAAGGGCGCAGCCGCCGCGATGGCGTCACCATCCCCTTCGGCAGCAACGACATCGCCTTCCGGCACGCGGAAACCGAATCGGCGCAGCTTTCGCTTCGTGGCCAACGCGGTCGCCGGCGTGCTGGGTATCAAGCGCCTGCTCTCAGAAACCGAATTGGAATCCTCGACCGCCGCTCACGCGCGCGAATCGTTGCAAAGATTGGCGGCGGCGCTGTTGCCGACCGTGAATCCCATGTGGACGTCGTCGTCGGCGGCGTCGTCGTCCACTGTGCGATCCACATCGAATTCTCCGCGCACTGGTGAATTGGACCCCGCTCCACGCAGTGGGGAGGTGCAACCGCCGCCTGGGGGCTGGTTGCCGGGAAACGTCGTGTACCTCGCGTCGCTGATTACGGCGATGTGGTCGCATCAGGTGCTGAAGCTTGCGACCCTGGAAGACTGCTCATCGCAGCCGAGTGACGAGTTCTATGAAGCTTTCTTGTCCTCGTGGAGCGCTCAACTACTGCAAGCTGGCGCCGCCGGGCCGGCTTCGTCCGGCGCGCCGCAAGAACGCATTTCCGCGACTTTTCAGAACGTCCAAGTCGCCACTTCTGAGATAGAGCGTGCTCTTTTCGGCCTGCCGAGGCCCCCTTGCCTCTCGCTTGGAAAGCTGTTTGAAACCTTCGACCGGCTACAGAATCCGCTCGTCAGCGACGTTTGCTACGCTCGCATCCAAAAGTTTCTCGTCTTCGACCACTTGCTGGTCCGGTACCTAGGGGATCCGGCGCGATACAGCCTCTTTCCCCCTACGCAGCCGCACGTGTTGCCATTCCGTGGCGCGGATGAGGGGGGTCGTGACCGCTCGGCATCACCGACGTCATCGGCGGCGACGTCGCCACTCATTGGCAATTCCCCGATGTCGCCGAGCGGCAAACATTACACGCGCAACTCTCTCGCGCTCGCGTTTTACCTCCACAAGCTGTCCCATGGCGAGCCCATGACGCAACTGTTCGTCGTGCAGCGCGATCCGGCCGACGCGAATGCCATGCTGCCCTTCTCGGCCAGCCCACCTACTGCCGACGTCAGCCCCGCAAGCCACGGCATCGACCATCCGTCCCATGTTGGACAGGGGCCACGTAGCGCCGTCTCGGGGGTGCTCGGTCGTCCCTCGCCAATGTCGTCGGCTGCCCCCGTTCATTCCCCTCCAACTGCGGAGGTGATGAAGGCGAAGGATGCCGTGATGCTGGGCGATTCAGCACAAGGACCGGCCGATCAAGGTTGGTCGAACGAACTGGCGTACTTCCCAGGCCCCATGTCGCGACTGTGGACGCGCCAACGCCACACCGGCGTCGGATCATCCCGAGTGTCGCTGGCGGTGCTGTCGACGCCGGCGGCCGTGCGAGCCTTGAGCTTCGAGATGCAGCACGCCACGACGACGGTCAGCGCCGCCGAATGGCTGTTTACGATCGCGTCCCGGGGCAGCCGGATGGGGACGCTCATGCGACACGCGCAGCGCAGCGTTGGGCGCGATGGGCCGCGTTCGAGTCCGTCGGCCACGCCAAGTTCGCTCCCTCGCGGCAGCAGCGCGTCGCCGCCGTTAGAGGCGGCCGCAGGAGCCGCGACAGCTGGAAATGCAGCAGCAGTGGTGGCCGGGAGCGACGTGGGGGGTGGCAGGGTGGTGCCGCAGTTCTCCCCTTTCGGCGATCTGCCTATGATGGACGACAGTTTCGTGGACGACGCGACGATGGGGTCAGCGACGAACACCGCCTTGAGAGCGACGCCAGAGGTCAGCGGGGGGGCCGCCGCGGCCGTCGGTAGCAACCGGAGTCCAACGGCGATGACCGGAGGTGCGTCGAGCGCGGCTGAGGTGTCGTGGCCGTCCGCTGTCCTGAAGAGGGCACCCGAAAGAAGCAGGGCGAGCGCTGGCCACGACTCACCGGCGACCGTTGGTCACTCGTCCAAGCACGCCGATTCTCGCTACTGGTTTGGGATGGGGGCCTTGAGCGCCGCCGCGGCGGCTCCGACGGTCCACACAATCGCGGCACTTCCCGGCTGGGTCCGCGAGCTGGTGGACGGCGGGGCGATGACAACGCTTGTCGTCACGGCGCCGCAACCGAAAGACGGGACGACGATCGGAAGTGGCGGTGGGGGGGTACCGGCGAGACCGACGTCCGCGGCGACTCTGACAGCTGGCGCGGGGTCCAACTCTTCCGTTCGCGGGCCAGGAGGCATGCGCCGCCGTGCATCGTCGCGAACCGATGCGGCCAGTTCTCCAGTCAGCGGTGGCTCCTCGACTTCGGGTATCGATGGAATTGCTTTCCTTCTGCAACTCGTTGCGTTCGACGCGTGCTCGCTGTTTGTGGACCCGTCGAACGGCTACGCAGCAGCGATTCCCGCGCTCCCGGTGCCGCCGCCCATGCCAACATTCGGACTCCTCGGCGGCACCCCCCAGGCGGCCGCGGCGGTCGCCTCATTGCCTGTGGCTCCTCCGCGATTTCAATTTGCGGTGCCGGAAGTGACGGTCGGATGGGATGTGTGCGCGGCGGCGGCGGCGCACATGTTCGACGTCATCGTACCCCCAGCAGCGACCGATGCGGCGACGACGTCGTCGAAGGATGAAACGGCGGCTGTGGTAGGCACCAACAGCATCGTCGTTGCGGACGAATCCGACGCGACGCAGCATTACGACCATACGATGTCGCAGCACCACGCCCCTGCGCGGCGACCGCGTTGTGGCACGGCGGCGCAGCAGCTCCCACTTGATGTCCGCATGCGGTCGCAACTGGAGCCTCTTCTGCGAACCTGGATAGCGTACCGAAATCACAGTCGACGCCGCTCAGCGGAAAAGTTATCGAAGCTCGCGGTGGTGCTCGAAAAAGCCGTTCACATGATGAACGCCGATCTTCGTTCGCTGGTGAAGTCAGACCGCAAGCGCCCGGTCCACTCCAGGCAGCAACCGCTGTCGTCCACGTCGTCGTCATCGGCCGGTTACGTCCCGGAAGAATCTGTTACTGTCTGTGGCTCCCTCAGGGCATCGCCCACCCGACCGCCGCATCGGCAACAAGGGCCGTCGTCCGTTGCGCCATTAAAACTGGCCGCGCTGCGAGAGGCGGATCCCGCCCTTCTTGCGCCGGGGCACGAGCACCACCACCACGGGCCGTCGTCGTCCATCGCGCCGCCCAACGAAGAAGCGTCGTCGCTGAACGGCGCCGTTAGTTTCACCTTTGATCAATTTGAAGGGAACCGACAGTCGTCGTCGGGAAGGTTCTCGCGGCACGGCTCGAACGTCGCCGCACCCGCCGGTGGATTGCCCCCCCGCCGCGGGTCTTCCATCGTGACCCCCGCGGCCACGATGTCGCGGCGCGGCTCATTGGTCGCGCCGATGGAGGCGGACCCGGCGGTCGTCGGCGTCTTCGGTACACTCCGACGGTTGTCATTGGCCGCGGGCATCTCTCGTTTCGACGCGTCAACAACGACCGCCCTGCCGCCGACGCGGCAGTCGCCCACGGGATCGTCCGCGACGGCGTCACCACCGAGGCGTGGCTCCACTGCGAGCCTCGGAGCGGAGTCGGCGCCGTATCCGTACAACTGGGTCGCCGTCGTTAAGGGCCCTGCGAAATCTCGTGGAAGTGCCACGATGCTGCCGTCGCAGGCGCCGCCGTCGTCGTCGTCGTACCCTCCTCGCCACGGTGATGGGGGGCCTCTGGATGACCCGATGATGGGTTCGTCGTCGTCGTTCGAAGATGACGACAGCGACGAAGGGGATTTGGATAGAGGCGATGGGCGGAGGAAACGAGGCATTGGTCACGTCGTTCGCGATGTCAGGGACGCCGTGTGGTGCGTCGCCACGGCGCTCCGTGGCAACGATGCCTTCATGAGGGCAGTGTACAGGGATCGCATGGTGACCACCGAGGCAGCATCACGCCACCACTCGTCGACGCACTATGTCCCGATGGTCGCTGCCTCCGTGCCCCAGTCGGTGATCCAAGGCGAAAGGGGCGCCTCTCCTCGCGGTGACCCATTCGACGATACGGACGAAACCGCAGCGTGCGGCGACGAAGACGACGACGACGTGGCTGCGGTGAAGAAGGCCGAAGTGCAACAGCTCCTTGACCTCGCGGGGAGCGTCGTGAAGGAGATGCTCGGAGAAGGCAGGGGCGTCGTGAAGGAGATGCTCGGAGAAGGCAGGGGCGTCGTCGTTTCAGATTTCACGGGGCCTTCAACGGACCCTCATGCTATGGCGGCATTATCGCCACGTCGAGCCGCCTCTCCTCCCTCGCAGCCACCATTGACGTTCGCAGAACGAGCGGCCCGGATGGTCCGGGCTGCATACGCGGGAGCTGGAGGCGGACTCTTCGCGGCGCCGACGGTGAAGGGCCGGCGGGCGGGTGGCCGACGCGGGCAACGGTGATCGACGGTCACTGCCGCTCTTACTGTGGCAAGTGAAGGGAGAAAAGAGGAGGGCTTGCGACGTTGCGGCTGGCGCGATATGGACGGACGAGTCAACTCGTTGAAGAAACGCCGCTTGCGGTCGGTGCAAACGTTCTGCCTTTGAAAAAAAAAGTGTTGTGAGATTATCGGTAGACACGACGTGACCGGCCGGACTGCACTGCTTGTTGCAGAAATGATGAACTTAAACCCCTCCTTCAGTGCGGCGTTGTTGAGGGGTTGGAAAGTTCCCTTTGACCGTCAACCATATGGGAGCTCCCCCTACATGGCGCACGAGCGTGGCCGTGCTGGCACGCGCGCTGCAGCAGCACACCCGCCGATACGCCGCGGGAATCGACGCCAGAGGAACGGTATCCTCGGCCGCCGTGGTGGTGATTGAGGACCAACGTGCTCGTCCGGCGGCAGCTCACAGTAGCGCGGCCAGGAGTGCGGACCTGGCTAGCCGATTGTGGCACATTCGAGAGCATCGGCACCTGCTCGCAGTCCGCTCACGCCGGCCTTGGGCCAGTGGAGACGGCGGAGGGGACGTCGACGCCGGAGAGGAACCGTCCCTTGGTAGATTGGGGCACCACGCGGCGCGATGCGCTCAGAGGTTGTTTTCGTTTTCGCCAAGCGCCGCAGGACACTCCATCGGAGGAGGTGTCGGGATGACGACGAAGTCTCCGTCGTCGTCTGCTTTTTGGCAGGTTTGGGAGATGGTTCATCGCGAACGTCGAGAGCGTGCGTTCAAGTTTGGCGCGCGGCTCACCGCGAGGGATCAGCTGCGGCTGCAGCAGTCGCAAGATTACTGGTGGCAGCGCCTCGCGGGCCTCGAAACGTGTCGTGGCATCGGGGCGGCGGCGCTTGGCCAAGCGTCGCCGAGCGATGCTTCAGCGGCTGGATCCGCCGTTTTTGTGGTGACGGGTCCGGACGGTCCTTCCGTCTCCTCTGACAGCAGCCGCACATTGGGCAGCGGTGTCGCGGTGGCGTGCTTCGTGCATCCGTCCACGGAAGCGGACCTCCACAGCGAAGTGGAAGCGATTGTGCGGGGATGCCAGCAGCCGTCGTCGTCCGAGCGGCCGCTCACCCCATCGATGGCCCTCGCGCACTACGCGGCGTGGTGCGTGGCGTGCTGGGGCGTGGGGGCGTCTTCCATGGCAGTGCTGCTCGTACGAAAAAATAAGCGATCTGAGAGCCTCCTCGCCGCCACCGATCCGGTCCCGCCGCCGTTGCGGTCATCCGTCGCTTCCTGGGGAACGCGGTGGTACCCCGCGGCGGTCATGCTGTCTCCGCAGGGAACGGGCAGTGCATTCAGCCCCTCGTGCTCCCGCGTGATGCAGCGCTTGTTGGCTTCCGCAGAATGGCGTACGGCGCTCAACGTCATCAAGTGGGATTGGCCCGTCGACGCTGGTGAGTCGGTCCCTGACCCGCAGCCGTCTACTTCGCGATCTGCTCACTCGAACCTGGTGTCGCTTTTTCCCGTCGCGGTCGCCGCCGCCGCCCAAAGTTGCGATCCCGATGTCGCCGGACGGGTCGTGCATGCCATGACGAGGCTCCTCGCTCGCGAGGAGGCAGAGACAGATGGAGGCCCTGAGGCGGCGGCTTCCAAACGCGGCGGCCCTGCCGTCCATTCCACCAAGGTCATCTCGTGGTCGGGCGCCGCGCTGCAATCGCTTCCTATCGTTGGACATCGTGTGCTCCGACGACGGTATTGTCACCTGGTCGATCGTCTCTTGCCTACGTCAGGTGAATCCGAATTCGCGGCAGCAGATTCGCTCAAGGCGACCGCGGTGAAAGACAATGCTCCCGTGCGCTGGATAAGGCACGGATTGCTGTTGAGTCTAGCCGCCATCGGGATCGAATTAAGCCTCTTCTCCTATGTGTTCCAGCCGGCACCCGTTCGCGTCGACCCTCAATCACCCACCGCGCAGCGTCGGCCTACGTTCCTGGGGGGTCCATGTCGCAACGTGTCGTGGGCTATTTTGTCTGCGGAAGCGGACCAATCACCATCCCACGCATCTGCAGCAACCGTGGTCGCCACTCGTTCGGCGCCGTCGACGATGGTCGTCGATACCGTGACCGACGCGGCGGTGCTGATTGAGTCCCTCGCGGTGGCGGCCGTCACGCTGAAGGCGGCGACCTTGCAACGTGCGGTCGATGCCGGTGCTGTCCAAATCGCATCGTTGCATGGAGCCGACGCGCTGTCCTGGGAGGCGGCCGTCGATCAACTTCAATCGCTTCTGTTTCCGGAACGGAGTCCTTGGTCCCACCGTCATCAGTATTTGTATGTGGCGGTCGAGGCATCCACGCTGGGTGGCCATCGTCACCGTAGTACCAGTGGCTCGGAGCCGGACGAAGCAACGAGGCGCATGGAACGGCTCGTCGAACGCTGGCTATCGGGTAGACCGTTCACCGCAGAGGACGGCGGCGGGGACTCGAGCGCCGCGGTGAAACTGTTCGCCGTCAGCCAGGAGCAGGAGGCGGACTCGAAGTCAACGACGATGCCTTCGCGAGACTCCTCGCCGTCTAACCCGAAGAACGGTTTCAACTGACGTGTTCACTGGCTGATGCGCGTCGCCATCCGGGCGGCTCAGCATAATCAACGACGCCTCGGTGTGCCGCGCGGCCACCGATTGGGAAACAATCTCAGCGATGTTGACCGAAAAAAGCTACCACACCGCCGGGTTCCCCTTTTCAACGTCCAACGGGTTA
>ERZ1292633.3466-Hain-H41-02um-R1-3466-length-15330-cov-4_pt2 | contig 13911 bp, 11 predicted proteins | sample MGYA00564406_ERZ1292633 | MGnify/ENA primary metagenome ERZ1292633 (study PRJEB36523, sample SAMEA6512639) | groundwater metagenome | collected 2019-01-08 | study: AquaDiva: Metagenomics assemblies of 32 groundwater samples
TAGCGTCTTGCTTCTGTTTTAGCAAAACGCCTATCTCGTCATTCGCTTTATTACGCTTGGCTCGCAGATCTTCAAGTCTAGACAAAGCCTCCCTACGCGCGTCATCTAGTTTAACCAAACTATCTAAATCTAACTTTAGATTCCGGTTCTTTAGCGACTGCTTAACTAATTCTAGATTTTCACGAATAAATTTAATATCTAACATATTATTACTCCTTGGGCTCTATTATACCTTGAGCAATCCGGGGACACAATACTTAATTAGAAATAAAACCTTTAATTGAGTACTCTGTCCTCGGAATTAAGGATTAAAATGTCATAATTTTTAGGCATGGGGAGGTTAAACTAAGGCTGAAATTTAAAAATGAGCCATGTAGGAGTCGAACCTACGACCTTGACATTAAGAGTGTCCTGCTCTACCAGCTGAGCTAATGGCCCAAAATTATTCATTAATGCAGTAAGGAGTATAACTTAGATAGAATATTAAATCAAGTAATTTATCAGAATGCTAACTGAAAAGTAACCAGGTACTACCTCCCCTATTCAAAGCCTTAGAATGAAAGCTCCGTTTTATTCCAGACGCCTTCAAGATAGTCATAAACCTTCCTTTTCTGCCTAGTAAGCCAGTCTGAACCATCCCCCATAGAGATAATTCCAAACCATTCCTCGTGCCGCAAATGATCCGAAGAATCCCAATACCTTGTTCCGGCGTTATGTTCGCTTGGCGTACCATCCATATACCAGCGATCTAACCAATCAAAAACTACCCCTCCAATAGAATTACCGGAGACTCTTTTTGTAGGATCATAATGTGAAGCACTATTCCTCACAATATCACGCCAACAACCTTTTATATATTTAAGCTGGTAGTCCTGATCTTCGCCCGTATTAACATTATATGAAAAAATACCAAATTCAGATATGAATACCGGCCTATCAAAAGTTCTTTTAACTTCTTTCCACAAAAAAACAAAGCCATATTCGCCTCGGTAAGAGTTATAAGAAACGATATCTAGCCCCGGAGCATGTTTCGCGTATTCTTTAAGTGTATTAAAATTATCTCCGTCGCATACCGCCACAGGATGTTCCGAATCAAGCTTATGTATCATTTCTGCAAGTTCGCCAATCAGCTTTGCGTATGCTTCAGGATTTTTACTCGCATTGCAACGTAACCAATCCCCAAGATTATTTTCGTTTCCTAGGACCCACATCAATACATACGGCTCATCCTTGTTATCCAGGACCATTGCCCTTACTGATTTTTTTATATTCTCACAATGCTTGGGATTAGTGTAATCTGTACCTTCTTCCCAGGAAGCGCCCGCGCCAATGGTCCAGGCACCCACGTAATTACCCATAATGACTTTAATTCCATAATTATTGTAAAGTTGACGCAATAATTCTTTATTCACCGGATGATCATACTGCAGCGCCGTTGACTTATTCGTCTTATAAATGTTCCCTAGAATGGAATTATCTGAAGCCAAATGATAGAGCCTGATTGTGTTACAACCCATTTTCTTCAATAGAGAAAAATCTCCCTCAACTTCTTCACCGGAATCTCTTTTATTATTTTTGTTCCTGTCTAACCAGGTTTTATAAGCAATCTCATTTTTACCATCGCGGTTATCATTATAATACATCCAGTCGCGCATAGTAGCTTCGTCAGGACTTTCTCCAATCTTAACCGGAGCGAACATAACACCCTTTATAAAATATGGTTTTCCATCAACTAAAAGTTGCCACGTACCATCATCATATTTAACGACCTTAACTTTTCCCCCTCTTGATTCAATAATTTCCCGTGCCGCAATGTATCCGGCATTGAAGATAATCAAAAGCAGACAAATAATAAGAACTCTGATCTTTTTCATAAACTACTCCCTCCGTTTCTCTAATTTCAAAGAAACGGACTTAATTATCCTGATATATATTGCGCTCCGCACCTAAAACATATCGGCAATGATTTTTTCTGCAAATAGCTCCTGAATTTATCTGCTTTTTGGCTATTCCATATTTGCTCCAGAGTACTATTACGAATATTCCCTATTATATAATCGGGAAAATCAACACAAAAATTAACATCGCCATTTGGCAAAATATCAGATAAAACTTGAGGATTGCGGCAAGTACGCTGCCTGGCTTCTTTGTGGGAATTACTAAACCAAATCTTATATTCTCTCTCAGAAAAATCCATAAATGGCTCGTGGATAATATCCTCTAAGTTTTCTTTAAATGATCTAAATAATTTAATAAATTCTTTTATATCAACCCCCGATGCCTCATGATGAAACCCCTTCCAGGAAGAGACGGAAGTTTGGAATTCTTTACGCATTATTTTCTCATACTCGGCTCCGGTATTCCGGCTAAAATGATAATAAGGAACAATGACAATGCGTCCTACTTTTAATTGCCGTGCTACATTAGGCATCTCACCTAAACCTCGATATGAATACCTGCTTATAACAAAACACAATATTTTATTAATCAATACACCCTCTCTCTTTTCAGCCTGACGTAGCGCTTCTAAACCGTCCTGAATACTTCTGAAGCTACTAACAACGCCTCGGACATGATCATGAATGCTTTCTGGCCCATCAACAGATATAACAAGATTATCCACGGCTAATCGAGCAATATCATCGGCATATTTTTCCAGAAGCATGCCGTTAGTATCGATGGAAACAAAGATTTTCCTGTTTTTAATAAATGTTAATAACTCGATTATCGAAGGATAGAGAAAAGGCTCCCCTCCACGAATTAGTATTATCGTGCCTTTATGGTGCGAGATCTCATCGATGACTTTCTTCCATGTGCTTAGCGGGAGAGAATTTACTTTCTGGAGATTTTTCTTGCGGCGCTTTGATTGCCATTGTCCGCACATCTTGCAACGCAGATTACAAACATCGGTTATAGTAATTGAGACTATCTTTGGAAACATTACCACATTATATCGCTCGCTACTAGCGAATCAAGTAATTTAAGCCAGAATCTATATGATATCTAGATGAAGGAATAAACAGTTAGAACTCTACTAAAACTATAATAGAGTATTGGCAATGTTTACCTTGAAAGCTATTCCTATATATATTCCTAAAAAAAACAAAATATTATTTATTTAGATTGAAACGATGAAAAGCTATAATCTTCTGCAATGTTTCTTCCAAGCTAAATTTTGGCTTAAACCCTGCCAGGCTATTTATTTTAGATATGTCGGGAAGACGTCTAGACATATCCTCAAAATCCTCTCCGTAAGCCTCGAGATAGGGGATATATTTAATCGCCGAGCTACTCTCTGCTAATCTTATAATTAAGCGCGCTAAATCTTCTATACGAATCTCTTGCTCTCCACCGATGTTAAAAACTTCTCCTACAGCTTTCGGATGTTGCATTAATAAAATTAAAGCTTCTACTGCATCATCAACAGCTAAAAATGTTCTTGTTTGTTTACCATCGCCATAAACCGTTAATGTCTTATTACTTAGCGCTTGCTTTATTAAAGTAGGGACTACCATACCATAACGGCCTCTTTGACGCAAACCGATAGTATTAAATAACCTAACAATTATTATTGGTAATTGTTTTTCATAATAGTAAGCAAAAGCGAGATATTCTTCCATAGCCTTAGAAGCAGCATAAGACCATCGTTTTTTATTGGGAGGACCAATAGTACAATCATCCTCCTCACTAAAACGCTCCCTCATCCCCTTCCCATATACTTCCGAAGTTGAAATAAGCAGCACTTTTTTATGATAACGTGAGCACATCTTTAATACAATCTGCGTTCCTAATATATTTGTTTCGATAGTTTTAGAAGGTTGCTCCACTACCAATTTTACTCCCACAGCTGCGGCTAAATGATACACAATATCGCAATTTTTCACAGCTTCTTCTACAACAGATTCGTTGAGTATACTTTCTATTATGCAATGAAACCTTTCATTCTTTGTAAGATGCTCTACGTTCTTAAAATCACCAGTTGAGAGATTATCTATCACAAAGATTTCATTATCTACAAAAGACAAAAGCTTTTCGGCTAAATAAGATCCAATAAATCCGGCTCCTCCCGTAATTAAAATTTTCATTCCTCATCCTCCTAATAAAACTGAGTTTGATTAAATACAAATTACTTTATATTTCAGAGACCCATATATCCGCCCTATTTCCTCAACTAATTCCCTGATAAAAAATAGAAGTAATACCGCTATTACTTCGATAGGTGAAACTTTAATTTTTGTATTTTTAATTCTTACTATTATCATATAGCAAAAATAAAAAAATGATAATAAAAAAATGATAATTCTAGTTTTTACAGGAAAAATAAATGCTAACAGAAATATTAAACCAATAGTTGATATCTTCATAAAGCTAGGGCAGACTATTACAGTAAACATCGAATTTATAGTTAAAATTTTGTTTAAAGGAAGTATGGGTAATATGATTTTATTAAGGAAATGTTTTTTAGAAAAATGAGCTAGGCTTTCCCCATAAATAAAAGCCTGTTTTATTAAACCTTTCATCGTATCTCTATGGATATGATGAATTACAATATTAGAATTCCACGCAATAATTTTCGCGTCTACGTCTAAAGCCCTCATCCAAATATCCATATCTTCACCTGAAGGAAACATTTCTTCATCAAAACCCTTAAGTTTAAGCAATATATCCTTCTTAAATGCAGCATTGAAGATATGAATATACTTGTCCAAAAAGAAATCTGTTTTTTCAGTAACCTGGACTTCTTTAACATTAGACATATCAGGAGCCCAGAATACTGACAAGAATTTACTTACTAATGAATTTGATTGATGAGAAAAGAATTTTCCGCCAACAATATCCAAATTAGGATCTTTAATAAATGTCTTTTTAATTTGTTCAACCCAATCTTTTCTAGCTATACAATCAGAATCAATAAATACAATTATATCACCATTCGATAGATTAATTCCTTTATTTCTCGCAGCTGCTTGTCCTTTTTTATTTTCGGAACATAATATTATATTAGATATTCCTTCATGCTCAACAAAACATTTAACCAGATGCACTGTTTTATCGGTAGAATAATTATCAACGACTATGACCTCGTCCGGAATACAAGATTGAATGTGTAAACTTTCTAAGCAAGATACAATAGTTTTCTCCGCATTATATACTGGAATAATAACAGAAACTCTCATATTATATCTATAAGTAAATTAGCTTATACCTTAACGAGGAATATATCTTTAAGAACCCCGAAATCAAACTCTGTAAGAACGATAGAAAAATAATCTGGGGAAGATCCTTGAAAGTAAAGCTTGAACCAATTTTTCGTAGGTACCATAAGATGTTAATAACGCCAAGTAAAAAAATAATCAAAAGTAAATAATAGATATGTCTATAGAGTAATACGCAAGTTACGAAAGAAACAAAAGTAACTAATATCTTAAGTGGTGATTCTATCCATACCGTAATATATTTAAGATTTCTATGAATTAATCTATGCGCAGGTAATAATATTATTATCTCATTGGCAAAGTATCTTTTGATTATACTTCCGACATACAGTCTATACTGTGCTATCTTTTTGATAAATGGCTTTAATTTCTTTCTTTCTATATGATAGACAACAATATCCGGGTCTCCCGCTATAACTTTATCATTGCTATTGACAACTCTCAAATAAAGGTCTAAATCTTCTACCACCATACAACTCTCATTAAACAAATTATGTTTGAATAAAATTTCTTTTTTATAAGCAGCATTTAGAGTTGCAATATGAATTCCATATTGCAACAAATCCAATTTCACAGGATTCTCTTTATAGGGGAATTCTTCACTGCGAAACAATGAAATAAATTTTTCTATATATGTGCCTGGTTTGTAACTCTCGACCTTACCCCCTATGCTCGATAACTCATTGTCATTATTAAATCTATAGAGAATATTTCTTATCCAATCTTTTCTCACTACACAATCTGCATCTGTAAACGCAACTATATCCCCTTTAGCTAGTTTTATACCTACATTCCTTGCTGCTGCAGCGCCTTTTTTAATTTCGTTGATCAAGATTATATTGAATTCTTTATTTTCACAAAATTCCTTCATTCCATCGATTGTATTATCCGTAGAATTATTATTAACTAAAATGACTTCATAGGGTAATACTTCCTGCTCATTAAGGCTTCTCAGGCAGTCTAAAATAGTGTCTTGAGCATTGAAAACCGGTATTACTACAGAAATGTTCATGTTTTTCTCTAATTAAAGCATTCTGCGGCTTTAATGCGTATAAAGCCTTCAAGAATAACTTTTACTGCTCTCGTAGATGAATAAGTGTTGGCTTAATTACATCTGCTTGAACAAATAAATATTGCGCGCTGAATAAAATAACAGTAGAAATCACAACGGCGATACTCATACCAATATATCCCCAAGATAACGACATGCTTATACCGAGCAATACAATACTTACCAAACCAATTACAAGCGCTAAAAGATCCTGCCTTTGACAGTTAGCAACGATTAAGAAACGTGAAAAAAGAAAAATTAAACTCAAAGGTACTATTGAAAAAACTAAGACTCTTGTAACACTGACTGAATGAATGAAATCTTTACCAAAAAATATGCTGATAAAACATGGGGAAAACAAAAGAGCTATAACAACTAAAGATGAACTCAAGAAAAAGATATTTTTAAAAGAAGTTCTAAACAACGATAAAAATTGCCATTTTGAAACATGATACGAATGCGAAATAACCGGAAAAAGTGCAGTGATAATGCTGTAGGTAAAAATAAACATCATGCGCAAGATTCTTTTTGCTATACCATATATACCTACATCTGCAATGGCTGTTGTCTTAGATAATATAAGCATATCTGCCTCAAGAAAGATAGTTGAAAAGATACTTATCAAGACAAAAGTTGGAATTACCTTACATATATTTTTGAAAAAAACTGGATCTATACCTAAGGATGCCTTAATACCTATCTTTGCCAAAAAATAAAAATATAAAAGGCCTCCGATTATACGCGAAATAATTATTGCTAACATTACTAGATAAAGACTATGGAATATAAATAAAAACATAATACTTAATAAAAGCAAAAATATTTCTCTTACTAGAGAGACATAAAAAACATACTTGGCTTTCTGAACCGAAATAAAGAGTACCTCGCAAAGAGTATTAATATAAGCAGGAAACAATGCAATACTTAATACATAAATAATTGATTTAATTTCACTCGGATAAAACATTAAATTGCTAATTAATAACGTAGCTAGATAAAAGAATGCTGTAGAAAAAATGCCTAAGATTAGCCCCTGGGAAAGGAATTTTGAAGCTTGAGAAAGATCTTTTGAAACTTCCCTAAGAATAAAATTATCTAATCCTAAAAACGAAACCAGTTCAAATATAGAATATAAACTAATACATATAGAATATTTGCCAAATTCTGTAAGCCCCAACCTCCGAACGATTAAAATTGCCAAAAGAAAAAATGAGATAGATAAAACGGATTTTGATAGAAAAATAGGTGTACTATTACGGAATACAGATTTTAGAAAAGATAATAAAATTACTTTACTATTTTTGTTCATGTCCTACTTGACAAAATTTGGATAAAGAATTTATTCCCATCGACAAAATCAATATAAAAATAATTCCTATGGCAAGGTCATTAAAATTGATGGAAGCCTCAAAAAAACTATGAGCAAAATTACCTATAATTGAAGCGGTGGCGCCAATAAATACCATATAACTAAAATTATATGTATTTTCCTTAAAGAGCACTTTAAAAGCTTTCTTTATGTATAATATATACCAACACAACATTAATATCGCAGCAAATATACCCATCTCTACCGCATAATTCAAAAATAGATTATGAGCAGTAAAGCCTATCAATGACTCTGAACTTCCCACGACAGTTATCTCGTTTAAAACATTCTCAAAGTCTATGAGAGAAGGAAAACCAAAATTATGTATATAATTTGTAGAAAATGTGCCTAATCCGCTTCCTACAAATGGATTATTTTTAATCATTTCAAATGCGTTCTCCCAAATAATATCCCTAAAAGATACTCCTTCTGTAAATCTAAAGTAAAGTATTAAGTTACGATAAAATACTACGACGAAAAGAATTACGCCTATTAGAAAGATTAAAACTAACTTAACCGGTATCCTCTTCCGATAGAAGATAAAAAGAACGCTGCACGCAAATAACAAGTTTAGAAAACCACCTCTTGAGCCGGAACAAAATATACCCCCGATTATCATAATCGCAAAAATTGCCAAAGCCGTCCGTTTGCTTCTTTCTTTGATATAAAATAACAGGCTAACTACAAAAGGAAAGATCATTGATAGATAAATACTTAGCATATTAAAATGGTAGAATGTGCCAATACTCCGGTATCCACCCAGGCTAAAGGGTGTTTCAAAACCATAGCCGGAAGATATAAACTGACGCTGTACAGGAGGTAGAATAAATCTTTGAAGCCCTGGTAAAATCTCAAATTGAACTACTAAATATTGTAATATTGCAATTATAGAAACAAATACAGCGGAAAGAATAATAATATATATCGCCCTTTTCACATAATATTCGGAGCGAAAAATATCAAGGAAAAGATATAAATAAGCGAACGTAATGAAATGCGTGATTACTGCTTTTAATGTTAACTGGGATCCCATAGAAGAAAATGAGGTAATAAAGATTAACAAACTAAAGAGAATTATAATTACGTTGTACGGATTCTCTTTTACAAAAGCCCATTCATTTTGAGCTCTGGATAATATCTTTTCTATAATCCAGCTTAAAAAGATTAAAATCAATAATAAATATTTTGGAGGCTCGATATATTCACCCATACCAGGAAAACGAGTAATCGGCATTAGGCCTATAGCAAGCAAAATTGCCCAGTGAAATCTATAAAAAGTCAAAATGATAAAAAAAAGACAAAACGTTGACAGGAACATATATCTTAATGGGAAAATAAGTATTGATAAGCCCAAGCAAAACACCATAGGAAGAATATAAACAAATCCCCTATATCTTTCTATGGTTAGATTCAGAGGAAAGGTCAAGAACTTCATACTTATATTAATTTCTTTCTAATTTCGGGAAATAAGGGCAACGCTACAGCAAAAGTAAGGCTAATTACAAGGCCTAATAAGAGGCTAACCAGTCTTCCTTTTGGCTTAAGTGGAACCAATGCAGGAGAAACGACTATTACATCTTCATTAGTCTGCTTGGCCTTAATCAGCCTAGCCTTTTCCTGCTCTCCAAGAAGGAAGGTATAAAACGCTTCGTTAATCTTTACTTCACGCACTAACCATGCTAGCTTTATTTCCTTGGTGGGAACATCTTTTAACTTGCTAATATAATCCTCGGTAAACTTAGTTTTTGCTATCTCTTCATCTAAATCTTTTTTCAATTCCGTGATTCTTTTCCCCATATATTTAATCTGCGGACTTTCCTCAGTATATAATTCTTCTAACCGGCTTAATTCCACTTCTAAATCCAATAATTTAATCTCCTTGTCTTTAATTACCTGATAATGAAATTTTATTTCTTCCGGTATGATTTCAAAATATGCCCTTATCTCATCAGGTAAAGAAATAATCTTGTTTTCCTCCCTGAAGTTCTGTAATGTGATTTCTGAATCGCGTAAACGCTCCCTTGCTACAGAAACCTCCCTCTCTAAATATCCAATTATATTATTTACTTCATGATGAATAAAATTTATGTTCCATTGTAAATACTTTTCCACCAAAGTATTAGCTATTTCTGCCGCGGAATCCGGCTTCTTGTACTTAACTTTTATTTCAATAAGATTTGTGAAAGGAGGAGAATCAATAGTAATATATTTCTTGCGCAGCGCGTCTATCGCCAACCTGATAGCCTTCTCTTTTGTAGTATCTACTATAGGTTTATTAGATGCGGTTTCTTTTTTCCAGAGAGGCATATCTCTATAAAGTTCTAATTCCATTACCACATCTCGTAACACTGGTTCACTTCTTAATAGTTCGCTATGAATCCTTATATATCCTATATTTTCCCTTAAATCCATACGTTCCGCTTCTAAAGAAGTCGGGCCTTTCTTCTTATCAATCATAACTGTTGCAGTTGACTCATAAATCGGAAAAAAGAAAACCTTAATAATTACAAAGATAAATAAAACAAAGAATATAATAATAATTTCTATTTTCTTTCCTAAAAGTGTACTTGTCAATGTCATCGATTTAAAATTCCTGGTTGCCGGATATTGTAAATATCCAGATAATATTGTAAAGCAGGATCTGTTTTAGTAAGAAATTGATCGATAAATTTATTGAGATTAGCAATAAAAGTCTTGGGTACAAATACGATATCTCCTGGCTCTAAGAAAATGTCTTGGCTTATGTCTCCTTTTCTGATTACATTTAATATATTAACCCGCATAGCCTTTGGATTAGTGGTATAGCCCCTTCTGATTACGATTATACTTTTTAAAGCAGCCGTGTCTTCCTTATATCCGGCTGCCCTACTAATTGCCTCAATAACCCTAACCTTGCCTTCAAAAGGATAAACCCCTGGCCTATAAACCTCTCCTAAGACAAAATACTTCTTACTCTCAAAACCTACCACATTCACTATAACTTCAGGATCTCGAATTATCCTATTGATCTGCTGAGCGATTTCTTTTTTCAAAGAAAGAGGCGTAAGATTACAGACATAAATATCCTCTATTAAAGGAAAAGAAATCTTTCCATCCGGCCTTACCTATGCCTGAGTACGTAAATCAGGATGCCTCCATACATTTATTTCCAGCACATCTCCTGGTCCGATAATATAAGTAAAATCTCCGCTATAAAACTCAACTGGAGCCAATTGCTTATATTCTTTAATAGCTCCTTCTTGAGCCGAGGCTGAAAGTGTATTAACAAAAATTAATAATGCCAGTATAATACATTTTATTCTCATCTTAAATTCAAACTCCTTTATTTTAAAAAATAGTCCACTTTCAGTACTTTTTAAAGACGATGCCGAGTTTATTGCTATAATTTAAAGGCATGATTGATTCGATAAAACGGAAAAGAATCCCAATAGGAACGCATGCTAGCATAAAAATGAGATCGTTTTTCATCAATATTTTATAAGTATTTACTACACATCGAATTAAAATAGATTTTTCCTTATATTCATTGTCAAAACGCAAGACAAATTCCCACGGCTCCCAAAGCATTTTCTTAACGCAAGTTACATTGAAACCATGATCCTTAATATTCTCTATTAATTGTGTAGGTAATTCCAAGCCGTGATGGCCTCCTATTCCTTTAATTAGATATTTTTCAAACAAATCTGGATAACGATGCGCGAACAAAAACCATAAATTCTGACTATCAGTAGTTAAAAAATGAGCCATAAAACCATTTTTTTTAAGAACGCGATTCATTTCCCTGTAAAAGGCATCTTTCTTCTTCGAAGGTATATGCTCAAGAAAATCAGAACTTACTATATAGTCAAATTGTCCATCATTAAAGGGTAATTGCAGCATATCCGCATGGACTAATAGACTATAAGTACTTTCTCGTTCAGAACCAACTAAAACATCTATATTAAAATCAATACCAACCACATCTCCAAATTCTGTAAATAATTTACTACCCCTGCCACAACCGACATCTAAGATTATACCATAAGGCTTTCTCTTAAGAAAGTCTTTAAAGAAAAAATCTCTTCTTGTGCTGAAATAATCGAAGAATAAACACGGTAGTTTCCGGGATTTAATATGTTTTCTAAAAAATTTACTTAAAATTGAATACGTCTTATTAGTTTTATAAACATCCCTTCTCTTCGCATCATCCGCCAATATCTTATCAACTCTTCTTTGCCAAACCTTATAAAATTCAATATTCTCACCTTCCTGTTTCAAGTTTATAAAAGATACCACATTTTGCATTATGGGAAAAACACTTTTACATGAAAGACAAATTAAACCAAGAGAATCTTGCTGGCTTAACTTATTTTTACAGTCAGGACAGATTAATTCAATCATTTACTTAAATAATACAGTCTTAACATCGCCAAACATCCTCTCATAATCTCCATCTTTATAAGTAACTCCAAAGGCAATAGTAAGGTAACCAGGTGTATGAGCAGAAAATTGAGTGGTTATTTTGCCTTGTTTATCTGTTACTTTCTGGGATACATATTCCTCCCAACCAATGGGCTGAAAAAAAGAATAGTACACTGGTTGCTCAGTAACGGGATTTCCTTGCGCATCGGTAACAGTAATATTTAATTTCATCTTTTCTTTAATACGATACTCTTCTTTATCTGTTTTAATTTCTACTTTATAAGGGATAGTCCCTGGTTTAGATTTATTATAAATCCAGATGTCTTGTTTTTTATGGCACAAAGATTTATTATTTTTATCTAACGCTCTAATTTCTAAAGTATGCCTGCCATCTTTATTCTTCGAAATATCTAATATTGTCTTCTGCCAGAAATTACCTTCTTTTTTTAAATCTTGCCAATTCCCGTTATCCAGCCTAAATTGAACAAGCCCTACCTGATCTGTAACGTAAACATCTACCGGCAGTTCTTTGCTGTAAAAATCTAATTTCTTGGGCTCAATTACAATTGCCTGGTTGTATTCCTTTAAAGCGTAATACACGGGCCTAGGTGTTCCTTTGGGATTTTTATCCAATTCTACTATCCCAAAGTATTCTTCAGGATGGTTATCATGTTTAGACTTATCCCCAACCATCCACCATTCATCCTCCCAAGTAAAAACACAAACACCTGTAGCATTTGCCTGAATAATATCATCGTACATTTTTAACACACCTTCCTTTTGCTCTTCTAGGGTATTACCACCATAACCATAATGTCCGGGGATAGCTTCTCCTACACGTTGTGGAGAAACCGAAAGGCCAAACTCAGTTATAACCAAAGGCTTATCCTTAGCGGTCCTCTTTTTTAGCCACTCAATATATCCACGATACCCCAAAGAATGGGTAATCGTAGCCGGACCATACATATAAACATTAAAACATGCTGCATCTAAAAAAGAATGCTCGATAAAAGCCAAAGGTACCCAATTGGCAAATGATACAGGCCTATTTGCTACGATCGATTTGGTTATTTCTGTTATCTTTTTTAGAAAGTTTTCTGACTCCGCCTTGCCAGTTTCCCTTACTCTTTCCATTGAAGGCTCATTCATTACTAAATAACAAATTATATTATCAAAGTCCTTTGACCAACTAAGGTCTGCCTTTAACATATCAGTAGCATATTTAATTTGATGAGAGTCACCATAATCAATGTCCTTATCAAACCATATCCCATGCATTACCATAAGACCATGCTTCTTTGCTAATGAGACTAGCTCTGGCGTTAATCCGCCAGCTGTACGAATAACATTAAATCCTGCTTCTTTGATCATTTTAAAATCATAGTCTGCGAGCCTTAGATTAACTGGATTCAAATCATGTGGAGACTCTCCCGGCCTCCAACCGCTGTAATTGATTCCTTTTATAAAAAGTCTTTCGTTATTTACATAAAACCAACCCTCTTTAATCTTTACCTCAATACGGCTATCTTCTTCAGCAGAAACAACACCACCTGTATCCACCATCAATGCAATATTTGTAAAAATATACATCACAATTATTAATATCGGTATCCTCTTATACATTTACACTACATCCTTTCTTCTGGATAATTTCTGAACATTTTAATACGCTTCATGTATTCTAAGAATAGCCAAAGCGGTCTCCAACATTATTTTTATATCAAGAACGAGCGACCACTTATCCATATATTCCAAATCAAGTTCAACCATTTTTGCAAATGTTGTTGAAGACCTCCCGCTTATTTGCCAAAGACCGGTTATACCAGGCTTCACCATAAGCCTCTTTCTTTCCTTCTCTAAATAAAACTCTAGTT
>ERZ1292633.4006-Hain-H41-02um-R1-4006-length-13911-cov-5_pt1 | contig 13911 bp, 12 predicted proteins | sample MGYA00564406_ERZ1292633 | MGnify/ENA primary metagenome ERZ1292633 (study PRJEB36523, sample SAMEA6512639) | groundwater metagenome | collected 2019-01-08 | study: AquaDiva: Metagenomics assemblies of 32 groundwater samples
AGTCCAGCGCACTTTACACGAATTATTGAAAAAATTATTTAAAACCGATTCCACCCAGGCCGCCTTGCGCCAATTGATTAAACCAACCGATCTTGTCGGAATTAAAGTCAGTGCTTATAAAGGCGAAAAAGATAATGCCACCAAACCGGCCGTGGCTTACGGATTAAGCGAATTAATTGCCTGGACCGGTTTTGATAAAAATAAAATTATTGTCTGGGAGCAGGCTCAGGATGAACTGGAAGGGGCCGGTTATAAGATTAACCTAACTAACCAGGACGTTCGTTGTGCGGCTACTTTTAACCAATGGCGGGAGCGGGTGCGGAACCAGGCGCGCCAGCCGCTGGTTGGTCTTGATAACCAGGAGGTTAAAATCGGCTCGACCACAACCCGTTTAAGTAATCTTATTACCAAATCAACCACGCTAACCATTAATATGCCGGCGCTTAAAACCCATAAGTTTAAAGAAAATACCGGCGTGAGCGGCGCGATATTAAATATGTATGGCGCGATTGAAATTACCGGACCTGACCCGGATAACCCCAAGGAAAAACCGGGCAATAGCAAAGAACTTTATGCCAATGAATGTAATCCGTCCGCGGCTGAGGTATCGGCCATTCCGGCTATCAAAGATAAAACCAAATTAATTATTTGCGACGCGATTTACCCGCTTTATAATGGCGGCCCCGGTGATGACCCCCGGTATCACTGGGATTATAACGGTTTAATCGCCGGTTTTGATCCGGTCGCCCTGGATGTAATCGGACAGGAAATTTTGCAGGAATACCGCAATCAACACGGTGACCCAAACGCCCCCAAATTGAAATCAGATTATTTAACTACTTGCGGAAGCCCCAAATACCAGTTAGGTAAACACCAGCGTTTCCAGATAGAATTGATTAAGCAGGAAATTTAAAAAGCACCGCTGAAGACTTCTACGGCCGGTCCGGTCATATAAACACAATTATCCTTGGCCCATTCTATTTCCAATGTTCCGCCTTTAAGAATAACTTTCACCTTCCTTCCTAACCGTCCGGTGAAAACACCGGCTACCACTGAAGCCGAAGCGCCCGTCCCGCAGGCCAGCGTCTCTCCCGCCCCGCGTTCCCAGGTCCGTTGTTTAATTTTCCCCCTATTAATTACTTGAACAAATTCAACATTAGTTTTTCGAGGAAAAAAACGGTGTTTTTCAATCAGCGGCCCAGACCGTGCCACCGGATAAGCAGCTACATTTTCCACAAAAACCACACAATGCGGATTACCCATAGAGACACCAATGGCTCTAATTTTTTTATTTATAATTGATCCCGCTAAAGCGGGATAATTCGTAATTCTACCTGGTTTGCCCATATTGACTTTCACCTGGGTAACCAGTCCTTTTTTTACCGTTAACCAAATCGGTATTATTCCGGCTAAAGTTTCTACGGACAGGGCGGTTTTATTAGAAAGGCCTTTTTCATAAACAAATTTTCCGACGCACCGGATACCGTTTCCGCACATCTCCGCCTCGCTTCCGTCCGAATTGAATATTCTCATCCGGAAATCGGCCTGGGCTGATGGCAAAATCATAATTAAGCCGTCTGCGCCGATCCCATAATGGCGATCACAGACACGTTTGGCTAATTGAGAATGATTTTGGATTATCTTTTTTAAACAGCTGACCATAATAAAATCATTACCGGTTCCGTGCATTTTGACAAATTTAAGCATTGAGATGTTGCTCCTGATTGAGATTACGCTATAAAATCTATGGTTACCAATTTTAGCAGTTCTTTATTAAATGGTTCAAATTCCTCTTTCTCCGCAATGGTTTTTCCTTCTAAGAAATCTCCGATTTCGGTCATTAATTTCTTCCAGTTTTTATGCTGATTCTTCTAGTTTTTCCATATTTGCCTGGGTCCGATGAAAGCAAGAAACTCGCGCCGCTTCAGAAACGGCTTAATCCGGCCAATCAGGTCTCTTTGAATCAACACAAACTACCTTACTATTCTTGCAGTATTAACAATATTAGTATAACTACAATTGCAGGGGTGTCTATAAATATTATTGCTTTTTCGAATCCATCTGCGGAATAAACGTCTGAACAAAATCATTTATATTAGCGTCATTTTTCAAGAAGATACCTCTTATTAATTGACTTTTCGCAATCAATAATTATAATACGATAAATTATAGTTTTGTCCTAATAAAATGTCAACTAATCAAGAACTGATTCAGCAGATTAATCAATTAAGAAAAAAACGCCACGCGGTCATTTTAGCGCATAATTACCAGCGGCCCGAGGTGCAAGACATCGCTGATTACGTCGGCGATTCGCTGGGATTAGCCCAGCAAGCCGCTGAAACAGCGGCTCGGGTGATTGTCTTTTGCGGGGTCCATTTTATGGCGGAAACCGCCGCGATCCTCTGCCCGGACCGGCTGGTCCTGATGCCGGACCCGAATGCCGGTTGCCCACTGGCTAATATGATAACCGTCCGTGGATTACAGAAAAAAAAGTCGGAATATCCTGAAGCGGCCGTGGTAACCTACGTCAACAGCAGCGCGGCCATCAAGGCGGAAAGCGATTACTGTTGTACTTCTTCCAATGCGGTTAAGGTCGTCCAGGCCATCCCGGCCAACCGGCCGATTATTTTCGGGCCGGATAAAAGCTTAGGTCGCTACGTTGAACGTCAAACCGGCCGGTCGCTTATTCTCTGGCCGGGGTATTGCCCGACCCACCACCGGATTCTGGCCCGTGATATCAAAGCCAAAAAACAAAAATACCCCGAGGCTAAAGTGGCGGTGCATCCGGAATGCACCGAAGACGTGATTAACCTGGCTGATAAAGTAGCCAGCACCAGCGTCATTTTAAAATATGCCCGGGAAACCGATGCGAAAGAATTTATTATCGGGACGGAAATCGGAATTTTACACCGGTTGCAAAAAGAAAATCCCGGCAAACGTTTTATCATTGCCTCGCGCTTGACCGATTGCCCAAACATGAAACTTACTAATCTGGAAAAAATTCTCTGGTCGCTGGAAGATCTGGCGTACGAGATTAAAGTACCGGATGAAATGGCCCGCCGGGCCCGGCAAGCCATTCAACGAATGCTAGAGTTAACTTAAAATCTTTAATAAAGTTATTTTTTGATTTGACATCAGCCGGTATTTTTATTATACTTTAAATAATATGAGAAAGAAAACGAGCCCGGAATTCTTTGAATTAATCAAAAACAAAGACTTTAAAATTAAAACGGCCGACCAAAAACCGGAAACGGAAATTAAAGTTGAGCCGGTCGTCAAAGTCAAGGAACCGGAATACAAACCGGTTCAGTCAACCCAGAATACTACTCGCGCGGCCTATCCTAAGTTAAAAACCTCTTTCGTTAGAAAAACCGGCGGGCAAACACCAGGCGACCGGATATTTACAATGAAATATAACACCGCGATTTTCTTGGTGATTCTGGTCGTGATCGCTATTTTCCTGGCTTTTATGTGGAGTCACTGGAATGATTTAACCAAACAGCCTTCTAATTCAGGTAATGTCTTGCGCGGGACACCCAAACAATCACCCTCTCCGGCGCCCAAAGACAAAGAGCCGTCTCCGGTGGCGAGTTCAACTTACTATACGATTCAATTGCGCAGTTTTAAAACAGACCGTCCGAACGAAATTGCGGCCGGCCAGATCGTGACCAAACTTAAGAATGCGGGCATTGATGCCGAAAAGAAAAAAGGAATGATTAACGGTATTTCCCTCTGGGTTATTTATGCCGGCCGATTTTCTTCCGAGAATGAAGCCCGGTCAGCCGTTAATAATTATAAAAAATTATATCATGATTTTGATAAAGATTTTAGAAATTACAAGGTGGAAAAGAAAACGAAATAATTTACCACTGATTACACAGATTCAATCCGTGTTAATCAGCTCGAATCCGTGTGAATCAGTGGTTAGGAGATTGAAATATGTCAATTCATAAAAGTTTAGTGCCGCGTGCAAAATTAAAAAGGCATCGCAATGTACTGACCCGCTGGGAACGGGTCGCTCGTTTAACCAAAGAAGAGCGCTGGAAAGAAGATGATTCGGTTTTCGGATTGCCTAAAGTGCGTAATATTATCCAGAAGGTAAAAGCCAAACCCAAGAAGGAAGCGACGGCGACGGCTGAAGGGGCGGCGGCTCCGTCGGCAACCGGAACGACCGCAGCGGCTCCGACGACCGGTAAACAAACAGTACCGGCTAAAGCATCGGCCGCACCGGCGGCTAAAAAGGAAAAGGCGAAATAGAATCAAAATAAAAGACTAAAGAACCTATCCTAATAATATTGTAGCGTCGGTCCGCCTCAGGCATGATATCCCCGACAATCTTAAGGCGGGACATAAAGTCCAGCGCTACTAACGGATGGTTTTAGAATAGTACCTAAGAGGCCTTTTATAAATTGGAATGCTGACGGTTTGAGCGGCGCGATGGCTTAACAATATTAAAATCAACGGTTTTTAAGACCCGGCCGGTTTCATCTACAATTTCCACCACGCCGGTACCGGATGATTTGCAATCAATATTCTTTTTACACCAGGTTTGGAATTGCGCACTGTCCACTTTAATCCACTGGCTCGGATAAACCTTTCCTTCAATGTACCAAAGATATCTTACTCTCTTGCCGCTACCGTTTAATACCTGCGCCCAGCAGAAGACCGGACCGTTGTCTGCCGATAAAATAGTCATCGGGCTGACCGGCTTCCCGTTCTGAATACCCAGACAAATAACGGCCTGGGAAACCGACAGGGATTTTTCTTCTCCGCCGGCGACCGACAGGTCTTCAACACAGGTTAATTCAATAATATTATTAAATTCCCCTGGGGTTTGTTCCGATAATCCGGAAGTTGTTTTTCCTGCCTCGCCGGTAGGCGAAACCGAGGTTTCACTTTCCCCGACCACTAAGGCAATAATAAAATAGGATAATAGCAAGGTGGCGACGATTAACCCCCCGCCGATAATTAGTTTTTTCTTCATATGTCCTTTTTCGGAAAAAAAAAGGACAAACTTTAACGATTAAAACATTTTTTATCTCCAGTGTGATACACCCGGATTGCCCGGACCGGTTTAACCGGGCAGACGTGTTCGCACAATCCACAACCAATACATAAATCACACTCAACATAATAACGTAACGGTTTTTCGCCGTATTCGTCCCAGACCGCCTTAATGGCTTTTTCCGGCACCGGGCAATGTTCTTCGCAGGCGCCACAACGAATGCACAGCCGATCATTAATACACGCTTTACCAATCACCCACTTTTTTTTCACATCTATTTCTAACGGTTGAATGGCCTCGGTAGGGCAAATTTGCGTGCAGAGATTACACTCATAAGTACAATAACCAATCAGCGGCATCAGAGCCGGCGTCCACATTCCATATAAACCTGATTGCAGGAATAAAGGTTGCAACCCGTTGGTCGGGCATATTTTCAGACACTGGCCGCAACGGACACACCGGTTCATAAATTCTTCTTCTGAAGGCAACGCACCCGGCGGCCTCAAAATGGCTAAAACATTATTATCGGTGGTAGTAAGAGCAGCCGGAGATAGATTGTTTTTTCCGCCGAAGGCGGATCCGCCTCTGGCGGAAAGCAACGGCGCTGAAGCAACGCCGATCAAGGCAGCCAGTAAGAAAGATCGTCGGGCCGGGAGACCCGATATTTCAGTTGGCCGAAAACCAGTTTCAGACTGATTTGTTAAGACCGGTATTGGTTTGAAATTTAAACTAACCGTATCCACCGGGCAAACCGGCACGCAGGCAAAACATTGAATACATTCTTCCTGAAGTATTTTAATTTCATTATTGATTGCCCCCATTTTACAGGTTTTGACGCATTTCTGACAGGTAAGGCAATCGGTCCCTATTTTTAAGCGTAATAATTTAGAAAATGATAACAGACCCAGCAGAGCGCCCAGCGGACAGAGATTCCGGCACCAGAAACGCCGTTGAATAAATATTAATCCTAAAATGATTAAAAAAATTATAATGAAAACGGCTGCATCTTGGAAAAAAACTTCATTCCGGTCCAAAATTCCGACATTTTCCAGAGGTTGGGATAAACCAGACCAACCCCAGCGGTCAATCATAATATTTTTGATAATAAGATTCAAGGCGGGGTAGAAAGAGAGGGCCAGAAATTTAAAGGTAATGGTAATCGGATCAAACCAGCCGGCCAGGTTAATTCCCAAAACCGCTGCGCTGAGAATTAAGACTAATAATAAATATTTTATTTTTGGGAAGTTCCGGGATAGGCCCGCCGGTATTTTTTTTTCTAAGCAAATTTTAGGCGTGATAAATTTATGGAAGACATCCAGAATCGTTCCCAGCGGGCAGACCCAGCCGCAAAAAACCCGACCCAGAAGAAGAGCCGATAATATAATTATAAGCGAAGCGCCTAAAAGTATGACCAAGGTGCGGCCGGCTAAGATAGTGGTTAACGCCAGTAGAGGATTAGTGATAAAGAAAACATTCACGGGACTATGCGGGTCAACGGTAAGCAGTAAAAAATAGATGAAAAGACCGATGAATATTATCTGGCTGAGCCGTCGCAATGAAATCATAGTAATCGGCGTAATCTGTTATAATCTGTGTAATCTGCGTTAAATTGTTTTTTCAATAATCTTTATTTTTTTCAAATCAATTTCACCTAACTTATTTTCCGAAGCGGTAAAGATATGTTCAATATCATAAGGGGTTAATCCGAATTCGGGTAAGGTGGTGGCATAAGCATCGACCGCCACCGGGTCAACGCCGGCGATTATTTTCCGGGCCATCTTGACATATTCCGGTTTCCCGCCGGTGGGACCATGACTGACCAGCACCCGGTAGGCATCAATGATAGTCAGGTGTGGTTTTACCACGGTTAATAAGTCGGACAGATAAAGTCCGAGTTCTTTATGGATTTCGCCTCTTTTCCCGCCCATCAGTCCCATTAAGTTTTTGATGCCCAGCGTAAGTTTGGAAAGCCCGTGATGTTTAGCGATGGGGACATTGATTAAAACATCGCATTCTAATGCTTCTTTGACAATGGGCCAGGTAACCTTTTTTTTCGGGAAAGGCATTTCTTTATAAAATGACTCGCGTTCTCCGATAAATAATACTTCCCCACCCGCCTCTTTAGCCGCGGCTTCAATACCGCTGGTCCGGTAGCACCGGCGGGATTCGTTGCAGGTGCGATCAAACACCTTAACGGTCTTTGCCCCGGCTTTCAAACATTCCCGGACAATGGTTGCCACCACTTCAGGATTGGTGGTCGCGGCTAATTCCGGAGCGCGCTCCCAGGCAATGTTTGGTTTAACCACCACGACATTATCTTTTTTGACAAATGTAGCCATCCCGCCTAATGATTCTATGGCCAGAGCCGTCATTTTAGCCGGGTCGTCTCCCGAAACTACCGAAATGGTTTTGGTTAAATCGGCCGGCGGTTCATCCGGAGCCGGTTTTTCCGGTGGGGCTGGCTCACCGTTAAGTAAATGAGTGGTTAGCAACGGCAGACCAAAGAATCCTAACCCGCCGATTAAAGCGCCTTTTTCAAGAAATTCACGCCGGCTGCAATTGTTATTTTTTTTCATAATTAATCACCTTTCTTTTTTTCGTTATCCGCTGATTGGGCGGCTTTAAGAATCGGCGTAGCCCGGCTTAAAAAAAGAAGCGCAAAGCAGGTGTCAGGGATATCCGGAATCATTTTATCATCTTCGGTCGAATTCCAACTGCCGTTTTTTGGGTTCTGAACCGTCATCAGGTATTGGGCGCCTTCTGCATACCAGTCGTGATTACCGATATTTTTTAAGTCAAGCACGGCGCCAACCCGTTCTACACCGTAAATATAATAATACTGATAAAAATGACGCCAGCCCTCGCCCGATTCACCCGTATCCCGCGTAAACGCATCGGCCATTTCGGGATTAGCATCAAAAACCAAACGGGCGGCCAGCCAGTTTAATCCCTTTTGTATCGCCGGGTCATTTTTAATGTCCTGTTTAAGATAAAATTTGGCAATCGCCAATCCGCAGAGTCCGGCGGCCGTCATACTGCCGTAAGAACTACGCGCTTCCTGCTGCTCGCTTCCGTAACTCCAACCGCCGTCGCCCACCTGATTTTTGACCAGCCAATCAGATGCTTCCTGCCAGGTTTCTTTTGGAATCGTCACTCCGGAACGGGCGGCCGCCCGCAAACCCAACAGGGCAAATTGGGTATTGGAATTATCGCCGGCCGGTATTCTTTTTTTAGGTTCAATATTTCTTTTAACTTCAAGGTGTTTCAACGGTTTATCCGGTTCTTTTTGCTTTGCTTCGACGGAGATAGTAGGTTTTGAAGACGGAGACGACAATCCGGTAATAACCTCTATCAATTCCGGTTTGCCGGTTAATACTTTTGGAGCAGAATTTTTATTATTTTTATCATAACGGCAACCGTAAGTCCATTGCCCGTTAGCGCACTGGGCGTCAACCAGCGCCTGGGCGCATTCGGCAATCCGGTATTGATAGTGATAACGGTCGGCCAGTTCCAGCGCCATAGCTGTCAGCGCCGTATTATAAACGGAGGTCAGGTTTGACGTGTTTAATTTATTAAGCGCCTGCGCTAATTCCTGGTTCTTTTTGGGCTCAACGCCGGCCTGAAGCAACGTTAATACTTCTAATTCTAGATCGCGGCCTTTTAATCCATTTTTTAAAATAAATTGCACGCCTTTGTCTATCACAGTGTTTATTTTTTTCTGCGTGTCTTCATCCTGCTGATAAGAAGGAGAGGCGATGAGAATAATGAATAAACCGTATAAAAAAACGGTCTGTTTTTTAAACAAAAAATGTTTCATTTTATTATTATACCAATTTCCCGTGATTATCAAAATAAATTTTCCTGATTTTTAGCAAAGCACTTTTCTTTCAGTTGACCTGTGGTAAAATCAAATTCTTATGAAGGGATGTGCATCTTTTTATCCTTGACTTTCGCTCAAAAATGGCTAAACTTAAGGCTATTCTTGATGATTAAAATATGATTTTATCTGGGAAGACTGGTACAATAATTCTGGTTATTTTAATTCTAACGGTTTTGATAAGCGTTAGTTGGGTTTTGTTCCATAAAACTGGGGTTGAAATATCTGAAGAATCTACGAGAAAAACCCCTGAGGAAGCGGTTAAAGAAGGTTTTGTTAAGCAACTCCAGCGGGCTTTGGCGGACAAAAATGCTAAAGAAGTAACATCTTTGATGAAATCTATCAGCGCTATGGGACCAACCGCAGTTCCACCCCTCGTATCCGCATTCAAAAAAAATAATCACCCGGAATTCCAGATTGTAATTATCAAAACGATGGGGCTGATACCTGACAAGACGGTTCTTACTTCGTTACAAGAACTATACGTTACTTACGCCAAGCAACAACCTGATTTTAATGTTCAGAAAGAAATAATTCTGACTTTATCCCGTCTGGGCGGCCGGGATATTTTTGATACTTTTATAAATTACTTAAAGATTGAAAAGAATCAGGAAATCAAAAACCTGCTCGGCAACTGTCTGGTTGCTATAGGCGACACTTCAAAAATAGATTCGGCTATCAAAGACAATCAATCTGACCCGCAACTTGTTCAAACCCTTATGGCCGTTAAGAGTAAAACAGAACAAGATAAAACGCAAAGGGATGTGGCGATTGAGATAAACAGTTTGGATTTATCAGGCGAAACGGCGATTAAAAAATTAGAGGACATTTTAAAAAGCGAGCAATCTTTAAGTTTAAGAATATTCGCATTACAAAAACTTGAGCAGGCCAATTCAGAACCGGCCGTTGAAGTTCTTCTCGGTTTTGCCGAAATACCCGATAATGGAAACGAATCCAACAAAACGATTAAATTAAATACCATTGCTGCCCTGGCGCGAATGAAGATTAATGAAGCCAGATTGGCGGTTAAGAAGTTGCTGGCGAATGAAAATCTTGAGATACGCCGGAATACCGTTGAGTTTTTAGGTGCTTTTGGAGACAGTGGCAGTATTCCGCTTTTAAATCAGGTTATTTCAGGCGATTCATCAACGGAAATCAGGCAAAAAGCCGGTGAATCAATCCTGAAAATCAAGCAAAGGAATTTGAAGTAAACCCCCGTTACAGCATATCAAAACTTATTTTTATATGCTGTAAACGGGGTAAATACTATAACGGGCGGTAAAAAAAACAGCTCCGTTGGTGGCGCTTATTTTTAGGTATTGGTTGGTGAAAAAACCGGCGCTGTCCCTGGATGAACATCGGGAGCGGATGGTATAGGGGGGTATACCCATCAGTTGCCGCTTCTCTGTTTATTTCGCCGATAGCCCAATATATTCATTTTTAACCCTCTCGGAAGTGGTCCAGATTAGTCTTGACAAGGACACATCGGCCGGCAGGGTATCCGTTGCCCGAATCTCATACGTCCCGCCGCTGACCGTCTCACCGGACATTGTTGCCTGGGTCGGCGTTTCTTTGATTTCTATTTCCACCCCTTCCACGTCCAAAGTTTTTTCCCGGTTGGCCGCGGAAAGCCCCGGACAGGTTACTTTGATTTTGCCGCCTGATTCAGCCAGCACCGGAATCACATCCTGAATAAATAATACCTGGGCCGTTAAAGTGGTCGGCTCAACCGCCGGATAGACTACCGGAATCGTGGCCGTAAAAATTTTGGTGCCGGGTTGATATGATTTAAGCCCAACGGTCGCGGCGCCATTCTCATCAGTCGTAAGAGAATTCACGGCCGGTTCAAACAGGGCTCCGTTATTGGCTGAAATCTGAATATATTGCTTATCTATTTTAATTTTACTCTTTATAATATTCGTCTTTAATAGCTGGTATCAAGAAATAGCTTGTTTTAATGGCCGGCAGCAAAATATAGTTTTCTGATTTTTCTTCGGGGGTATTTTTTTCTACCTTAAACCTATAACAAGGCTGAAGATATTCATATTTAAAATCTTCGGCATAATAACAGATTTCAAGAAAAGATATTGTCCAGCCGATTACCGCTTGGGGAGCCCACCAATCAGTATTACTGATATCATTTTGAACTGATTCAAACGCCTCTAATAGAGTTTTAGTCGGGTATTTTTTATATTTTTTAAAATCCATCCACCTTTTAGAGACTTCCTTAATTACTCCGTCGGCTATTATTTCCACCCGTATATCTAATGTATTACCATCCGCTAGATAGCCATCAGCTGAAGCCGCATAATACACCGTATATGCATTAATTGTAGTTTTTGATTCCTCAAGATCAGAAACCGTTATTGTTGACGAATCCCCAAATACGACATGTTTTATTTGTCCTTCCGGATATAATCCATGCGATTTTAGGAACCTGTCGGCAATCTGTTTTGCTTCTTCTTTAGTTACGGAGATTCCTTTATCCTCTAATTTACGAGCTACTTCTTCTTTAAGAGCATAAGTAAACCTTCCTTCTCCACCAGCGCCTTCATGTTTACAATAGACCGTTAATCCATAATTGCCAGATTCAAAATAAAATGTTGGTCTGTCATCATTTTCGTTTACGTCCCCCCATGGTTTAGGATTCATCCCAAATGTCTCTTCGGCTATTTTTTTTGCTTCTTCTAAAGTAAAACCTTTGTAATCCACTTTATATACCAACAGATATTTAGGAACCTCCGGAAATTCCCCTTTCAGCACGAGTTTATAATCTTTAAGTCCACATAAATTATATAATTGATAAGGGGCGTAATCCTCTCCGAGTCCCTCTTTTAAATGCTCGTCAAATTTTATCCTCGGTAATTTATCACTTAACGTGGCTAATAATTCATCTTTTAATGGACTCATTTCTTCCGAAATCAGAGAAGTCCTCTGATCTGATAAGCAACCGCCTATTAATCCTAAAATTACTAACAGATAAAAATACTTTTTCATTATCATTTAGGAAGAATAATCGTTGGTTTTAATTGATAGGTGTTTTTATCAGTAGCGCTTATTTTATATTCGGCTTCATAATCTGGTGATAAAAGATTACCATCACCTGGTAATTGGTCAGTTAACGCAGAGTTTAAACCAAAGGTTGTAACGGTCCTTTCTTTACGATCCTTAAAATCATTTGCTTGACGGGCCCAAGACTGTTGGAATGTTTGAGGCGGCTCATACTTACCTGTGAGATATTCTCCAAAGCGTGTGCCGGCACGAGATTGTATTAGCATGGTCGATTGATAGCCCTGAAGTAAATGTGCGCCACCCTGAAGGGCATTTTTTAAATTACCGGTTGAAGTGGTCAGCATATTACAGGTATAAAAGACAACCCAATCGACATCGTGGTCGCCGAAAATCATCTCTTCTATCCGGGCTTCTGTTTTATTAATAAACACAATATAAGCGCCGGGGCCATGCCCCGCAAAAACCGCAATATCAACCGCATCAACCCACTTTTTATCGTCGGTGGTTAGCCAATGGGTATTGCTGGCGGCCTTGTCGCCATTCATAAAATTAACCGTCCAATTTGGCCGGGCTCTTAAAATTTCATCTCTTAATCCTTCGCAAAAAGATTTGGTATAGGTAAGTGGCCCATAATAATCGGCTGGATATACTTGTTGATATTCAGCCCCAAATTCTCCGCGATCTACCATAATACTATGAGCAATTTTAAAATTAGCATCGCCCACCACAATTAATTCTTCGTTTTCAATATTTAAATAAATGTTAGTTCCATCTTTTTTTTCTTCATCAGAAATAATAATAGAAACCGGGGCGGAAGTGAAAATACCGGCATTCGTTCCTGTTTCTGTAACTTCAAAAGTAAACGCTTGACTCCATTTATTTTCAGAACCATGGGAGGTTTTTAAATTAAGCAGGTATTTTTCCACTGCATTTTTCTTCTGATTCAGATTAGCTGCGGCTATTTTGACGTAGATTTTATCGCCTTTATTAAACATCTGTTGGGCGGATCTTAATTGTTTTCTTCTTTGGTCCCTTGGATAATCAGTTATTTCTTTTAAGCAAGCCGCATCGCTAAAGAATTTAATGCTCTGCGCTATGCCAATATCGCGATAAATATTCTCGTATTTTATTGTTAGCTTTTCAAATTTAGGCCCTGGCTGTGGCGTACAACCAAAAGAAGCTATTATAAAATTTATAGTTGGCTGATCCAAAATTCCATCATATAACAAAAAACGTTGCGACATTAAAGGACTACCGGATTCAAGAGCTAAATTCGCCTGTGCTAAAATTTCTTCGGTTGGGCTGGTATCATAAATGTCAAAAAACTTAGCAATCGGTTGAACTGTATTTATTCTTACTCTGAATTTACTAACCTCTGATATGGTTGGAAGTTCTGTTTTGATATTTGGGAATGATGGGCCGATGGAAATTGGTGCAATTGGAGGTAGCGGATTATAAGGCGTTTCTGGATCTGCTTCAAAACCAGGTTCAACTGGAAGAGATGGTTCTGTCATGGTTTCTTCTGAAACCTCAACCGGCAGATCTACGTCTTCTATCGGCTGGTTATTATTTTTAATAGCCACCAGAGTTTCGGCATTCATTACCAACGCTGTTTCGATTATGTCATAGATGGGCTTATTTTTAAAGTCTAAGATAAGAGATCCTTTATGATTTAGTCTTTCCCTGACAGTTTCAATACCATAAACAAAGTCTGTACTAACAATCTCAGGGTGGTAAAACGGAAGATTTTGTTTAAGCGCAATTAAATCATTTTCTAAACCAGAATAAACTAATTTTATGGATACAGCCCCTTTGTTTCTTTCTAAACCTTTCGGTCTGAAATGCCGCCTTCTTAAAATCTCCGAAATATCGTTATCACTAATGGTTTCATTGCTCGGCATTTGAGGAGTATCAGTTTTAAAAATAATCCGTAGCCAATCTTTTACGACAAATATTTTTTCTGTTTCATTAATCTCGTTCGTGATTAAAAGAGGTATTATTTTATCTGAAGACGAGA
>ERZ1292633.2480-Hain-H41-02um-R1-2480-length-18848-cov-6_pt2 | contig 13909 bp, 1 predicted proteins | sample MGYA00564406_ERZ1292633 | MGnify/ENA primary metagenome ERZ1292633 (study PRJEB36523, sample SAMEA6512639) | groundwater metagenome | collected 2019-01-08 | study: AquaDiva: Metagenomics assemblies of 32 groundwater samples
GTCGATTGAGTCATAAGACCGTCGTAAGTGAGGGGTCTCATCACGCGCTGGGGTCGGGGGCGAGGCACCTGGTCAGAGTCCGCTGGTCTAGTCACGCGCATCGCATTATAAGGGAGTACGTTGCAGGATGCGATTCTCATCACAGGTGTCGCGAGAAGGCGGAGCAGCTGTGGCAATCAGACAGCGCGCACCATCGATCTGGGAATGCTGCGGTGCGCACGTCACCGTTCAATCCACGGTCGATTGAGTCATAAGACCGTCGTAAGTGAGGGGTCTCATCACGCGCTGGGGTCCACTCGGTACTTGCAGGATGCGATTGTCGATGTGGTAGACACCGTAGGGAGGCAATCTACTGTGTAGCGGGGAAGGCAAAGGAACGGGAACAACAACGCAGCCCACCTTTACCCAACCGCACCATGGCGTGTGGCTCGGTCCGGTAGGACGTCACGAACGCTCACCACTGGGAAACCCCCAAGCACCCACTCCCTCACGATCCCAAGCTTGGATTCGCCCCACCCGGCGTGGACGTCGGGGCGGCATCATCCAAGTCGTAGGACGCGTCACCACCTCCTGCCGATGCTAAGAGGTCGCTGTGCCACTCCTCTTCGTCCTTCTCCGTCCACAGCGGCTCGACCTCGGCCGGATGCGGCACGCCACGAATTCCCCAATATCGCATCTTCGTGTGCCGCTCCCTCCACCACGAGTGAAATTCGGCCGTCTTGAACTTGCTCGCCCACCGATCGAACGCCATCTGCATGTGCGGCGGCCGGACGATGCCTCGCTCCGTCTCGATGACTCGCGGGGGGAGGAAGAACCTCTCCGGGCCGCGGCTGTAGTCCTCGCCCTTGTGGTTGTCGCTCATGGCCCGATTCTTGAACTCAATGAACCACATGCGCACGTTGTCCTTCCGCCGGACGGCGCCGAGCGGGGTCATCATCGTGTAGCCCCCGTGGTAATCGGCGAACCGCCGTGGGTACTCGTCGAACGCCTTATCAACGAGTAGCGGATCGTTGAGGAAGTACGCGAGCTGCTGGCGCGACTCCTGGTCCCCTCGCTTCGCGAAGGTCACGATCGAGTCGGCGACGACGCGTAGGGCCGGACCCCGGGCACCGGCGACAATGGCATGGTCGCGGCGGACCAAGTCGGTGCAGAGGCGCCGCAGAATCTGTTGGCGGTGGAAGCTGTTTCTGGCACGAAATTTGACAAGCTTGTTGTGCTCAAAGCCGAAATTGGGATTGAACGGTTCACCGATTTCGGTCTGCGGCGTGAGAGGGTGTCTCTTCTTGTCCGTCACCCGATCGTGCGTGAGGGCTCGAAGGGGCGCCAGCCACGACCTCGTGCATCGGAGCATCAGCGCGCAATTTGGATGATCGAGAACTGTAGAAGAGGACAATCAACAGGACAACAAGAAAGCATTGACATGATTGAAGGGCACGACGACGACGCAAATCGCCCCACAGAGGGGGAGGGCCCATTTATGCTCTCGCTTTCTCTCAGCGATGAGTAACGAAATCGATCTAGAGGATGCGCAGTGTCAGCGGAGTGTCACGAGCACCGCGGCCAGCTTCTCGCACGGATCGCACACCTTTTCATGAAGGATCACGGGAACCAGTGCCTCTGAGCTGATGCCAACAAGGTTCAGCAGCGCGTCGACGTTGAGCTTGAGTTCACTGGCGACTTGCAACTCAGGTTTGAAGCGTGATGCCTTTACCGGCGCGTACTCCTCGGGTGGAGGCTTCGCGCCTGCCTCCAGCGCTGCATCGCCCCTTTCCGACGCCGCCCCGACGACGGCGTCGTCCTCGCCGCCGCGGGCGTCCGAGGGCGCCTCTTGGGAGGTTGGCAGCGCGCGTTGAAACGCGGCGACGGTCAACCGCAGCGCTTCGATTTCTGGCACGTTCAGTGTTGTGTTCCAGGGCCGATGTTGGCGAAATGAGAACGAGTAGCGCACAGGGGTCACTCGCCGCCCTGGGCCACCGACAATAGGGTCGCGGCTTCTCTCAAAGTTCGAGAACAATTCAAAGACGTTGCTGCCAGTGCAATGCATCAGCGGATTGCGGCGCTGGGGACGCGATATCTCCCAGGCAGCAAGGCGGAGCTGCATCGCTTGGTCGATCGCAAAGCCATCCTCGCCCGCGGCCGTGGTAACTCGCGTCCATGTCTGTGCGAAACCCAGGGTCGCCTTAGGGCAAACGACCGACATGCCAATTTGAGATGGATTCGATGCCACGCCCTCGGAGGTGCTCGCGACGCTCCCGGGGCCGCTGCTCTGCAGAGGCCCAAGGCACACGCGAATGTCGGACAGGGTCACGTCCACTTGCCCGGCCGAGGCACGGGGCATCGCTGCGGCCTGCCGGAGCGCCTGGAAAGCGGCCGGCTCGGTGGCGTCCGGTGGAACGACATTCTGCAATTTGCGCGCCGCTATCGCCTGTTGCTCGGCGATCACGTGCTGGATGGTCGCGTACGTCGCCGTGGCTGCCGTGATGGCCTCCGGTGCCATACTCATGTGCACCCTCTCACCTGACGCGGCCACTGCCGCCCGCGTGTCCAGGTCCCCAGACGGAACGGCTGCTGCGGAGTGGAGTCGGTGGGTCAGCGCCAGCGTCGCATTAATACCGCTGGTGTCCAGGGACAGCACGTCTTTGATTTGCCGTTCCTTGAGCGCAACGCGCAACCGAGGGAGACGCAGTGTCATCGCCGTGACGAGCGAATGCGGTTCCGCGGCGCCGGTGGCCGTGCGGGTCGCGATGGCGCCGAGCGTGGGCCACTCCAGCGCGATGCGCACGCCTTGATCGGCGATGAGCACTCCGGAGAGGAGGCCGTCGAGACGGCCGTTGAGTGACTGCGCGTGGCATTCGGCGCGAAGGAGACGGCGGTGCCAGGGAGCTGGTCCCTTGCCGACGATTCCTGTGGCGTAGCCACCCATACAGTGCACGTCCGAGCGTGTGCCACCGCCGAACTCAGCCTTCACAGACAGGCGATCAAACGACACGATGACGGCATGCTGTGGCAAAGGCGCAGCCGCGTGTGTCGATGCGATCATTCCTGGGGAGGCGTCGCTCGGTGGCTTCGAAGGCCGCGACCAAATGCGCGCCAGCTTCAGCAGCTGCGACAAATTGGTTGCGCGGAGCAGAACCTCGGCGCCAATGGCCGCCGTTTGGCGGGATTGGAAAAAAATTGTTGACGCGCCTGTCCCCATCACAAGGGGACTGGTCGGTGCCATCAAACTGCTACCTAAGTGGCTGCCGCCGAGCGAGGCCGACCCAAACCGATCGCTGCCGCCCGCTATATCGTTGATCACGGAGTCCCGGCGCGGGGGGCTCCGGCTGTCGTCGCCACCCGACAGCATAACGGTAGTGGTACGGTGGGTGATCGAAGGAGATGCCGGACCACTGCGGAAAGACGTCACCCGCCTCTCGACCGTCGACGCTGATAGTGAAGGCAGGTACGCCTCGATGGCCTTCAGCTCCATGCGAGCTGACGACTCCGCGCGCAAGCCTTCACACAGAAGGGTGGCGGTGGTCGTGGTCGTGAAAAGGGTTGGATCAAACTTTCCCGGAGGGGCCGGGACGTAGCCCAGTTGGCCATCCGCTCCGTCCGACAGGAGACCGGTGCGCACCTCTCGCTGCCACACGACGTCCACCTGGCCCTCGTCGTCGATGATCATCGAAAAAGAAGCAGAGCTGTGGGGCGCCGCGGAAAGCACCACACGTGTCGGCAACACCGAAACGGCCACTGATAGAAACGTCGGCTGCAGATGGGGCGGACCCATCCGAACGGTTTCTCCTCCCGCCGTAGGCGGTCCATCGGCGGCGGCGTCGGTGGTTGCGCTCAACTGGAGGCACCTAGCTGCGAACGCTTTCGGCATCGGTAACAGTGCGTCCACGAACGGGACGTGCATGCTCGGAAGAGATTTTCCTGCGGAGAGCAAGTCCTCGACTACTTGCACGGTCATCAGGATTTGCGAGGTGCGCTCCCTTTTGTCTGCCGCGAGGGTGGCGTTCCATTCGTCGACTTCGTCGGTGAGTTGCAGTAAATTCGGCGACAGAGTGATAGGATCGCAATGCAGCATGACTTTGATGTTTGTCGACGGAATCGAAACCGATGATGCGCCGGCCGCCGAAAAGGTGTTCCCGCCGCCGCCCGCAGCCGGCGACGATGACGCTGTCGCCCCCCCCCCACCGCCACCCGCCTGTTCCGAATGATCGGTCCCATCAGAGTACGATGTCATGACCACGATGGACGGCAGTCGCAAGCGTTGGATTTCTGTCGCGGTGCCGGGGAGGGGAACCGCCTCGACAGGGCCGCTGCGCGGGAGTTTCTGTCTGGACGGAACGCGGTGCAACACGGCGCCGCCGCCCATCGCGTCGTCTGTGGATTGAAAAGTGACGCCTTTCCGCGAACCGCCGTCGCCGCCTGTGACGTACGCGGCGCCGGTCGTGGGTAGTTTGCGGCTAGACTGTGGGCCGGCGACCGAGGCGCTGGCAACCCGGCGGATGCTATGGACGGCCGCCTCGCCTGCTAGCAGCCTCGCGGAAATTTCAACTTTAGTGGAGGCAGGGCGCCTGTCCGACGACGAATGAAGCAAAGGACTCATAGGCGAATGGGCGCCCTCCCTCCCTCCGTCCCCGGCGGCCGCGGCTCGCGCGTCCATGCCAGTCACCCGTCTTGTAATCCAAGCAGCGGTCGCAAAGTCGGCCTGAATCTCTGGAAGCAGCGCCGGAAGCCGCGATGAGACGCACACGTCAAGGCTCTGAGCCACGAGCGAGACGAGGTGGGAGCGGTCGCGCACGCTCTCATCGGCAGTCTCTGAGGATGTCACCACCATGTCCATCAGCGGAATCGTGATGCGATTGCGCGACCGTTGCAGCTCCGCGGGTTGCCAGTCGGACAAGATGCCGACTCCACCAATCATTTTCGGGCGCAGAAGGAGGCGCATCGCCGCGCGTCCCGCGGCCTCCAACCGGGAGCCATCGGAAAGAAAAATGGCAAGGCCTTCCACTTTTATCTTGGCGGTCCTCCTCGACGTCACGATCGGTCCCCGGGGGTCAGGATGGTCCCGGCGATCGGCATACGGGTGCGGATGTTCATCGGCACCGCGACCTGTCGGGTCGCGTGGGCCGTCGTCGGATTCCACCATATCTTCGGTCAGGAGGCTAGCGATCGAGATGTAATCGACGGAGCACTTGGCGGCAAAACTCGGAATGAAGGAAGCGCGATCGAGGCAGCCGACCTGGTGGCCATGCACCTTCCTGCACGAAAACAGAGCATTGTTGGGGGTGCACGACGGCGGATCGACATTCGTCAACGAGCACAACTTGGCGTAGGTTGCGTCTCCGAACGGGACGAAGGCGGTGAGTCTTTCGATCTGCAGCATCAGCATGGTGGCGACGCCGGTGCCAACCGGAGGGACCGTGTCGGCGATGATCGGGGTTCCCGGTGACCAGGCGAGCGATCCATCCATCAACGATCCGTCCATACGCCGGGGAGAGTCCGATACTGTCCCGTTCGCGGACAGAAAGACCATCGAACGCCGGATGCGGTCAATGCGCGTCATGGCGCGCCGGTACGACTTGGATCGGTGCAGCTGCCGCACGGCTTCGGCGCGTTCCGCCCTGAGGCCTCGCCGCAGCTCTTTGAGCGCGTCGGCGTACTCGAGCATGCTGGCGTGCGCCAACTCCACACAACCCGCACGAAGCATCACGGTGGGGTCCGTGACCACGCAAGTGATGCGAACCGTTGTCCCATTGCCTAGAGGCGGTGATGCCGCTTTGGTCGGCATGACGCTGCCTTCCACAAACTTGCTCGAGGCCGACGCTCGTTCATCACTGTCCTCGAAGACTGAAATAGCCCCACCGCCGCCGCGTGGTGACAGCGGCGGGCCTTCTGGCAAAGGTCCGAAGATGTTTGTCGCACCGACAGATGCGCTTGCATACCCCCACGAAAACGAACTGTGCAGTCGCTGTTTCTCGCGCCGCGGAAGCAATACGTCTGCTGCCGTTTGAACAGACGACCGGTTTTCGCTTCTGGATGCGAAGCTTGCGGTTTCAACGGACGACGCGGCACTACGCTTGTTGTGATCGTCCTTGTCGCCGAGACTTACGGCGATGTCGGCGACGTGGCCTGCCCACAAGAGGGTGTGGCCCCGTCGATCGGTATTCCCAATGGCACTCGAGAACGACACGGTAGTCTCCGTCACGGAGGTGAGGAGACTAACACGACAGCCGGCGCACAGCACCGTCGTAAGCGCAATGTCATGCAGGCGAGACGACGCTGTCGAATTGGGCGCCTTCTCGACGTCATCGGCATCGTCGGACGCGGCGCCCGCCGACGACCTCATGACGTTTGACAGCAGCAGCATGTCGCGGACGACGACGATGCGGTGGCACAGCTCGGTGGACACAACGGCGTCGATGAAGTCGACAAGAATCGCCATCGAGCGGTGTCGTGGCGCCGACGAGGGAACTTCCGTCCCATCGGTTGGATCGGCTGCGACGTTCGGAGCCTCTCGGAAAACAATGAACACTTGGGGAAGGGGCAAGTCAGCGGCGGACGTCTTGTCCTCGCGGCCGGACGTTGACAGAGTAGACGCCATGACGCGTCCCGAAACGACCCAACGTGCTTCCCGCGTATTGGCCGTCGCGTGGCCGAGGGCCCGGGGAATAATGAGGGTCACCGACAGCTGCTGCGGCAATGAGACGACTGCCTCCACTTGCTTGACCTCGACGGAGAAGGAAATCGTATAGGCGCGGACGACTTTTCCCCGAGGCGGTGAGCCTTCCGTCGAGGGTGATACGCCACGACTGGCGGCCGCCAGCGAGGCGTTGGCCGGCGTGACCGGTGCTGGACGACGTTGGTTGTCCTTGCGCAAGCTGGACCACGAGGCGGCGAGCGCTTCAACGTGAGGTACCACCAGCTCGGTCATGGCCGGTCGCAGCGGCAGGAAGCAGACGGTGCGCGTGCTCACGAGGGAGCCGACGATGAGGGTCAAAGGCAGCCGGTGTCCCCGCTCGAATATCGGCTCGGTCACATCGGCCGCCGTCGCGGACGCCATCACGTTGAACACCTCGACTTTCACGACGGAGTGGCATGCGCTGCTGTGCCCTTGGGCCAATCGCGCCGCCGCTCGCGACGGACTGCCGGATGCACCGGTCTCTCCGTGGCGCCGCTTCCCTATGCGACTTGCGGGTGCGAGGGAGAAGGAGGAAAACACCTCAAACGCAATGCTGTCGAAAAACACGTTGGTGTTACCGGTGATGTTCTGCGGCGCCTGGCCGTCTGCGGGTAATGTCAACGTGGGTCCTGGAACGATGACTTCTCCAGGGGGTCCGGCTTCCGCCGCCTTCTTTCTCGCGGTCGCTGCCTTCAGGGCCAAGCGACGTCTCACGGCGCTTGACATCTGGCCGCTAGCCGTTGGGGATGCGGCGGCAGCCGCGAGATCCGGCGGCTCGGGGGACCGGAGCAGGGCAATGGCGGACTGGCGGAGGGTGAGACGGGCGTAGTTGGACGTTGTGTGCATCAGCCCAACGCGTACGGTTTCTAGGTCGAGTTGCACATTTACACGCGAGGTCGCGAGACTTCCCTGGTTGTCGGCCGCGAGGGGTGACGCGTCTTCGGCTTGCTGTGCAGCGGCCGCTGCCCCGCTGCGCCAGGCGGCCTTGGTGTTCAACGCAGTGCGGACGGTTTCGGCGGCGCGTCTGGCCACATCGACGATAGCAGGATAGACCTCGACTTCGACGTCCACCGCCCGCAGCGCGATGGTGAGCGCGTCGGGATGCGGAAGGGCACGCCCTGTGCTGTCCCGCGCAGGAGTGCGACGAGTGTGCCAGTTGAGCCAAGTCAGCGTCATGTGGGAGGCGGCATCGGGGTCGGCCAGCGGAACGCGGCTGCTCCCGACAAGCGTTAGGGGAACGACTGCGATGGTGAAGCGGCCGACCGCGCACTGCAACTCGGACGGGCCCAATGTTGGTGGGGTGGGTAGAAAGTCCTGTGGGCGCCGTGCCATAGGCGGGCTGTCAAGATTGGCGGCGAAGGCAGGCGGGGGCTGGGTACGTGGGGGCTGGACGTCGCGCAGTGCCGACGGCTCCCGAACGCTGAGCTCGTTGGAAGGATTCGGCGATGACGCCGAAGATGGTGGGGCCGCGATGGAGAACGCGGACGGTCCGGGGGAGCCCAGGAGGTCCGCGCTCTCCTCGCTACCCGAAAGCAGTCCATCGCTTAATGAAAGCGCCGTGAGAACGGTCACCGCGTCTCCGGAGAGTACCGACTCGATTGCCTCCACCGTGGCTTGCGTGACCGACGAAATAACTTTGTTGCGGATGCTGGTTTTTGACTTCCAGCATACGTCTGTCAGCAACCACATGGCGACGGCTGGAGTGTTGATGAACGTGTCGTCCACCAATCCGACGCATCCCGGAGGCAAGAGGCTTTCCCGGCGGAAAGGGACCGGCAGTCTCGGGCGTCGCACGGGCTCGAACACAGCCCGAACGAAAAGTTCAATGTGGGTGACGCGCACGATCGTTGTGCTGCGCAACTGCGGCGGTGTTGGCTGTCGCGGCGCAGAGGGCGCGGCTGCCAGAATGGAGACAACATTCGCGTGAATGAAGCGCAGTTGCTTCGCCGCGAGGCTGGCGGCATACACCGACCGTGGTACACCCGCAGCAGCTGCCGAGCGCTCCGCGTTTCCGCTTGCGCTGCCGGCGCTGGCTGCCGCCGCGGCAGCGAACGAATCCCAAAACGCGCCGCGGTCACACGTGACCTGATCCATCCACGTGAGCAGCGAAATGGGAATGTCGACCGACGTAATAGACTCGCGTTGCTGCGGCTGAAAGGCGAAGGATGACAAGGCGCCCGACCGTCGCGAGTCGGCGGATTGCGCACTCGTCGCTCGCGACGGTTCGTCGAAGGAAAGGACGTCGGCGGGGCCCCCACGCGTGCGACTTTTAGGCATCCGCGGCCGAGCGTGCGTTGGCGCAGGAGAGGACAGTGTCAGCGCGGACAGATTCGCACGGCGAGCGTCGTAGTACGTCACGACAGCGGTCGCCTCGTTCGCAGCATTTTGGGCCGCCACGACAGCGTGCGGGCACGCGAACGCCATCACGCCCTGTGGCAGGTACACATGCAAATGTCGAACTTCGACGCCGTCTCGCGTACGGCGCTTCAAGTCAACCGAGTGAGTCGCCCAGTCGCTCAAGGCGGGTGTGGCGCCCGCGGCACCAAACGGGTAGTGTCTTTGCATCAGCTGCTGCCTCACTGTGTCGGTGTGACCGAACCAGTGCCGCTGCCACTCAGCCCTGGGCATCGCGACCTGCACGGCGACCGTGGGAATGCGGCGAGCGGCGCCGACAAACGAACGAACGACGTCGCAGGTCCGCAGCAAACGCAACAAGTCGACTTGGGCGGCCTGGCCTCCTGCGCCGCCGTATGAAGGGGGCGGCTGCGAAGGATCGATCGAGCCGCTCGCCTCGGCCAAGTCATCGATCGCTGCCTCACCCTCGTCGTCGCTACCATCGCTCGACGTCAGTGACGAGGCCATTTCACCATCCCCTCCGCTCCTGCAGCTCTCGAATTGCGTCGCGTCTGCCTTGGTGTCCACATCGAGGGCGTCGGCCGATGGTCCCTCCGCCGCCTCGAAGTCCTCCGAGGACTCGTGAGCGCTCCAAGAGCGTTGCAGCGGTCCGCCGGTGAATGGGTTCGCGTCCTTTGGGCCACCAACATCGGCGGGACGAGAGGGCATTTGGCCGCTGACGGCCGCTTGTGGCGCAGGCACGGCGTCGAAATCGACGTCAACGAGCCCATACGTGTCGTATGTTTCGATGAAGTGGCGCTGCAGCTGGCGGTGCGACGTCACCCCGCCGTGTGCCGACGGTGCGCCCCAGCACGACCTCATCACAGCCGACGTCTTGAAGGACGCCACCTCAATGGAGTCTCCCGCCACATCGGCGAGCAGCATGTCGGGTGTCTTCGAAAGTAAGCCACGCACGATCAGGCTCGGGACATGGGCGCTCCACCGGTACATCGAGTCCCCATCATTGAGCGAGGACGCCGCCCAGCGGCTGCCCGCGGGAACCTCTAAAACGGCGATGGGAAAGCGAGCGGCGGCAGCCTGCGACGATGGTTTGGGGACAGGGGTGCCCGGCGTCCCTGGACTGGAAAAAAAGCGATTTGCTGGGAACGTTCTCGAGTCGGGCTTCGTCGAGGACTTCCAGTTGCCACTTCGCATCACACAGGTCACCGAGCCGATGGACACAGACGATTGCCACACAGCATGGTCAGCCGCGTACAGGGCCAACTCTGCTCGGTTGTCGAGGTAGGCGGCAAAGCCGATGGCGAGCGACGGGTCAATTCGAGTCAGCGGCGTCAGCGCGGAAACGGCGGTCGCCGGCACGTTGGGCTGTCCGGAGGCGCCGGTTCGCTCGCTCTCAGTCGTCGCCAGAGTGGACGTTGCCAGTAGCATAGGCGCCGCACGGTCCAACGCCACGTTGACTGCCTGGCGCAGCTGCGGATCCTCTGCCGCGAGAAGTTTAGGGAACTGATGGGTCACGGTCCGTGTGTATCCTAGAACGGAGCTGCCATTGAAATCCGCGCGAATTCCTCGCACTTTGAAGGATGTGGAGCCGCCCACGGCGAGACTCACTGGCGGCGGGCTGTAGAAGGCGGTCTGATCATAGCTCAGGTGCGACAGGCAAATGAATTGAGCCGCCTCCGACTGACCTGCGTGCTGGTTGCGCTTGTCCACCTCGAAATACACCGCCACGGAGTCGGCCGTCGCGCACATGTCACTTGCAAGCCAGGTGGAGTGCATACGAAAATCGAGCTGCGGCACGACAACGCGGGCGGTGAGCTCGGCGCCGTGACGCTCTGTCTCCTGCGTCGGAAGGTCCGCTGGGATGGACACGGCAACATCGGACATGCGCAGATTCAAGATGAACTCGATGTCGTTCTTGCGCGGTTGGTCTCGTGCCAGGAACGTGACCAAAGGGTACTTAACATTCAAGCCGCTGGACGCAAACTTGGTGGTCGCGGCGAGCCAGGCAAACTCCGTCGGTCTCACGACGCTACAGTCCTGAGACATGTAGTTCCCGTAGACGTCCGTTAGCGCGCGGGAGTGAAAGCCTTGGAGCGATCCGCGCACGCCCGTCAGCGTGAGGGAGAGCGCAGACGAATTTTGATGCTCAGTCGGTGCCACGGCCTGGGGGTTGTACGCCGCCGCTCGTTGAGTCGGGTCTTGTCCGAAGGTGTCGTTGATGCTTGAAAAGTAGCCGTCGACGGTGAGCTGATCGATGACCACAAACGGTTGCGTTTCCGCAAAGCCGCCGGTCACGTTGGTGCCCCCCACCAACGCAATGCCATGCGTGGGCGGGAGCGACAAGTGAAGCGCGACGCGATGGAACGACACGTAATACGTGTTGTGGCCCTCATTGTCGGAGGACGTCCAGCATTCGTCCAATGGGCTGAGAAAGTGAACGTACCCGCCGTCACCAATATTGAGTGTCACGATGGAGTTGGCATCTCTCGGCCACGCCAGGCCGCCTCCTGCTTCACACGTACGAGATAAGGACGCAATCGTTGAAGCGTAATACACGTTGTTCGGATTCGCGTTCAAGTGGATACGGCCTGAACTTGAGGCTGTGGTGGCAGCCGCCTCCGCCGCTCGGGACGTGAAGTCGGTTTCGGTTCTCTCCGCCAGGAAGGCGTCGACCGCATCCATCGACATGGACAGAGCGTTGGCCGCCGCGGCCGACGGCTGGAAGAACACTTCGTACCGCTGCGTGTACGGCACGGCCTCCTCATTGTAATACTCCACCGTGGAGTAGCGCTGAATCGACGCGAAGTGGTAGACTTGCGGCACGTATCCCCAGTCATAGATCATGTCCCAGATCATGGTCTGGTGGTCGTTGAGGAAGTACACATCGGCGTCGGTCAGGACGATCACCACATCCCATTCCTGGTGCTGGTTCCAATACTGCCCGTACTTGCCATCGAGGTGGATTTCGACAAGGCTTGCCTCGAGCAATGTCGTGTTGTCCAAAAGGGGCGTGGTGATGCGGGCCCTGGGAATCCTGAAGTAAGCCTCCGTCAAGACCTCGGGCGTTCCTCCGGGTGCGGTCGCCGGGAGCATCACCCACGGCGTTCGGTACACGTACTGCGTCCCCGCCGCCACCGTGATGGTGAAGGTGCCCACGTCGCCGGAGTCGATGATGCCCACGGGCGGACTCGGCACAGCCGCCTTGTGCTTGAGCGGCATGACGATGGTGCAATCGCGGCACAGCTGGATGAGTTGCTCGTAGCTGCCGATGGGCCGCAGTGCCCCTTCGACGAGCCGCGTGATCTCGTACGGCTGATATGTCAACGGAAAGAAGTACCGCAGCAGCTGCATCAACGTATAGTTGCACCATGGACCGTAGACGAGTTCGGGTGCGTCTATGTGAACTTCGAGTCCGGCTTTCGGAAGGGTATCGATGTCGAGTTGATCGCTGCGCGTCGGGGCGGCGGAGCGCCTTTGGCCTGGTGGGTAGTTACCCATAGCCACGAATCCCCCGAGGCGCCTGGGCGTGTGCCGTCCCGGTTCGTCCCAGTAGTACACGATGCGAACGGTCGCGTCGTGGCGACCGTGGATCATCGTCCCGAAGGTGCGGATGAGCGGATCCGGCTCGAAGTGTTCGTCGTACCAGGAGTTGCCACTGATCCCCAACGCGGTGCTGCCTGCAGACGACGCAGCGGCCGCGGTACGGCTATCCTCCTCCTCCTCCTCGTTGCCGTGAAGGATGAGGTTCGCCCCTCGACGCAGCCGCCGGCGTAGGTGGCCGCCGATCCCGTCCTTTGCGGGCGACTGCTCCTTCGTCTTCGTGGCGCGGCGCGACATCGCGGCGGATGAAATCTGTCCGGTCGCTCGGTTCACCGCGTTGTTTCGCTGCCACTTGACGGATGTGCCGAACATAGTCATGTCCACGACGTGGCGGTACTGGTCCTCTGGCCTGACGCCTTCGTCGGTGAAGCGGTACGATCCGACCGCCCGCGCGAACGCGACGTGAAGTGTGTAGGGGTGCGGTGCCTGAGGGGTGGGCGGGGCACCAGGAGCTGGTGGCCCAGGCGGCATGGTGGGGGGGCCGGCGATGACCGTAGAGTTGAACAGCTCAAACGACACCCCTCGGGTGAAGGCGATGCACGATTCAAACAGCGACGCCTCTTGGGGGGGCGATTCGGCAGACGCGGTGACGTCCTTCGATTGCTGGTCGGGCTCCGTGGTCGTTCCAGGCGCTGGTGGTGGGCCGAAGAAGGTCTTGAGGTTCGCGTACTTGGCACTGCTTCCGTGAAGTCCAATGGCTGCACCATTCAGGTGGAGCTGAATCTTCGCTCGATATTCGAGTAGTTTAACGTCGTCGATCGGCACTTCGAAGGTCGTGCCTGGGGCGAACTTCATATTGTCGCCCGGGGGCTGCACCGTGACGGTAGAGGCGCCGGCGGCTGCCTGGAGAATGACGGCGTTGCCACGGTAATCCCCCACTTTCACGCGGCAAGGCAACCCCACCAGCGCAGGGCCGATCTCCTTCGGCCGCAAAGGGGACCAGTTGTCGCTTCCAAATAGGTTTCCCCAGAACGGTACGCTGAGGTAACCGTCGACCACGCGAACCGACGCATCGACCGACAGAAGCTTCAGACCCTTGAAAAGGATGCGGCAGCGCAGCGGGGAGATCGACATGGAGTCGATGGAAAAAATCACGTTCTTTGGCAACACCAAATATCGCGCCGCCCTCGTCACTAAGATGGCCAGGATCTTCTGGCTGTAGAGAAGATCGATTGCCAGAGACACGAACAGCAGCAGCATAGCGAAGAAGAAAGGTAGGAAACCATCGACGAAAGCCATGGTCACGAAAGCGCGACGGCAATCGGCTAGTAATCGGGGGGGGGG
>ERZ1292633.4009-Hain-H41-02um-R1-4009-length-13904-cov-15_pt1 | contig 13904 bp, 8 predicted proteins | sample MGYA00564406_ERZ1292633 | MGnify/ENA primary metagenome ERZ1292633 (study PRJEB36523, sample SAMEA6512639) | groundwater metagenome | collected 2019-01-08 | study: AquaDiva: Metagenomics assemblies of 32 groundwater samples
TCGCCTCCGTTTCCGACAGGAGCGCCCGGGTGCGCGTCTCCTCTTCGCCGCGGGCGTGCTCGGACTCGCGGGTCGCCGCGAGCGAGGCCGAGAGTTCCTCCGTCATGCGGGCCAGCTCCCCGCGCAGGTAGGTCTCTTCCCGGGTGCGGCCGTCGAGCAGGGCGCTCGCCTGCGCGCGGGTCTCGGAAAGGACCGCCCGTGCGCGCTCCGCCGCGGCGTGCGCGGAGCGGGCATCCTCCCGTCCCCGGAAGAACGTCGCGAGCTGCTCCTCCAGCGAGGCGCGTTTCCCCCGGATCTCCTCCTCCGACCGCGACCGCCGGTCCCGCTCCAGGCGCAACCGATCGATCTCCTTCCCCAGGCCGCGGATCTCCCGCTTCCGGGCGAGGATCCCGGCCTCCCCCGTCCCCTGCTCTCCCCCGATCAGGATCCCGTCGGCGGTCACCACGTCGCCGTCGAGGGTCACGAAGGAGTTCCACACGCTGTTGCGGTTCCACAGCCGGATCGCGATGTCGAGGGTACGAACCAGAAGCGTTCCCCCGAGCAGGCCCCGGAGCAGATCGCGGCACTCCGGGGGGCCCGAGACGACCTCGGTGAGCGGCGCGACGACGCCCTCCTCCCCGAGGTACGCCAGTTCCTCGTTCCGGGTCCGAAGCCCCACCGGGATGAACGCTCCCCGCCCCTCCCGGGACTCCTTGAGGTAGCGGATGGCGGAGAGTCCCTCGGCGTGGTCGCGGACCACCACCGACTGCATCCGCTCGCCGAGGACCGCCTCGACCGCCTTCTCGTAGGCGGCATCGGTCTCGATCATCTCGCCCATCACGCCGAAGATCGCGCGATCGTCCCTGCCTTCGGCCTCGACGCCGCCGAAGTGCTGGAGAACGGCCCGAACCCCCGAGGAGGCCCAATCCATCCGCTCGTGGAGACCGGAAAGGGTGGCCCACCGCGATTCGGCGGACCGAAGCTCGCTCTCGGCGCCCCGTGCCGCCTCGACCGACCCGTCGAGGCTTGCGTTCGCGGCGGCGAGGGCCGCCCCCGTCTCCTCCCAGGACCGCTCCGCGGTCTCGAGGGCCTCCCGCGCCGCGGTCTCGGCGGCGGACGCCGCGCCGAGGTCGCGCGAAGCCTTTTCCACCGCGGCGACCGCCTCGAAGATCCGGTCCGAAAGACGGGCCATGGATCGTTCCCCCTCCGCGATCCGCTGCGACAACCCTTCGGCGCCGGACCGCGCGTCGGAGTGCTGGGACACGCGCACGACCAGGTCGGACTTGGCGCGCTCGACCTCCTCCTGGGCAAGGCGGTGCTCTTCGCGCGCCGCCGCCAACGAAGCGTTTTCCTTCTCCCAACCGGTCCGGGCCAGGGAAAGTCCCTCGCCCCGCCGGGCGGCTTCCCCTTCCGCCTCCGCGATCCGCGCGTCGAGCGCCGCGATTTCCGATTCGAGGGAGGCAATCTCCGCTTCCGCCTCCAGGACCATCCTGCGGAGCTGCTCCGTCTGTCCGCGAAGCCCGTCCCACTCCGCCTCGCGACGCGCCGCTTCCTCCTTCCGCCGGCCGTGCTCGTCCCGCAGGTCGGACAGCAACCGTTCCCGCTCCGCGAGCGTCATCCGCGCCTCTTCGCGGCCGGCGTCCATCCGCGCGAGGTCGGAACGCGCCGAGAGAAGCGCATCTTCGATGCCGCCCAGCGCCTCCCGCGCCGAGTCGCACGCGAGGGTCATCGCGAGACCCCTTCGGAAGGCGACGCGGAGATCGAGGACCTTCAGTTCCGCCCGGAACGCCTTGTACCGCTCCGCCTTCCGGACCTGCCGTTCGAGCGCCACGATCTGGCGCCGGACCTCGTCGAGGATGTCCTTCACGCGGGAGAGGTTCTGGCGGGTGCTCTCCATCTTCCGCTCGGCCTCTTTCCGCCGGACCCGGAACTTGGCGACCCCGGCGGCCTCCTCGATGATCATGCGCATCTCGTCCGGCCGGGCGTCGACGATCTCGCCGACCTTCCCCTGGGCGACGATGGCGTATCCGCGGGCACCGGCGCCCGTGTCGAGGAACAGTTCGGCGATGTCCTTCAGGCGGCACGGAACCTTGTTGATGGAGAACTCGCTCTCGCCGTCGCGGAAGGTCCGGCGGGTGATCGCGATCTCGGCGTACGATTCGTACCCCGGAGGGGCGTTCCCGTCGTCGTTCTCGAAGGTGAGGGTCACCTCGGCCATCCCGAGGGGACCGGCGGCATCCGAGCCGGCGAAGATGACGTCTTCGAGCGCCTTGCTGCGAAGATACGAGGGGGCGTGCTCGCCGAGGACCCAGCGGATCGCGTCGACGATGTTCGACTTGCCGCATCCGTTCGGGCCGACGATCGCCGTGACCCCGGTGGAAAAATCAAACGTCGTCTTGTCGTAGAATGACTTGAAGCCGGTCAGTTCCAGTTTTTTCAGTTTCATCGACACCCCATGCCCGATGCCGGGCCGGATCGGGCAAACCTCTACATGCTGTAGGCGAAGACTCCGCCTAACGCAATATATGGTGTTTTCCGGGGGATGTAAAGATAAAAAAACGGCGGCCCGAGGGGGCCGCCGTCAGGAATCCCTTCTGTTTACAGTTACTTCTTTCCACCCTTCCCCGACTTCTTCTCCCTGAGAACCGCCTGGGCCGCCGCGAGGCGCGCGATGGGGACCCGGTAGGGGGAACAGGAGACGTAGTCGAGCCCGATCCTGTGGCAGAACTCGACCGACTTCGGGTCGCCTCCGTGCTCGCCGCAGATCCCGACCTTCAGGTTCGGACGCGTCGAACGCCCTCTCTCGACGCCCATCCGCACGAGCTGTCCGACACCGCCCTGGTCCAGGGTCGCGAACACGTCGGCTTCGAGGATATTCTCCGTCCGTTTCGTGTACGTCACCTTGCACGCGCCACAGGAGAGATCCTTCTCCAGCTTCGTGCCGCACTGCGGGCAAAGCTCCGACCGGTTCATGTAGTGCTGGATGAACTTTCCGGAGTCGTCGCGAGAGAACCCGAACGTCGTCTGGGTCAGGTCGTTCGTGCCGAAGGAGAAGAAATCCGCCTCGGTCGCGATCTCGTCCGCCGTCACGGCGGCGCGCGGCAGTTCGATCATCGTCCCCACGGTGTAGGGGAACTTCTTCTTGTGCCGCCGCATCGTCTCTTCCGCCACGGCGACGACGATCTCCTTCTGCGCCCTCATTTCCCCCACCATGCTGACCAGAGGGATCATGACCTCGGGGTGGACCCGGATCCCTTCCCGGGTGACGTCGCACGCCGCCTCGAAGATGGCGCGCGCCTGCATCCGGGTGATCTCGGGGTAGTAGATCCCGAGCCGGCAGCCGCGAAGACCGAGCATCGGGTTGAACTCGTGAAGCTCCTCGACCCTCTCCAGCAGGCGCTTCTTCTCCTCGATGATGGAGCGGTCCGCGTGGATCAGCTCGAGCTTGGTCACCTCGACCATCAACTCCTCGCGCTTGGGGAGGAACTCGTGGAGGGGCGGGTCCAGCAGCCGGATGGTCACGGGATACCCCTTCATCTCCCGGTACAGCCCCTTGAAATCGTCCCGCTGCATCGGGAGCAGTTTCGACAGGGCGGCCTCGCGGTCCACCCGGGTGCGGGCGAGGATCATCTCCTGCATGATCGGGATGCGGTCCTCGGCGAAGAACATGTGCTCCGTTCGGCACAGCCCGATCCCCTCGGCCCCGAAGTCGCGCGCGACCCGCGCGTCCCGCGGCGTGTCGGCGTTGGCGCGCACCTTGAGCCGCCGCACGGCGTCCGCCCAGGACATGAAGACCCCGAACGAGCCGCTCATCGCGGGCGCGATCAGCGGCACCTTCCCCAGGATCACCTCGCCGGTGGTGCCGTTCAGCGAGATGAAGTCCCCCTCGCGGACGACCTTGCCGCCCACCATGAACCGGTTCGTGGTTTCGTCGACGTCGATCGCGTCGCACCCCGCGACGCACGTCTTCCCCATCTGGCGGGCGACGACCGCCGCGTGGGACGTCATCCCTCCCTTCGCGGTGAGGATCCCCCGGGCCACGTCCATCCCGTGGATGTCGTCGGGACTCGTCTCCTTGCGGACCAGGATCACGTCCTTCCCCTCGGTGGCCCACTCCACCGCCTTGTCGGCGTGGAAGACGGCCGCGCCGGTCGCCGCACCGGGGGAGGCCGGGAGCCCCTTGGCGACGACGTCGAGCTTCGCCTTCGGGTCGATCACCGGGTGAAGCAGCTGGTCGATCTGCTGGGGCTCGAGGCGCAGGAGCGCCTCCTCCTTCGTGAGCAGCTTCTCCTTCACCATGTCCACGGCGATCTTGACGGCCGCCGCCGCGGTCCGCTTCCCGTTCCGCGTCTGGAGCATGTACAGGGTGTTGCCCTCGATGGTGAATTCGAAATCCTGCACGTCCTTGTAATGCTTCTCGAGCTTCGCGGTGATCCGCATCAGCTGGTCGAAGACCCGCGGGAGCTCCTTCTTCATGTCGCGGATCTGGTGCGGGGTGCGGATGCCGGCGACGACGTCCTCGCCCTGCGCGTTGACGAGATACTCGCCGTAGAACTCCTTCGCGCCCGTCGCCGGGTTCCGCGTGAAGCCGACGCCGGTCGCGCAATCGTCCCCCATGTTCCCGAACACCATCGCCTGGACGTTCACCGCCGTGCCGATGTCGTCGGGGATCCCGTTGGTCTTCCGGTAATATTTCGCCCGGTCGTTGTTCCACGACCGGAACACCGCGTCCCGCGCCAGTTCCAGCTGGACCAGCGGGTCCTGCGGGAACTCCCTCTTCAGGCGCTCCTTGACCAGCGCCTTGAACTTCCCGCACAGGTCCATCAGGTCCTCGGGGGTAAGGTCGACGTCGTAGGCGGCGGCGCGCTCCTGCTTCTTCGCGTCGAAGATGTGCTCGAAGTTGCTCTTGGAGAGACCGAGCACCACGTCGGAGAACATCATCAGGAAGCGGCGGTAGGAATCGTACGCGAACCGCGGGTTGCGGGACTTCCGCGCAAGCCCATCCACCGTCTTGTCGTTCAGTCCGAGGTTGAGGACCGTGTCCATCATCCCCGGCATGGAGAACTTCGATCCCGACCGGACGGAGACGAGGAGCGGGTTTTTCGGATCCCCGAGCTTCTTGCCGATCGTCCGCTCGAGCTTCGCGAGGTTCGCAGCGATCTCCGCCTTGAGATCCTGAGGCAGTTTCCCGCGGTTCCTGTAATACAGGTTGCAGGCCTCGGTGCTGATGGTAAACCCCGGAGGAACCGGCACGCCGAGGTTCGTCATCTCGGCGAGACCCGCTCCCTTCCCGCCGAGGACGTCCTTCATCGCGCCGTTCCCCTCGGCCTTACCCCCCCCGAAAAAGAAAACCCGTTTCACCGCCATTCGTCCCTCCTCCGATCACCCTTGTTTCGGCTGCCCTGAAGACGCCACCTTCGAAAAATCCGCCACCGACGCGAACACCGCCGACAGCCCCTTCAGGAGCGCAAGCCGGTTGTTTCGGACCGTTTCATCCTTCGCCATCACGAGCACTTTTTCGAAGAAGGCGGCCACCAGCGGCTGGAGCCCCGCCATCTCGCGGAACGCCTCGCCGTACCGCCCGTCGCGGGCCGCCGCCACGACGCGGCCCGAGACGTCGGCCGCGGCGGCGTGGAGCGCCCGCTCCTCGTCGTGTTCGAAGAGCATCGAAGACACCCCGAGGGGACCGTTGTACACCTTGGTGATGTTGATCGCGCGCTTGAAGACCTCCGCGAGCGGCTCGAACGCCGCGTCCGCCCGGAAGGCGACCAGCGCGTCCAGTTTCGCCCGAAGGTCAACGACGTTCGTGAGCCCCGGGGCCAGCACCGCCTCGACGAGGTCGGCCGGCGCCCCCTGGGAAACCAGGAGGTTCAGGTAGCGGGCGACGACGAATTCGAGGACCTTCTTCCGCACCTCGGCGGCCGGCGACGTGAGCTTCGGCGCGAGGGTCGCGAGGGACCGGTCCACCAGCTCCGCGATCGGGATCCGGAGCCCCCGCGATTCGAGGATGGAGAGGATCCCCAGCGTGTGGCGCCGCAGTCCGTAGGGGTCCGCGGTCCCCGTCGGGATGAGCCCCACGCCGAAACAGCCGCACACCATGTCGATCTTGTCGGCGATCGCCGTCGCAGCCCCCACGTCCGTGGCCGGCAGGTCGTCGGACTGTCCCTTCGGCAGGTAGTGCTCGAACACGGACTGCGCGATCTCGGCCGACTCGCCGGTCATCGAGGCGTAGTGCCGCCCCATCACCCCCTGCAGCTCCGGGAACTCCTTGATGACGCCGGTGGTCAGGTCGGCCTTGCTGAGGAACGCCGCGCGGCGGCAACCCTCCGCCTTGCCGGGGAAACCGAAAGAGGCGACGAACTCCGCGATGTCGGCCATCCGCTCGACCTTTTCCCAGTACGTTCCCATGTCCGCCTGGAAAAGGACCTTTTTCAGCGCCTCGGACCGTTCGAACAGGGGCTTTTTCAGGTCGTCCCCGTAGTAAAACTCGGCGTCGGAGAGCCGGGCCCGGAGGACCCGCTCGTTCCCGGCGACGACCACCGACTCGTCGGGAACGATCATGTTCGAAACGAAGGCGAACCCCGGGAACAGCCCCCCCTTCGCATCCTCGAAGACGAAATATTTCTGGTTGTTCCGCATCGAGGTGACGAGAACCTCCCTCGGAAGCGAGAGGTACTTCTCCTCGAACCGCCCCACCATGACGACGGGGTACTCCACGAGGTTCGCCACGGTCTCGACCAGCGGCTCGTCCTCCACCCATTTCATTCCGATCCGCATCGAAGCCTCCCGGATCCCGGCGCGGATCCTTCCCTTCCGGTCTTCGAGGTCCACGAGCACCCGGGCCTCCGCGAGCCGCCCGGGGTATTCGGAGGTCGAGGAGAGTTCGATGGCCGCGGGGGCGAGGAATCGGTGCCCGAAGGTCGTCCGCCCCGACGTGACGTTGCCGAACGAAAACGGCAGGACCTCGTCGCCGTACAGCGAGACGATCCAGTGGACCGGGCGGGCGAACCGCACGTCGAGGTCGGCCCACCGCATCGACTTCTTGAACGGAATCGCCGGGAGGAAGTCGGAGACGATCTTCGGAAGGATCTCCTGGACCGGGCGGGCCGCCTCCTCGCGAACGAAGCCGAGGTAGTCGCCGCGATCGGTCGGAAAGACGGTGAGGGCCGAGACGTCGATCCCCTGGGTCCTCGCAAATCCCAGGGCCGCCTTCGTCGGCTTGCCGGCGGCGTCCAGTCCCACGCTTTTCGGCGGGCCCATCACGGTCTCTTTCGACGCCGCCTGCCGGTCCTCGAGGTCCCGGATCACGTAGGTCAGCCGCCGCGGGGTACCGTAGATGTCGACCTTACGGAAGGAGAGACGGGCCTTCTTCAGCATCCCCTCGAACTGCTGACCGCCGTACCAGAGCGCGGGGCCGACGAACCCCGCCGGGATTTCCTCGCAGCCGATCTCGAGCAGATAGTCGCGTCCCATCGGAATTCCTCTTCGCGGGTGGATTCTTCAGACGGAGAACTTCCCGAGCAGCGGGAAGCCCATCTCCTCGCGCGACCGGAGGAATCCCTCCGCGCAGAAGCGCGCGAGGTTCCGGACCCGGCCGATGTAGGAGGTGCGCTCCGTGACGGAGATCGCGCCCCGGGCGTCGAGCATGTTGAAGGCGTGGGAACACTTCAGGCAGTAATCGTAGGCGGGGAGGACGAGCTTCCGCTCGATGAGGCCCAGGCACTCCTTCTCGTACATGGTGAACAGGGAGAAGAGCATCGGGATGTCGGCGGCCTCGAAGTTGTATTTGGACCACTCGACCTCGCCGCGGTGGTGGACGTCGCCGTACGTCACGTCTCCGACCCACTTGAGGTCGAAGACGTTGTTCACGTTCTGAAGGTACATGGCGATCCGCTCGACGCCGTAGGTGATCTCCCCGGAGACCGGTTTCAGGTCGATCCCGCCGCACTGCTGGAAGTAGGTGAACTGGGTGATCTCCATCCCGTCGAGCCACACCTCCCACCCCAGCCCCCATGCCCCGAGGGTGGGAGATTCCCAATCGTCCTCCACGAACCGGATGTCGTGCTTCAACGGGTCGATCCCCACCGCGCGGAGGGAGTCCAGGTACAGTTCCACGTAGTCGTAGGGGCACGGCTTCATGATGACCTGGAACTGGTAGTAGTGCTGCAGGCGGTTGGGATTCTCGCCGTAGCGCCCGTCCGTCGGGCGGCGGGACGGTTCCACGTAGGCGGTATTCCACGGTTCGGGCCCGAGGGCCCGCAGGAACGTCGCGGGATTGAACGTTCCGGCGCCGACCTCGATGTCGTACGGCTGGTGGATCACGCAGCCTTTGTCGGCCCAGAACTTCTGCAGGGACAGAATGAGATCTTGGAAAAACACCGTACCCTCCCGGTGGAAGTGATAGGGATAGTTATCACCCCGCGGGAGAGGTTGTCAAGCCAAATCATTGGAAAATTGAGGGGTTATATCACTCGGAGGTCACTTCTTGCCCAGACTCCGGAGTTGCTTGCAGAGGCAATACTCGACATATCCTGGGATAACGGTTCGTAATTCCTCGGCAATCACGATGGGAATCCGGAGCCGACCCCGTGCCGCGGTCTTCCCCGCCTGCAGGGCGCGCCATGTCTTCACGGCGCCGAGGGACAGGGGGGACCCCCCGCCGGGCGGACAGGCCTCGCACAGGATCCCCCCCTCCGAAGCGAGAAACCGGAACGAACGGCCCTCCTTCTTCCCGCACTTGCGGCACCCGGACAGGTCCGGCCCCCACCCGCCGATCGCGAGGAATTCGGCCTCGGCCCTCCGGGCGGTCTCCGGCGGCGGCTCCCCGTCCGCGATGGAACGCATCCCCCGCAGGAGGACCTCGAACGCCCGGGGCTTGGGCCCCGCCTGGGGGAAAAGCTCCGACGCGATCTCGAGCAGGTGGTCCGCGTGTCGCACGCGCTCCCAATCCTCCACGATCCCCCAGAAACTCCGGTTCACGGAGGCGGAAGAAAGGACGGCCATTCGCCCCGTACGCTGCGTCCACGCGACGTCGAGAAGGACGTACCGCTGCAGCGTGCCGCCGAACCGTTTCCGGCTGCGCCACGCGGATTTTCCGACGGTCACGAGAACTCCGGCGTCCCGGGTGAAGAACGTGAGGCGGCGGTCGGCCTCCCCGAGGTCGATGGCGCGCGCGAGGAAAGCGGGAGAGGAGTGGAAGGAAGGGCGGATCACTGGCCGAAAGTGGTCTTCCGGACCTGCCCCCGTTCCCCGAACGGCGGCAGCCGCCGGCCGTTCAGCGTTCCCACCACACCCCCGGCGTTGCCGAGTTTCACGGTGATCCGTCTCGTCGCCTGGACGCTGATCTTGTCGCCGGCGTACAGCGTCACGTCGATCGGGTCGCCGTCGTCGAAGCTGTACATCACCCACGCCTGCTCGCTCGCCTCGAGGAACAGCTGGAAGGGGCCGACGAGGGGGCCGGTGCCGCCCACCACCGCCACCGAAGACGCCGGTTCCGCCGGAGTCGGCGCGGCCCGCGGCGAGGAGTGGATCGGCACCGCCATGTTGTCGACGCCGGAAGGGGGGGCGACCGCCGCGTTCTCTACCGCCGGCAAGGAAGGAAGCGCGACGGCGGAGGGCGGCGACGGCGGGGGCAACGGATGGCGCTCGGTGCGAAGGGTCACCCAGGCGAGGATCACCCCGACGAGGAGAACAGCCCCGGCGGCAACGGTGTACGTCGCCCGGCGGCTCCCCCGCTCCCGCTCCCGGTCCACCCACCCGAACCGGAGCTCCGCCGCCATTTCTCTGTCGTCCCGGCTCCCGATCGACCGCTCGTACTCTGCGATAACGGGCCCCGGATCCTGCAAGAGATATTTGGCGTACGAGCGGATGAAGCCGGTGGAGAATACGCGCTCCGGGAAATCCCCGAAGTCCCCCTCCTCGATTCCCGCGAGATACCGCTGGCTGATCCGGAGCTCGGCGGAAACCTGGCCGATCGTCTTCCCCATGGATTCCCGGCGCTCCTTCCAGGAGGAACCCGCGGACCCCGATGTCATCGCTTCTCCGACCCGAGCAGCGTCATGTAACCGGCCGCCTGTTTTCTCACTTCGGGGTCGCTCGAAACCGCGAGAACCTTGTCGAACGCCTTCCGCGCCTCCGCCGGCCGCGAGAGCCGGAGGTAGGCGCGCCCCAGTTCCATCCAGCACGAGGCGTAGTCGGGAAGAACCTCCACGCACCGGGCGAGGATGGACGCCGCGTCGTTCCACTTCCCCTGCCCGCCGAGGACGCCGGAAAGCGCCACATAGGCGGGGGCGTACTGCTCGTTCGCCCGCAGCGCCCGCCGGTACGCCCCTTCGGCGTTCGCAGGATCCCCCTTGACGCGATACGCCTCCCCGAGGTTGAAATACGCCCGTTCCGGGGTCGTGTACATCACGTTCGCGGCGGCCGCCTCGAACTCACGGATCGCCTCGTCCCACGCCTTGCGCCCCGCGAGGACGATGCCGAGGTTGTTCCTCGCGTCCGCGTAATCCGGCTTCTTGCGGATCGCCCCGCGGAGATGCTCCTCGGCCTTCAACATGTCGCCGCGCGCCTGGTAGACGAGGCCGAGCGCCATGTCGACTTCCGCGTTCCCCGGATCGAGTTCCGATGCCTTCGTCAGCTCCCGCATCGCCATCGGCAGGTTCCGCTGGTCGAGGTAGGTGACGCCCATCCGCATCCGCGCGTCGGCCTCCTTCTTCCGATCCGCGGAGGGCCCGGCGCAGCCCGCGAGAATCGCCGCCAAGAGGCACACCAAGGGGAGGAAGGGCCCTTTCGGGGGACGGATCACAGGTACTTCCCGATCAGGAGGGCGAGGCGCCGGCGCGCCGCCGGCGGGATCCGCTTCCGGTCCGTGATGATCGCGTAGTTCAGCGCCTCCCCGCACCGGCATCGCCCCGGAAGCGGAAGCCGAAGGGCGATCTCCCGGACGATCCGCTTCGAGTTCTCGACGTTGCGGCGCAGGACGTCGAGAATGGCGTCGATCGACACATCTTCCTGCGTCTCGTGCCAGCAGTCGTAGTCGGTCGCCAGCGCGAGCGTCGCGTAGCAGATCTCCGCTTCGCGGGCGAGTTTCGCCTCGGGCATGTTCGTCATCCCGATGACGTCGACACCCCATTTCCGGTAGATTCCGGATTCGGCGCGCGTGGAGAAGGCGGGACCCTCCATGCAAAGGTACGTCCCCCTCCGGTGCACGCGCCGGACGACCTTGCGCGCCGCCGTGTACGCCACGGCGGAGAGGTCCGGGCAGACCGGGTCGGCGAAGGCGACGTGTCCCGCCACGCCGTCGCTGAAAAAGGTGTTCGGCCGGAACCGCGTGTGATCGAAGAACTGGTCGACGACGACGATGTCACCCGGCCGGATCCGCTCCTTCATGCTGCCGACGGCCGAGATCGAAAGGATCGCGCCGGCGCCGATCTTCTTCATGGCGTAGATGTTCGCGCGGTAGTTGATCTGCGAGGGGGAGAACCGGTGCCCCCTCCCGTGGCGCGGCAGGAAGGCGAGCGTCCTCCCCTCGATCTCGCCGACGGTGATCGCGTCGGACGGCGCGCCGAACGGCGTCCGGACGACGACCCGCCGGACGTTCTTCATATCCTCCATCTCGTAGAGGCCGGAACCGCCGATGATGCCAAGGACGTCGGACATGAAGCCTTCCTTCCACCGCGTGGGGTAACCTATAAGACTATAGGCAGATCGGGAACGGCGCTCAACTCTTTTTCCCTCCGGGACTCACCCTTGGGCTGTGCCCCCAGTTCTTCCTCCTGCGGGGGTACCCCAGGGAGCGCAATTCGTAGGGGAGTGGGGCGTCGCCTCGGAGGGCGGGGGTACCCCAGGGAGTTAGTTAGTCCGGGAGTGGGGCGCCCCCCCTCCTGCGGCGACTCCGCCGGACCCTCCCGCCTCGGTGCGCAGTTGCCCGCAGGCGGCGCGGATGTCGGCGCCCCTGCGCTCCCGGGTGATCGTATGGACCCCGCCCGCGATGAGAACGCTCCGGAATCGACCCACCACTTCGGCCTCCGGCGCGCGGTACGGCGACGCTTCGTGCGGGTTGAAGGGGATGAGGTTGACCTTGATCCGCGCTCCGCGAAAACTCCTCGCGAGCGCCCGGGCATCCTCCGGGGAGTCGTTCACGCCGGCAAGGAGAACGTACTCCGCCGTCACCTTGCGCCCGCTTTGCAGGGGGATCCGCTTCATCTCCGCGACCAGCTCCGGAAGGGGGTATTTCCGATTGACCGGCATCAGGACGGAACGGAGGTCGTCCCGGGCGGCGTTGATCGAGACGGCGAAGCTGACGGGGTACCTCAGCGCGAGCGGCAGCATCTCCGGAACGATCCCCACCGTGGAGACCGTGACCCGCTTGCCGGAGATCCCGAATCCGAACTGCGACAGGAGGATCCCGATCGTCCGCGAAACTTCCGGGACGTTCAGCAGCGGCTCCCCCATGCCCATGAAGACGACGTTCGACAGGCGCTCCCCGCGCTCCGCAAGACGCTTCGCGGCGAAACAGGCCTGCTGGACGATCTCGGCGGAGGTCATGTTCCTTCGGAAGCCGGCCGCGCCGGTGGCGCAGAAGCCGCACAGGAGCGGGCACCCCACCTGGGAGGAGATGCACAGGGTCCGCCGCCCCTCGTCCGGGATCAGCACGCTTTCGACCGCCTCGCCGTCCTCGAGCCGGAAGAGGTACTTCTCCGTCCCGTCGGCGGAGGTCTCGACGCGCTCCGCGGGGAAACCCGAAATGCGGCACGATGCCGCGAGAATTCCCCGCAGTTCCTTCGACAGGTCCGTCATCGCCGCGAAGTCGTCGACATGTTTCTGGTAGATCCAGCGGAAGAGCTGCCGGGCGCGGTACCGCTCCTTCCCCCACCGGGCGAGAAACTCCTCCAGCTCGGGGAGCGTCATCCCCTTCAGATCGGTCCGTTCCGCGCCGCCGCTCGTCATCGATTCACAATACCACCCCTGAAAGCGCCTAAACCTTGTGATTGTGGGTTGTGGGCAGGGGACACACCTTCACGGAGTGGGGTTTACACCAGGTATGTCCCCTGAAAGCGCCTGCACCTTACAGGGATTTTCTCCTGCCGTACCATACGCTGCAAAGTTCCGTCTGTGGCTGGTGTCGGGGGTGTCGCAGGACGTACGCTGGGCGGACGGCCGTACCCGGTACGGCCGTCCGCCCAGAGGATCTATTACGCGATGGCGTCCACGATCGCGTTGAAGGTCGCGCTGGGACGCATCGCTTTCGACGTCTTGACCGGATCCGGATCGTAGTAGCCGCCGATATCCATCGGCTTCGCCTGGGCCGCAAGCAGCTCCTGGTTGATTTTCGCCTCATTGTCTCCCAGCCGCTTCGCCACGCCTGCAAACCGCGCCTGCAGTTCCTTGTCCTTGGTCTGCCCGGCCAAGGCCTCCGCCCAATACAACGCGAGGTAGAAATGACTTCCCCGGTTGTCGATCTGACCTACTTTCCGGGCCGGCGACCGGTTGTTGTCCAGGAACTTGGCGATCGCCTGATCCAGCGTCTCCGCCAGGACGAGAGCCTTTTCGTTCTTGAACGCGTTCCCCAGATGTTCCAGGGAGGCCGCAAGCGCCGAAAATTCGCCAAGGGAATCCCATCGCAAGTACCCTTCTTTTACGAACTGCTGGACATGTTTGGGCGCCGACCCGCCGGCTCCCGTCTCGAACAGCCCGCCCCCCGCCAGAAGGGGTACGATCGACAGCATTTTCGCGCTGGTTCCCACTTCGATGATCGGGAACAGGTCGGTCAGATAATCCCTCAAGGCATTCCCGGTGACGGAAATCGTATCTTTCCCCGCCCTGAACCGTTTCAGCGTGTATTTCATCGCCGCGACCGGATCCAGGATCAGGATCTCCAGGCCCTTCGTATCGTGGTCCTTCAGATATTTATTTACCTTTTCAAT